>CEPX01117099.1_pt1 | contig 12411 bp, 6 predicted proteins | sample 361361 | NCBI WGS metagenome assembly CEPX01 (sample SAMEA2619974, study PRJEB7988) | marine metagenome | biome: marine biome (ENVO:00000447); feature: mesopelagic zone (ENVO:00000213) & marine oxygen minimum zone (ENVO:01000065); material: "saline water (ENVO:00002010), including plankton... | reverse complement strand
TGCAACGTCTAGCTTGGCGCCTGGAGTGTTTGTTCCGATGCCTACGTTGCCGTCTGATTGAATTCTCATTGCATCCGCAATAGACCCGCCGTCTGCCTCTACTTCAAAATCAATGTGTGCACCACTCTCTGATGTGCCATCTGTTACAAAGCTTATTTGGGCAACCTTATCATTGCCTGACCCTGCAAAAGCTTTGATACCTGCAAAATTAGTATTATCTGCAATAGAATCAGAAATAGCACTAAATTCAAACCATGTTGCTGCACTTGTCTCCAAAGTAAGCAGACCACTTTCTATTGATGGACTCGTTGTCCCAATCCCAACAAACTCATCATCCCTATTAACAAACAGCACAGAATTATTAACAGTCAAATTACCAGCAGCAACAACATTCCCTGTAGCATCAATGTTAGCAAACGCCTGTGAGCCGAAATAAGAAGTTCCTAAAACCCTTAACTCCCCGGAAACATTTAAGTCGGTAACATTCATTCCTCCAGCAACCTCTAATACATGGGTTGGGACGGTTGTGCCTATGCCGACGTTGCCTGTGCTTAGGATTGTCATGTGGTCTGAAGTTGAAGCACCTGCTCTAAATCCTAAATCTGTTGTCCCAGATGCTGTCTTTCCTATCCTCCAGACTTGAGCTCCTGCTGCGCTGTATCCTTCTATATCAGCAATCTCCGTGCCTGAGTCCACTCCAATTTGTAGTCTTATAGTTGCAAATGAGTCGTCTTTTATATGCAATCTTTTATCTGGACTCGCAGTCCCTATGCCTACGTTGCCTAAAGGATTCATATGAATCTTTGTAATGCCAGAAGTGTTCACAACCCTCCATACATCTGCCTTGATAACGCCGTTTGCCTTTAAGCCTCTAAGGTAATGCGTCCTTATTTCATCTGGTGATAATGCTCTAGAATAGATGCGGACTTCGTCTATGCTGCCATTATATCTTATTGCGCCAGTATATGATTGTTGTGTAGAGCCTATTGCCAGAAGATTTCCCGTTGCCATAGCAGGAGTTCCTGCTGTAGTATTCTCAAGGATGCCATTAACATATATCTTTATCTGAGAAGCATCTACTGTTACCGTAACAAAATACCATTCATCATCATTCACAGTTGTAGTTGAGGTAGTGCTGCCTAAATTTCTAAAAAATCCCTGAATTTGTTTTGTGTTGTTTAACAGGGCTATGCGGTAATTTGTAGTTCCGGCAGCAGCAGCATGTATAGGATAATAATCGTCGGTATCAACGCTTTCAAACTGGCTGGTTTTAAACCATAACTCAAAACTCATTTCATTAGCCACAACAGTATCTGATGTAATGTTCATAGAGCTGCTATTGCCATTAAAATAACAGCCAACACCATACTTCCCGTTACTAACATTACAAACTGCGCTCTCTGCTGAAGGGTCATTTCCATAAGAAGAGTAATCATACTGCGTTGAACCATTAGGCCCGTTAAACGGCAAATAAAGCATTAGCTCATCATCACTGCCATACACTGGCTGGAACAAGCTTGTATTAACCAGAACATCACCAGTAAAATTAACCCCTCCTATCTTGGCATACTTTGTAAACTCTGTCTCAATAGAGGTTATATTATCGCTCATAACCAGCTCAGTTGCGTCTGAAGGGCCGCCGGCATTAACAATGATTTCATCACCTGAAGGGTTCTCATCGCCAAAGATAACATCAGCGGAAGTAAAATTAGCTGAATCAAGGTCAACAGCAGCAACAAGCTGGTAATCCTTGCCCGCTGTCAGGTTCAGCCCATAAGTCCTGCCCAAAATAAGATCAAACACGCCCTGTGAATCAGTAACATTGCTGAAATTAAAAGGACCCCACTTAACATCAGAAAGGTTGTCAATTGTGGTTATATTGATCCTGAAGCTGGCATTGGTATAAGCATCCCCATTAGAGCTGTTAGCCAACTTACCTTGATAGGAAATAAATGTAGGAACATCGGTTGCCCTAACCAACCCAACCATTACAATCATTAATAAAAATAATATTCTCTTTTTCATTTCCCTTTCAAACCTCTTCTAATAGCTTCAGGAACAATAGATTTCTCGCTAAGCCAGGTCATCACAATAGTTCTTACAACCTCAGAATTAGTGCCTCCAAGCACGCCCTTTAGCCTGCTGATAAGATCAAGCTGCTCTTTCGTAAATTTAACATGAATTTTAGCAGTACCCAATTTGTAGCTATCTGGCACCATAAGTATATCCTCTAAGATACTTATTAGGTATTCTCCTATAAAAAGCTTTCTATTCCTCGGGCGCATCCGGAATAAGTTGCTGACTTAGCAACTTAATCAAAGCATTTATGCTTTGAATTGTCTTTTTGATATTGTAAGTTAATACTTGCCATGCAAATTCTCTCTTCTTCATGTAATGTATCTTACTTTTCAAACAGTTCTTCATAGACTTTATTGCATGGAATACACTTTCGACACAACTTCTCTTAGAGTATTTTTCATGCTTCTTTACACAAAGTCTCCTGTTTGTGCCTTTTGGCACATTGACGCTAAAATCTCTTATAGGGGCAAATAAAACATTCTTTTTATTCTTAGTTAGCCTATGTAAAGGCTCACTATCATATCCTTTGTCACCTAGTATCAAAACCTTCTTGGCTTTCATCCTTCTGATCATTGTAGTTGCTCCAAGAACATCATGTCTTGGCTTAATGCGCAAGTTGAAATCATGGACTAACATAGTATCAGTGTCAATAAGAATATCTGCCTTAGCATAAGGCATATGCTCTGCCCGAATCCTATTTTCATAGTGTCTGCTCCTTTGCCAGGAATCAAGTCCTGTAGCGTCTACAGCCATGATATCAGGAGTTTCTTTTTGTAGCAAGTAATTATTAAGTTCTCTGACTCTTTTGAGCTCAAACAACTTTAACCAATCGTGGATTGTACTTTTGCCAGGAATCTCTCGTAAGCCTAACCATTTAGGCCAAAGGGATTCACAAAGAGTTTCAACAAATTCCATGAGAGATTTCTTGCTACGCAAGAAAAGAACTATCAGCCCTACACGCTGATAGTTAGTAAAGATCTTAGGTCCTTTGTGATTAAAGTGGAGAGGAAGCTCCATTAAATGACAAAGTTTAATAATCATAGAATGTATTTTGTGTCCAAAGGTATTACTGAGTTGTTTTTGCATATATTTCACCAAAATATATACACTCAGTATACCTTTTTATTCTTTTCCGGATGCGCCATATTCCTCTCCTATTCTCTCTCTGATCCATTTCATCCTAACAGAAATCATGCTCTTATCCTTCAATGGCAGAGAATAGCTCAACAGCTCATTATATTTAGCTTCAATCCTGCTAAGCAAAGCAAGAGCCTTCTCCTTATTGCCCTGCTCAACGCAGCCGTTTGCCTGGATAATAAGCTCATTAAACTCTATAACCTCCTGCTTAAGCTCCAGCCTCTTTTTCCTGCCTTCTACTGTATGCTTCTCAGGCTCTGGCTTCTTAAAGAACGGCAGCTTGATGCCCTCCTTCTTGGGCTTGATTTCCTCCTTCTTTTTCCTCTGCTCTTCCAGCTTCCTTTCTTTCTTCAACGCTTCAGCCCTTTTCCTTTCCTCCGCTTCCATCTTCTTCCTTAGCTTCTCCTGCTTTTTCCTCTCTGCATCCCTTTTCTTCCTCAGCCTCTCCTGTTCCTTCCTTTCCTCCTCAACCCTTCTTTGCTCTTCCAGCCTCTTTCTCTCAGCTTCCTTTCTCCTCTTCTCTTCCTCTCTCTTCCTCTGCTCATTTAACCTTCTCAACTCTTTTTCTTTCCTTATCTTTTCCTTTTCCTCCCTTTTCTTCCTCAGACTTTCCTGCCTTTTTTCCTCCTCCAGCCTCTTCTTCTCCTCTGCCCTTCTCCTCTCTTCCCTTTCCCTGGCAGCCTGTTTCTCTTTGCATATCCATAAATAGACACCATTAAGCCTGGAATACAGCCCCTTCTTCTCCTCATTCTTAAGAGGCAGGGTAATTAATTTATCATAAACCCCTTTAAGCTTAGGATAAACGCTTATAACACCTTCAAGATTCTCTTCTTCAATAAGCTTGCTAGCTCTCCCTCCCAGCAAGTCAAACTCCAGCAGACTCTTCCTTATCTTCCTCTTGTTCTCTTCCTTTAGTCTCCTTTTCTTCTCCAGCCTTTCCTTTCTTATCCTCTCTTCCTCCTTTCTTCTTGATTCCTCAGCTTTTCTTCTTTTTTCTTCCCTTTTCTCTTTTTTAGACTTATACAAGCCGAACCCATGCAGAAGCCTGCGCAAGTTATCTTTTCCGGCTTTTTTCTTCCTCTTTCTCAGCTCTTCCAGCGCAGCCTTTTCTTTCTCTGCCTTCTTTAGCTCTCTCAGCTCATTTAGCCTTTTTCTCTCCTCTTCCCTTGCCCTTCTACTCTCTTCTTCCCTTTTCTTTAGAATCTCCAGCCTTTCCCTCTTCGCCTTGTCTTCCTTTTCACTGGACAATAATTCAGCCTGTTTCTTCTTATATACCCATAAATATATACCATTCAGCTTTGAATATAGCCCTTTTTTCTTCGTAGCCTCAAGAGGCATGGCAATCAGCTTATCATAAAGCCCTTTAAGCTTAGAATAAGAGCTTACCACCCTGTTAAGATTCCTCTTTTCAATATACTTACTGGTTTTCCTACTCAGCAGATCAAACTCAGATACCTTCTTTCTTAGCTTCTGTTTTAGCTCTGACTCTTTTCTTTTCCTATCCTCTTCTTCAATCTCTCTCTTTTTCTCTTCCTGCTTTGCTTTTTCCTTCTTTCTTCTCTCCTCTTCCAGCCTTGCCTTCTTCCCCAGCTCTTCCTTTCTTCTTAATTCCTTTGCTCTCTTTCTTTCCTCTTTCTTTTTCTCATCTTCCCCTTTATACAACCCGAACCTGCGCAACAACTCATTTCGCTTCCTTGTCCTTTCTCTCTTGGCAATTGCTTTCCTTTCTTTTTCTTCCTCCAGCCTCCTTCTCTTACCTCTCTTGATGGCTACCCCCTTTTCCTTCCTGTCTTCTGTTTCTCTCCTTCTTAACCTCCCCAGCCTTGTCCTTTCTTTTTCTTTCTTTTCAGCCTCTAGCCTTCTTTTTTGCTGCTCTTCCCTCTTATCTTCTTCCGTCTTATACAGCCCAAAGCTATGCAGGAACCCATGCAGTCTCCTTGTCCTTTCTCTCCTGAAAACTGCCTTCCTTTCTTTTGCTTCCTCCAGCCTTCTCTTTCTCTCTTCCCTTTTCCTTAACTCTTCCGCTCTCTTTTCCTCTTCTTTTCTCTTCTTCTCTTCCAGCTCCTTTTTCTCCCTTTCCTTCCTTCCCTTTTCCTTTTCTTTTAGCTCTAGCTCCTTAAACTTTATACTTTCCCTAATAAGCCTTTCATGCTCCCTTATCTTCTCCGTCTTTAACCTCTCCTTTAGCTCTTTCTTCTCTAACCTCAGCTTTAGCTCCTTCTGCTTCTCTCTCTCAAGTAGCTTATCCCTGCGCCCCTTTCTCAATGTAAAGAATATCCATTTCTTTGCAAGGAACATAAACACAATGAGAGTTAAAATAAAGAATATCACTCCTAAACCGATTCCTAACGTATATGGCGCATAATACTTCACCATGCTCAGCTTTTCTTTAACAACCTCAAACAGCTCGCTTGCCACAGCCTTCTCCCTGCCATAGCTGATCTTAGCGTAGAACAAATAATCTCCGTATTCAAGATTCTCAGGAACCTGCAGCTTTCTTGTAATGCCAAGCTCTGTATTAACAGCAAGAGTCTCTGTCCTGCCGGTTATCACATTGCCCGCAACATCCTTTATGCTGTACTCAAGCTCAACATCAACAGGCTTAAGATCCCCAAGGTTAAACATGGAAATATCCGCCTGCACAAACTCTCCCCTTAAAATGCCCCTCTTGCTTGCCTTTGGAAGCATAACCTTGATATCAAACAAAGCAACCCTTGCCTCAACCTCAACAACCAGCCTTAATGTTCTTGTAATAGACGGGCTCTTAACATAGATCTTCCCTGTATAAATATCAGCTGCCAGCTCTTTCTTAGCGGTTACATCAACATTAATGGTCTTGCTCTCCCCTGGGCTTAAGCTGAACTCTGTCTCGCTGAACAACAGGGAAACTGCGAACTCATCAGGCTCTATCCTTATCCTTTGGGTTGTATCCCCTGTATTAGAAACCTTGAATGTTATAGTCTTTGTCTTGCCCTGGACAATAGAGGTCTTAATCAGCTCTGGCTCAATTGTAAAGTTTGAAACAGCAGGCTTTCTTACAGGTCCAGCAGCTGCCTCTCCCCCGGCTCCGCCTCCTGTATCCCCGGAGGTCTGAGCAGGCACAGGAGTTTCTTCAGTAGAATACAAGGTAAACGTTGTAACATTAAACGTTAAGTTGCCTTTGCTATAGGTAAGCTCGGTGCATATATCTGAAGAGCATACGCTGCCGTTCCTAAGAACTCTTGGGTCAGAAAATGTCAGGTTATAAAGCCGGACTATAGCAGACGCATTAAATCTTGTAAGATTGCTGCTGTTCAGGAAGATCCTGTTCTGCGAGATATTAACATACAGGTCAAAGTTTGTATCTTCGCTGATATTAATGGTCTGCGTAAAATTAATCATGCCATAGGCTTCCCTCTCCAGTATTATGTTTGACAGGTTCTGCAGCTGGGAATTATTAAGCACAGAGAAATCTGTTGTTCTTCCGTCATAAGTATCCCTATAGACCTCCGGCACATTCGAAATAGTAACAGTAACATTATTGCTAAGCGTGGTATTAGTCCCGTCTGAAGCATTAAGCATGATGCTCCTGATTCCATAGAAATTAGCATCAGGCCTCAGGATAACCATCCCGCTGACAATGGAGATAGAGATATTCTCCGCAGAAGAATATGAATAGCTAAGCGTATCCCTATCCAGGTCATAGAAATAATCATCCAGGTCGATAAGGTTATAGGTATTATCCTCTTCCCAGGTTGCATTGTTGATGACCTGGCTCACATTAAGGTCAGAAAGCTCAACAGTGCCCTGGGTATCAGAAGTGATATTCAGCGCAACTGTGCAGGTAAGGTTGCTATTAGACAATGTGCAGCCTGGGCAGTCGCAGCTGGGCAGTATGCCGTTCAATGAATCAGTAAAGTTAGCGAACAAGCTGGATGAATTAAACTCTCCGCTTGAGCTGAACTCTATACTGCCGTCATTACCCATATCAATTGTGATATTATTAGGGAAAGTGCTGTTATAAGTATCCCCAGTCACATTTATAGAAGCATTTGTCACAATAACATTGGTGGCAATCCTGATGGCAGGGCTCACGCTTCCATCAGCCCCCTGGTATATAGCAAACCCTGGCACAGTAAATATCACGTCTCCGCTCGAATAGCTTACGATAGTGCACCCCAGACAATCCTCTCCATTCTTCAGCACCCTGACATTGGAAAAGGTAAGGTCCCTGATAGTAACCTCCGCGCTCTTATTAAGCTCGCTCAGGGCGGTATCATTGATATAAATATAATTAGAGCTGATCTCAACAAAAGAATCAAGGTCAACAGTCTCTCTTCCGCTGATATCAATGGTTTCCGCAAAATCAATGGTTCCAAAGCTGTTATTAAAAATAAGGGAAAGAGCAGCCCAGACAACCTCAGTAGTAAGCTTACTGAAATTAAACAGATCATTGTTGTTAACAATCTGCGGCGGCTTGTTTGTGGGGGTTATATCAAGAACTACTCCGCCGGATGTTAAGACCTGAGGCTGTGTGCCTGCCCTAAGATTATAAGTCAACTGGATATCTGACTCATTAAAGCTGTTCCTTCTTGTCCCGGAGTCCAGCTTATACTCCAGATTGACACCGCTTTCTGAAGAGGTTGAAGCTAAAGCTATTGTTGAAAGCAGGATTATACAGATTCCTATCATAATCTTATTTGCCTTCATTCTTTACCAACAATCCCTCCAAAGCCTTTGTCTTCTCATTTGCTTCAACCTGATAGAGCTTGAACTTGTGAACCTTCACAACCCTGACAATATTAAGAGAAACAAGCTTCCTGACTATCCTGAAAGTGGAGCTCATCGGCACCTTAGACAGCCTGGAAAGCTTTTTTAGATGAAATAATTCGTTCTTATTACTAAGAAAACCAAGAAGAATTGCGTTAACCTTAGGCTCTATCAGCCCTTCGAATAGGTTTAATGGGCCCATTACAACTCAAAATACAATAAATGCTTAATAAATGTTTCTATTTTTGGAATTAAGATTCGTAAAAAAGAATTAATATTTGATTATTAGTAATAAGATTCCATATTTGGAAACAAGAACTTCAGCAAAAACATCGCCAACAGGAACAGTTGTCAGCTATAAGAAGCTGTATAAAGAAGCGGTTGATTATTATTAATTTTTAAGAATTTAATGATTTTTCAACAATTCTCCTTTAATTTCTTCTCTCAGCTTATCCCAGCCTTCTGAAACTTCATGCCATTTCCTGCCCTTATTCTCTAAGATGAAGTTCATCTTTCTTATCTTTTCGCTGTGCTTGCTTAGAGGGAGAAGGTGTTTGATTAGTCTAGTTACATCTTGTTTCCTGTTGATAGTAAGATTATATATATCAATCCTAAAAGGAGCGCTAGGGCCCATAGATCCTTTTTTCGTATCTAAGGAAAAAACTATTTTATAACCCAAGGATTCTAGGGTTTCCTTTATATTTTCAAGAATTAATTTATCTCCTGTTCTTAATCTAAAAGTAAATCTTGAATGAATTTCATGGCTTTTGGTAAAGTGCCAGTTTCCCTCACAGTCCATATAAGCAGTGAGGAAATGATAAAAGTAATCCTGGTTTTCTAAAATCCAAGATGGAATTTCATCTGGTTTCTCTAAAAGAAACTGGAAAGATTGGTTTAAATCCACATAAATAAACCATTCATCCGCTCTTGCTTTATTTTTTGATAAATAGGTTTTGGTTTCTCCATAGTTCTCAAAAGCGTTTCTAAGCAACTCAACCTGAGCAGTGTGTGTGGATGTTGTCTGGACTCTTATAGATTTATGTGCCCATTTAACATAGAAATCACCTGCTCTTAAGCCTGTGAAATATGCCCTCTCCGCTGGATCTCCAATGAAGTTAGCTTTAAACTTTTTTGTATTAGCTTGTGAAACTGTTTTTGATGGGATTCCAAACTTTTTGAATTTTTTTAAGATACTTCTTCCGTATTTGATTCCATATTTATCAGCAATCTGTTGGGTTGACCAATTTTTATTCCAGTAAAGGTCTTCTAAAATTTCTTTAGGGATTTTGATGGCTTTATAATCAACTGGTCTTCTCTTAATATCTAACTTCTTCATCCAATATAAGATATTTGTTTCCTCGCAATCAAACTTTTTACCAATTTGAATTAATGACAATTTTTTATTCCAATATAAATCCTCTAATTGTTCTTTTGTAAATTTTAATCCTTTTTTCATTCTTAATCACCACTTTTTCCTAGATTTGAACTGTGTAATTGATTTATGATGCAATCCGAAATCATAATTTGATAGTTCAAATATTATTTAAGTGATTAAGAAGATTATAAGAGAAAGGATTTATAAGTTTATCTATTGAAAGACGCAATTAGTCCAACACTTAAAAAATAAAAATTATAGGAAGAAGGGTGCAAATACCAAAGCCACTATTGATATTAGTTTTATTAAAATATTTAAACTTGGACCAGCGGTGTCCTTGAAGCCATCTCCCAAGGTATCACCAACCACTGCTGCTTTATGTACATCGCTCCCCTTGCCGCCAAAGTTGCCAGCCTCAATATACTTCTTTGCATTATCCCAGGCTCCGCCAGCATTTGCCATGAACACAGCCAACAAAAACCCTGAAACAGTTGAGCCAACAAGCAAACCGCCAAGCGCATGAACGCCGATAGTGACTCCGACTATTATTGGGGCAACTATAGCAATCAGGCTTGGTAAAATCATCTCCCTCAATGCAGCCCCTGTGCTGATATCAATGCACTTATTATAATCAGGCTTTGCCTTGCCCTGCATCAGGCCTTTAATCTCCTTGAACTGCCTTCTGACCTCATTGACAATCTTGAATGCAGCCTTTCCAACACTCTTCATTGTTAATGCTGAGAAGATAAATGGCAGTAAAGCTCCAATAAACACCCCTACTAAAACTTTTGGTGATGCTATATCCAACACAAGCTGTGAGCCGGTTAATTTGCTTACGATCTGCGTGTAGCTTGCAAACAAAGCAATGGCTGTCAAGGCAGCTGAGCCGATCGCAAACCCTTTTCCTATTGCAGCGGTTGTGTTCCCAACAGCATCAAGGCTTTCTGTCCTCTTTCTTATATCCCCGCCAAGCCCTGCCATCTCAGCAATGCCTGCTGCATTATCAGCAACAGGGCCGTATGTATCAGCTGCAAGAGTTATTCCTAATGTGCTAAGCATTCCAACAGCAGCTATCGCAATACCATACAATCCTGCAAAATAATATGCCGTAAGAATTGTAGCGCAGACAGCCAGGATTGGGATTATTGTTGAAATCATACCCACAGAAATCCCCTGTATAATATTAGTTCCAGCGCCTGTCTTAGCTGCCTCAGCGATTGAAATAGCAGGCTTTTTTGTGTTTGAGGTATAATACTCTGTAGATAATCCTATAATGATCCCTGCCACCAGGCCGCTGACAGTAGCATAGAAAATATTCAATGTTCCAAAAAATTGCCTGATAACAAAGAAAGATAAGATTGTCATAATAATAGCAGCTCCAAAAATGCCTATACTCATTGCATTCTCCGGCTTGGCTTTTCCGGCTCCCACAAAGAAAGAGCCTATAATGGATGATAATATGCCCACTCCGGCAATGACAAGAGGAAGTATAACGCCTTTATCAGTGCCGTTGAAAGCTACTAATCCTATAACCATCGCAGCTATTATGCTGTCAACATAGCTCTCAAAAAGGTCAGCTCCCATGCCAGCAACATCGCCAACATTATCGCCAACATTATCCGCTATAACAGCAGGGTTCCTTGGGTCATCCTCAGGGATGCCTTTCTCTACTTTTCCCACCAAATCAGCTCCTACATCAGCAGCCTTTGTAAAGATTCCTCCGCCAACCCTTGCAAAAAGAGCTATAGAAGAAGCCCCGAATCCAAACCCAAAGATAATGTTAGGGTCTTTAAAGATAAGATAAAAGGTTGTAACGCCAATCAAGCCTAGACCAACAACAGTCATGCCCATCACAGTTCCTGATGAAAAGGCAACCTTCAGCCCTTCAGTTATAGACTTTCTTGAGCCCTGAGCTGTCCTACAGTTTGCAATGGTTGCAATCCTCATGCCTATATTGCCAGCCAGCGCAGACAAGAGTGCACCCACAATAAAGGCAACCGCGATCTTATAATTGATAAGGAAAAACAACACAAGAAATACAGCCACAATAAAAACGGCCAATATCTTATACTCTTTGTTCAGGAAAGCCATAGCCCCCTTATGCACAATATGAGAAATCTCCTTCATCTTATCTGTTCCGGCATCCTTCTTAGCTAGTAAGAACGCCTTAACAGCCGCAAAAATTAATGCTAAAACCCCTATTAGTAAAATATAAGCTATCTGCATTTTTTATACCCCCTTATTATAACTTTTATTATGATTAAATTAATTTTAGGTTATATATAAGTTTTATTATTAATACTCCAGCTCCTTCAAAATCTCAACATCCTTTGAAATAGAGAAGGTATAGCCATAATCAAGTTCAACAGTTAATGGAGCAGTATAAGTGCCCATCTCTTTTCCTATCCCTTCTTCTAAGCTGCACCTTACAAAATCTTCCTTACCTTTCAGCCTAACATAGCCTTCTGGAGATACTCCGCCCCCTTCCAGCCTTTCTTTTGGAGAGCAGTTAAGCTCTTTACCTGATAAGAAAGCCCTCACATAGATTGTGTTGAAAGCTTCATGCTCTAACTTTACAGATGAGCATGCCTCTCCAACTTTATTGTTCTTAACAACCTCTCCATTGCCTTTATTCTCAATATAAACCATAAAAGCCGGCCTAACCTTGTTAATGCCCGCCTCTTCATGGGGAAGCATCTTGGTCTCTACCTTTGTGATTGCAACAGGAGCTCCCTGGCCTGAGAATCTCTCTTCTCCTATTTCGCATGCTTTGGTTTTCTGTGTGAGGCTGTAAGGGTCAGTATCAACGCAGACCTCAGTGCTCAGATCTGTCTTATAATTATAGCAGGCTGTTATCATAACAGTAGAAGTATGGCTTTCGCTCTGTGTGTCAATCTCTTTTGCTTTAATCTTTGCTGTTATCGTATCCTTCCTTCCCTTTATGTTTAATGCGCTCTTTCCCTCCAGGCTGAATGTTTTTGAATCCCCTGTTCCCCCTGTCAGGCTGGCGCCTTCCCAGGCATTCACAGGTATTTCCATATAATCCTCTTCTATGACAAGGGCTAAATGCC
>CEPX01186928.1_pt1 | contig 12421 bp, 7 predicted proteins | sample 361361 | NCBI WGS metagenome assembly CEPX01 (sample SAMEA2619974, study PRJEB7988) | marine metagenome | biome: marine biome (ENVO:00000447); feature: mesopelagic zone (ENVO:00000213) & marine oxygen minimum zone (ENVO:01000065); material: "saline water (ENVO:00002010), including plankton... | reverse complement strand
GGACAACTAATCGATTCAATATGAATTCTTATTAAGGAGAAAAAATATGTCCAACAATTTTTCACTAGATCAACTGACTGAGGGCATCAGGCAACGTCACCTGGGTTCCCAAAATCGTCAGCTTGTCGAAAAGTGGGCCCGTACGGGTCTGCTTCGCGGCCTCGAGGGCGTTAAGCGGGAAAATATGGCTCGCTTGCTTGAAAATCAAGCATCCCAGGTCCTCAGAGAGCAAAATAGCATTTCCACTGGAGGTTCAGCAATTACTTCTTCAGGGGATTTGCGTGGTTTTACTAACGTAGCGTTTCCAATTGTTCGCCGAGTGTTCGGCGGGCTTGTTGCGAACGAGCTTGTTTCGATCCAGCCGATGAGTCTTCCTTCGGGACTGCTTTTCTACCTGGATTATACCTACGGCACGAACCAAGGTTCGGCTGATGGTCAAGGTACCGGCCCCGATGTCGGTACTGGTGAGGCGTATAGCAAGGGTGATGATTCTATTTATGGCAACCCTGCCGGTTCGGGCATTCGCTCCGGATCGCTCGCAGTGGGTGGTCAATATAATCTTGCCGGTTCTGGTTACAGTCGTGTACATAGCACGGCTAAAGCTGTTACCGTCCTGGCCTCCGGCTCCTATCAGGGATCGGGCGCATGGACCGCCGGCAAATCTTTGGCGGCTACTGGCTCTGATGGCAAGCTGTTACAGTTTGATCCTCAGATTACCAATGCGATTGAGAACAATGCCATGTCCGGCACAACTTCCGGCATGCCTGGTGGCCAAGGTGGCAACGGTTCATACTACGCATTGATCCTGGACACTGCGCAGGATTGGGCTTCCGGTTCGGACTTGACTTTGGGCAAGGAGTTCGCAGCTTTCGGTAGCGGCGTGAATGTGTTAGACACTGCGGGACAACAATTCCCGGGTGTTGGATCCGCTGTGCAGGGTGGCAGAAACGTAATTAACGTGCGTCGCTTGAATCAGATGGGAACGTGGACGAACAATTCATTCACACCCAACGCGTTGATTACGGGCGGCACGAGCGGCACCGCTAACGGCGCGCTGCTGATGATTGTTTCAGGTTGCTTGAATTCTAAGGGACTTAACGCTGTCGCGTTGACTGATGTTGGGGTAAGTTACCCGCTTTCGGCTCAGCTCAATTCTGCAGATGGCAGTACTCTTGTTATTCCGGCATTCGAGTCCAATTTCGGAAGCACACCTTCTCCGGCAATCCCAGAGATTGACATCAAGATCCAATCCGTTGCCGTGGTGGCTGAGACACGCAAGCTGCGTGCCCGCTGGTCGCCTGAACTGGCACAGGATCTTAATGCTTATCACAGCCTTGACGCTGAGGTGGAGCTGACCCAGATCCTGTCTGAGCAGGTTGCCATTGAGCTCGACCGCGAGATCCTTAACGATCTCCTGACGGGTGCTAATGGTGCTAACCTCTATTGGAGCCGTGCTCCTGGCAAGTTCGTCAATAAAGAGACGGGTGCAGAGATTCTGGCCTCCAGCCAAACCGCTCCTGGCCCGGCCTTTACCGGCACGGTCCGCGAGTGGTATGAGACCCTGGTTGAGACGATGATCGATGTTGCCAACACTATCCATCGCAAGACCCTTCGTGGTGCTGCGAACTTTATTGTTGTCGGCCCTGACGTTGCTACCGTTCTCGAGTCTTCGGTGCTTTACCGCCCCGATTATACTCTCGATGGTGACGGTCAGGTCGGTTCGCCGTTCTCGATCGGTTGTGAAAAGGCAGGTACACTTAGCAATCGCTTCACGGTCTATAAGGACCCCTACTTCCCGCGCAACAAGGTACTTGTTGGTTACAAGGGCGGTAGTTACCTTGAGACTGGGTATGTGTATGCTCCGTACGTGCCTCTCATCGTTACGCCTACTATCTTCGCTCCTGAGGACTTCACCCCACGTAAGGGTGTCATGACTCGCTATGGTAAGAAGATGGTTCGTTCCGACTTCTACGGTACTGTTACGGTACTGGACATGAATGTCATCTAATCTTAGATTAGTGATAACCTAACCTGGGGGGTGCTTTTGCACCCCCCTTTTTTTATTTAAAACGGTATATTAATAGGGCATAATAGTTATAATAGCATCAGATTGATAGAAGAGAGAGAGGCATGACACATCAAGAAGCATTAAAAATCTTAATAGACGGCGTTTTGGTTGCTCAACGCAGGGGTGCGTTTAATTTAGAAGAGGCATCTAATATATGGGAAGCATGCAAGTTATTTACGACACCACCTTCATCCGGTTTGTCACTTCCTAATGAATCAAGTGACAATGAATTAGACACCTAAGGGTTCTTGTTTTATTTTAACATATATATTATTGTAAACAACGGAGGAGATTTTAAATGGCACGTAGATCACGATTACGAAGAACAACACCTTCTCAGCCTGTAGCTGTAGTCGATAATGTGAATGTTGATGGTACTAATGAAGGTGCAGCAGAAAAAGAAGTTGCTGTACAGAAGAAAGCTGTCACGAAAAAGAAAGCTGTCACGAAAAAGAAAGCTAAGGCAGCGAAAAAATAATTCTATGTGCTCAATTTTACTGGTGTAATCTTCGATTGCCTAGACAATCGGATTAAAAAATCTTATATTTTTGGGGCACATGGTGCTCCTTTTTACCGTTTATAGCACATTAACGAATTAGGTCTTTTTCGGATCTGGAATGCTCCTAATCGAGATGATACTTATCGATAGAGCACTGTGTTGGGAGAAAAATGAATGGCAACATTCGCGAATACCTTGAGCCCTACGCCCTTTGGTTTTTTCGATGCTGATACACACTTTCAGTTTGAAGCTGACGCAATGGTTACGTTTGTCAAGCGCAAGCTGGGTGATGACATCCTTAGCGTTGAATTGACAAAGAAACAGATCTGGACATGTTTCGAAGAAAGCTTTATGCAGTATGGCACCCTTGTGAACCAACACCAGGCTCAGTCACAGCTAATGAATTTGTTAGGGTTCCCTACAGGCTCACTATTATCGGGCTCAGCTGAAACAAAAATTGGTCCCCATGGTAAACAGAGTCTTTTTGCTCGCGAAAACCTTGAGTTTCTTCTTCGAAGAGCTGAGCCTTATGCGATGGAAGCGGGAATTGGTGGTTCTTATAACACCATGACCGGTTCGATACAGCTGGTAAAAAACAGACAGGATTATGACATCTATACCGAATTAAAGGATACCGCAGGTGCTCTAATCGTTGATAATGCGTTGAATAATCCCAAGACAAAGCTTAGAATATTTGAAGTTTTTCACTTTTCTCCGAATGCAGCTTACCGTTTTTTCGATACGACATCAGCGATAAATTACCTTAATAATGAATTTTCATTCGAATCCTTCACACCAGAAACAGTTTTTTATGTCCTTCCGGTTTTTGAAGACGTTTTACGCGCCGGTCAACTAGACCTTTCTATGCGTGTGAGGAGATCGAACTACAGTTACCGTGTATCCGGTACCAAGATTCGGATATTTCCCATGCCCTCAGGAGATAATCCTCGAAAATTATGGATTCGGGTGGGATTTAATCCGGATCCGTTCAATCCGTCATATCAGGATGACACAATTTATGGCGTGAGCAACCTTTCTAACGTTCCTTTTGGCAATCTTCAATTTCAAAAAATTAATCAGATGGGTCGACAATGGTGCAGGCAATATGGGTTAGCTCTTTGCAAAGAATTGCTAGGGTTGATTAGATCAAAGTTTTCCACAATACCGATTCCAGGAAATGATCTGCAATTAAATGGTGCTGATTTAGTGTCTCAGGGGCGCGAAGAAAAAGAACAATTAAAGACTAGCTTAATAGAAATGCTAGATTCATTGACCTATGAAAAAATGTACGAGGCTGAGGCTGCAACGGTCGCTTCAATGACTGCGATTCTAAGAACTGTTCCCATACCGAATGGTAAAGCCATCACTATGGGATAGGAGGCTAGGCCGTGTCGAGGTTATTCATCACCCCGCGAGAAATTGATTACATCTCGGATATTACCAAGGAAATCACCAAAGATGTGATAGGACAGAAAATCTATTATTATCACGTCCGGGAAGATCTGACGGAAATACATGACGTGTATGAAGAGGCTCCTGATAAAGTTTATGACCCGCCCATCAATATTGATGCTTTGGTCGAGTGGCAAAATGAAGAGGTCACAACCGGTCGATTTGGACAGGAAGAATTATATCCCATAACTGTCTACATTCAGGCGCGAGATATGCTAGATAAGGAAATTGATCTACGGCAAGGTGATTACTTTAGTTACGGCCCAACATTTTTTGAAATTACCTCAATTATATCTGATAGCACTGTATACGGCGAAATTGAACATACAGTTGGATATAAATTGATTGGGAAACAAGCACGTCAAGGTCAAATCAACATTGCCCCGTTAGGGCCTACCAACGAATCTTATTCAGACGCGGATGCGGTGGAGGAGACATTCATACAGCAACGTGGGTTTGCACACAACCAAGAAGGACCTACAGGCGATAAGCGCACGTTAATCGAGCAGGGAAAAACTACATTGCCCATAACTGGGCCTGCGCAAGTTTCTCCGAAAGGCCTAGTTAGAAACAAAGACGGAACAATAGATTCAGCATTCTATTCGGATTCTTAAGAGAGATTAATTGTCAACTAGATTCACAAAATCAAAGACTGATGGAGTTTCCATCCCGACTGGGTATGAAGGAAATAATATCCCTGATGATCTTATTGTTCCTTCCTGCACCATTGAAGATGTAGACCGAGCTTTATTTAATCTTTTTAATGATGAACTTCCATTAATTTATCAACAAAAAAATGAAACGAAAAAAATTCCTGTCATATTTGCCACCGGTGAGCGTTTCGCTGTGCTTCGAAGGAAAAGACCTCTTCGAGATAATCAGGGTGCATTGATTTTACCTTTGATATCGATTATGAGAACAGGGATTGAGCAAGATATCGCTCGTGGAATCGGACCAGGGCAAGGGGCCCCGATAGTAATCAAAAAGAAGCTAGACAAGGAAGACCCAAGGTATCAGGCTTTAATTAATAAGCTTGGATTAGAAAACCAAGATGGTGTAGCCAGCGATACACATTTAACCGGCATGAGTGCCGCACGCACAGTTGATTTAAATCGAAAACCCACCGGGGTGAAAGCCGGCACAGTCGGGTCCCGTAGGGGTCAAGCCGGCCCGAATTCGGCTGCTCGTGCCGGTGAATTATTGGACCCGGATATTGGAAACAACATGTATGAAATCATCACGATGCCGCCGGTAAAATATTTTACTGCGACATATGATATTACGTTTTGGACCCAGTATACTGTGCAGATGAATAACATGATTACGACAATGATGAGTGCATATCAAAACAACCACCAGCGCACTTTCAGGCTTGAAACAGAAAAGGGATACTGGTTTGTGGCATACGTCGCAAACTCTCTATCTTCAGGTAATAATTTTGATAGTTTTACTGACGAAGAAAGAATTGTACGCTATAATTTTACCGTAGAAGTCCCCGGTTATGTAGTGTTACCTGATTTTCCCGGAGCAGAAACAGGATTGCGGAGGTTTGTATCCGCTCCACAAATATCTTTTGATATCATGGGCATACATGCACAGGTTAATGCCGTATCAAAAGGAGGGCTTCCTAGCGGTCACCCAGGCAGTTATGCTTTACAGGATTTCGCCGAGGAAAATTCATTAATTCCTGGTGATGCTGTGGGATCAAGCCCTAGGGCTAACGCTATTGCCACTGCCGGTGGTTTTGCTCCAGGAGCAGCTGAGGCAACTGCTGATGATCGATCGATCAAGGATAGAAAGGGGGGCGGTGCAGGTGTACAACGCCCAGTTTCTACCAGCGTAGGTGGGTATTCAGATAGGAGCAATGAGGTAGGCACGAAATACATTGTGGTGCACACAGATCCTTTCACAGGCAAGGAAACTAATAGAGTTCTAACAGTCAAAACCAGAGTGAGTAGAAAGGGGGAGACTGTGTTGCGAGAGGGTATCATTAATGACATGGAAGGGATTGATTGAATTAAATCATTTGAGATGTAAAGAACTTTAGGAATTTGACTGATATTTATATCAAGAGTAATATGAGCCCAAGGAGATTCTTGTAATGGCCGAACAGACTTTTCGTTCACCGGGATTTTTTGAACAGGAAATTGATCTTACTGAGAGAGTAACACGCGCAACAGGGATTCCAGCGGGAGTCGTGGGAACAGCATTAAAAGGCCCGGCTTTTGTACCGCTGATTGTAGGATCATTTGCAGATTTTCAAAATCGATTCGGTACTTTAGACCCCAATTTATTTGGGCCTTATGCAGTCCGCGAATTTTTAAAGCATCGGAATGCCCTTACGTACCTGCGTGTACTTGGCGCCGGCGCCAATTCAACAAGTGCTGATATCCTCACTACCCGAAACCAAGGTACTGTGAAATCAGCTGGATTCGTTGTTACCGGCACCAGAAACGATGCAGACTATACTGGCGATCGGAGATACTCCGGCATAACGACATTCTTATGCGCCCAACATGTATTGAGTGCAACTAACGGTGAATTGCAGGGTTTCCCTGTGTTCAGCGATAACGATTCTTTTTCTGAGCGCGCTGGCGGAGAGCCGGCTGATTTAATCAACCTGGTTCGAGGAGTGCTGATGTTCCCGACAGGCACGCGTGCAATGATTGCTAATGGAAACCAGTTCCTTGAAAGCACAACCAATTTCTCCACGTTTGATGATCTGGCTGGTGCATTTTCAGACGGCTTGGGCAATAACAACTTTAAATTTATCATTTCTTCCTCAGCTGGTACGGGATTTGCTAATGATGATGGCATTGCCGGCCTGCGGATTATGTCAGCTTCGCTCGATCCTGCTTCTACCAATTATATTGCGAAGATCATGAATACTGATCCATGGAAATTCCAGGAAAAACAACACCTTCTTTACGCTCATTTTGCGGTTGAAAAAGAGCTGGCAGCCGTGCTCACTGAAAACACAGGATCCGTTGGGTTGTTGTCGGGATCAGACACTACTGATACTTCTTCAGGCGATCCCGCCCTCAAGTACTCTGTCATGTATGGGAAGTTTGACACCAGGTATACATCACCTCGAACAACGACTTTCATTTCTCAACCGTACGGGTCGGCAGAATATGACTTATTCCATTTTGAGACCCTTTCTGATGGCCAGTGGGGAAACGATCAATATAAAATTTCGATTGTGGGCTTGAGGGCATCGACTGATCCTGCTGATCCGTATGGTACTTTTGAGGTGCAGGTGCGCCTGATTAGCGACCTGGACACTGATACTGAAGTCTTGGAAAGGTTCCCTAACTGTAGTCTAGACCCCAACAGCAGCCGCTATGTTGCGCGTCAAGTGGGCGATAAAAAAGTTTCCTTTAACTGGGATGCAGATCAAATACAAGAGCGCCGGCTGGTGATCAGTGGCAAATACCCGAATCGCTCTAAGTATATTCGGATTGTGATCCAGGACTCTGTGGAGAATTCCATGGTACCAGGAAGCTCCCTCCCGTTTGGTTTTCGCGGTGTTCCGACAGTCAAGACGACCGATTCACTCACTGATGGAAGTGGACGCACACTGTACCAGGGTGCTACACAGTTGGGAAGTTTGGCAGGAACGCGCCGGTTGGCAGCCACAGGCTCTGTTACTGAAGCTAGCTCCAACGTCCTTACTGGGTCCGTTGTTCCGCCGTTGCCCTACCGATTTAAGGTGACGCAAGGAGCTGTCGATGGCACTAGCCCAGCATATATCGGCGCCCCGGGCGCCGATGAGCGGGTCAATTCGAACTTCTATTGGGGCGTCAAAACGACACGCTTGCCTCACACCGGTACCGTAGCACTGGTCGAAACTGCAGATGCGGTACTAAAGGCTAATTCCGGGCAAGAATTCAATCCGTTGATCAGGGCTTATGGAAGGTTTATGGGTATCCAAAAATTGGATGGACTGGTGACCGGTTCCGGCGCAGACGCATTCAATAATAATAAATTTACGCTCGCGCGTGTTGCATTAGGTGGAAAGACAAAAAACCAGGTGGCCTATTCGTTTACTGATGTTAGTGGTACCGCGAGGCAGCACATGTTAGGGGCCGCGTACATCCGCAACGCAGCACCTGATGGCGTGACATATTTGGTCTATGACTCCTCCCTATCAAAGAATCGAGCTACTTTAGCAACTTTGTTACAATCATCTTCAGTTACTTTCAATCGATTTACAGAGTTTGCTAAGTTTACCAATGTTTTCTATGGCGGTTTTGATGGGCTGAATATCCTTGATAAGGACTGTCACTTGATGAATGATCGGGCTTCTTCCACTGATCCGGGCGGTAAGGGTTCTGCAACGGCAGTCGGCTCTTTCGGATTGGGTCTTGCCAATACTGATAGTACCAGTTTTTCCATGATGGGAAACGGGATTGATAACAACAGCATTGCTGCATATCGGCAGGCAGTTAACTTGATGACTGATAAGATGGTCATAAACACGAACATCTTAGCAGTGCCAGGGATTCGTGATAGCTTTGTAACTGACTATGCCGCGATTCGAACCAAAGAATATTCGCTGGCAATGTACCTGATGGATATGATCCCCTACGATGAAAACAAGAACCGGTTGTTTAGCGATGGAGCCGATGGGTGGGTGACCGTACGCGGTGCAACATTATCTAAACCGACCGAGCCCGATGTTCGGGAGATTTCGGAGAAATTTGATTCCCGGGCACTGGACAACAATTACTCAGCTACTTATTTTCCGGACGTATACATCCAGGATCCGATTAATAATCGCCCGGTACGCAACCCTGCTAGCGTGGCCGCCTTGGGAGCGCTAGGATTTAATGATCAGGTATCTTATCCATGGTTTGCTCCAGCTGGATTTAACAGAGGGGCTTTGGAATCAGTTACTAATGTTGACGTTCGCCTAAATTCAGGGGATCGTGATACGTTGTACGATGCTCGTATCAACCCGATTGCCACATTCCCAGATGGCGGGTTTGTTATCTTCGGACAGAAGACGTTGCAGCAGGCTAAGTCGGCCTTGGATCGTGTCAACGTTCGCCGGATGCTTTTGGAAGTAAAACGCCTGATTGTGGGCATTGCCAACAAGTTGATTTTCGAACAAAACAATGCAACTACCCGGGCAAGGTTCGTGGCTCAGGTCACTCCGCTGTTGTCTTTGATTCAGGCGCAGGCCGGTGTTGAACAGTTTAGCATAGTTTGTGACGATACTAATAATACAACTCTTGATGTTGAACAAAATAGAATGAACGGTCGGATCGTGGTGGTTCCGACTCGAGCAGTTGAATTTATCTCGATTGACTTTATTGTTACCAATAGCGGAGTATCTTTCGAGTAGAATACCTATAGATAGAGCACACATGTAGGAGCATAAGAATGGCAGAAACAGTTTTTAAGAGCGCGGGGGTAGCAACCCAAGAAATCGATTTGTCGGGACCGGCTGCCGTTACTCCGTCGGGTATCCCAGCGGGTGTAATTGGCACTGCTACACAGGGTCGAGCGTTCGTACCAATCACGGTGCCAAGTTTTCAGAATTTTGTGGCCGAATTCGGTAAGTCGGACGGGAAGAAATTTGGGCCTGTTGCGATGAGCGAATGGATGAGTAACGCTTCAGCCGGAACATATGTGCGGATGCTTGGAATCGGTGACGGATTAAAGAGAGTCACAGTTGAATCTGTATCAAGTTCATGGGGAGACGGTGTACCGTCTGACGGAGGCGTCAAGAATGCCGGGTTTGTTGTCGGGCAACAGTTGCCGCAAGTAGATGGAAACATCGGCGCGAATGCAAAGGCAGGCTCACAGGGGGCCGCCGGGCCAACACCCGCCGCCGGCCGGACATTCCTTCTTGGTTGCTTCATGTCTGAATCCGCAGGATCGACGATCTTTTCGGATGCTGGGATTCAGCGTGGTACTACGAGTGCAGCAACAATAACAATTACTGCAACGGGCGCCCCAGCTACTGATAACGAACTGACGCTCAGGAACCCCAACGGCGATTTCCTCGTTTTCACTTCCAAGGCTGGCGACGGTACCAGTGGTACCGACGGCACGGCCGACCCCCCAACTTTCGATCGAAATTCAGAGTCATACGCCCTTGTAGGCCTTAAGGCATCGATTGAAGCGAGCAGCTTGGCTTCCGACTTTAGCGTGAGTGCAGTCGACACGGATGGCGGCTACTTTCTGACTATAACGCAGGTTAGTCTAAGCAGCGACGGCAACACAGTCGTTACTAGCGACTGTACGGGTTGGAATATTGATTCAGCTGGTGACGCCACCAGTACGAGTTTTACAGGCGGTTCTTCCGGGGCTAGCACATCGCAACCAATCCTCCGTGGCGTTCTCATGGCACCCACAGGCGTGCTGCTGTCGCTTTCTAGCACTAATGTTTCGCGTAACACCGCGGTGACTTCAGCGTGCGGTGCTTTCGAAGGTGATGTAGTCTTCCCGGCAGGAGACCTCAGCCAAACGTCCGGAGGCCGATGGCTTGGTTCAGTCAACCTTTCTACCAATGCTAAGAGCGACTTTGTGCTTCTGTTGAACGGGCATACTACCGCCGCGGCATATTCGAATACAATTACCGCGTCTTTTGATCCCAGTTCCGAATCATATTTTTCTGAAGTATTCAATACGGATCCGACAAAGATTGAGGAGGCAGGTCACCTGCTGTACTCACACTATGATATCGACACCGCATACGCAGTTGTGACAGGCTCAGGCGTTAATACAGCCGGATCGGAAGTTTCAAGCAAGCTTGACTGCGGATTCCTTGTGACCAGCTCGCTGGGTAGAAACATCGGCTCTACAACCATTCCGAATTTCGAAAACTTCAATGACAGATTCGCGACGGCGCAAGCAACACAAGTCATCTCTCAATTGTTTGGTGGCAAAAACGAAAATCTTTTCCAGATTCATGCTCTTAGCGATGGTGAAGCTCGCGGTGGCGCGACCAAGAGTCCCCATATTCCAGGATCTAACTCTAAGTTCAAAATTTCGATTAGAAATATCCAAAAATCTCGGGATCCGAACAACAAATACGGAACGTTCGATCTTGTAGTAAGGGAATTCAACGACAATGATAAAAACGTGCAACCTCTGCAAACATTCACCAAAATGAATTTGGATCCTGGATCTGAAAACTTCATTGGTCGGGTAATCGGCGACCAGCGCATGTATTATGATCTTGACAAGGACGAGAGTGCACAGAAACTGGTAGTTGAAGGAAACCATCCGGTGACCAATCCTTTCATTCGTGTTACACCGTCAAATGCAGTAAAACAAAAGACGACTGATTCTTCTGCAGTGCCGGTCGGATTTCGAGGAGCAGCGCACTTAGTTACCTCCGGATCCAGCATTGTGAATGGTTATCCCACTGTTCAGGGGGTTTCAGCGACCATGCTGCGCGGACTCACACAACCGCCAGTACCGCTGCGGCGCTCAGTTGCTGAGGGTACGGGCGATAAGAAGCAAGTTAACTTGGATTTCTATTGGGGAGTTCAATTCGAATTAAGCGACAATGTTACCGATCCCAATAAGACTACCAAGATCAATCGATCGATGCCATCCTGGACCAAGTATTTCTCGAAGTTCCACACTAGCGATCGAAACACGGTGGTTGGCGGCAACGAAGGCACTCCCGACTCAGGGGGTACCGTTCTTGATGCTGATCGGTTCTGTAACAACATTTTCTCTTTGGAGCGTGTGCAGGTGATTACAGGTTCTGATGGTCGACCGTCACTTTCATACCTTGCCAGCTCTAGTTATCGCCGTAATGGTACGCTTGATAGCGACATTGGGAAATCTAGATTCTTAAACGTCACGACTGACTTTGGTCTTTCAACGATATCGGAACTTTTGAAATTCTCTTTCTTTGTTCAGTGCGGATTTGATGGTACATGCATTTTTAATGCGGATAAAGCAGAGATGACGAATGCTGCAGCGATTAGAGAAATGGATCAACCAAGTACGACTGACGGCCAGGGTGGCACTGAAGGTCCGACTGTGTCGGCTTATCGTAAGGCGATCGATGTTATGGGGGAAAAATCCACTGTGGATATCAAGCTGCTGGCCATTCCAGGAGCGCGCCACACGTCGATTACAAATTACGCGATTGATGCAATGGAAACTCGATTCGACGCGCTTTATATTATGGATGTGGAACAACGAGACCAAGTGAATGCCGTTGTTACATCATCTAGCCCCGCCGGCGGCATTAGCGTTTCGAACACTGTTACAGCATTTGAGAGCCGCGCACTTGATACTTCTTTTGCTGGTGCATACTTCCCAGACGTTATGATTACTGATCCGAGTGATAGAGGACGTATTATGCAAGTTCCGGCTTCAGCAGCGGTGTTGGGCGCATTTTCCTTGAATGATGCGGTTGCACATCCGTG
>CEPX01172793.1_pt1 | contig 12421 bp, 11 predicted proteins | sample 361361 | NCBI WGS metagenome assembly CEPX01 (sample SAMEA2619974, study PRJEB7988) | marine metagenome | biome: marine biome (ENVO:00000447); feature: mesopelagic zone (ENVO:00000213) & marine oxygen minimum zone (ENVO:01000065); material: "saline water (ENVO:00002010), including plankton... | reverse complement strand
TAATGATGCGTTTGTGGTAAGAGGAGATAGTTCATCAATTTTTAAAGGGAATGTCGGCATCGGTACGACAAGTCCAGGAAGTTTATTAGAGGTATATGGAGGGTCAGGTAATAATTTAAGTTTACATTCATCTGATGGTGGTGGAGAGGGAATGGCTTTGCAATGGCATTCTACATATTCAGATAGAATAACAGCAGATATTGAATCAGATGCAAGTGGAGATGGAGGGAACTTTCGGATTAGAGTATCAGATACAAGTGAGGTATTACAACCCAGATTAGATATTGATAATGCAGGCAACGTAGGAATCGGGACGACTAGTCCAGGCTCAGTTCTCACTATCAAGAAAGCTGGCGTAGGCAATACGGGATTAAACGTTTCTGATTTACTGTATGTTAATGACAGTACTGTTGGGATTGGGACGAGAAATGATAGTCCAAATAGTATGCTTCAAATAGGATACACTAATTGGGATAAAGGAGATACTGCCCAAGTATTAATCCATGGCATTAATAATGAAGGTCCTGGAGTTGGAAGTAGGAACATTGCTTTTCAAATCAGAGATGAAAATGATGTTAATGTTTTAGAGTTTGCTAATAATGGAGGAGGCGATACTGATTATGGCTACCTTTATGTAAAAGGCAGGATAGGGGCTGGCCAGACGACTCCTCAACATGCGCTTCACATTGGTGATAACGATGCTTCATATATTAGATATGAAAGTAGTGGAGTAACTGCAAGCCAATATGTAAAAACAGATGGAGCAAAAGACCTTGTTACTGCTGCATCATTCAGCGCAGGGCATTACTATGATGTGGATTTGTCAGATATTCCAGAGCCAGGAGATTCAGTTAAGCTTAATGAAAATAATATTATGGTAAGGACTGACTCTCCATATGATTCTTCCAGTATTGGCATCTTTGTTGCTGTTTATGAGAACACAACAAATTCGCTTACTAATGAAATAGGAACAGTAGGATATGCAGTAAGCATTGGTGATTCAATAGAATGGCAAACAGGAGATAAATATGATGAGGATGGAAACAAGATATCCTGGCAGTCCTTATCAGGGTTCAAAGCAGTAAATGAAAACGGGGATATAAAAAGGGGAGATCTTCTCACAACATCAAGCACACCAGGCTACCTGATGAAGCAAAATGATACAATTATCAAAAGTTATACAGTAGCAAAAGCAATGCAGAATGTAGAGTTTGACAATGACGGCAAAGCAGAAAGGATTTATGGATTCCTTTATGGAGGATAAAAGATATTAGCAATAAAAAAGCAAGAAGGAACTTAATCTTAGGCAAGGTTTTAGCCTTGCAACCAAAATTATGTAAAATTATTGCTTTGGTTACGTTGCAATAAACACAATCTTTTTATTCTAATCTTAACATTCTAACAATTATGAGCTTATTCATAATTATTCCTGCATATAATGAAGCTAGAACTATTAGTAAAATTATTGATGATGTTAAGAGGTATAGCTCTAATATTGTGGTTGTAGATGATGGAAGCTCTGATGATACACAGAAAGCTGCTAAAGATGTAACTGTTCTAAAACATCTTACTAATATGGGGAAAGGGGCTGCAATGAAGACTGGGGTAGAGTATGCAATTAAGAAGAATGCTAAACAAATTGTTTTTATTGATGCTGACGGGCAGCATGAGGCTAAAGAGATTCCTCATTTCTTAGAAGCTTTGAAGGATGTTGATGTTGTGTTTGGCTATAGAGAGCTTAACAAAAAAATGCCATTAATCCTGAAATTAGGCAATTGGGTTATTAACAGATCAATAAAATTACTTTATAATCTTGAATTGAAAGATACACAGTGCGGTTATAGGGCGTTTAATACTAATGTTTACAATAAAATTAAGTGGAAAGCTTTGGATTATAGTGTTGAGTCAGAGATTATTGCTAATACGGGGAAGAATAAGCTAAAATATAAAGAGATTCCAATAAAAACTATCTATAATAGCAGGTATAAGGGTACTACTGTTATTGATGGCTTTAAAATAGTTTTTAATATGTTATTGTGGAGAATAAGAAGCATTTGAAATGCTTCTTATTTTTATCCTCCCCATTATAGCTGCTTTCTCGTTAAGGAAGCGTCAGATTCGCTTCGCTCATCTGGGTCAGCCCACCCCTAACAATTGGAGCTGCACTCAAACAATTATTTAGAATGTGCGAAATTATGACTTCTTTTGAATGACAAATAAACTTTAAATAACTAGTTAATGGTAATATTACCTATGTTTTCAAAGAGTTTGGCTTCTTTTATCAAAGGACAGATGAAAGAAGGACATGATTTAGGTAGTATAAGGAAGTATCTTGTGAGCTACGGCTATAATTCTAAGGATGTTGAGGATACTGTAGGCTCTTTACATAAAGGAAATAAGCCTATAAATAAAGTTGTCATGATTATTGGGATTGTAATGCTTATTATTATCATTGTTTCTGCTTCTTTCCTTGTTTTTAAGCCTAAGAAGAAGGTTGTGAAGGAGGATGAGTTAAGCATTAATCTTGAACTTAAGGATAAGGAGATTGCTGCAGGAGAGGTTCTTAAGTTTAATTTGGATATTTCAAGCACAACTCCTAAGAATTATGTGCTTAAGACGGAGTATAGGGTGCTTTTTAAGACGAGCGCATTGACAAGAGATTCTAAGGATATTGAGTTCTCAAAGAGAAGCTTGACGCAGGAGAGCATTAAGCTGCCTGATAAGATTAAGCCTGGAGATTATATTTTAGAGGTTAAGGTTCTCTATGGAAGTAATGTTGAAAGTTCAACTATTGGTTTTAGTGTGGAAGGAGAGAAACCTGTTGGGGAAGAGATTGAGGAAGAGGTTATTGAAGAGGAGGAAGAAGAACCAGAACCTATTCAGATTGAAGAGCCTGAAGAAGTTGAAGAAATTATTGAAGAGATTCATATAGAAGATTTTGAGGGTATGACTATTTGGGAGAAGATAGAGGAGATAAAGAAGCTGAGCAGAGTGGATTCAGAGAAGGCTGAAGATTTCTGTAAGACTGTAACACAGAATAATTATAAGGATCAATGTTTTGTTAATATGGCTGAAGGAACGAAGGATGTTAAGTATTGCGAGCTTGTTGAGGAGGATAGGACTGTTGATAACTGCCTTTCAACTGTTGCTGAGATTATTGATGATAAGTCAATATGCAGTAGAGTTAGTGAGATGAGGAGGGATTATTGTTATATGCATTTTGTGATGGGAGGAGATTATGGAGTGTGCTCAGAGTTGAAGAATAAGTATCTTAAGCAGTCATGTGATACGTTGAGTAAGGTGAAGAATTAATTATTGATGGCAACCTTCTCTTTGAATGAAGCCATTAATTGCGAAACCTATATTAACTATTTCATTAAACTGTTTCTTTAATGGAAGAAGATATTAGAAAGAAGAAGTTCAGCTTAATAGCATTAGTGAAGAAACGGAAGAAGAATTTCTATTTTATTGCTTTGATTTTTATTATTCTGTTGGGTGTTTATATTAGGACATTGAATGTTCCTTTGACGAAGGGAAGGTTTCCTCTTGCTCTTGACCCATACTATTTTCTGAGAATGACCAGGCATATTGTTGAGCATGGCTCTGTGATGGCATGGGATAGTATGAGATATTTTCCTATTGGCCAGGATCCTAATAATGAGGTTATGGTTTTGCCTTATGTTATTGCTTATTTGTATAAGGGGTTGAAGGTGTTTATGCCTAATATTACGGTTGAATTGGCTGATATTTTGTATCCTGCGATTTTCTTTGGGTTGTCTGTGCCATTGTTTTACTTGTTGGTTAAGAAGCTGTTTAATAAGAATGTTGCATTGCTGTCATGCCTTCTTTTATCGGTTCTTCCTTCTTATCTGTATAGGACAATGGCAGGGTTTTCTGATAAAGAACCGCTTGCTATGCTGCTTATGTTTGCTACGTTTTATTTTTATGTGAGCGCTGTGAAGGCAAAGAGTGTTCAGGTTAAGCTTGTGTTTGCGTTGTTGTCAGGGGTTTGCAATGGATTGATGGGGCTTAGCTGGGGAGGGGTTAAGTTTGTGCTGATGATTATTGCTGTGTTTAATTTTGTTAGGTTTGCGTTTAATAGCTTTGGGAAGAATGATTTGTATGTTTATATTGTATGGTTGATGCCGATTATTGTTATGATGTCAACACTTATTGGAAAGTATGGAGGGTTAAGAGGAGTTTTGACTTCTATTAATACTGCTTTGCCTGTTGCAGTGTTGATGATTATTGTTGCAGGGAGGCTTGTGAGGTTTGCATTGAAGGATAAGAAGGTTAATTTGCCGATTAATTTGTCAGTGATTGCAGGGCTTATGGTTGTTGGGTTGATTGTGGGGCTTATTTTTGTGCCTAATGTAATTATTGAAAAAGCTGATGAGATTAAGGAGCAGTTCCTGCACCCTATGGGTATTGGAAGATTGACTTTGACTGTGGCTGAGAATAGGCAGCCTTATTTCACGGATTGGTGGAGCGAGTATAGATTTTATTTTTATCTGTTTTTTGCGGGTTCTATGCTTTTGTTTTTTAGTATGATTAAGAGTATGTCTGATAGGAAGAATGTTTATAAGCTTACTATGGGATATATTGCTTTTATTACTGCGTTTATTTTTAGCAGAAAGTCTTCATATTCTTTTTTGAATGGAGAGAATCTTGTTTCACAACTTTTATTTTTCGGCTCTTTGATTTGTTTCGGTGTTATTATTTTGTGGATTTTTGTTTATTCGTTTTATAAGAATAAGGAGTTGTATAACAAAATAAGAAAACTGAATAGGGGTTTTCTGTTTATGTTTATCTGGTTTCTTGTTATGGTGGTGGCTGCAAGAGGAGCTATGAGATTGTTTTTTGTTTTTACGCCGGTGACTGCTATTCTGGCTTCGTTTCTTATTGTTAGGCTGATTAAATATTCTTTTAAGATTGAGGATAAGGTTTACAAGGTTGCTTTGTTTTGTGTTATTTTTTTTATTTCTGTGCCGATTATTTATTCGTCAGCTTCATCTAGCCTGAGCCAGGCAAGGTATACTGGGCCGTCTTTTAATAGCCAATGGCAGACTGCTATGAGCTGGGTAAAACAAAATACTCAAGATGATGCAGTGTTTGCACATTGGTGGGATTATGGGTATTGGGTACAAACTGAAGGTGATAGAGCTACGATTACTGATGGTGGTAATTATTATGCTTACTGGAATCATTTGATGGGGAGGCATGTGCTTACTGCAAGGTCTGATGAGGAGGCTTTGGAGTATTTGAGTACGCATAATGCTACTCACCTTTTGATTATTTCTGATGAGATTGGGAAGTATACTGCTTATTCTAGTATTGGCAGTGATGAGAATTTTGATGTGTTTTCATGGATTGGCACTTATTCTATGAATAGCAGAGCTACAAGGATTGAGAATAATCTTACTACTTATTTTTTCCAGGGCGGTACTGGGCTGGATGAGGATTTTATTTATGAGGGAAAGATATATCCTGCAAAGAGGGCTTATATTGCAGGGTTTTTTGTGCCTGTTGATGAGAGTGATGAGGATGAGATTAAGATTAAGCAGCCTAAGGCTGTGCTGTTTTATAATAATGAGAGAAAGGATGTGCCGGTGGAGTGTATTTATGATGAGGAGAATGGGAAGACGATGTTTGATGAGCCAGGGCTTGAAGGATGTTTGAGGATTATGCCGCTGTATATTAATAATCAGTATCAGCAGGAGAATGGAGCTTTGCTGTATGTTTCTAGGAAAGGGTTGAATGCGTTGTGGACTAGATTGTTTTTGTTTAATGAGGATAATCCTTATTTTAAGCTGGTGTTTGATGATAGTAATAGAAATGCTCTTGCTTATTATAGAGGGAGAACTTTGGGGCCGTTGAAGGTTTGGGAGGTTAATTATCCTGAGAATTTTACTGTTTCTGAAGAGTTGAAAGAGGAGTATCTTAGCCTGAATACGCCTGAGTGGATGAATCTTAGCAAGAAGATTTCTGCATGGGATTATTGAGTTTGTCTTTACACCATTCTAACTGTCTTTTGTTTGAAGGGTATTGAGCACAAAAATGTGGCCTGAATTCATAGACTTCACAAGTAAATGTTTTTTCATCCCTCTTTAAGAAAATGCAATTATTGTTTTGCTTCTGCTCAATAACATAATATTCTAAAATTTCATACCAATGTACTCTTGTAAAATCTTCAGGGTTCATTCCTGTTCTTTCTGCAATTACTTTGATTTCATCTTCTTCTACCAAGATTTCTTCCCCTATGCAACATTGAGCACAGTGCTGGCAGTTGTCAAGTTTTGTTTCAATGGTCATATTAGCTGTAAATACATGTGTGTTTAAATGGTTGTTGGGTTTTTTGGTAAAATAGAAGCTTTTCAATAAATTATATATACTACTAATTAACTTCATTATATTAAAATGGCTAAAATAAAGATTACTTTTCCGGATGGCTCTAAGAAGGAGTATAATAAAGGGATTACTGCATTAGATATTGTTAAGAAGGATATTAGCGAAGGTTTGGCTAGGAAGGCGCTGGCTGCAAAGATTGATGATGAGTTGATTGACTTAACCAGACCTATCAATAAGAGCGGCAAGCTGAAGATTTTTACTTATGATGATGAAGAGGGTGTTGATGTGTTTAGACATAGCAGCGCGCATGTTCTTGCTATGGCTGTTAAGAAGCTGTTTCCTAAGGTTAAGCTTACAATAGGGCCTACAGTGGAAGAAGGTTTCTATTATGATTTTGATAAGAAAGAGCCGTTTCATCCTGAGGATTTGGAGAGGATTGAGAAGGAGATGCATGAGATTGTTAGAGAGGATGTTAGTTTTGAGAGAGTTGAATTGTCTAAAGAAGAAGCTAAGAAGGCTTTTAAGGATAATTCTTACAAGTTAGAACTTGTTGAGGAGTTTGGGACTGGGTTGTCTGGTTATAAGAATGGTGAGTTTATTGATTTGTGCAAGGGCCCGCATGTGCCTAGCACTGGAATTCTTAAGGCGTTTAAGCTTACTAAGATTGCAGGGGCTTATTGGAGAGGAGATTCTGATAATAAGCAGCTGCAAAGAGTGTATGGGATTAGCTTTCCTAAGAGGTCTATGCTTGATGATTATCTTGAGCTTTTAGAACAGGCTGAGAAGAGGAATCATAGAAAGATTGGGAGAGAGATGGATTTGTTTTCTTTTCATGAAGAGGCGCCAGGTATGCCTTTTTTCCATAGCAATGGGACTTTTGTTTTTAATAAATTGGTGGAGTATATTTCAGGGATTATGAGAGATAGAAGTTATGAGATTAATAAGACGCCTTTGATTCTTAGCAAGTCTTTGTGGCATGAGTCTGGGCATTGGGAGCATTATAAGGATGGTATGTATTTTACTAAGATTGATGATAGGGATTTTGCGGTTAAGCCTATGAATTGTCCGGGTAATATTTTGATTTTTAAGACAAAGACGCATTCTTATAGGGAGCTGCCTATTAGGGCAGGGGAGTTTGGGCTTGTGCATAGGCATGAGCTTTCCGGAGTTTTGAATGGGTTGTTTAGGGTTAGATGTTTTACACAGGATGATGCTCATGTGTTCTGCATGGAGGAACAGGTGGAGAAGGAGATTAAGGATTTGATTGATTTTGCTGATGTGGTGTATAAGAAGTTTGGTTTTGAGTATCATATAGAACTTTCTACAAAGCCTGAGAAGGCGATGGGTAATAAAAAATTGTGGGATCTTGCTGAAAACACATTGAAGAAAGTTCTTAAGGATCTTAAGATGGAGTTTAAGGTTAATGAAGGCGATGGAGCTTTTTATGGGCCTAAGATTGATTTTCATTTGAAGGATGCATTGGGAAGGAGCTGGCAGTGCGGCACTATACAGCTGGATTTCCAGATGCCTGAGAAGTTTGATTTGAATTATGAGGGCAAGGATGGCAGTAAGCATAGGCCGGTGATGCTTCATAGGACTATTATTGGGAGTGTGGAAAGGTTTATGGGGATTTTGATTGAGCATTTTGCAGGCAGGTTCCCATTATGGCTTGCTCCAGTTCAGGCTAGGATTCTTACTGTTGCAGATAGGTTTGATGGTTATGCAAAGACGGTTAAGGAAGAGTTGGAGGATAGTGGGATGAGGGTTGAGATTGATTCTAGGTCTGAGTCTATCCCGTATAAGGTTAGAGATGCGCAGATGGAGAGGATTCCTCTTGTTATTACTGTAGGTGGGAGAGAGGAGAGCAGCAAGACTTTGGCTGTTAGGACTTTGGATGGAAAGTTGTTTCCTAACATTAGGATTATGAAGCTGGTTGAGGATGTTAGAGAGAATGTTGAGAAGAAAGATAGGAGGATTGAACTTTAAGATGACTATTAAAAAACATGATTTCATAGAGATTGATTATACAGGAAAGATGGAAGAGCAAGTGTTTGATACTACAAGGGAGAAGGATGCTAAAGAGGCTGGCATGACTAACCCAGGGTTTGAGTATAAGCCTATGATTATTTGCGTTGGAGAGAATCAGGTTATTAAAGGGGTTGATGCAAGGCTTGAAGGCAAGGAAATTGGCAAGGAGTATGATTTTAAGGTTCCACCTGAAGAGGGGTTTGGGAAGAAGGATCCTAAGATGCTGAGGATGGTGCCTTTGAGAATTTTTAAGGAGCAGAATATTAATCCTATGCCTGGATTGCAGGTTAATATTGATAGTGTTGTTGGGACTATTAAGACTGTTGGAGGAGGGAGAGCTATTGTTGATTTTAACCATCCATTGTCAGGGAGAGATGTTGAGTATAAGGTTAAGATTAATAGGATTGTTTCTGATACTAAAGAGAAGCTTGAGTCTTATCTAAAGTTCTTTTTGGGAGAGGTTAAGGTTGAATTGAATGATGGTAAGGCAAAGGCTTTTGTGGAGAATGAGCTTGAGGAGAAGGTTAAAGAGAATCTTAAGAATAAGTGTAAAGAGTTGATTAAGGTTGATGTGGAGTTTGTGAAGAAGGCTAAGGTTGAAGAGAAACCTAAAGAGCAAGAACAACTTTCTAAAGAAGAAAAGAAAGTGTCAGAATGAAAGGGAATATTTCTTGATTGTATCTTTAATTGCAAGATATATATCTGGTCCAATGAAAGAAGAATCTAATATCTCTGACTCATCAATTGGAGATTCACCTATGCCTATCAATTCCCCTTCTTTAATCAAATACATTTTCCTATTATTAAATAGAATGGCTTCTATACCATTATGATTAGCATATATATCCTCTTCTGGCAAATCTTCTAATATTCCAATACACCTAGCTGTTTCTTCCAATAGCTGAAAAATTCTTCCATCTTTAAGAATGGAATAAAGATTCTTTCCATCAGTAAATGAGCCGCAGGGAAAATTCAATTCTTCTTTTTCTGAATTCTGTTTTTCAAAGAACAGCTTCTCATAAATATCCATCTTGGTATTTCCATAATCAAGTACAAGTTTTCCTTCAAATGAACCTTCTCTATATTTTTCATAATAGTTTCTATTAATTTCGTCACCTTTCATAAAGAAATATCCATTCCCACTTACGAAAGTTGTAGAATAGCTTGAAATACTTTTTATTGTCTTCAGATCCTTATCTAGAATCCATGTAGTTTCATCAGATAGAAATCCCTTACTGACCTCAATATATAATACTGAACCATCAGTACCGATATCAAACATTTCACCATTAGTATTTGAAAAGTCCTTAACTGTAACCTCTTTACATTCAAGCCCTTCAAGTGCAGCTAGGATATCTTCTTCCAATGGGAAAAAAAGCCTGTTATTAATACATGCAAATGGGCCAGTATCATCTGCATAAGATTCAATACCAATAATTCTCTTTTTATCCATATAACCTAGATCATATATAACTGGTGTCTCGTATGGCTTATCATTATCAATTTGAACATATAAATAATCTGGAGTTGCAATAATACTATCAATATTAGATATTCTATTTTCATCAACAACATTCATTCTAAATCTTTTAATAGTCTTGATCTTTTTCATTTATTTTCTTCACCATAACTCTTAGGTTCCATAAATACCTTATTGACTTTAACACCGATACCTTTATCTTTCATCATCCCTTTGCTGTCCATCCTTGCTTCTCCTAATGCGATTAGTTCGTCTTTTAGTGTCATGACTGCAACAAGGGTTCCTTCTTTTATGTTGTCGTTTAGTTTGGTTATTCCAGGCAGTGCTAGATCAAAGCCGTGACAGATGGGAGTTACTGCTGAGTCAGAGACCCAGATTTTGGGAAGATGACTTACTCCAAATTCTACTGGGCTTATGATGTGCTTAATGTATTTTTCATTGCCTTGTTCTTTGTAGTAATGGTAAGCGTCTTTTAGGTCTTGCAAGGTTATTAGTGTTGTTTCATTGAATGGGCCTGCTTTGGTTCTTCTTAGCTGTGCCATGTGAGCACCAGTGCCTAGTTCCTGGCCTAGGTCGAAGCAGAGTTTTCTTATGTATGTGCCTGCTTCACAGCCGACTTTGAATAGGACATCTTTTTCTTTGATTTCCAGGATGTTTAGATAATAGATTGTTCTTTGCCTATGTTGGCGTTTGATTGCACTTCTTACTGGTGGCAGCTGAGTTATGGTGCCTGTGAATTTGGTGAAGGCAGTTTCAATGGATTGTTTGTCTGCTTCTTTGTGAAGGTGCATTAAGCAGATGTATTCTTTTCCTGCTTTCAATAATGTTTGCACGATTCTTGTGGCCCTGCCTAAGGCTGTTGGCAGGACGCCGGTTACTCCTGGGTCTAGTGTTCCAGAGTGACCTGCTTTGTCTAGATTGAGTATGTTTTTTACATAGCTTGATACTTGATGAGATGAAGGGCCTTTGGTTTTGTCTATGTTGACTATGCCATAGTTGATTAATTCTTTAATAGGTCTGTCTTTAGGGTTGCAGCCGTATTCTGGATTGGTTTGAGATTCCTTTTTAATGATTATTTTTCTTTCTATTTCTTCAAAGGGTAGTTTGTTCATTTTAATGTGTAGAAACAGTTATAGTATAAATATATTCTTGTAAAATGTTATTAGTTATTTCTTTTCCTTCAACTCTTTCTCTAACTTTTTCTTCATGGCTTTCTTGCCTTCTTTATGTACGCCTTCTTTGAGCTCTTTTGTTTTGCCTTCAAGTTTGTTTAGCTCACCTTTTATTTCTTTTTCGCCTTGCTTTACTTCCTTTTTATCTTCTTTCTTTCCTTTTTTGGTTTCTTTCTTTTCTTCTAATTTTTCTTCATAAGTAAAGCCTACTAATTCGGCTTTTACAACATCTTTATCGTCTTTAGTAACATTGATTTTAACATGATGAGGTGGGTTTTTTATGCCATGCTCCCAGACTTTAAGGTTAAGGTGTTTCCCTAACTTAATGTCTTCTGATTTCATGTGCTTCTTTAGAAATATCTTTATAGTGTTGATTGCTCTTTTTGCTCTTTTATATCTTGGAGCTTTTTGAAATGCTTTCCTTAGTGGAACATTATAGGTTCTTTCTACCATTTTAAGCCTTTGTTTTTGTTCTTCTCCATGAACGCTTTTGGACAGTGTGCCTACCTGGATGAACTCTTCTTCCCTGACCGTATTTTTTGAATACTGTCCAGAAAGGTGCCCATCTTGTTCTTTTGTTTAGCTTAGCTAATCTAAGCTTTTTGCTTAAGTGTGTGTATCTTGCCATTTTATCTCTTGGTTAGTTTGAATTCCTTTTTTTCTTGTGTTAGCTTTAATAAAATTTCCTTTAAAGTGTTATCGTCAATTATGGTTAATTTGTTTGATTGGATTAGTTGCGCTAATGCAACCAATGACTGAACGGCTTTGTCAGGGTGAGCAGCTCTTATGTTGCCAAACCTTTCCAAGGCAGGTTTTGTCATTCTTGGCTTTACAAGGTTTTCCAGCTGTTGAACCTGCTGCATGATTTGCGCCTGTTCCTGAACTGCTGCTAGTTTCTGTTTTCTGAGCTCTTCAAGTTCGTCACTCATTTTCCGAATAATAATGACTTACCTTTAGCTGTTATGATTCTGCCTTTGTGAACTCCTTTGTCTTTTTTTATGATAAGACCTGCAGTTTCTAACTGCTGAAGTACTTTTCTGATTATGTTTCCTGAACTTTTGTAGAATTTTCCAGGCTTAACGCCTCGATTCTTTTTGCTGCCGTATTTTGTTCTTAACTTTGATGTGCCTATAGGGCCTAATATATGAACTTTTCTTAGGATAGAGGCAGTTCTAGCATACCACCAGTCTTTTTCTACTGGCACTCTTTCTCTGCTAACGCCTGTTTTTACAAGGTTTGCCCAAACAGGAGGTTTTATTTCCTTAATTTTCTTTAAATCCTGCGCTGTTTTGTCTATCAGCTCGTTTATAGGCATGGTATAGCTTTGTTTCATTGTATAGGGTAAATATTAGTGTGCTTAAAAAGGTTATGGTTTTAGCTCATTCTGGTACCA
>CEPX01029831.1_pt1 | contig 12427 bp, 15 predicted proteins | sample 361361 | NCBI WGS metagenome assembly CEPX01 (sample SAMEA2619974, study PRJEB7988) | marine metagenome | biome: marine biome (ENVO:00000447); feature: mesopelagic zone (ENVO:00000213) & marine oxygen minimum zone (ENVO:01000065); material: "saline water (ENVO:00002010), including plankton... | reverse complement strand
AAAGATTCAATAACACAACTTCAAAAAGAAATCGATTCAGCAGTTACAGATTTCAAAAAAATGAAATAATTTTTTCTACGAGACTATTAATTTATGTTTTCACGTCGACAAAACCTCATCATAAACATATCAAAGAAGGCGTATAAGAAATCAAGACATTTCTGCTTTAAATATTTATCGTCGACAAAACCTCATAGATATATAACAATAAAGCTTTTAAAGTGGAAATTTCTACTATGACTACCTAAAAAGAGGATAACCAAATGGTAAAAGAAGTTGAAGAAATAGCAGACGAACACGCGGAGAATAATTCATTTGATTTAGACGAAGACGTCGCTTAATCTCCGAAATAATTTTTTCTTATTTTTATTTTTTTAAACCTACAACCCTTCTATCATCTTTGCTTCACTAAACAATCCAAGCGCCTTGTATAAACTCAACAAACTTTCCTTAACTGAAGCTTTTTCGGAATCATCTAAGCTCATTTTGAATAATCTTTCATAGAACTTAATTGCAGAAGCTCTTTTCTGCTTGGATTCTAATTCTTTAGCAAACTTCATGTAAATATTCTTCCTAGCCAAGACAACCCTTGCGTGATCCGAAGGAGTTGTATCTCTGGTGGCCCTCCTAAACATATCATCCGCTTCCTCAACCTTCCCTATTTGCGAATATAGCTCTGCTGCTTTAAGATAACCTTCAATCTTATCTTTCTTCATTGGTTCAATCCCGGCTTTGTTAGAAATGGCCTTAGCTGCTCTCTCAAGCATTTTTCTCCCTTCTAACAACTTAGACAACTCACCATAAAGATATCTCTTAATCTCTAGACTAAATCCACCAGAGCTTAAAGCAGCTTCTAGATAGTTTACTTGATTCAAATCAGTATTCATTTCTTTAAGTCTTGCTTGAATTTCCTCAAGATTTGTTTCTCGAACATTAATAGCCATAAGATAAAACTGTTCCAAGTGTATTTAAGAATTATTGTGATTGAGTTGCAGCTCTTTCAACCCTAGTAAGGAAATTCTTTGTAAAATCTTCATCTTTCTCCATATAAGGAATACTAGATAGTCTTCTGTCATCAGTCCTTGGGTCTTCATCTGCTTTTCTTTTACACACCACAAGATCCTTCCCATTTCCTAAAGATGACCCCGCAATCCTTACATAAACAACCTCTCCAGAAATTGCTGCGCTACCTTTGTCTTCATGGCCAGAATAAACATCAAAGAAATTAATTGCCCCATTTGTAGGATCTCTTAAAGCCTCCATCATTTCTTCTACTGTTCTCATTATTACAAAAGAAAACAAGAGTTTATAAGAATTATTGTGACAGAGTTTGATCCTTTTCGGGCCACTGGTAGATCTCCCATTCATTAGATGCTACAATCCTCTGTATATCCAGAGACGTAGAAATCCTCGGTGTTCTACCACTAATCATAAAATTCCCACTGGAGTTAATAATATAGTCCTCACTCTCTCCGTTAGCAAGCTTAACTCGCAAAGAACAATTTGTAGATATCCCTCTCTTTATTTGTAAGTCGTAGGTCACATGGGATCTGCCAAAGGAAACTAGCTTCATAGTATAAATTGTCCAACTAACCTTTTAACTATTATTATACTCCAGCCACATCAAAAAAATAAAAGGAAAATAGGAATTAAAAATAAAAATTCCAAAAATTAAAAATTTTAATTAAGCTTTTTTGCAGTAAGAGATTTGCAAACACCAGCAGCTACTGTAACTCCAGCATCCCTGATAGCAAATCTTGCCATGTTTGGATTCTTATCTGCAGATTCTAATACTAGATTTCCTACAGGCTTGATCTTCACAATAGCAACATCGCCGTTCTTCAAGAAGTCCGGGTTTTCTTCAGCTACTTGACCACTCGCGGGGTCTAGTTTTGCTACAAGTTCAACAAATTGACAAGGTACCTGTGCAGTGTGCACATGGAAAACTGGTGTATAGCCCTTAGCTATTACAGTTGGATGGTTAATTACAGCTACTTGAGCTTCAAATTCACCGACAATCACTGGAGGATTAGCTGCATCACAGATAACGTCCCCTCTCGCCATATCTTTCTTCCCGATGCCACGTAAGTTAATACCTACATTGTCACCAGCCTCAGCTTCTGTTAATTGTTCGTGGTGAGCTTCGATACTTCGAACTTCACCCTCAATACCAGTACCACTTCGACCTGGAAGGACTACGATCTTTTGTCCAACTTTCATAACTCCAGTTTCTACCTTACCTACAGGAACTGTTCCAATACCAGTGATTTCATATACATCCTGGATTGGCATACGCATTGGTAATCCTGTTGGTTTCTCAGGTGCTGGGAACTTATCAATCTGTTCTAAAACAGTTGGTCCTTTGTACCAAGACATTTCTTCGGATTTCTTAGAAATACCTGGGCCCATTAGTGCAGATCCCGGGATAAAAGGTGTAGTTTCAGGATCATATCCTGCCTGTTTGATAACAGCCTTAACATCCTCAACAGCTTTGTTAAATTTAGCTTCGTCGTAATTTACAACGTCCATCTTATTGATTAGAACAGCTAAATTTTTCACACCCATAGTTCTTAACAACCATACGTGCTCTTTTGTTTGAGGTTGAACTCCATCTTCACATCCAACAACTAAGAAAGCAGCATCAGCTTGAGAGGCACCAGTGATCATGTTTTTAACAAAATCCTTGTGTCCTGGAGCATCAATAATAGTAACTTCAAAGTTCTGAGTCATTAACTTCTTATAAGATAGGTTAATTGTAACCCCTCTCTCTCGCTCTTCCTTCAAGTTGTCCATTACATATGCAAACTCAAAACCTGCTTTACCATGCTTTTCAGCTTCTTCTTTGAACTTTTTCATCTCTTGCTCAGACACTGCTCCACCATCGAAGAAGACTCTGCCTACAGCAGTACTCTTTCCCTGGTCTACGTGTCCTACAAAAACAACGTTCATAATTGGTTTTTCTTTCGCCATGTTATTATATTCATTTAGTTAACATTTAGCCAATAAAGGCATAATTATAAGTAAAAAAAGTGGTTTAAAAGGGTTTCGGGAGGGGAATTCTGATATCTTCTAGCCCCCATTGGCCATCGGTGTTAATTCGCCAAATCTCTTCCCAAATCTCTTCTCAATAGCCCGAACATTCTTCGGATTAGCTATCCAGAGCCCATCAACTCTTATTCCCGACTGTTCACAGGGCTCATCATCTCCACCACCCATCCAATCCACAATTCCAGAATGTGCTACATAAATTTTATATTTCTCATTCGCGGTGGGTGTTGCAAATACCATTTTTGTCCTTTTTTGTCCTTCGGAGGTCACCTGCCTTCCAAGATAAACGCCAACCACAGCATATCTCCGAGGAATATTCCATCCTTCGCAATTTTCTTCTCCACTTTTATAGAATGGGGCCTTGCGAACAGACAACGGATAGGGTTCCCCAGTATTTTTCTTATCTATTGAAACAAACAGGTCAAACCTTCCCCCATGCCTCCAATATGTAGTCCAAGATTTCCCCAAATTTTCACTGCAAAAATTCTCCCATGCCAACTCCCCGAGTTTATTTTTAACTGCCATAATGTGGAAAGACTTTTTAGCTATTTAAGAATTATTGTAACAGAGTAGATAGTATCTTCTTCCCACTTTCAATGGTTTTTCTTTCACTATCTTTGTCTGGATTAATCTCAACAAGGTCACCTTTTTTCACCAAATTCTTGATTCCATTAACTACTTCCAATAAAAAATCTAATTCCATTCCATCGCCATCTTCAATATACCCGGTCCCTGGAGCAAGCTTCTTATCAAGAACATCGATATCTATACTTAAATACAGATCTTTGTCACCAACAAACTCTTTGATGTCTTTAATTAGTTCTTCATGAGATCCAAGACCAGCCATTTCCAAAAACTTAACACCCTTCTCTTTCATAAATTCTCTTTCATGATCGTAAATTTTTCTCAGACCAATAATAAATAAATTCTCAGGCTTCAAACTTCCTCGATTAATCAAAACTTTATTGAAATCCTCATGAGTGGGTGGCATAAAGTCATCTGAACAATCGGCATGTGCATCAAAAATTACCAAACAAGGATTATCATGCTTTTCAGCAAATGATTTGAAAAGTGGATAAGTTATGGAGTGATCTCCTCCGACGAAAAAACCTCCATCCCATTCTTCAAGAGCTTTATTCGTCTCATCGATATTTCCATCAACAACAGGAACAACTTCTGCCCCCGGACAAATCTTAGAAGGGGCTTTCTCACATCCAACATTAGAACCGAATGATCCCTGAGAAGATGGAACTTGATAGATTCTCATTCCACAACCTCCGTTTCCAGTTTCTTATATCCAAAAAAATCGGTTGTATAGTTATAGGCTCCAGCATTCAAGAAAACAATTTTATCTCCAACTCCTATATCCTCTCTAAGCCTAACCTTATAGCGAAATATATCATCTCTGGTCGGCGAATTTCCCTTAATCAGAAACTCATTACCCCCATCATTAAGCTCTCCTTCAATTAGCATTTTTGTTCCAGTTACAATGTTGTCCGAAGAACCATTGTAAATAGTAGTATTAATAACTAGATTATTATCATATTTCTGAATGACTTCTGTCTCAAGAACAATGCAGGGAGCTGCCAAGAACCTTCCGGGCTCAATAATGGTTTCAATATTCCTCTCCTCAAGCCATTCTTTTGCCTTTTTCAATTTACCAAAAACATAGTCATAAACATCTACAGAGCTACTTCGATATACCGAAGGCAATCCTCCGCCAAGGTTAACAAAATCCAATCTGCCCAAAACTTCTTCAGAAATAGAATCTTCTAGCTCTTCAACAATTTCCCATTCGCTTGTATTCTGGCTTTTTCTGTGTAAATGTATCCCTAATTTCCCAATAAATTCATTATCAGAAACTTCCAGGATTAACTCATTAACTTTTTTAGCCGGCATTCCATAAACAAAATATTTCCCAGTGCCAACTCTGTGTTCTTGAAACTTCATTCTCAACGAAAGATCAATCTTGATTTTTGTTTCTTCAATAACTTTTATCAATCTCTTAAAGTCAACTTCATTGTCAACAACAAAACTTCTAATGCCTAACTCTAATATCTTCTTCAATTCATCTTCTAACTCTGCCTGTGTAAAAAAGTGGATTTTAGATTTATCTTTTATCTCTTCAATTTCTTCAAATGCATGGATAGAAAGATCAACTTCAGGAGATAATTCTTGTAAAAGATCACCAACAATTCTATTGGTCTTATATGAATATGAGACTTTTAATCCAAGGTTCGTTAATTTTTTAACTTGGTCAAGAAGTTTTGATTTTGAGAGAATAAACTTAGCTTCATTCATATCAAACTCTCCTTCTCCAAATCGTCCAAAACTTTAGTCATCATCAGAGGAAACGTAATACAAACATCTCCATTCACCGTCGCTGCTTCAGCATCATCTTTAAGTTTCCCCCATGACTTTGCTTCTTGCGTTGTTGCCCCACTCAAACTTCCAGACTGTGGACGTGATGTAGTCATATAAACAGCATAGTCAAATCCACCGGAAAGTAAAGCTGCGAAAATAGCATAATGCTTACTAATTGAACCACCTAACGAAATCAAGCCTTTTTTCTCATCAAAAGACAAATCAGTAGTCACTCTTTCCATATCTCTAATAGTATCCACAATAAAATCATCATGCTTCTGTGCAAACATATACAATTGAAAACCAAAACTAGAATCTGCAATTCCAGGACAATAAATTGGGATATTATTCTTTGCTGCCTGATAAAGTATTGAATTTTGATCATCCAACTGAAGTCCAATCTCATGCAATAATTCAGACGAAGAAATTCTTTTTTTCTTTTCATAAATGCTACTTAAAATCTCACTCATCTTATCTTCAAATTTCATATAACTTTCAGTATGTATCACAATATTGCCAACTCTATTTTCTCCTCTTTCATGAAGTGCAGTGTCATCAGCATGAAAGTTACTAATCTCAAAAGCATCACCCAAAGATTTCATAATATCTTCTTCGATTGAACCAGAAGTTGTAACTAGAATGTCAGGTATTTTCATCTCACAAAGCTGACCAAAGAATCCTCTCAGCCCAGATGTAACCATATTAGATGTAAACGTCAAGAATATCTTCGCTCCAGACCTTTTCATTTTCAGAACAACCTTAGCAGCCTCGGAAAGTTCAATCGCCTGGTATCCCAAAGAGCCGAAACTTCCAACTAATTCAGAAACTGTCATGCCTTCATGCCAACTAAAATCTTTTATCTTTTTCATGGTATACCTGAATATTTAGAAAAATAAAGTAAAAACTACACAAATCCTAATAAATTGGAATCGCGATAGCTTTAGTTATCATAAAAATATTAGCTGAAGTGAGTTTTTAAGCCTTATCCCCAACCAATCCCTTGAACTCTTCCCACTTATCAACAGGAATTGTCGCACCCGTAGCTTCTTCGTGCCCTCCGCCCATAACACCCTCAATCTCTGAAACAATCTTCTGTGTTAAAGTCAAAGCACCTTTTCCACGAATAGATGCATTAATCTTCTCAGGTTTCTTAAAACAAACAATAATCGTTTTATCGGGATATAAATAATACAACTTATTGGCAATCTCAGAAGACATACTTACATGCCCAGAATAACTAAATAAGATAACATCCTCTTTTTCATCGATGCTAGAAAGAGCCTTCTTCACTTGCTTTTCATAAATCTCATTCAACTCCGAATACCTCTTGTGCAATTGCCTTGTCCGAGGATTTTCCTCCAATAAATCATAAGGAGACTTAACATTAAACATATACTTAACCAAATTAATCACGTTAGTTGTTGTATCCATCATCCCAAAATTCAACATTCTAACAAATTTACCAATTTCAGTGCTATGCAATGCTTCAAAAGCAGAAACCTCCGAATTAAACAACTCTGGGTACTCCTTTTCAACTCTCTTCCCAAAAATAGGACTATAAACATCGCCTATGCAGCCAATTAAAGCCAGCCATAAATCCTCATCACGACCAAAAACTTGTTGCGCAATGTATGTAGTGGGCTCTCCCTCTGGATATGTAGAGTAGAATTCAACTTTAGACTTCAATTTTTCAGAACTTTCGGACTTATGATGATCAACCCACATAATCGGAACTCCCATTTCATTAACAGCGTCGACAAACTCACTACTAACTTCTGCTTTATCCAATATAACAACTGCATCCGAACCAAATTCCTCAACCTTTCTGACATATTGATCTGTCAATTTGGGGAAACTCTTTATCGGAACGCCCCTACCGCGATCCATAGCCCTTCTCAAAATCAAAAAACTACACAATCCATCGACATCGTTATCAAATAAGAAGATAGGGTTCTGACTCTGATCCAAAAAGTCTCTAATCTTTAAGATTTCTTTAGAACCTAACATTAACTTACGACCTTCCCTTCAAGTATTTTCTCAGTCAGGTTGTTCAACTCTTCTTTGAAATCTGTGGCCCTTCCCTTCAAAACTTTCTCTAGATCAGCATCACTTCCTTCGAGCACACCCTTAAGCCCGCCAAGATTTTTCAACAATTGAGAGATTTCTTTTTCAGACAGATTTGCCATTGACAATAACCTATAGCCACGACCACTAACAGCTTCATCATTTGATTTTTCCAAAAGCAATCTAGAAATAGAATCTAAATCAATCAATCCCTCAAAGCTATAGTTTTCCAATATAGCCTTTGTTCTTTTGAGTGAAAGAATTGCATAATCTTTTATTACTTCAGACTCTCTTCTCTCAACCCCCTTGATTAATTCTCTATATCTTAAGTTCATAATATTACCATAACGACCTATTTCAGTAAATTGTTTCTTCAATGATGTAGAAATCTTCAGTATCATCTCAGCCCTCTGTATAATCCTACAAACATCACCAGCGCTTACCAAATCCGAAACTTCAAGAACGTTCAAATTACTAATTGAATCGTCAAACAAGTCTCTCTGTTTCTCTAAGACTTGTAAATTGGCAGAAATATCCCTAAGTAATTCGTCTGGACTTTTTAGATTGTATTTTTCCCTTCCCAAATAAAGAGTTGTTCTCTTTCTTCTTTCTGAAACAACTATAACAAATGTTCCTGCTTGTTTTGCAACCCTTTCCCCAGCCTTATGTCTTGTTCCTGTTTCCGACGATAAAATTGTATGATCTGGAGTAATTAACACATTTGCATAAAGGATTCTTTTCATATCTGTTGAAATGATAATTGCACCATCCATTTTGCATAATTCAAAGAGTTTTTGTGGTGTAAAACGACAATTAATTCTGAATCCTCCCTCAAAACATCTTTTGGAATGTAATTCTGGAGAATCAAATACAATTAGAGCACCCAAGCCCGCACCTGAGAGATCTTCCAGGACGGTGTTAATAGAATTACCAGGAGCGACTTTCTTAATATAATCCATTATAGTTTTTTCTTTTTCTGTGGCCATATAAGAAAATGCATTGCCTAGTATTTATATTTTTGGTGGGTTTTTGCTGTCCGACTCAATACGGCGTGCAACATAATCATAGAAAGTACTTACAGAATCTCCGCTTCTAAGATATGTTAAATTGGAAAACTGCCCTATCCTCCTCCTGTCGCCCATAGTGCCTGCCATTGCCAAAACAAAAAAATCTTTTTCAGGATTTAGGGCGATCACTTTCTTCCAGGCCGAATGACATCCTTCAGTATCGGTATAGAATGGATGGACCAATACAATATCTCCCTCTATCTCTGGGATAACATCGTCCCTACAAATACACTCCTTAGCCAAAGGAGATATCTTAAATCTTAATTTTAAATTTGGCTCAAGAACTTCCTGATGCCAGACAGAGGGAATGGTTCCTTCCTGCATAAAGTGGTCGTAAATTACTATTTTCATCTTGTTTGATTATCACAGAACTCTTTCCCAACCAGTTGACAAACCAAATTCCCCAACACTTTTAAACCTTTCCAACATTTCTAAATCATGGTAACAATACTAGGAATAGAATCAACAGCCCACACTTTCGGAGTAGCCGTAGTCAGAGACAAAGAAATCCTCTCAAATGAAAAAGATGCCTACTCGACAAAAGATGGCGAAGGCGGAATGATTCCACTTGAAGTAAAAAAACACCATGAAGAAGTAGGAGAAAAGATATACAAACAAGCCTTAGAAAAAGCAAAAATCAAAGAAGATGAAATAACAGCAATTGCATTCTCAAATGCACCTGGCCTAGCGCCTTGTCTTTTGGCTGGCATGGCTTTCGCAAAAGAATTGTCAAAAAGATTAGAAGTTCCGTTAATACCTGTAAACCATTGTATTGCACATTTAGAAATAGGAGAAATAACAGGGGCAAAAGATCCTGTGATGCTTTATGCTTCTGGTGCAAACACACAGATAATCGCATACGAGGCAGGAAAATATAGAGTATTCGGTGAAACTTTAGACCTCGGAGTAGGAAATTTCATTGACACTTTCGCAAGATTCGCAGGCTTGGGTTTCCCAGGTGGTCCAAAAATACAGAAATTAGCAGAAGAAGCAAGCAACAAAGATGAATTAATAGAATTACCATATACAATCAAAGGAATGGACGTAGCCTTTTCTGGAATCCAAACAAAACTAAGAACACTTCTAGATAAAGGAGAAGACCTGAAAAGACTTTCATATTCAATGCAAGAAGTGGTTTTTGCAATGTTAGTAGAAGCAGCCGAAAGAGCATTAGCACATACTGGCAAAAAAGAATTAGTTCTTGGTGGAGGAGTGGCTTGTAATTCAAGACTGCAAGAAATGTGTAAGATTATGTGTGAAGAAAGAGGCGTAAAATACTTTTGTCCAGAAAGACCGCTTTTAGTTGACAATGCTGCAATGATTGCCTATCTTGGGGAAACAATGTTCAGAGCAGGAATAAGCACAGATCACAATCATTTAGATCAAGTAGATATCGCGCCAAGAGAAAGAACAGACGATGTCGAAGTTAGCTGGAAAGACTAAGCTTAAAAACTCTTCAACCTTAAACATTCTATGTTAGAGACATTATACATAACTCTGGTGATGATTACTTCAGTTCCTTTAGGACTTTTTCTTTCTTGGTTTTTGAAAGACGAAAAGCCGTTAGTAAAATCTTACTTTCCTCCAATTTTATGGATTTTAGCTATAGCTGCAGCAATATTATTCTATATAAATCTAGTTTACTTTTTAACAACAACATATCTTTTCTTTATGGTTCTAACTTGGTGGAAGTTGGGAAAGTAATCTATGTTCTGAAAGATATAAATTCTTATAAATGAATGAAAGATATTTATTAAATGGTTAATGAAGCAAGAGTAAGTGAAATTACTGAAGGGGGAGTGGAGATAACATTGGGAGAGATGTTGAGAGAATTTAGGAGAACGGCAAGCTTTTTTGCAAGACGTGAAGACAAAGAGTGGGAGGAATTATCAGAGGATTTTATGCTTGCTGCAGATAATGAATATCATTTTGGAATTAGATGGAGGCATTCACCTGAAAGCCCTATAAGTCCGGATATTTGCTCTAGTAGCGTTTCGCATGATTCGACAGTTTCTTCAGATATTTTAGAGAAATACATAAGATGTAATGTATATTGTTCAGAGTGTATAATGGCGATGTCAGGGAAGTAAACACTTTTATAGTCGATTCTCACCTTAAAATTATGACATTTAACCTAATAGGACTAGGTCTCGAGAAAGAATCAATCTCAGTTGAAGCTCAAAAACAACTAGAATCATGCGACAAGATCTATTTAGAGGGGTATACCGTTGATTTTCCATATTCTCCAGAAGAATTAGAACAATCCTTAAACATAAAAATAGAAGTTTTACCAAGAGAAAAGGTAGAAGATGAATCCATTATTGAGGAAGCCAAAGAAAAAAACATCGCCTTATTAGTTTATGGAGATTCTTTATCTGCAACAACACACACGCAACTAATACTTGCTTGTAAAAAACAAAACATCCCATCTCAGATTTTTCATAATGCATCAATTATGACTTCAATCGCGCAAACGGGCTTACAATTATACAAATTTGGAAAAACATCAAGCATGCCAACATGGACAGATTCTTGGAAACCAGATTCCTTCATGGATTATATCATAGAAAATCAATCAATCAAAGCGCATTCATTACTTTTGATTGATATTGGATTAGATTTAGAAAAAGCTAAAGAACAACTTAAAACAGCGTCAGGAAATAAGGAATTTAAGTTAGAAAAGATAATCTTAACTTCTAATATTGGAACAAAAAACCAAAAAATAATTTATGATAGGTTAGATAACATTCCGAACGAAATAGCAAAACCATTTTGCTTCATAATTTCTAGTGAATTACATGATTTGGAAAAAGAATTTTTAGAAAGTTTAAAAAAATAAAAAACACCCTCAAGTTTCCCCAAGGGATTTTGCGAATTTATAACGAAATCATTTCAACATTGGTTTCAGGAAGTCTTCCGAATGTCTTTGCTGCAATTGCCTTTGCCTTCAAACTTTCAGCACCTTTAACAAGCGCTAAAGTAGCACCTTCTGCCATTAAAACAAAAGCATCTTTGGTTTGCAATCTACTCAAACGAGAAGCAGGAACATTCTCTAATACGTTAAGATCTTCATCTAAAACAAGAACATTCTTACCCTTAATCTCAGAAGCCATCTCTCGAAGTTTTGAAATATCATCATCTCTAACGTCTCTACGAGCAACAGTTTCTTCTACAACTTTTGGTTTTGATACCTTAGAAGCACCACCAAAATATTCAGCAGCTGTAACTTTCTTTCGAAGAGCTTGTAAAAGCTCTTTACCAGTCAACTCCTCAACTTCTTTTCCATCGGGTGCGGATGTAACATAAGCTAATTTCGCATTTTCATGAACATTCTGCGCGATTAACTTTCCACCACGATCACCATCAACAAATAGAGTAATCTCTTTCGTCTCAGATAAAGTTGCAATAGATTTAGGAAAACGAGTTCCTTGCATACCAACAGCATTCTTGATTCCATATTTCAATAAATTCATAACATCTGCTCTTCCTTCAACTACAATTACTTCTTTACTAGTTTCAACGTCTGGACCTGCAGCTAATCCTTCTGGACCATAACTAACAGCCTTCGCAATTCTAGTAGATTCTCTAAGTTCATTTTGCATTTCAGTAGAATCAGAACCTTCATTTTGGATATTTGCAAGTAATTGCTTCGCTCTTTCCATAATGTAGTCTCTTTTACTACCCCTTACGTCATCTATACTCTTTACAGTAATCTTAGCATCTGTAGGGCCAATCTTATCAATTGTTTCCATACTCGCAGCTATAATAGTAGACTCTGTCTTATCTAAAGCAGTAGGAATTGTTATTTCACCTGTGGTCTTTCCGTCAACTGTTTCCAAATCAACTTCAATTCTACCGATCTTCCCTTCCTTTTGAAGTTCTCT
>CEPX01026306.1_pt1 | contig 12433 bp, 15 predicted proteins | sample 361361 | NCBI WGS metagenome assembly CEPX01 (sample SAMEA2619974, study PRJEB7988) | marine metagenome | biome: marine biome (ENVO:00000447); feature: mesopelagic zone (ENVO:00000213) & marine oxygen minimum zone (ENVO:01000065); material: "saline water (ENVO:00002010), including plankton... | reverse complement strand
GAATGGGAGGTTAAGCACTTTCCCGAAATTGAGCGAGAAGAAGTTCGTGATATCTTGCGCCATTGGGGGGTTCCGAGAGAGCATGTGGAACCTGCCACGAACGCTATCACAAGAGACGAGAAACGCTGGATTGATTTAATGATGCGAGAAGAACTTGATCTCAAAGAAGAAGGGCCCGGTTCTCCTGCGCAGCATGGATTCGCAACTTTTCTTGCCTTTGTTGTTGCAGGATTTTTCCCTTTAATCCCTTATCTTTTGCCGCAGGTTCCTAATCAGTTTTTGGTATCAGGCGTGGTAGCGGGATGTGCCTTTTTTGGAGTGGGGGCAGCTCGTTCCCTGGTAACTGCCACAGCTCCCCTTAAAGCTGGTTTGGAGATGCTCTTGGTCGGAGGGTTTGCAGCTGCCGTGGCATTCGGCATTGGGTTTGCGGTAAAAACACTATTTGGCATTGTCGTATAGCATGGAAATAATTCTTTTTGCAGGGTTTTTAGGAGGAACGATTCGGGGGCTGGTTGGCTTCTTGAAACACAAGTTTTCGTACAAAGAAGTGAAGTTCAGCTTTCCCGGGTTTCTTTCTACCGTGGTTCTTTCTGGAAGCATTGGAGTGGTAACAGCTATTACCGTACGGGAGTTAGGCCTTGGATTCTTAGGGTCTTCCATTCTTACTCCTGCCATGGCTTTGGTGATAGGATATGCAGGAGGGGACTTTCTTGAAAATGTATACAAGATAATTTTAAGGCAGCCAACGCTTTATTCATTACCGAGTAAGGAGAATAAAAAATAGAGATTGTGACTGTTGATTTTTTTAAACATAAATATGGGTATGAGACAGAAGGCATCTGGATGCCTAGGGTCACTGCAATCACTGCTTTGACTTCCAGGTCTTTTTTCTTTGCAGGTTCTTTTGCTGCTGATTGGGGAAACGCAGTGCACACGGCCCTTGAGAAAAGACTCAAAGGAGAGATGCTGAAAGGAGAAGAGAAGATTGGCCCTTCCTTGCGCGCCTTTGATAAATGGAGAGCCGCAAACGCAGTGAAGATTGCAGACCCCACAAGAGATGTTGAAGCCAGGGTGTATGATTTTGAATACGGATACGCCGGCACCATAGACATGGTAGCTCAGGTGCAGGGGAAGATTGGGGTGATTGATGTGAAGACGGGAAACGGCATGCGGGATGAGTATTCTCTGCAGACTGCGGCTTACCTGAACGCCTACAACAAAGGGATTCAGAAAAAGCATCAGGCTGAGACACGATGGATTCTTCGCATTGACCAGTACCAAGAATGCAAGGGATGTCTTGCGAAAAAAAGGGAGAAAGGCGCAAGAGAGCGCGTTACAGAGGGAAAAGAATATTGCAACCACCAGTGGTCTTTGCCAACAGGAGAGGTAGAGTTTCTGGAATTGGATGATTACGAAGACGACCTGCAAGCATTCCTTGCAGCAAAAGAGGTGTGGGAGTGGTATCACCGAAAGTCCTTGAAAAGAATCGCTAACTACTCAAAGAATATTTCGCAAAAGGTGCTTCTATAATACCTTTTCTCATGAGGATCATTGCCGATTTTCATATCCATTCTCGCTTTGCCAGAGCCACTTCAAGGGAAATGAACGTGGAAAACCTTAATGCATGGGCAAAAATAAAGGGCATTCAGGTTATGGGCACAGGGGACTTTACGCATCCTTTGTGGCTGCAAGAGCTTAAAGAAGAACTAGAACCAGCAGAGGATGGTTTTTATAAAAGAAAGAAGGGTGGCGAAACAAGATTTGTCTTTTCCTCTGAAATTAGCTGCATTTATTCTAAGGGAGGCAAGGTCAGGAAGATCCATCTGCTCTTGCTTGTTCCTTCGATTGCTGCTGTAGAAAAGATTAACACCCGGCTTTCTTGGGTAGGGAATCTCAAGAGTGACGGCAGACCCATTATTGGCATTGACGCAAAGGAGGTGGCAAAGATTGCCCTGGAAGCAGATCCCAGATGCCTGGTAATCCCCGCCCATATCTGGACCCCGTGGTTCAGTGTCTTTGGCTCAAAGTCTGGATTCGACTCTTTAGAGGAATGCTTTGACGAATACACCAAGTACATCTATGCCATTGAGACCGGATTGTCGTCAGACCCCTTGATGAACTGGAGATTGTCTGCCCTAGATAATATTGCTTTCATCAGCAATTCAGATTCCCACTCTTTACAAAAGATTGGAAGAGAGGCAAACGTGTTTGATACTGAGCTGAGCTATGCTGCACTGGTTGGCGCAATCAAAACAAAGGACCCAAAGAAATTTCTGTACACCGTGGAGTTTTTCCCCGAAGAGGGCAAGTACTATTATGACGGGCATCGCTTGTGCAATGTTTCTTTGGGTCCAGAAGAATCAAAAAAACAAAACAATATGTGTTTAGTGTGCAAACGCCCTCTTACCATTGGAGTTTTGAATCGAGTGGAGGAGTTAGCAGACAGGCCAGAAGGCGAAAAGCCCACAAACGCCATTCCCTACAAATCCCTTATTCCTTTGCAAGAGATTATTGCAGACGCTTTGCATCAAGGAGTAGGGACAAAACAAGGAAAAGAAGAGTACCAAAAGCTTGTAGCGCGCTTTGGAAATGAATTCGTAGTGTTGCTGGAAGCACAAGAAAGAGAGTTGAAAGACACAACCTTCCCAGAAATTGCAGAAGGTATTGTGCGTGTAAGAGAAGGAAAGGTAAAAATTGAACCTGGGTATGACGGGGAATACGGGAAGATCAAGATTTTTGGAGAACAGGAATAGGCAGCTTCCCGAAACCAAAAAACCTTGTTTTAACATTGCTTTTGGGTACAATACCAATATGAAGAATATACTGGAATTTCCGTCGTCGGTAAAGCAGTTCTTGGTAAAGACGAGCAAAGACATTGACAGGGTACCTTTAGGGATTATAATGAAGAATACAAAGGCTTTAGAAAGTTAAGCAAAATCATTAACTTGATTAATTTTCTGAATAGAACCTTGGGAGCTCTTCGCGAAATATAAAGAGCTATTGACAAGAAGGTTTGACTTATGTATAGTAAGTCCCCAAGAACACCATTGATTTTTATGAATAGAGTTTATCGAAAGAGATTGTTTAGAGAAAATTGTGCCTCCCAGCCCACGAAGACCTTGGCTATGGTATTGGGGGTAGTGGTTATTACCAAAGTAAAGACACGGGATCGGATCTCTTGATCGCAGAAGACAACAAAGAAGTGCGTCACTAGATCTGGTCTCTTTCTGAAGACCAGATTTTATTCTAATAGACCTCACTCTCATGACAGAAAACAAATATTATCTCACTAAGAAGGGTTTGGAAAAACTTGAGAAAGAATACAAGGCACTTTTGGGTTTCAAGAAGAAGAAAACAACTGGAGAAGAAGTGCCTGCTATCTGGCATTCAGAAGAGGTAAACCCAGAGTACCTTGCGTTCCAAGAAGACATGAGTCTTTTGGATGCAAGACTTATTGAGTACGAAAACATTTTAAAGAATACAGAGGTTATTACTTCTCCTGCCAGAGAGAAAAGAAGCGAAGTATGCTTGGGGGCGAGAGTAACCGTGAAGGTTGACGACGGACAGATCGATGAATTTGAAATAGTGGGAACCATTGAGGCAAATCCTTCTTTAGGGAGAATTTCTAATGAGTCGCCGGTAGGAAGCGCTTTCCTCGGAAAGAAGATAGGCGAAGAAGTTATAGTTTCTTCTCCCCAAAAGACCGTGTACCGTATTACAAAAATTAAATACATCTTGCTTTAGGAAGACACATGGTGGCTCTGTTTCGGCGTGCAATGCGCATAATATCATCCAAGGACTAGTTCCTTGTTTTTTCTTTCATTATGGCGTTTAAGGTAGGGATTATTGGTCCAACCAACATGAAAAAGCTCAGCAAGCTGACTGGAAAGCCACGGGAGTTTTTCTTGAGAAAAGCAGAGACGATTGGCAAGATCCTTGTTTCCTCTCAATGCGAGCTCTGGGTGAACAGCGATGGGGGGATGGTGAGCGGCGTTGCAAAAGCATATAAAAAAGCAGGAGGAAAGCGGCTTGTAATGCTGTATCCTAAGAAAGGAGAACCCTGGCCGAATAAACATGCACAGCCTCATATCCAGCACGCAGATAAAGTAAGAGCACTGCCAAACTGGTTTTGGACGAATTATCAAGTAGTGACGAGTCCGGATATCTGTCTCTGTGTAGGGCTGAGCGCAGGAACCTTAAGCGAGTTAGCATATATGAAATGGAATCGCCAATTTAATCAAGGTCGCGTCAAGCACCTTGTAGTTCTTCAGGAACTGGTACGAGACAAGAGGATCCCTCCGGAGATCGAGGTTGAACTCAAGGGCATTCTTCTGTATCTTAAGAACACAAGGGAGTTGGGGGACATACTCACTAAATTTTCCAAAAAGTAACATTTTTATGCGATCTTTCCTCAATTTTTTAAAGATAATTCGCGGCCTACGAAATATTAAACGGCAAGGCGTTTTATACTATGGCGTTAAAGAAAAGGACGTGGACAGCGCGAGTGACCATACCTTTCGACTCACTCTCATGGTTTGGTTGCTTGGACGAAGGAAAAGGCTGAATTTGGCTAAGGCAATGAAGGTAGCTTTGGTGCATGATCTGTGCAAAGTGTATACAGGAGATATCACCCCATATCAGGGGCTTTTTGACAAAAACGATAAAAAGTATAAGCTGGCATGGCGGTGGCGACGACTTTCCTTGAAAGAGAAGCAGAAGCGGCACAAGGAAAAACTTCGCAGAGAGCAAGCAGCATTCCAAAAGCTTACCGCGAAGCTTCCCTCGGATATGAGGAGGGAGATTCTGGATGCCTGGGCGGACTGCCTCAAGATGGAGAGCCCAGAAGCAAAGTTCGTCCTTCAGCTTGACCGCACCGAGAATTTACTTGAGGCGCTTGAACAGTTTGAGAAGAATAAAAAGTTTCCAACGCAACCCTGGTGGGAACACACAGATGAAGTTGTCACAGACAAGACGCTCCTTCCGCTGCTTGAGACGATTTCCCAAGAAGAGTTGCATATGCTAGAAAGGAAAAGCCGAAGGAGAAAAGGAAGAAAGAAAGGGTAGTCCTTTTTACAATCTGGTGCATGGGTACAAGATAGTAACATGTAGTTCTGACCTAGAAAGGAGGTGATAGCATGAGAGTCGGTTTGATTGGGCCTACCGATATGGGGCAGTTGGCTCAGTTTCTTGGTCGATCGCAAGAAGTTCTTGAAGAGCTTGGAGCTTTGGTGGGACAAATACTTGCAGATACAGGGAAAGAGCTTTGGGTAAATGCTGATCGTGGAATGCTGTATGCAGTAGCCCGAAGCTACAAGGAGCACGGCGGCCCAAAGCTTGTCATGCTCTTGCCTCGTCGAGGCGTTCCTTGGCCCATTGATCATGCCGAGCAATATACCGAAATCGCAGACGAGGTTCGGCGTCCGGTTACCTGGATAGCCGCGAATCTTGAAGTGGTTTCTGAGCCAGAGATCTGTGTGTGTGTGGGACTCAGCGCTGGTACGCTCTCTGAGCTGTCATACATTCGGTGGAACATTGAGCTTGGGGGAGGGAACCTAAGGGCGCTCTTTGCAATTCGGGAGCTCCTCCGAGGTGGAAATGTTCCTCCGGAGTACAGAAGTGCCCTTGCTTCTGTGCTCCACTATGTTGAGACGACTGAGGAGTTCCGTGAAGCTCTTGAGAAGTGCCAGGTAAGCTGCCAGCCAGTGGTCTCTTCGTAAGCCGCCTTCGAATCGTTATCGCAAGATACGAACAAGGCGGTCTTTTTTATTGTAGTTAGGAAAAAATGGGGGAGGAGGGTATAATATCAGATTATGAAACGGCTCCTGGCATTCCTTGTATTCTCTACATTCGGAGTAATCCTGTTCGTCGGAGTAGCAAAAACCGTGGGATGGAGTGAGATACAGAATGTTGCCCTTGAATTTTCGGGATTCAAGGGACTTACTCTTCTTGGCCTTACCTCTCTTGTGTTTGTTGTGGCAATTGTAAGATGGCAGGGGATTCTGCGCTCTCAAGGGCACACTCTTTCGTTTGGGGATCTTTGGAAGTCCTATCTTGGAGGATTTACCCTTTCTTTTTTTACCCCCATGATTTTCTTTGGGGCAGAACTGTTTCGTGCCCATGCCATAGAAGAGCTTCACCGCGTTCCTTTTCAAAAGGCCATGGCTTCCACTATTGTTGAGCGTCTCTTGGAAGGCACGGTATATCTTTTGTTCATCTTTTTAACGGTCTTCTTTGTGTTTTCTTCCCCTACCAGTGAAATCTCTCGGGGTTGGGCATGGATTGTGTTTTTGGTGGTGCTCCTGGGCTCTGCCCTTTTGTTTTTCTATACCAAGAGTTTTAGGAAACAAAGTATTTTGCGCATGTTTTTTCCTCGGTTGCCTGGCACCAACGGGTTTTTGGAAATAGAGAACGAGGTATTCTCTTTTTTCAAGTGGAACAACAGGGCTTTTTGGGCAGGACTCGCTTTTTCTTTCTTGAAAGGGGGCATAGTATTTGCCAGAAGCTTGGTACTTCTTTCTTTTCTCGGCAAATCCTTGGCGGCAATCCCGGCCTTTTCTGCCACCGGGTTTACGTTTCTTTCTCTTCTTTTACCAATTCCTGGGCAGCTGGGCAGTCACGAAGCTTTGCAGGCGTTTATGTTTCAGGCGTTTGGCATGGGGGCTTCTTCCGGGGCTGCCTTTGCCTTGCTTATTCGGGGAGCAGAAGTTATTATTGCCCTTGTTGGTCTCTGGTTCTTGATTCGCTTGGGTGCACTTCTTTTCCGCAGAGTGCTTTTGGGTCGCCTTGAGAGAATTCTTCACCATTTTGTTTCATGATGAAAAACCAAGAGATAGCACATATATTCTGGCGGCTTGCAATGTATATGGAGATGGAAGAGGTTGCATTTAAGCCCCAGGCCTTTGAGCGTGTTGCAGAAAGCTTGGGAACCCTTGGGCAGGACGTGCAAGAGATATATCAAACAAAGGGCATGAAAGGATTGGAAGCAATTCCAGGGGTAGGAAAGGGCATTGCTGAGAAGATTGAAGAATATCTGAAAACGGGAAAGGTAAAAGAGTACGAACAGTATCGAAAGAAAATACCAGTGGACATTGAGAGTTTAACCGCGGTAGAAGGAGTGGGAGTAAAGATGGTACAAGAGCTTTGGGAGAAACTGAAGATTAAGAATCTCAAGGACTTAGAAAAATCAGTACGCACAGGAAAGGTGGCAGCGATCCCAGGATTTGGAAAAAAGACACAAGAAAACATCTTAGAAGGCATTGCCTTTCTCAAGAAATCCGAAGGAAGGTGGCTGCTCGGGGATATCTATCCTGTTGCCCAAAGATACGTAGAGGAACTGAAGGATTCAGGACTGGTACAGCAGGCAGTTCCTGCCGGTTCTCTGCGGCGTATGAAAGAAACCATTGGAGACATTGATATTTTAGTTACCACGGAACATCCAGAAAAGGTTATGGACTTTTTTGTGCAGATGGTTCCCCATGAGAAGATATGGGGCAAGGGCAAGACCAAGGCATCAGTTCGCAGTAAAGAAGGTTTTGATGTTGATGTGCGCGTTGTTGAAGAGAAAGTATTTGGAGCAGCTCTCCAGTATTTTACCGGCTCAAAAGAACATAATGTGAAGGTAAGGACCCTGGCTGTAAAGAAAGGATTGAAGCTTTCAGAATACGGCTTATTTCAAGGAAAAAAACTTATTGCCTGCAAAACAGAAAAGGAAGTATACAAAGCTCTTGGTATGCAGTATCCAGAGCCGGAATTACGGGAAGACCAGGGCGAAGTGGAAGCTGCTTTGCAGGGAAAACTTCCCCGCACTATTCCTTATGGTTCTCTGAAGGGAGATCTTCAAGTACAGACCAACTGGACCGACGGGAAACATTCTATTGAAGAAATGGCAAAGGAAGCAAAGAAGCAGGGATTGAAATACATTGCCATCACCGACCATACCAAAGACCTTCCCATGACCGGCGGGGCTGATGAAAAGAAACTTCTTTTGCAAATGGCAGAAATTGATAGACTTCAAAAGAAGATTTCTGGCATTGCAATCTTGAAGGGAGCTGAGGTGAATATACGTAAAGACGGAAGCCTGGATATCGCAGATGAAGTGTTAGCAAAGCTTGATGTGGTGGGAATTGCAGTGCACTCACTTTTTAGGATGACGAAAAAAGATATGACAGAAAGGATTGTGCGGGCCATGAGAAATCCCCATGCAGACATTCTGTTTCATCCGACCGGGCGCATCTTGCTTAGGCGGAACGCCTACGAGGTGGATATGGAAAGAATTATTGACGAGGCAAAGAAAACAAGAACTGTACTGGAAGCTAATGCCGCCTCAGTGCGATTGGACCTAAAAGACACTGACATCAGGAAAGCGGTGAAGGCGGGAGTGATGCTTATTATCAACAGTGACGCCCACAACAAGATACACTTTGAGTTTTTGAAATACGGCATTGCCCAGGCTCGTCGGGGCTGGGCAACAGAGAGCGATGTTATAAATACGTTGCCGGTAAAGCAATTCTTGAAAACTTTGAAATAATAAATTTATAGCAGTAAATTCAGTTTCCCCCGTGTTGGAAATTATTCAAAACCGAGGGTTTTGAAAAGAAGGGGGGTCGGGGGAAACTGTGTGATCGTTATGGCACAAGAAAAATCTGCAGGAGCTGTAATATTTCGTATGGTAAAAAAGGAACCCCATTACCTTTTGCTCCATTATCCAACTGGGAAAAGGACTAAGAAAGAGTATTGGGACTTTCCAAAAGGGCATCTGGAGAAAGGAGAAACTGAAAAAGGAGCAGCGTTGAGGGAAGTGGAAGAAGAAACAGGGTTAAAAGATATCACCTTCCTTAAGGGGTTTGAGCAGCGCATCGAGTATTATTTTCAAGTAAAGGGAGAAACGATTTTCAAAACGGTAGTCTTCTTTCTTGCAAAAACAAAAGAAAAGGATGTGAAAATTTCCTTTGAGCATAAAGGGTTTTTGTGGCTTCCATTTGAAAAATCCCTTCTGCAGCTGAAGTTTGCGAACGCAAGGCAGATCTTAAAGAAAGCCCACCGGTTTCTTCACGCCTGAGCTTTCTCCAACACTTTCTGGAAGAGTTCTGGGTGTTCTTTTGCAAGCAAAGAAAGAGTTTTTCTGTCTAAACCAATGTTTTGCTGTTTCAAGAGCGGAATAAGTTTGCTGTAGGTAAGGCCCTTGGCGCGTGTCGCAGCTGAAATCTGCGTTTGCCACAATCTGCGAAACATCCGCTTTTTTGTCTTTCGGTCTCGAAAGGAATAGGTCTCTGCTTTCAAAAGGGCTTGTTTTGCCAAGCGGTACTTGCTCTTTCTTCCCCACTTAAACCCCTTGGTTTTGGCCAAGACATTCTTTCTGCGCTTGTGGGCTGTTGCTCCTCGTTTTACCCGTGCCATGTTATGTTTTTGCCGATCTCCTTATTTTTATTGCTTCTGGTTTTGAAACTAAAACCAACCGGCGCTTTTGGCGTCTTTGTTTTCCGGTTTTCTTGGTTCGGTAGTGGTCTTGCCCCACTGCCCTCCTCAAGATCTTTCCTGTCTTGGTAAACTTGAAGCGTTTCGTAACAGACTTTCTTGTTTTTGTTTTTCTCTTTGCCATTATTGCTTTGTAATAATCATAGTTAGTCCTCGGGGTTCTTGCTGTAAAGGTTTTTCCACTTTAGTTGGGATATGGCTGGTAAGCTGAGACACGAACTTTTCTACCTTTTCTCTGGCATGGTTTTTGAGCGCCTTTTCCCGCCCACGCAGTCTGAGCACGATCCTTATCCTGTCTCCCTTTGAGAGAAATTTATGGGCTTGCGTTACCCGCGTTTCCATATCATGGTCTGAAATGTTGAAGGTAAGGCGTATCTCTTTTAGTTCTCCTCCTCCCTTCTTTCGCATTTCCCGCTCTTTCTTTTCTTGCTGGTACAGATACTTGCCGTAGTTTCCCAATCTTGCCACAGGAGGATCTACCTTTTCTGTGACCTGGATAAGGTCCAAGTTTCTTTCCTTTGCAAGCTGTAGGGCAGCTTCTAAAGAAACAACGCCCATTTGTTCTCCTTTTTCGTCAATCAGACGAACCTCAGACGCTCGTATTTGGTTGTTGATAAAAATTCTTTTGGCCAATCTATTTTGCTTTAATTCGATTAAGGATCTATGCGTATGTTTGGTTAAATTTTGCATTCTGCAAAATTTCCGGTTCTTCCCGTGGCGGAAACATTAAAACCGAGGGGTTTTAAAAGAGTGGGGTCGGGAGGAACCGTGTGATCGTTGTGGAGGTGGGGAGGATGAACTCCCGTCTAGAAAGCCTCCAACCAATACTCTCCAGGCGTATCCCCATTCAGAAAAGAGAGAAGAGTAAGAATGGGGCAAAGATCTCTTTTCTCTTTTATCCCTTTGTTTTGGCAATGCTTCAGGATAAGGGAGCGCTGCCTATCTCAATGATTGACACCTGTTTCCTCTATTGAGAATCAAGGAACAGATGGCTGTAGATTTATGCTACAGCAAGAGCCCTTTGAGGGGCAAATACGTTGGCACTTTTTGGGTGCCCAAGTTGTTTTACGAGAATCTTGGAATCTCGGCCTGCATATTGATTTTCTTGCTTTCTATCAAAACAATCACCCCCGCTTTAGCGTTCGCTCAATCTCTTGCTGGGCTTCTCTCTTTTTCAAAAGTGCTCGCTTGTCTGCTTTCTTTTTTCCTTTTGCTAAGCCAAACTCAAGCTTTATCTTAGCTTTGCTACTATACACTTTTAAGGGTACTAAAGTCAATCCTCCCTCTTTGCTCTTCCCTAAAAGATATTCTAACTCTTTTTTCTGCAACAGAAGCTTGCGCGGTCTTTGAGGGTTATAATCTGCACTTGTGTTCTTTGGTTGGTACGGGGGAATGGTGGAACCAAGGAGATATAGCTCTATTCCTTGAAAAGCAAGATATGATCCTGCCAACTGAAGCCCTCCTTGCCGTATGGATTTTACTTCTTGTCCTTGCAGTACCATTCCAGCTTGGAAGGTTTCCAAGATTTGGTAGTCTTTGTACGCTTTTCTGTTTTCAGCAAAGGTGGGCATAGTTTATAAAAATTTCTCTTAGAAATTTTTGAAAGTACCCCGTGGAGGAAAACAGCGAGCAAAGCGAGCGTTAGAAACCGTGGGTTTCTAAACCTGGGGGTCGGGGCACTTTCTTTTATTATAGGGGAAATTGCGTTACACTTAAACCACAATATGGTAGTACAAGAGCTACAAAAACTCGTTCAAGCAGCCCTTGCGTCTCTTAAAAGTGAAGGTGTTTTGAACGAAATCAAGGAATCCTTAATTATCTTTGAGCATCCAGAGCGTTCAGAACACGGAGATTATTCCACCAACGTTGCCCTTGTTTTAGGAAAGCAGCTCAACAAGAATCCGCGAGAACTTGCGGATTTGATACATTCAAAACTGAAGGTTGCGGACGCAGAGTTCCTTAACGAAGTTAAGATTGAGGGCCCCGGGTTTATAAACTTTTTCTTGAAGCAAGAATATCTGTTGAAAGAATTGCGAGAAGTGGTCAAGAAAAAAGAAAAGTACGGACAGGAAAATGCTCAAAAAAAGAAGGTAATGGTAGAGTTTACCGACCCCAATCCTTTCAAAGAATTTCACATTGGTCACTTGTACAGCAACGCCGTGGGGGAAAGCTTGTCTCGATTGTTTGAAGCACAGGGAGCTCAGGTAAAGCGAGTGAATTACCAGGGAGATGTGGGGTTGCACGTGGCAAAGGCTCTTTGGGGCATGCAAAAGATTATAGAAGAGAATGATACGTCTTTGCAGGCACTAGAAAAAGAGTCGCTTGAGAAAAAGATTAAGTTTCTTGGAGAGTCGTATGCAAAAGGGGCTAGTGTGTTTGAGGGAAAAGAGCAGGCAAAAAAAGAAATTACAGAGCTGAACACCAAGATTTTTGCCTTACACAAAGACATTAAAGAATTGTATGAAAAAGGCAGAAAATGGAGCCTTGCTTCTTTTGAGCAAATCTACAAACGCCTTGGAACAAAGTTTGACCACTCCTATTTTGAGAGCAAGGTAGGAAAGACAGGGACAGCAATAGTAGAAGAGGGGCTAAAAAAAGGAGTATTTGAAAAAAGCCAAGGGGCAGTTATCTTTCCAGGAGAAAAGCATGGCCTTCACAGCAGGGTGTTTATTAACTCGCAGGGGTTGCCTACGTACGAAGCAAAGGAACTTGGATTAGCTCCTACCAAGTACAAAGATTTCAAATACGATCTTTCCCTTATTATTACTGGCAATGAAATCATTGATTATTTTCGGGTGCTTCTTTTTGCTTTGAAAGTTACTCAACCAGAGTTAGCAGAAAAGACTAAGCATCTGTCCCATGGCATGGTTCGTTTGCCAGAAGGGAAGATGTCCAGCAGAACAGGAAAAGTAATTACCGCAGAAGATCTGATTGAAGAAGTAAAAACAAGAGTGTTTAA
>CEPX01101686.1_pt1 | contig 12434 bp, 19 predicted proteins | sample 361361 | NCBI WGS metagenome assembly CEPX01 (sample SAMEA2619974, study PRJEB7988) | marine metagenome | biome: marine biome (ENVO:00000447); feature: mesopelagic zone (ENVO:00000213) & marine oxygen minimum zone (ENVO:01000065); material: "saline water (ENVO:00002010), including plankton... | reverse complement strand
GAAGCAGCCGCGCTACTACTACGACGCTGAGGCTGTGCGGGAGCCGTTGACAACGGCGCTACATGCGCCCCAAAACAGGAAGCTAGACAGCTCGCGTAACGACTGCTCACGCCTGGGGGCAGTGTGGGGCAGCGAGGCAGGCCGCAACAAGCGGAGCGTGTGGCACATCCCGTCGCATCCGTTCCCCGATGCCCACTTCGCCACCTTCCCGCCTGCGCTCGTGCAGCCGTGCATACTCGCCGGGACTCCGCAGAAGGCTTGTCCGACGTGTGGGGCGGGTTGGGTTCGCCAAGTGACTGCCAGCGGCGGCACTCAGGGCGATTGGAACGCCGGGCGCGCCGATACCGCAGTGCAGGGCAACGCTACTAAGACGGCTAATCCTGGCACGCATTACCACACATACCGCCGCGAAGTTGGGGGGCTCTTGTCGGACTGCGACTGCCCCGACAACGACGGCAGCGGCAAGGCGCTCGTCCTCGATCCGTTCGCGGGGAGCGGCACAACGGGCGTCGTGGCGAAGCAGATGGGGCGCGAGTTCTTTGGCGTCGAGCTAAACCCCGAATACGCCGCGATGGCCAACGCCCGCATCCGCGAGCAGGGCGAAGGCCGCACGCGCGAAGTCGACGCTCAAGGGCGCGTCGCGGAGCAGTTAGTGATGGGGCTGTAGGAGACCTATCATGGGCGGTAAGGCGACCATCTACGCTGGGCAGAACGCGGGGCGCGCTCTCCACGTAGTCACGGGGGAGGAGGACGCCCTATTCCAGATCCACGGGTCGGGGCCGAACTGGACCGTCGGCGGTGTTCGGCTCGCACGTGCCGAGCTGCACGTCCTGTCGTTCCAGTTGGCGGCGTTCCTGTCAGATACGGAGGAGCGGGGTGATGGCGCGGAAGTTTGCGAGGAGTGCGGCGGACGGATGGAGACCCAAGGGCTCGCCTACTGTGGTCTCACTCTCATCGGATGCAGTGACGATACGCTCAGAGAACTGTGGGCCTGCTCAGACTGCGGCGCGAAAGTGGCGACGCCTTCGGAGGACGGCGCGGCGACTGCAACGGTCTGCGAGGGGGCGGACTGATGGCTAAGCTCGACACCGACGGCCTGCACGTGGACCTCGTCCCACTCGTTAAGGACTTCCACGCTCGATGTGGGGACGCGGGTCTGGATCTACTCGTCTACTGCACCGTGAGGACGGGAACCCAACAGGCGCGCATCTGGCGCAAGGGTCGCAGCGGAGCGACCATCGAGGAGACCATCACGGAAGCACGGACCTACCAGGGCGACATTCTCGACGGTCGGAAGGAGCCTAAGCCCTCCGACATCGAGCGCGCACGGGCCGCTGAGCAGGGCATCCCCGATCTGTCCGTGTTCCCGCCGACGGCCACCGACCCCATATCAGTGGCGCGGTTCCTCAACTGGTCTCTGGGATGTATCCTCACGGTAGGCCCGCAGACGGGCGCGACCGTTCGCACGAACGCGATGCCCGGCTACTCGGCGCATCAATACGGCGTAGCGATCGACGCCATCGTCCTCCAAGACGACAAGGCGCTCTGGGACGAGCCGGACGTAGTTCAGGAGATGGGCGAACACGGCGAAGCCGCAGGACTCGAGTGGGCGGGGCGGTGGAAAAAGCGGTTCCGGGAGCGCGTGCACTTCCAGCTCCCCGACTGGCGCAAACGTATCAGAGAGGGGACGGCATGAACATCCGCGAACTAGTGGGCCACATGGCCAGCCGCGTGGCTGTCGCCATGGCCGCGGACAGGCACCCATCGGCGCCCATCGGGGGAACCCTCGGCGCAACGGGAACCAACATATTCGCCGGGGTCATCACCGAGGAATACAAGACGCAGCTCCTCGGCTTCGCCAAGTGGGACGTATATGAGCAGATGCTCGCCGACTCCCAGGTGACGGCTGTGTCCGAGGTCGTGAACCTCCCAGCGCGCTCAGCGGAGTGGTTCGTTGAGCCTGCGAAGGACACGACCAACGCCGATGGGGATCCCCAGTCCTCGAGCCGCGCGTCCATGATTGCGGAGTTCGTGGAGGAGTCGCTGCGGGGGATGGCCTGCACGGACTGGACCCAGTTCATCGGCGAGGCCATCGAGGGGCATCAGACGGGCGTGTCGCTGTTCGAGAAGTCATGGGCGCGGCGAGACGGGCGCATCGTGTGGGAAGAGTTCGGGACACGCCTGCCGCGCACGGTGCAACAGTGGGCGTCTGACGAGAACGGCCGCTTCAGTGGTATCCATCAGCTCGTGAGCGGGGATCACGACGTTGATGTGTTCATCCCCGCCGAGAAGCTGATACGCCTCACCTACGGACAGAAGGGGTCGAACTGGGAGGGCCGGGGATGGCTCCGAGCCGCCTACAAGCATCACTGGTATATCGTGCTGTTTGAGAAGGTGTTTGCGATCGCGGCCGAGCGCACGGGCGGGGGAGTGCCGGTCATCAATCTCCCCGAGGGCGGGAACACGCCAGAGAACCGCACCGCGGCCGCGTCCTTGCTCAAGGCGTGGCGTATCGGGACTGAGGTCGGCCCCGTGCTGCCCCACGGCTTTGACCTCACGATCACCGACATCAAGCTCCCCACTGCGTTGCTCCTGGCGATAGAACACCACAACGCCATGATGGCCCGCGCCGCGCTCGCGCAGTTCCTCACCCTTGGAAAGCGCGGTGACGGTGGCTCCTGGGCGCTCGCCAAGTCTGGCCAAGACCTGTTCTTGATGGCGCTAGAGGCGGGAGTCGAACTCATCCGGGACGGCGTTCAGAAGCAGGCCATTGTGGAGCTCGTGCAGTGGAACTTCGGCATGGGCGCCCCGATGCCACAGCTCCGCTACCGTATCAACCGTGCGGACGCGATTGAGCAGATTGAGGCGCTGGAGAAGGCCACGCGCGCCAAGGTCATCATCCCGGACGATAACATCGAGGCGCAGATCCGCCAGGGTATGGACCTGCCCCAGATAGACTTTGACGCCAACCGGCGGGACTCCATCACTGTGCAGTCCCCGCCCAGGGATGACGATGACCCCGAGACCGCGGCGCAGTATCCCGAGGTCGTGCGGCAGGCGTCAGGGCGCGGGCGCATTGGGGACGCGCATCTAGCGGCTGAGTTCAGCAACGACCCCACGCGGGACGGCTCGGGCTTCTGGCGTGCGCTCAATCAGCGTGAGCGGCGGTTCGGGTTCGCGCGCATCAACGAAGGCTGGGATCAGTTCGTGACTGCGCTGGAGTCGACCATCGGCGTCGAGACCGACCGCGCGGTAAACAGCCTGGTGGCGAAGATGCGCCGCGCGATGGAGCAGACGAACATCAACGACCTCGTCGCGGCGGACTTCGACGCCACATTCACCGCTGCGCTGAGGAAGGCGTATCGCGAGATAGGTGAGGAGGCCGTCACGTGGGCCAACAAGATCCTATCGGACGGGGCCGGACTACCCGCGGGGGATCTCACGGCGAAGCAACGCGCCTGGCTCCGCGCCACGTGGGACGAGCAACTAGCGCGCTGGCGCGCTAACGTGCGGGAGGAACTGACGCGGAAGGTCCGCAGGGATCCGGCTCTGCGAGCCGAGATGCAGAGTGGCGCCGTGGGCGTGACCACGATCAACCGTGTCATCGGCGAAGCGCGTGCGAACTACGAGCGCATCAAGGCGGGCCAGCTCACCGCCCAGGCTAAGGTGGCGGTCGGCGAGGGAATCCACGTGGGGTTCAACACGACCATCGCCAACCCAGACGTGACCCTGGTGCAGCGCAGCGAAGTCCTCGACGCCAACACATGCCGCAACTGCCGCGCCCTCGATGGCGAGGTGTTCACGAAGGAATCTTGGCCGTCGGTTGCGCCGCCGCAGTCCTGTCTCGGGGGTTCGCTCTGTCGTGGCGTTGGCATCCCCATCCTGGCGGATGAGAGTCCCCAACCCACCCCCACGCCCGTTGAGTCCCTGCCCTCGCTTGAGCAGACACGCATGTCAGAGACCGGCACATGAGGAGGTGGCCGATGAGCGAGACGCTGACCACGCGCCAGGTGGCGGCGGAACTGGAGCGGACGCCTCGGCGAGTGCGGCAGTTAGTTGAGGAGGCCGCACTCCCCCTCCGGCCCGACTGGTCCGAGGGTAGGCCCCGCTTGGTGATAGCGCGCTCAGACCTGGATGAGTGGAAGCGCGATCACTGGGACGCGAACCCTCGCCGGTGGTTCCGTAACGAGTTCCCTTCTTGACCCAAGGAGCGTGACGGTGAAACTCCAGCCGATTTTCTTCGCTGAGGCAAGGGAGTGGGTCCATCGGCATCATCGCCACCACCGCCCGCCCGTGTCCCACCTCTTCTCCCTAGCGGCTAACAACGGGCAGCAGATTGTGGGCGTTGTGATTGTGGGCCGTCCTGTAGCTGCGGCCCTACAGGATGGCCTCACCGTCGAGATTACCCGATGCTGCACGGACGGCACTCCCAACGCATGCTCTTTCCTGTATGCTGCGGCCTGGCGCGCGGCAAAGGCTCTCGGGTATGCGCGTCTAATCACCTACACACTCCCCGAGGAGGGAGGCGCTTCTCTTAGAGCGGTCGGGTGGAAGCCGACAGAGGGTGCGGGGGGAGGATCGTGGAGCAGGCCCGGGTGTGGTCGGCACCGAATCGACCTACATCCTACACAGGTAAAGATTCGTTGGGAGGTGTCGTGAGTAGTGCGAAGGTCGCGGGGATTCTGCATTCTTCCCTGCGGCAGAATGCCCTACCGCATTGACTAGCTTTCCCGCATGTATCACGCTCATGGTGATGCAAGTGTCTGCGTAGGTATCGCTCACTGGCTCTATCTGAGCCGTGGGCGGTGCCATGTGGCAGGCGCTCACCATGAGATGCGGGAGCAACCATGCCGTATCGAGACATGCCCACCGACCTCCTGAGCCCGCTTGCCATCCCACTCAGCGAGACGGCCGCCCTCATAGCGTCCTCTGAGACGCGACCAAAGAAGTTCCGCGCCAAGGTGCAGATACTCCGACAAGGCCAATTCGACTTCGGGACGTTCCAGTCGAACATCGTCATGGTGGACCAGGATCTCATGGAGAAACTGGCGGCCAACCACTTGGCGGGGGCGCGTGGCCGGAACACCGACGGCACGCCGGCTGACCTTCCGGTCGACATTGACCACGAGACACGAGACGCCGCTGGATGGATCACGGGCCTCACCGTTGAGGATGGGCGGCTCATGGCGGATATAACGTGGAACGCCCTCGGGGTGACGCTACTCACCGAGGATCGGTTCCGCTTCATGTCTGTCATGTTCAGCGAGGCATACAAAGACCCCGAGGGGAAGACCTGGGGAACGACCCTGTGGGGCGCAGCGGTGACGAACTATCCCCGAATCAAGGACATGGCGGCGCTCACGTTGAGTGCAAGAGAGGTCGGGCGTGAGCCCAGGCCGGAACCTGTGAAGACACCTGACCCAACGGAGGGGACAGACATGGATCCCAAGCTGCTCGCGAAGGCGCTCGGACTGGATGAGAGCGCAACCGAGGAACAGATCATGAGCGCAGCCGCGACGCTAAAGGCGGCGGCTGACACGACGCCGGACGACAGCGTAACGGTCGCGCAAGCTGCGGAGATCACGGGTCTCAAGGCGAGCGTCAAGACCCTGGAGACGAAGCTCACGGCCAACGGCGCCGAGCTTGCACAGCTCAAGGCTGACGAGGTCATCGAGAAGCACAAGGCTTCGGGCAAGCTCACGGACGCGCATCTCGTTGCAGAGGACGGCACGCCGACGGATCTCGCCAAGATGGCGACCGCCAACCCCGAAGGCTTCGACGCGATGGTCGCCAAGTTCCCCGTGGTGGTTGAGTTCGGCACGCGCGGCTCGGCTGGTGGCGGGACTCCGACCGAGGGTCCGGCGGGTGTGCTGGAGGCGGCGATCCAGGAGAAGATGACCGCGGGGCCGATGGACCACACCGCGGCGGTGCGGGCGCTCGAAGCCGAAAAGCCGGAACTGTTCGCGGCGGTCTACGGCGTATAACCGCGGAACCATCTCAGGAGGGAGCGAGACATGCGGGAACAGATCAGAAACAGCATCGACCACTGCACCGCGGAGAATGACCTGTCCGCCAAGCAGCATTTCATCGTGGAGCTGTCGGACGCGAACCAGGTGGACGTCTGCGACGGTGCCACCGACATCCCCCTTGGGTTCCTCGTGGACCCGGGCAAGGCGGCTGGTGATGCCGTGAGGGTGAGCGGCGTGGGGTCCATCGTCATTGGTATCGCAGGCGGCGCGCTGACCGCCCCGGCCAATGTCGGCACGACCAACGCCGGCAAGCTCGTGGCGAAGACGACCGACGAAGACTGGTATATCGGGATTCTCCTCGACGACGCCGCGGCGGATGGCGACGAGGTTCGGGTTTACCAGACTGGGCCGCTTCAGATCGCATCGGCCTAGCCACCACGCACGGCGCACGGAAGGAGAACGACTATGGACCCGAGAATAGCGGCCGGTGGGTGGGAGGTCCAGCCTGGGATGATTGTCGAGCCACTGACTGGCTCGGAGCCCACGCTCAGCCAGATCCACGTGGACAAGACGCTCCAAAACCTGACCATCGCTGCCATGCAGGACAGATACCCGGCGCTTCGCCTATTCGGCGAGGTGACGGTTGTCCACGAGTCGGACCAGTATCACGTCTATGACCTCGGCGACACGCGTCGCTCGGAGGCGGACTTGATCGCGGACGGCGGTGAGGCGCAAGAGATCCAATACGCCGTCAGTCAGCAGACCTATGGGCTGGATGAGCGTGGTCTCAAGATCATGGTGTCCGACCGGGTGATTCGCAACGCTGACCGCCCGCTCTCTCCGTTGGAAGACGGAGCAAAGATCCTGGCGAATCAACTCACGTTGAACCGCGCCAAGGCGATCAGCGACTACGCCACCACGACGGGGAACTACACGAACTCCGAGACGTTGGCGGGCGCTGACCAGTGGTCGGACCAGAACTCATCGCCGCTGGATGCCATCCGCACTCAGGCCGCGACGATTGAGCTGGCCGTCGGTCGCTGGCCCGAGGTGTTCGCGATGGGGCGCTTGACGTGGCTCGATCTCCTGAAGCATCAGGACATCGCCGATGTCATCGCCTCCACGAGCGACAAGACGCCGGACGCCATGATGGCCGCGCTCGCCGCGCAGCTCATGGTGGACGAGGTCATCGTCATGACCGAGTCCTACACGTCCAGCAACCGGGGCCAGACGGACGCGTTCACTCGCGTCTGGGCCGATGACGCTGCTCTCATCGTGCGCGACCCCGCGCCGACCACGATGTCGGTGCAGTTCGGCGCGTGGATGATCCAGCGGGGTCAGAAGTTCGCGACGCGGCGCTGGCGCTCCGAGGAGCGCAGGGCGTGGGTCGTGGAGGTCCGCATCACCGACGACATCGAGCAGATCGCGGCCGGTGCTGGGTATCTCTGGAAGGACACGAACTAAGAGTGTCCAACACGGGAGGAACCCGACATGAACGCGCCGACTGACACCTACGTAGTGCAGCGTCCGTTCCGATTCGACGGCGTGGAATACGCCCGCGGAGACCGCTTCAAGCCGGATCTGGCGGACGCGAAGGTCGCCCATAAGGTGGGCGGGCTCAAAGGGCGTGGGATCCTGGACATCTGGACGCGGACACGCCGGAAGGAGGCCGCCAATGGCACGCAGGAATGAGCCACGGCCGGTTGGATTCCAAGAGGGAATCTATCTGGCGCACGCGACCACGACCCTTGCCGCGAATCTCACCCTGACGGTCTCGAGCCCGCAGATCCAGAACCTAGACCCGGCCGCAGACCGGACGGTCACGCTCCCCGCGGTGGGCTCTTCGGACGGTCTGATGTTCTATATCGCGAACAAGGGGAACGCGCTGGAACTCATCACGGTCCAGAACGCGGGCGCAACGAAGCTCGCGACCATTGGGCCGGGAGAGTCCGCCACCTTCGTCTGCGATGGGTCCACCTGGAACCCCCACGGGAAGACACAGGGCGGCGCGAACATCGAGACGCTGGCGGCCACGCATGTTCTGGTGGCGACCAGTCCTGAGATCCAGACGCTAGACCCCGGTGGAGCCGGTCGTGATGTGACGCTCCCGGCCGCTGCGGTGGGTCTGGTCAATCGCCGTTTCAAGATCACGAACACGGCGGACGCTGCCGAGGATCTGACGGTCAAGGACGCCGCTGACACCATTATCACGGTGAGCCAGAACGAGGTCGGGGCCGTGTGGTGTGACGGGACCACCTGGTATGGTCACGTCGGGGCAGTGACGTAGGCGTGAGAGGCGGAAACCGAAGGGCCGAGGGATGAACCACGGAGACATGGCGCGAATCGAAGGCCTACTCCAGGAACTACTAACCAACGTCGCAACCCTCACCGAACGCGTGGGGACTGCGGTCAAGTCAACGGCCGACCAGGAGACGCGCATCCGCGCGCTTGAGGTCGGTCGATATAAACTCGCCGGGATCATGGCAGCGGTGAACCTGGTCGTGGTCCCGGTCGCCGTGGCGCTGGCGATTAAAGCGGTGAAGGCAGGATGATGAGTGTCCCGGTCCCGGTCGTATTCGAGGCCGCCGATGTGCAGTGGCTCCGGGACATGATGGATAACTCCATGTGGCCCGGGGCCATCTCTGAGACCGTGACGCGTATCCGTATGGCGCTCGGTCACGCGGCTGATACTGACGACGACGGCGCGCACGTGATGATCCCCCAGGATCGGATCAGCGCGACCGACTTCCTGGATACCTGAGCATGGCGTATTGCGTTCTGGCAGACGTGCTTGAGATGTTCCCGGAGATAACCTCCCTGGACACTGACGCCGAGGGTCTGACCGACGCCCGCGTGACGTCGAACCTAATCCCCGAGGCGGACGCCGCCATAAACGCCGCCCTCCGGGGCGCGAACTATGGCACCGTCCCCGTGGTGGACACCGACGACACGCCGCTCCTGCGGGCGATCTCTAAGCGGCTGGTCGCGGCCGAGGTGCACGACATCATCTACGAGACGCACGCGGACATAACCCAGGGCGCGACCGCAATGGCGAGCCCGGCGACGCGATGGCGCACCGAGGCGGCCGCGCAACTAGAGGCCATCGTAGATGGCTCCCTCGAACTCGACACCGCGCGCTCCGCTACGTTGGATATTGGCGTGTTCGAGGACTACCAGGAGCTCACGACGGCCGAGTCTGAGGAGGAGATGGTTCCAGCGTTGCAACGAGCGGAGCCGTTCTAATGCCGCGCTATATGACCATCTCGATGGACTTTGCGGAAGGCGAGCGCATGAGTCGCCTGTTTCCGCTCATGGAGGCCAGCGTGCGGGATCTACGGCCGGCGTGGGAACGCGTGGCTGAGGAGCTGGGGCCTGCAATCGACTCCGAGGCGTTCATCCCCGAGGGGCCGGGGTGGCAGGATCTCGCTGAGATCACCGTCGAACAGCGACAGGACCGCATTGACCGCGGTGAGATTGCCGTTGGGCCTCGCCATCCGATTCTGCAACAGACCGGCGCGATGCGTGAATCCCTGGTCAACCGCAACGCACGGGGCCATGTGGAGACCATCACGAAGGACAGCATGAGCTACGGGACGGAGATCCCGTATGCCGTCGCGCATCAAGAGGGCCTGGGACACGTTCCGCAGCGTCAGATACTCCAGGCTGAGCAACTGGCGCCCGTTGTGTCGCGCGTGTTCGAGGACATGATCCCCATTTGGGTCCGACGGGCAATCAACCGGGGGCGTAAGTAATGGCGTCCACGGTCATCCTGGAAGCAGCGGCAAGCGCGGCGCAATACACGGACGAGACCCGTGCTGCGCTCGTGACGACGCTGACGGATAACCTCGCCGTCCTGCTCGCTGGGGACGGTGGCGAGGCCGTGACGAATATCCACGTGGGCGCACGCCGTAAGGACGCGCTCTTCCCGGTGATCTACGTAACGCACCTGGGGACGGACGACACAGACGCGGAGCTAGGGGGCGTCCGGGAGCTTCAGCAACGCTTCCGGCTCTACGTCTACAACCGGGAACCCAAGAACGACGGGACAGGGCAGGCCGGCGTGGCGGATCTCGGTGACCGCGTTCGGGAGGTGCTACACAGCAACCGTGATCGGCAAGCGGACGGCCTGTGGTATTACCTCCTGTGCTCCCGCATGGTCACGGGGCCCGCGCCGGTCGACAACGCGGGCTCGAAGATATGGGCGGCGCAGATCGACCTGGTTTGCATTAGGGAGGTCGGCTGATGAAAACACTAGCGGAGCTGAGGGAGCAACGCCGGTCATCTGAGACCGCGCTCGCGGACTCCCAGGGCCTCGACATCAACACCATTACGTCATGGGGCGAGGGAGCGATCGACCCCATCGAGACCGAGCTCCTGGCCTGCACGACGGACTACGCTGAGAACGTGGCGCGGCTCACGGCGGATCTGGAGGCGTTGTCTTCGGCCGACCTGACCGCATGGTTTGAGAATATCGGCTGGGAACCCGAGGGAGCGACCAAGCGCGAACGCCTAGCCAACTACCTGCGGAGGGGATGACATGGCCCATTACACACAGATTACGGCGGCACTTTCGGTTCTGGCTCCCAGTGGCGTGCTCGCAACGCCCGGCGCGGCAACGGTAGCAAATCCGGTGACGCAGATCGCGAGCTTCGATCTGACGATCGGCAAGGACATCATTGAGGCCACTTCACTGGGGGACGACTTTCGTCAATTCGCTCAGGGCGTAGGCGAGTGGGGCGGGACGCTGACGTTCCACTACGATGGCGCAACCGAAGCCGTGGCGCAGGATGAACTCCTGGAGACCCTCCTGCCCGAGTCCTTTGGCGGGACTCTGGCGGCGTCAAATCAGGTGCAACTCAACTTCTGGATCGACGCCGAGGCTGGGGCGTCCGCGAGCATCGCCTACTACGGGGCCGTGTTCGTCGAGGACGTGTCCCTAAACGTGGGGAACGGGCTGTCCCAGATGACCATGCGCGTGCGTGGTAACGGCTCCATCCTGCACAGCAAGGTGCTGCTGTAAACCTGGGGAGGGAATACCGTGGCCCACTATACCGGCCTAACGGGTGCCATCTGGGTTCCGACGTCCCTCGGGGATCTGAACGGCAGCGGCGTGACGTTCTCCCAGATCGGTGCCACGACGAAATACGTCATACAGACGGAAGGCACGCGGATCGCGCGTGCCTTCGACGCCGCGGCCGTGGTGGGCGACTTCTCCCCTGCGGCGGGCTCCGTGGATGGCATCAACCACGCCATAGGCGAGCTGGACATCAGCGGCGCGGGCGCTACGGTAGCGGTCACGTCCTCGAACAGCCGAGTCTGGACCCTGGCGAAGCTCGCGGGGTTCCACGACTTCGTGCTGAACATCGAGGGCGAGCTCGTGGACGTGACCGAGTTCCAAGACGCCTTCAGGCAGTGGCAGCAAGGCGTCCGAGGGTGGAGCGTCGTGGCGCAACGGCACTGGCAGGATGAGAGCTTCAGTGTCAACGCGGCGGCAACGCTGCGCGACCTGGATGACACCAAGTTCCCCGTGGAGTTCTTCATCGACGCGACCGCCGGCGCTGTGCTTCGCTACGTCGGCATGATCGTGGCCCGGGACTACGCCCTAGCGAGCGCACGCTCCGGCGCCGTGGCTGAGGCCACCATATCACTGACGGGGGACGGGCAGCTCTGGCACCGAACGTCGGCCGACTAAACGCAGACACAAGGGCGCACACATGGCGATTGAGAAAGACACGCGCGAGATGGTCAACACGGCCATCACGGTGGAGATTCCCGGACTGGACCCGTGTGCCATCCGGGAGTTCTCCTGGATGGACCTGTTTCGGGTGCGGGAACTGGCGCGGGAGATGGGGCTCGACTCCATCAACATCGAGCCAGTGCCGGCGGACGCAGCGGCGCACGAGCTTGAGCGGTTCGCCCTCGACAACATGATCCGCATGATCGCCACGGCTACGGTGGCCATCCAGCGGACCATCCCCGCGGTCACGTTCGATATGGTGGCCGACCTGTTCCGCCCGCGTGACGACCAGATGATGGACCTCCTCACGCGGATAGTGTCCATCACGTCCGACGGGACGGAGCCGAGTCCCGTGGCCGAGACATCGGGAAACGGACTCCCAGGTCAGGAGGCGTAGGGTCTGACCTGGATCTCTGGGGGATATGCGGGATGTTCGCCCACTTCTACGGCTTCAGCATCTCGGGTTTCCTCGACCTGACCCCAACACAGACCAGGGCGCTCCTGGCGGCAGTCCCCACCTCCTCCGAGTGGTCGGAGAAGTTCGGGGACTTCCTGGAGGGTTAGTATGGTCCGCGAACGCCTGACGTTTGACATTGACGGCGACGCGCGTGGCTTCTCTCAGGCGATGCAGCAAGCCGCCCGCGCCTCACGGGATCTCACTCGGGTAATGGAGCGGCTGTCCGGTGAGGGCGACGACACCGAGCGCCAGCTCGATGACACCGGGGACG
>CEPX01194685.1_pt1 | contig 12435 bp, 8 predicted proteins | sample 361361 | NCBI WGS metagenome assembly CEPX01 (sample SAMEA2619974, study PRJEB7988) | marine metagenome | biome: marine biome (ENVO:00000447); feature: mesopelagic zone (ENVO:00000213) & marine oxygen minimum zone (ENVO:01000065); material: "saline water (ENVO:00002010), including plankton... | reverse complement strand
AATTTCAAAAAATGATGCCGCTACTTTTACTCCTAACCCGAGTTCACCTATGTGGTATGTTACAACATGGGATGATGGAACTACAGAAGGAGGATCTTCTGGTTCTCCGTTATTTTCTGAGTATGGAAGAATTCTTGGTGTATTGAGCCAAGGTACAACTGGCTGTAATGTTAGTGACGATTTTGGTAAGCTAGCTTTTAACTGGTCGTCATTAGACAATTACCTATCACCAGGTTCAACTGTCACAACCTTAAATGGCCTCGATGGGTCCTTCTGTCCATATGAATTAAACTTGACTGCCGATATCGATGATGTCGATGGGGTATATGAAGCGTCCGATCTGTTAACAATTACGTCCAGAATTATTGGAAACTCTAACGTTACCTTCAATTGCAGTAATACTACAATACTGAATCCGGGGTTTGAAGCTGAATTGGGGAGTACATTTAAAATGACCACGGCGTCCTGCACAGTGGGCTCCGGCTTTCGAACAACACAAGCAAATAGATCCAATATAGGATTGGAGAAGTTCGATACAGACGTTTCAGTTGGTGTTTCCACACCTGGAGAGGTGACATTCAAATTTGAATTAAAAGACACTAAAGAAATCAACCTACTTATTCTGGACGAATTAGGCAATATTCTGGCTTCTCCATACAATTATGAATTGTTAGATCCGGGAAATTATGAGAAAACAATGAAAATTGATGACATCGGGATAAACTCAAAACTTTTAATTTACTCTTACAATGATGGAAACAACACCAAAATTGGAAAAATATTCCGATGACTTAAAAAGTTTTCGTTGGTTGATTTTTTTATTCGTGTTTATGATTTCTTGTGAATCTGACGAACAGGTTTTTAATAAATGTGCAATTGACCACAACGAAGAGAATTTGGTAAACTACTCTTACATTGACATTCCTTATTGTGATGCCATAAATACCGAAGATCTTCTAATTATTAAAGACTCCTCAGATTACAAAAATATTTTTGGGGATTGCGATACTAAACCGGAGTTTAATCTAATAGATTACTATTATATAGGAAAATATGGCTCAGTTTCTGGATGTTCAATTACATATGATCGATATGTTGAGCGAAAGGACTCAACATTAATATACTACATATACATGATTAGAGAAGGGGCGTGTAAGCAAATTGGTTATAATTTTAATTTTATCGAATTGCCTAGAGAGCATTTCACTACAGTTGAATTACATATTGAAACTTGCTATAAGTAATGATAAGTTGGATGTAATATCCTATCTGATAGGATGCTTTTAATCAAAGTAAGTGGACAGACATTAAAAATAACTTCAATAATTTATTGTATACCCAATGATGAAAAAAATAATAGTTGGGCTTTTTGCTTGCAGCATTTTTCTAGTTTCACTCCTCCGTACTGACTTATTCGTCGATCCATTCCTCACTCCTAAAGCCCTATTTGTACAGGTTTTGATAGGGGTATTGTTTGTAATATCCCTAGGAGTGGCTTACGCTAATAAAAGTGATCATAGCCAGCTGTGCATAAATACAACAGATATGCTCATCACATTTTGGATTCTATGGGTGATTTCCAAAGTATTAGTAAATCCTGCATCCATATTTGGGGAGACCTATGTAGTGACATGGTTTAGCCTCGCAGCACTTTATTATATATTAAGGTTCCATTTCACTATACAAGCACCGAATATCCCAATAGGCTTCCTTGTTGCAGTAGCTTCCGTACTTGCTATCATTGGTATTTTGCAATTCGGAGGATGGACAGTAAATGACTATTCCTCTTTCCCAATCAGTGGATTTGCACTCAACCCTGGTATGTACGCCTTTCATTTGGCATCTATTTTTCCCTGTGCCCTATCTATTGTGCTTTTTTCGAGGGTTAACTGGGCAAGATATGCAGCTGTAATGGCTAGTTTAATTATAGTCGTTGCCATAGGGTTAACTGAGTCGAGAACTTCGTGGATCAGTGCAGCGATAAGTGGAGGGTTGGTGTGTGTTTTGCGATTAGACAGCAGATGGTTTTTTGGCATTTTCAATACCTTCACCAAGCGAGTAGCGCTTGCCTCTGCAGTTATTATATTCATAGTGTTCACAGCTATACAGCTTTATCAATACAAAAAAGGCTCTGCAGACGGAAGGTTATTTATTTGGGGAATTTCATGGGATATTATCAAGGATCATCCCCTTTTAGGGGTGGGTTTTGATCAATATGCTGTAGCGCACAATGATTATCAGGCGATATACTTTCAACAAAACCCTCACGAGACAGAACTGGGGTACTTAGCAGGCAATGTGGAATATGCTTTCAATGAGTTCTTACAAACATGGGCAGAGTTGGGCTTGATCGGATTTCTAACGTTTACTGGCATTTTTTATCTCTTGATCAGTCATGGTATTCGAAAATCATTGAAAGAAAAGCATTGGCCATTAATTGCGGGTTTGGGTGGTTTTGTTTCAATACTCGTGGCCAGCCTGTTTTCATATCCGCTACATGACATACCTACGTTATTAAATTATTTCTTTTTTGCAGCAGTGATAGCATCAAATATTGAGATCAACCGTTTTCGTTTCAAATTCAAAACGGATACCTTCCTGTATAAATTTATTCTGATTCTGCTAGTATTTGGATCGTGTGTTTTCATTTACAACAGAAGCAATTATCTGATGGCCGAACGAAAGTGGAAGGATAGTTTCTTGGAATTGAGATCGGGTAATGCAAAGATAGGAATTGAAGGTTATGGCCAACTATATTCAGTATTGAAGCAGAATAAATATTTTCTTTTCAACTATGCCGTGGAATTGGATAGACAAGGCCAGTATGCAAGAAGTATTGAACTTTTTAGGGAAACCGAGCAACGGCTAAATGATCACGATCTGTACAATTTTTTGGGAGCAGCTTATGAGGGCATCAATGATCCTGATCAAGCAGAGAAAGCATTCTTAATTTCCACTTACATGATTCCACACTTAATCTATCCAAAATTCAGGTTGGCGATTCTGTATCATGTGACCGGGCAAACGGAAAAGGCAAAGAAAATGGCTTATGTCATCGTAAACATGAGACCCAAAGTATCGAGTATAGAGGCCGATAGAATGAAATATGTAGTAAAAACTGTGATTTTGGAAGGCAAGGAGTTGGTCGTAGAATAAACTTTTCACTTCTGAAATGAGTCGCTTTACTGAATTTTTTTTACTTACTTTTTTTTGTTTTTCACTGATACATTATCGTGTAGCGTGTCAATCGATTCATATTCAAAGTATTGCAAATGATCGTCAAATCGCAGAGATAGGAACAGGGGATAATGGATATACTCTGGACGGAATTCGAATGGCTCAAACTTCTCGACTAAAATTGTTGAGTCCGGACAATTTTGGTATTAATGGAATCTATCCCAAAAGTGTTGCACTAATAGAAAAATATGCTGAGTCAGGAAGTTTGGAACAAGCCACCAACATTCCTATTGATCATATCTTCTTTTTTGGAGCCTTCAGTCCGATAGATCCCAATATCAATGATTTTACTCAAGGCGAGATAGATTCACTTTATAACTGGTCTCTTCGGGGTGGAAAATTGATTATTGCCTCTGGTGGCTATCTGTATGAGGATGGAGCTGCGATATGGGATCACGATATATTGCGTGAAAAATGGGAATATGAATTCATTAGAATGGTTCCAAGTCCTTTAATCCCGACAACTGAAGGTGCTGGAACATCTCTTTTTGATGGACCTTTTGGAGCTGTAGCCGGAGTTCTTCAATCCGGTTTGTTGCAGGGATATTTCTCAAGTATACCGGATCATTCAAAAGTGTTGGCTACTAATTTTGATTTTAAGCCTACACTATACCTTGATTGCCATACTTTAGATTTGATTATTGCGGATGTTGATGTGTTCACAGATATTGGTGGCGTAACTCAGGGGGATTCTATCCAGAATGGTCAGGATATCTTTTGGGTCAATACCATCGCCTTTATGGATCGGCTTCAAGGTAAGCCGGAAATTGCACATTATGATAATTCATTGGTCTTAAACTACACTTATAACTCATATACATGGTATAAAGATGGTGTTCCCGTGGGGACCGATTCCATTCTAAGCAATCCCCAGCCCGGCGAGTATATAGTAGAAACCACTGTAAATGGAGGTTGTGAGGTGGTTTCAGATACATTCCAGATTAATTGCTTGTCTTTTCCTGAGATTTCACTGGGGCCAGATACACTCGTGTGTAGAAGAAATACGTTGACGTTAAATGCGAACTCCGATAATTCTACTTTTGAATGGCAGGATCAATCTTCTGATAGTTTGTATATTGTTTCTGAGACTGGTGTTTATTGGGTAAAAGTGACCAATGAGTGCGCAACGGTGATAGACTCCATTTACGTTCAGTTCACCAAGGATTTAGATCTCGGAAAGGATACGGCTTTGTGCCAGGGCATGGTGTTTTTACTTGAACCTGATATACCTGGTGGTACTTTTTTATGGTCAGATGGGTCCACCGGAAAGAGCTTAGAGGTGACATCTACTGGATTGTATTGGGCCGAGGTTGCAGACTTGTGTGGAACGCGTCGAGATTCGATACATGTTAAATTTGATAATCCGGTTTCTTTGGACCTTGGAAATGATACCACTCTATGCCCTGGAGAGGTTCTAGTGCTGGATGCCTCCAATGATAATGCAACCTATCAATGGCAAGATGGATCAACAGCGCCTTTTTACCACGTCAGTAGTAGAGGAAACTACACAGTAAGGGTTACCAATGCATGCAATTCAATTCTGGATTACTTTAAGGTAGAATATCATAATCAATTGAACTTAGGCTCTGATATGGACCTTTGTGATGGTGATCAGCAACTATTGGAGGTTTATATTGATGGGGCAACCTATCAATGGCAAAACGGGAATACCTCTTCCCATTACTTGGTCGAGCAAGCTGGAACATATTGGGTGCAAAGAACTGATCCCCAATGCGGTCTACAGTCGGATACTGTGGTGGTGACTTATAGGCATAATCCAGAGTTCGAATTTAGCGCAGAGAGAATAACCTGTTTAGAAAATGGCTATGTTATCGATGCCACATTTCCCGATGCCACATACTTTTGGCAGGATGGATCTACAGAACCTATTTATATCACGGATATAGAGGGATACTATTCTGTGATAGTTACTGTAAATGGATGCCGGACTTTTGATGAAATTTCGCTTTCTAAAAATTCGTGTCCTCCTAATTTGATTTTGCCCAACGTTTTCACACCAAATCAAGACGGGATAAATGATATCTTCACACCAATTAAAAGTGAGAATATAGAAGCATTGGAAACTAGAATATTTACCAGATCGGGTGAATTAATTTATCAGACAGATAACTTATCAATTGGTTGGACAGGTAATTTGAAGAACGGAGATAAAGTACCCCCAGGTGTCTACTTTTATTATATTAAATATGTTGATCTAGTACTAACTCAACACCAATTTAAGGGAACAATCACTGTTATGTATTGATTTAGGATTTGACAACCTATTTTAATGATAGTTAATGTTATATATGATTACCATTTAAGCTTTGGACATCTCAGTCTCACTAACTATGGTCAAAATCTCAATTACATTAAGTTTTCGCACTTAAACTGAATGAATAAAAACCATTTACGATATTAATTGGGCATCGATGAAGTCATTTATGCTAAATTCTTTAGTTCAAACTTTTTTGGTCAACTCTTATAAAAATCGTTCAAACATTTTTGGTCACTTGTTCAATCTTTTTTGGTTAACGACAAGTGTGGCCTTTTTGAGTGTCAAAAAGGGCACTTCTACTCATTTCTTTCAATCATCTCAACGAATTGTTTCATGGTTCTATAAGGCCCCTGATCAATAGCTAAATTCACTAACCAGGCTGGAATATCTCCCCCTGGGTCAGAATAAGCAAAGTAATCAATGAACAAAGTACCATTATTTTGAGGTGTAATCTCCCAGGTAGACTCAAAGTATTCAATTCTAACATAGTCTTCCTGCTCTTTATAATATGCTTCACTAGCTTTTGAGTGTGATCGATATACTCCTAAACTATCAATTTCATGAATACTGTGAATGACAAGATCTCGATCAGTCATGGGAAACGGAAAGTTGAGGGTCGTATAGTAGTAAGTCTCCTTATCAGACACTCTATTCAGTAAGATTGAAGTATCACATTTATATACCCAATCTGCATATTTTGGTACATCAGAAAGAAACGACTCCATACGTTCCATGGTAGTTTTTACACTACATGTAATTCGAATTTCCTTGATAGAGGAGTTTTCAGCAATTCTTGCAAAGACCTGAATATTATCCTCCTCTTTTATCAACTTCCATTCAAGATCATTATTGAATCCATCAATATTTGGAAGTATTAATAGTAGTGAAAATGTAAATCTCAATAGACGTCCGATATCTATAATAGCACTCATCAATCCTCTAAAGTATAAGCCACATAATAGTTTCCTTCAGGTGTCCCGAGTTTGGTACCTCCACACGCCAGGACAATGTACTGCTTTCCGTTGACCATATAGGTGGCTGGCGTAGCAAAAGAGGCTGCCGGAAGTTTGGTTTCCCAAAGCAGTTTACCTGTCAATTTATCAAACGCTCGGAAATAACCATCCTTAGTTGCAGCAATGAATAGCAATCCACTGGCGGTTACAACAGGTCCACCATAGTTTTCTACACCGGTGTTGTTGATACCTTTTTCCTTCAATGCTGGTTCATGCCCAAGTGGAATTTGCCAAACAAACTCTCCTGAGTTCAAATCAATGGCACTCAAAGTTCCCCACGGTGGGCCAATGGCAGGCAATCCATTCTGATCCAGAAACTTGTTGTACCCCTCACTTCGGTATGGCAACCAGGTCTGTTTGGAAGTTTTCGACTGACCTACTTCTTGCTTTTCATCCCCAAACAAGTAAGCAACAAGGGCCTGAACATCACTAGCGGATAAGGTGGTAAATCCAGGCATCATTCCTTTGCCATTTTTTATGATCTCATGGACGAATTGCTTATCCTGTCGATCTTCAATGTTTACCAGGGACGGGTAATTGGAGACTGCATTCCCTTTCCTATCCACTCCATGACAGCCTATACAATAGGAAGTATACAGTTTTTGTCCAGGAGAGAGATTGGACAATTCTTCTTCCTTAGGTGTCTCAATCATTCGGTGGATCCAGGCCATCTCATTGGCATTGACATATAAGATACCTTGTGGATCCGCGGCTGAACCGCCCCACTCTGCTCCGCCATCATATCCCGGAAGCAACACGGCACCATTTAGACTTCCCGGAGCATACACTTCTGTATCATACTGCTCAAACTCTGCCATTAGTTCTTCACGATTGGGAGCATATGGACTGATATCCTCTTTGCTGAGATCGCTGGACTGTCTGGCGAATGGAGCTGGTTTGGTTGGGATAGGCTGTGTAGTCCACAATTCTTCCCCCTCCAATGTAGATGGAGCCACAGGCATCTCTTCTATAGGAAAAATAGGCTCTCCGGTGATCCGATCAAACACAAACACATAGCCTTGCTTGGTTACTTGTGCTACTACCTCCATTGGTTTGCCATCTCTGTTGATGGTCATCAAATTGGGCGGAGCTGGCAAGTCTCTGTCCCAGATATCGTGATGGGTCGTTTGAAAATGCCACAAGCGATTTCCGGTACGGGCATCTAATGCCAACAAACAATTGGCGTATAAATTCTGACCTTTACGATTTCCTCCATAAAAGTCATACGCTGTAGAACCTGTTGGCACGAATAGAATCCCGTTCTTCTCGTCAACAGACATTCCAGCCCAGTTATTAGCCCCACCTACATATTCATTATGATAGGCGTCTGACGGGAACGTCTCATACCCGTCTTCCCCAGGATAGGGAATGGTATGAAAAGTCCACTCCAGCTCACCTGTTCTCACATTGAATGCTCGGATGTCTCCAGGAGCTGCATCGGCTCCTTCCGACACTCTTACCGGCATGATGATCAAGTCTTCGAAAATGGTCCCAGGTGTATTGGAGATAACAAACTTGTCTTGCGCTATTTCAGGCAAACCTTTATGAAGGTCAAGCTGACCATTATTTCCAAATCCTGATTTGGGCTCACCCGTTTTAGCATCCAGACACCACAGCGTGGCACCAATGGTATAGAAAATGCGCTGATCGTCACCCTCACTCCAGTAACTCACCCCCCTACTCGTACTGGCCCAATGCCTGAGTGTATCTCCGAAGAGCCAGAGCTCTTCTCCAGTAGCAGCATCCAGCGCACAAGCCTGCAGAGTAGGTGTTACTCCATACAGCACTCCGTCGATCACCAAAGGGTTGATCTGCATCTGACCTACACTGGGAGTTTGATACGTCCAGGCGATTTCCAGCTGACCCACATTGTCTGCAGTAATCTGAGTAAGTTCAGAATAATGATTCCGGTCTGGGCCACCTAAGTAATGTGCCCAGTCGTGTTTTTTATTCAATTCTGAAACACAACTTGTACTTACCAAAAAAAAGAATAAAAGAACAAGGATTGTTGAAAAGTGAATGTTCATCAGCTAGGATTGGATGTGTATCCAATTTACACCATACTTAGTGAAAAAAATAGAGGATCAGGTAATCCCAATCCTCCCTATAATCAAACTAACCGTACTTAGAAGTAAGTAACCTTAATAGTAAATTGTCAAGGTTCAAGGCCACTACTAACCAAACACGACCTTAACCCAGACAATTATTTTGAAACAAATCTGACAATCCTAATCAGTACTATCATTACATAAAAGCCCAGGAGCTGATACAATGCTACTGCATGCATTGTATCAACCAAACACCTTTGTTAAGCATTGATCGCCAAAAGATTCCTCGCACTCAGCATTGGAAACATATCCCAAAAAAGGAATCCAGTGGACTATATCCAAACTCATCAACATAGGTGTTATATCAAAACTGCTACTATGACCAAACCTGGACTTATAATTCTTATAAACATATATTTCGCTCACTCTGTTACCCTCCAGAAAACTTCGAAATGCGGATTCTGTGGCTCCGAAGAATGGCTCTACTCTGACACTATCAATGGAACCTATCTGGTCTTCTTTGACCACATCAATAGCCTCCATAAATGACTTGGGAACGATACTTTGCATGATCTGACATCTAGAGAAAAATAGAAGTTCAGATGTGGACATGTTCAAACCATATCCAGTGCAGAAAATAATATCGACTCTTTCGGCTGGATTAGCACTAATTACCTTATCAATCAATCCTAATGTGTGTCCTGAAAAATCCGTCGGTATTAATATCCTCTTGCTGCCCATCTCATTTAGTCGTCTTCAAATATGACCTCAGTAGGGTTATAGGCAGGTTAGAGACACATTAAGATCTGATTAGAAAATCAAGCATACGGATTGGGTGTTATCGGCAGTGTAACTTTCACTTTTGTTCCAATTTCCTTCTGTGAACTAATAGAAAGCTGGCCAAAATGTATTTTAATAATATTTCTGGCTAAGGGAAGGCCTATACCGAAGCCTTCATAGTTTTGCGCATTGGATGCTCGATAATAAGGATTGTAGATGTATTGCATCTCCTCCTCAGGAATACCAATTCCCTGATCAGAAATGATAATGATAATGTTTTGGTCCTCAGAGCCCAGGCTTATGTTTACTGGTTGGTTGTTAGAATACTTACAACCATTCATTACAAGATTACAAAGTGCAAGTTTTAGCAACTGCTGATTGCCACGTGTTTTGAGTTTCTCGGGCTGCTCAGGCAAAGCACTGAAATCAAGGGTGATTTTGGCTTTGCTATTAATGTTTTCTACCGTTTCCTTAGCGTCCAGCACCAATTGGTCAGTCCGAACAACTTCCTGACTAAATTTCTTTCCATCATAGCCAGTTTGAGCTAAAAGCAACAATGCCCTTGTTTTCTGTTCTAGTTTTTCAGCTTCAGACAGAATGATTTTAATGGTGTCTACATACTCTCCGCTAGCACGCTCTTTTGTCAAGGCCAGATCTGCTTCACCAATAATTGTTGTCAAAGGGGTGTTTAACTCATGTGAGGCATTGCTTATAAAATTCGTTTGTGTCTCAAATGAGGTTTCGAGTCTATCCAACATTTCGTTGAACGTTTGTGTCAGGCGAGATAATGAATCATTTTGCTCAGGCACTTTTAATCTTAAATGGAGATTTTCTAAGCCAATTTTTTTTACCTCCTTGATGATGTTATTTATTGGCTGAACAAGGGTTCTGGAAAACACTAGTGAAATCAGGGTCACTAGAATAAATGTATAAACTAATGAACTGAATAGAAGATTTCGCAAATACGCCACATGGTGTGAACTGAAATAATTTTCCGCTGAAATGATTACCACATACTCATAATTATTAGTGGATTTATAACGTATGCCAGAAAAAAATATATTCTGATTGTTAGCACTGGCTGCATTATTAGTCATTACATTCCTGACCAATTCCTCATTAACATCATCAGGAAGATCATCAATTATCGAATTGTCTTCAATCCTGATAAAGTACTCTTTCTGTTGAGGGAGTTTTTCTAAATACTCTTGATTTAGTTCTTTGATAATACTTACATCCTGTGGGTGTTCGAGCTTGATCTTGGCTGCGGTAATTGCCCGAATCTCAAGTCGCTTATAAAAATCGGTATACGAGTAATTGGAAATCGAATAATAGATAAACCCACTGAACAACAATGTATAGATCAGGAAAATGGTAATTAGCGCGTAGATTATCTTATTGTGGATCTTCATCACTTCTCAGTACATACCCCATTCCTATTACTGTATGAATGATTCGCTTATCATTTGCTCTCTCTAATTTCTTACGTAAATAATTCACGTAAACATCAACCACGTTGGTCCCAAGGTCAAAAGTAATTCCCCAAACCTCATCAAGCATGGCTGTTCGTGATAAGACCTTTCCAGGGTTTTTCATAAACATCAACAGCAACCTATACTCTGTTGAAGTCAATGAAACTACTGAATTTGCTCTCGTCACTTTTTTAGTATGATCATCCAATGTAAGGTCTTCAAAAACAAACTTAAATGCATCAATTGAAACAGAATCCTGATTTTCAGTACGCCTGAGCAAGGACTTAATTCTGGCAAGGAGCTCTATAAACTTAAAAGGCTTGGTAAGGTAATCATCGGCACCTGTTTCTAATCCAAGCACCACATTTTCTGCGCTACCCAAAGCAGTCAAAAACAATATTGGGATCCGTTTATCCGCTTTCCTAATCTCACGACAAACCTCCAGCCCATTGATATCCGGCAGCATGATGTCCAGAATTATCAGATCAAACTTTACCGTACTACTAAGATCAATTCCTTGTTTTCCGTTCATACCTACAGTGACATCAAAGCCATTCTCAACAAGGCCTTTATTCACCATGGAACAAACAGCAGCATCATCTTCTACCAGTAGTATTTTCATTAGGGTATTTACTCTAGGACAAAGTAATTTGAAAATTGTATAATGCAGAGAGCTGCAAATTAGAATCAGATTAGAATTTGTACCATAACAAAAAGCTCCATTTTGTAATACAAAATGGAGCAACACATTCTCTATGAATCACTAACCAACTTCCAGATCAATCTGATCCTGATTGGCCGTACTAAATGGCGTGTGGTAATATCGCTTGCCTGTCGCTTTATACAAGGCATTAGCCAGTGCTCCTTGCGCAGGAGGCAAGCCTGGTTCACCCAGTCCAGTAGGAGAGATCTCATTCTCTACAAAGAAGGTCTCAATCTTCTTAGGCGCTTGTGAATGACGAATTAATTGATATGTATTGAAATTGTTGTGAGTCGGCTTACCGTTTTCAAACTTCATCTCGCTATACATCGCGTGACCAATTCCATCTATCACACCACCTTCGATAATATTGGTTGCCCCTTCTTTATTAATAACTATCCCACAATCAACCGCACACCAAACCTTCTCTACTATAGGCTGTCCTTTATCCATGCGAACATCCATTACTTCAGCCACATAAGAATTGTGACAGAAATAAGCAGCAATTCCCCGATGGACTCCCGGTGATGCTTGTCCCCAGTTGCATTTCTCTTTTACGAGCTTCAAAACTCCAGCATATCGATCAGCATCATAGTCATACTCTTCTCCTACTGGATTGTTTTTAGCTCTTTCGAAAAGCTCTAATCTAAAATCAATAGGATCTTTACCTGCTAGTTCCGCAACTTCATCCAGGAAAGATTGTTCTGCCCCAGCTGTAAAGTGCGATCTAGGTGCTCTCCATGCTCCGGTAGAAACATTAGTTGACGAAGCTATTTTTTCTGCAGAGTAGTTTTCCACTGCACCAGCAGGGAATCTTTTCGGGAAAACCGATCCCTCAGGAAGCCCCACACCCTTCACTGAAAAGGCGATCAGGTTATTATTTTCATCCAAGCCTGCTTTATACGTA
>CEPX01006897.1_pt1 | contig 12439 bp, 14 predicted proteins | sample 361361 | NCBI WGS metagenome assembly CEPX01 (sample SAMEA2619974, study PRJEB7988) | marine metagenome | biome: marine biome (ENVO:00000447); feature: mesopelagic zone (ENVO:00000213) & marine oxygen minimum zone (ENVO:01000065); material: "saline water (ENVO:00002010), including plankton... | reverse complement strand
GTTCTTTGCCGTGAGTCGGAAACGGGTCTACTGGCGGCAGGAATTCCGGACCTGACCGGAATTCGCCCAAAGAACCGTGGGGAGGCGCCTATGTGCGAATCGGGGCCGTTTTGCATCGCGGGCTGGCTCCTCCCCGACGATTGTGAATGCGCTCATGTTGAGGCGCTCTAGCCCTCCTCCATGGATCGATTCTTGAGACGCTCTCGGCGTCCTTCATCGCAGACTTTGTCTGCCGAGCGCTCGAGTTGTCCTGCCAGACAAGCGCCGGTCGTTCGGGCGATGACCTGCGACTTGGGTTTCGCTCGGCGACGTGCAGGCGCAGGCGGTGGAGGAGAACGACGTCGGCATCACCGCCCAATATGGAAAATTCTCTGGTAGAATCGACCTGACATCCACAAAGCCAGCCAGGAGCGCAACCATGCGAGTCGTCCATTACGTGAATCAGTTCTTCGGCGGAATCGGCGGAGAAGAAGCGGCCGGTTCGGCCCTGGAGTCACGCGACGGGGCCGTGGGCCCCGGGCGTCTGCTGGAGCAGGTGCTGGGCGACGGGTCGCAGGTGGTCGTCACGTTGATTTGCGGCGACAACTACGCGGTTGAGCATCAGGACCGGGTCACTGCGGACGTGGTGAAGCTGGTGCGCGACGCAGACGCCGACCTGTTCGTGGCGGGGCCGTGCTTCGAGGCTGGCCGCTACGGCATGGCGGCGGGCGCGCTGTGCACCGCCGTGCAGGCCGAACTCGGCATCCCCGCGGTTGCCGCGATGGACGAAGAGAGTCCCGGCGTTGACCTTTATCGCGAGGGCCTGTACATCATCGACTCCGGCGCCAATGCGGGCGCGATGCGCGACGTTCTGGCCAAGATGGCCAGACTGGCCCAGAAGCTGGTTGACGGCCAGGACATCGGAAGTCCCGACGACGAAGGCTATCTGCGACGCGGATTGATACGAGATGAGTTCACCGACCAGACCGCCGCCGAGCGTCTGGTCGACATGCTGATGGCCAAGGCGAAAGGCGAGCCTTTCGAGTCTGAGATGACGTCAACCTCGTTCGAGCCCACGCCTATGCCAGCGGGGGTGGCCGACATCACCAAAGCAAGGATTATGGTCATCACGGACGGCGGCCTGGTGCCCAACGGCAATCCCGACAACATCGAACGGGTGGCGGCGACGACCTGGGGATCGTACAGCATGGCGGACAAGAACGAACTGAAAGGCGACGACTACGAGATATACCACGGCGGTTACGATCCAAGGTTCGTCGAAGAGGACCCAAACCGATTGGTTCCACTGGACGCCTTGCGCGAATTGGAGGCCGAGGGCGCCATCGGCGAGCTCCACAACGAGTTCATCTCCACGTCTGGACTGGTGAACCCGCTGGCGAATACGCGGCGCATGGGCAAGGAGATGGTCGAGAAGGTGAAAGAGGAGGGCGTCGACGCGGTGATCCTCACCTCGACTTGAGGGACCAGCACTCGCAGCGGCGCTGCGATCACAACAGAGCTGGAAAAGGCAGGGATCCCGGCGGTGCAGATCACCTCGGCCCTGCCCATCGCCAAGATGGTTGGCTCCAATCGCGTCGTGCTGGGCCACGGCATCGTCCACGTCGCGGGCGACGCCAGCCTGCCTCCCGAGGAGGAGAAAGACCTGCGACGGCGGCTGGTGGAGCGGGCCCTCGAGACCCTGGAGTCCGACGAGCAGACTTAAGAGCTATCGTCGATTGGCTGGAATCCAGATCAGAAACATCGCCCCATGTCGCGTCATACGGCGCCGCGTTCGTGAAGATTGCGATACCCATCGGGTAGAGCTGGACAAAGAGCATTGGCACGATTCTCCCCGAACCCCAACAAAGCGCACCGCATCAATTGGCACGAGTGGGGACATGACGCCTTTCAGACGGCCCTAGCGCAGGACAAGCCCGTGATGTTGTGCCTGACGGCTTTCTGGTGCGGCTTCTGCCAGCGCATGGACGAGGTCACGTTCTCAGACGACGAGATCACAACCCTGCTGAACGCCTACTTCATTCCCATCAGGGCCGAGGATGCGCAGAGGCCTGACGTCGACGTTCGCTACAACCAGAACGGCTGGCCCACCATCGCATTCATCACGCCATGGGGAGACCATCTTGGCAGCGTCAACTACATGGACGCCGACGCGTTTGGCGACGTGCTGGTCAGGATCCACCGCGTGTATCAGGATCAGAAACACGAGCTCCGACAGGCGGCGGCACACAACGAACACAATACACCTCAGGATGCGCAGGACGCGGCGCCGCAGAGTCGGGTTCGCGTCTCAGCCGTGGCCGAGATATCAGACGTGCTCATGGGGATGGCCGACGGCGTGAGCGGAGGGTACGGGCCCGACCACAAGTTCCTGCATCCCGAGGCCAACGACTTCCTGATCCATCGCTACGAGTCCACCGGCGATTCGACGTACCTCGATCATGTTGCGCTCACGCTGGACCGAGTTCGAGCCAGCAAGACCCACGACTCTCAGGGCTCGGGGTACTTCCGTTACTCGTCCAAGGTCGACTGGAGCGAGCCTCACCGGGAGAAGCTGCTGGCCGATCACGCGGGCCTTCTGCAAAACTTCCTCAAGGTCTATCTGCTCACCGGACGCACCGAATATCGGACGATGGCCGAGGAGGTCATCGAGTTCCTGAGGTCTACGATGTCCGACTCGTCTACAGGAGCGTTCTACGGCTGTGAGGACATCGTGACGCCGCCCGCGACGACCGCCTTGGGCGCCAAACTGGGCATGCGCGACGTCAGCAAGACATTTTCCATCATCGACGAAACGGTGTACGTCGACGCCAACGCTCAGACAGCTTCGGTGCTGCTCGAGGCGTCGTGGGTGCTGGGAATGCCTGAATGTCGGGAACGGGCGCTGAGGGCGCTCGAATTCCTGTGGGAGAACTGCCGCGCTCCCGACGGCGCCATGTGCCACTATCACGTTGGCGAACCTCGCGTTTCAGGCCTGCTCCAGGATCAGGTCCGCATGGGAATGGCCTTGTTGGACGCGTTCCGTGTAACTGGCGCCCCGGAATATCGGGATCACGCGCGGAAGCTGGGTGAGTACGTTCGCGCCAACCTGGCGAATTCCGCCGGAGGGTTCTACGACATCACTTACAAAGGCCCGGCGCACCTGCGATACCCGTTGACGCTGTTGCCGCAAAACGGACTGGCCGCGACGTTCTTCTTGCTGCTCGCCGACGCCACCGACGAGCAGGCGTATCGGCAGGCTTCGCTGTGGGCGCTGAGCGCGTTCACCGACGACTTCGCTCCGTATGGCGTCTATGCGTCGGAGTACGGTCAGGCACTTGCCGCGTACACCTCTGAGCCGTTGCAAGTCACGCTGGAAGGGCAGGCAGGTGACCCCATGCTCAGGTCGCTGGCACGTGCGGCGCTGACCCGGCTGGCAAGCTTCCGTTTGACGCTCAACCTGATCACGTCGACGGGGCCGTCTTCGCTGTACGTGAAACGAGGCCAAGACCGGATAGGCCCGATTCATAATCCGGAGGAAGTTCAACCGGACTTGTTGAACGCGTTCGATTCGTCCGACAAGAGGGTCGCCGCCCGACCGTCTGACGCCTAATGGGCGCTCGGCGCCACGAACCAAAATCATCAAGAAGCACAAGAAGCAATAGGTGATCGAAATGCGATTGACTCTGGCTCGTCACCCAATCACAGAGATCCAACTCGATGGCCCGACGCGCCTGGAAGGAACATCGCTGTTCGTCGATGTCGACGAGCTGCGCCAGGCGCTCCTCTCAGACGATCGGCTGGAAAGCGTGGACATCGACGTCGTTCGGCCCGGCGAGAACTGCAGGGCAGGGCCGGTGTTCGACATCATCGAGCCAAGGGCCAAAGAGTCGGGTTTCGATTTCCCGGGCATACTGAGCGCCCCGGTCACCGCCGGAATCGGAACGACCCACGTCCTCGAAGGCGCCGCGGTGACGGTTCTGGACGGCGGACCGCCGGCAGGTCCCGCGAGGAGCGTTCTCGAGATGAGCGGCCCCGCCGCCGAATACTCGGCATACTCGTCGCTGCAGCACTTGGTCGTGATCCCGCACGTGCGCTCGGAGCTGCCCTGGCACGCGGCGCAAAACGCGACTCGACGCGCGGGTTTGCGAGCGTCGGTGTATCTGGCGCAGGCCGGCATCGGGCAGAAGCCCGCTCTGGAAGAGACCTTTGAGTCCGTGGGCCCTGCCGAGCCGGGCCGAGCGGGTCTGCCACGCACCGCCTACGTGGGTCAACTCTACTCCCGCCAGCGAACCCCCGAGGTGGACGAACAGGTCCTCTACGGCGCCAACACCGATGGCATGATACCGATGCTGCTTCATCCGGATGAGTGGCTGGACGGCGGGGTCGTGCCATCGTACTCGGCGGCGTTGGGCGGCGCCGAGACGTACTTCTACCAGAACAGCCCCGTCATCACCGATCTCTACCGCCGGCACCACGCGGGCGAGCTGAACTTCGTCGGAACCGTCGCCACCATCGCCGGGTCGGACAACGCGGACCGAGACCTGAACTGTCAGGTCGCGGCCAACCTGACCCGATGGGCACTCAACGCCGACGCCGCGGTGCTGACGAAGTACGGTGGGGGAGTGCCTCACGCCGACATGGCCGAAACGGCGCGACTGCTGGAAGGTTTGGGCATCCGAACGGCGGTCATGGTGTCCGACATGTCCAGAGACCGTCGGGTTGAGTCGGCGCTGCTGTTCAACTTCCCGGAGGTCGACGCCGTCGTGTATCAGGGCGGCGTCGACACCAGTTGGCCCGTTCCGCCCGTTGAGCGAGTCATCGCGGGCAACACGAAGGCGGCGGAATCGCTGGCCGTGTCCCAGCAACTGACGGCGTCGAACATAGCGGGCGTATCCAACCAGCAGGGCGCCACAAGGCTGAAGGCGGCGATCTACTAGCGCAAGAAGTCCGTGCGATAACTGGTGGTGATTCGGCGGCCCTTTGACACGGTCCGAATCAACGGCTCCTCGCTGTGTCAATCTGGGGTTCCCTGGGCGCCCCTTCCGTCGACTGTTCTCGCTACACCTCAGTCAGCCGCGGGCGCCTGCTCTGTGACGCGCTGCAGGAACTCGACGACATGGGGCAGGACCACGTCGCTTGCCTGGGAAACCTGGCCATGGTCGAGTCCCGGGAACGACGCGAATGTGGCGCCGGGGATGTGCTTGACCGCCTCGCTTGCGCCGTCGAAGAAGCCGTCGGCCTCACCGACGTACAACAGGCATGGCATTGTCATCGTCGACAGCACGTCTCCGGACGTGCCGCGCGGCGCCGTGATCGCGGCGATCAACGCCTGTGGATCGTTTGCCAGCAATCGAGCTCTGCGCTGCGGCTCTGTTGGGCCGCTCTGCGACTCGGTGTTGGCGACGTAGGCTTCCATGCCCTGGCTGAGGAACGTCACTCGGTCTTCAGGTGTCGCGTTGCCCCGGTCTCGTAGGGGTGCATCCCGCCGATCATCAGCGAGTTGACCCGCTCAGGGGCGTGCTGAGCGATGCCGAATCCGATGCGCCCTCCCATGGAATAGCCGAGGTAATGGGCTTTGTCGATCCCGAGGTGGTCGAGCACCGACGTAACGTCGTTCACGCGCAGCTTCAGATCGTACTCGGCTGGATCGTGAGGTTGTCGCTTTTGCCGTGGCCCCTGGCATCGATCAATATGAGCTGGTGGGCGGCCTTCAGCGGCTCCACATAGCCGTAGGCGTACCAATTCTCGAGGCTGCTCGTGAGTCCATGTTGGAGCACCAGCGGCGGCCCGCTCCCTTCGACGTGATAGTGGATTCGTGTCCCCTCGTTGTCAGCGAACGGCATGTCTGTCTCCTTCGCGCTATGTTTTTCTCGGATTAGTTGACGATCAGGTCGAGGTTCGAGCGCGATAGGCGCTCACATCCGGTTTCGGTGGTCAAAACGGTCTCGCCCACGGACATCGCAAGACCGCGCTGGCTGTCCAACAATATCATATGCATGAAGATCACCATATTGGGTCGGACCACGGTCGGGGCGCCGGCGTATAACATCGGCCAATCCATCCACGTGGGCGGATATAGGGCGCCCAGGCTGTAGCCGCATGCGTTCAGGCGATGCTCTCCGAAACCAGCGGCGTCCAGGGCCTTCGCATGAGCGTCGAAGACATCCCCGAAGGTCGCGCCCGGTCGAGTGACCTCCTGGCACGCTTGAATGGCCTCGACACAGGCCGAATGCATCCTGACGTGCTGCGGATCCGGGCGACCGGTCAGCATCGTTCGCATGAGGCAGGCGTGATAGTGGCGGAAGGCGCCGCCGAACTCAAGTTGAAGCTGGTCGTTGTCGCCTATCGTCCCGTATCCGGTGAAGTTCCGGACCATCAGGGCGCTTTCTCCGGAGCCGATGATGAAGCGGGAGGCCGGATAGTCTCCTCCGCCTCGGAATATGGCGCCGTGCATGGCGGCCAGTACGTCTTGTTCCGAGGCCCCTGGCACAGCGAGACGGGCCGCTTCGTCATGCGCGTCGTCGGCGAGTTCGGCGGCTCGCCGGACGTAGACCAACTCGGCCGCGCTTTTCACAAGGCGGAGTCGGTTGACGAGCCCCGATGCGTCCTGATGCGTGCAGAAGCCGTCGAGGGCCGATCTGACCATATCCCATCGCTGACCTGTCAGTGAGTAAGCGTCCAGTTCGGCGCCAAGATGGCTGCCGCCCAGGCCGTGCTCTTCGAGGATCGAGCGAAGGTCCAAACCCGGATTGCTGTCCGCCCGGTCCACCCAGATGCGGATGTCCTCGATCGTCGACGTCAGGCGCGCCTGTCGCTGGTCTGCTGAGCGTGTCAGGAGTACCAACCGTCCGTCCGCTCCCATGAACAAGCACTGGAACTGAGAGTAGCCCATGGTGTCGTAGCCGGTCAGGTAGTACATGCTTTCTTGTCGGAATATCAGGAGACCTTCAAGGTTGGCGGCGCGCATCGCGGCCGTCGCGTTGCGTTGACGCGAGGCGAACTCCTCTCGGGTGAAATGCAACATTGGACTCAACCTCCGGCTACGCCTGACGCCACTTGGCGCCTGGCCTGACAATGTGCTTCGCAACGGCTTTGTGGCGCCATGATACACCGCTTGTCGTGGGGCGCCGCTCAACCCAGGCGCTTTTGAGTCAGAGTCGGGCGTAAATTCACTCTCGTCCGACAATTGTCATTGGCTATGGGATGTTGTACCGTGGCCCGCAACGCCGACACGTATCATCGAAGTGTCGGCGCCTTTGCGAACGAATCATCACCGCAACAAGCGGCGGCGAAGAAGGACGTGAACATGCTCGAACAATTCCATGTGCCGGAAGACATCGCGATTCGAGTGCCCCAAGAGAATATGCGCTCGACCGTCGAGGATATATTCCGCAAGATGCAGATGCCCGAAGAAGATGCTGTCCAGGCCGCCGACGTGCTGATGTACGCGGACATCCGAGGGGTCGAATCGCATGGCGTCAGCAACATGATGCGGGCGTATGTCGCAGGTTTCCAGCAAGGCCGCATCAATCCGAACCCGGACTGGAAGATCGTTCGACAGGCGGCGGCCGTTTGCACGATCGACAGCGACAAGGGTCACGGTCTCGTGATTGGCCCCGCTGCGATGAACATCGCCATCGAGCGCGCCGAGAAGTACGGCATTGGCTCGGTGTCGGTGACCAACGGAGCACACTTCGGCGCGGCCGGGTACCATGCGATTATGGCGCTGGAGCATGACATGATCGGCATCGCCATGACCACGGGCGGCGTGAGCGTGCTGCCGACACAGGGGTCCGAACGGATGGTCGGGTTGAATCCGATCGCCATAGCAGCTCCGGGACGCAACGAACCGCCCTTCATATTCGACGCTTCGATGAGCTCCGTCGCGGGCAACAAGATCGTACTGGCAAAACGCCTCGGGGTCGACGCACTGCCGGCGTGGGTGGCCGGGGCCGACGGGGCGCCGATCATGGACGCACAACCCGTCCCTGACGATTTCAAGATTCTGCCGCTTGGCGGAACGCGCGAGATCGGGTCGCACAAAGGATACAGCCTGGCGGTGATGATCGAGATCTTGTCCGGAGTGCTGTCCGGAGGCGCCGCGGGTCCGCTTCGGCGTGGAGGAGCTTCCCATCACTTCATCGCATACAAGATCGACGCCTTCGTGGATGTCGACCTGTTCAAAGACGACATGGACGCGTACATGGCGGCATTGCGAGAGTCCGCTCCGGCACCGGGCGAAGACCGCGTCGTGTACGCAGGACTCCCTGAACACGAAGAGGAGATCGAGCGTCTCGAACACGGCATCCCGTACCACCCAGAAGTCATCGAGTGGTTCCAGAGCATCACGGCTGAGTTGGAGTTGCCAGACAGGTTCTCCTAACGGCTGCGGCGGGGTTTCAACCCCGAGTTGCGTTTTGTCCGCTCGACCGGCGAGGAGGCAAGTTCGATGGTGCAGATGTCTCAGATCCAGGTGGAATCGTTTTTTCAGACGCCCAGATTCGCCGTATTCGGCACGAACTCGGCCGACGGCCCTCCTCAGCTAACGACGGTTTGGTTCCTGTACGAATCGGGCGCCGTGTACGTGGGAATCGAAAAGCGCAGCGTCAAGCACCGAAACTTGACCAGAGACCCGCGGATGGCTCTATGCATAGACGGCGATCACCCGGACGGCCGAACGGTGGTCGTGTACGGCGTCGCCGAGGTCATTGAGTCGGGCGCGCCGAAGTTCGACCAGATCAACTGGCGGCTCGTCCGGCGCTACCACGACAGCGACGACGAGGCACGGCAATATCAAGAATCGATGCGCGACGTGGACTCAGTGCTGATCAAGATCACGCCCAACAGAATTGTCGGTCTGGACTACGGCGCCGAACAGGCGTAACGCGCCGCGGCGAATCGAAATCCACTGCTACTGGAACGCCGCGATTACCTCCTCGTCCAACGCCTGCAGGGATTCTGCGTCGCTGGGCCGGGGAGCGAACATGATCTCATCGGCGCCCGCGTCGATGAATTCGCCGACGCGTTCGATGATGTATTCGGCCGTCCCCGCGACCGTGCCGGGCCCGACCCGCTGGATCAATTCGTTGACAGCAGTCTCGTCATTCGAGAGCATCGTCGGCATCGACACCGTGTGCGTGATCTCACCCGGATCGCGTCCAACAGCTTCACAGTGTCGATTTATCACGTCTATCTTGTGCTTGTACAATTCCAGTGACATCCCGCCAAGCGCTCGGTTGGCTTCGCTGCCGACCCCGAATCCGTCGAGATTCCATATGTCGCCGAACTTGGCCAGCGTGCGCAAAGTTCTCCGCTCTCCCATGCCGCCAACCATTATCGGCACGCGCGGCGTCTGGAAGCAACCTGGTGACAACGGGGCGCTGTCAAGCCGATAGTGCTTCCCATGAAAATCGACGTTTGAGTCGGAGTTGAACAGCGCCCGGATCAGCTCGCAGGCTTCTTCGAACCGATCCTGCCTTTCTCGCATCGACGGGTACTCCCAGCCGTAGGCTTCGTGTTCGCGCTTGAACCAGGCGGCCCCGATGCCCAGGGTGAACCGACCGTGGGAGATCTGGTCCGTGGTCGCGGCCATCTTGGCCACGAGGGCCGGATTACGATATGTGTTGCCGGTCACCAGATGCCCCATGCGGAGCTTCTCGGTCATCCCGGCGACCGCGGCGGTCAGCATCCAGGCTTCGTGCGCGGGTTGGTCCTCGGCGCCTTTCCACGCTGAAGGCGGAACGAAGTGATCGGGGAACCACACGCTGTCCCAGCGCCCGGCCTCCAAAGTCTCGACCGCCGCGCGGATGTCGTCCCACGTCGTGGTGTAACCAGCTACCGATGCACCGAATTTCATCTATGTTCCTTTCTTGACCTCGGCAGCGTTCTGCCGGGTGTTTTCTGGTTGATTGTTCGGTCTCCCGTGACCGGTCAGCGGACATTTTCCGTTCTGACGCGAGATCGACGGAGCACTTGTCCGGTAATGCTCCCGCCAAACCTCACAGGAGCGACCGCGACCCGCCGCCGTCAAAGTTGATGCAGGCGCCGGTGAGGAAGCCAGGCTTCTCCGAACACAGAAACGCCACGAGTGCGCCAACCGGCTCCGGCCAGCCGAAGCGTCCCATGGGCAGGTGTCGGGCGTAGAACTCCTCCATCGCCTCGGGAGATTGGGTCTTGGACCACAGGTCTCGTCTGCCTCCGGGGTACGTTACGATTCCCGGAGCGACCATGTTCACCAGTATCGAATGGGGCGCCAGTTGAATCGCCATGTGCTTGGACATGGCGATCAGGGCGGCCTTGGCGCTCATGTACCCCATGAGGCTGTCGCGTGTCATTTCGAAGTCGGGGCCGAACTCTCGGCCGGTTACGGATCCTATGTTCACAATCCGGCCCCAGCGTCGTTCTTTCATGCCGGGGAGAGCCAGTCGGATGAGGCGAATGCCGGGGAACAGGTTGCGATCGAAGTTCAGTTGCCAGTCTTCGTCGGTCATGGTGTCCACGGTCCCCGCCGCGGCGCCTCCGACGGCGTTCACCACGATGTCGACCGCTCCGAGCTCCGCCACAGTCTGATGGTAGAACCTCTCGAGGTCATCCTCGTCGGTGACGTCGGCGCACACGCCAATGGCGTGGCCCCCAAATCCTCGCAGTTCCTTCACAGCCTCGTCGAGATCCGATTGATTCCGGGCGCAGATGGCAACCTTGCAGCCCTCTTCAGACAGGGCCATGGCGGAGGCTTTCCCCATGCCCTTGCTAGCGCCCGTCACCATGGCGACCCGTTCGTTGATTCCCAGGTCCATCCTGTCCTCCTCGCCAACCCTGGCGCCCCGATTGTCAGTCGTTCAGATTAGCCTTCGCCAGCGCCTCAGTCGAATCGAAATCGATCACTTGGGGATGATGTGAACCGTCCCCCGTTTGCTGGTCGATACGATCTGGCCGTGCTGATTCTCGATGACCGATTCGCGGGTCGTCATCAGCAGGGTCCCGCTGCGTCCAGTCTTCTCGTACGGCTCGGTCCATCGGGTGTAACCCGACATGACGTCACCGGGGTGGATGTCCGCGAACCAATGGAAGTCGCAGTAACCGTCTCCCGCTCCGATCGCGGTCCACTGTCGGTTCAGGGACACCATCGGGAAGATGCTTTTCTCCCCGGCCACGACTGTCTCGGCGTCCATCTCGAACCTGCGCCAGTCGGCGTCCATAGGCTCGACGAACGTCGGCGGCGAGACGATCCCTCCGCGTATGGTATTGGCGGCGTACTCTTCATCGCGAAACAGAGGGTTCGGGTCTCCAACCGCGTCAGCAAAAGCCGTTATCCAGGGTCGCTCGACCTGGGACACCCAGGGAGTCCACCATTCGCCGATGTGCTTCATCCACTCTTCGGGGTCGCCGTAGGCAAGACGCTCGCCCTTCATCGTGCCGTTCCGGTCGTATTCAACTGCGGGCTGGGCCGGATAGGCCGCGGCGCGTCCGTCCTTGGCCGGCAGGGCCACCGTGAACTGACCGGGTGTAGTCGTCTGCCCTTCGGGATTCTCAATCCACGCGTCACAGGAGACGAGGCAGGCATCGTCGGTCTCTTCTTTGCCGACGACCCTGGCCCGCACCGTCATGGTTTGGTTGACGAAATCCGGCGCCCGATACGTGCTGCCCATCTTTAGCACAAGCCCGTTTGGCCCCATGAAATCGGTGGCCATCTGCGCGATGCAACCGGCCTTGAGCATGCCGTGGACGATGATCCGCCCCCATTTCCCGCGAGTAGTGGTCTCTAGGTCATAGTGAGCTTCGGAATAGTCTCTGGAAGCCCCAGCGTACTTGACCAGCTTCCGGTTGGTGACAGGTTTCGGGATGGGAGGCAGCTCCATCCCGACCTCCACGTCTTCGAAATACGTCTGCTCAGGCATGGTCACGTCTCCTTGGGGTAGATCTTCGTTTCTGCAATCTGTTGCGAGCGGCCACCGATCGGTTTTGGGCGGCGCGTATGCCCAAGACTATCAGGGCGCCGAGCGTCGAGTCCACTGTCGGACCGGTCGCTGCGCCCTTCGGCGAGAAGGGAAGCGTCGTGCTCTTCGTGTTGTACCATGGTTCGTACCAGAAGATACGACGGCTGCTGACAGAACAACCGGCACAGGTGAAAGATCATGAGAATCGGGGCTATTTCGAATTCCTGGGGACTTCAGATTGACGGCGACAACCTCCCTGAACTGGTGCGCAAAGCCAAACAACGAGGTTCGAAGCACATCGAGTTGAGGCAGACGTTCCTCGGCGCGTGCGAGACCGGGACGGAGGATGGGTGGCGTCCGGTGACGGGCAAGTTGCAATCGTTGGCGGATGAATTCCCCGATCTGGCGTTCAACCTGGCGCTTGCGCTGCCATGGATGTCCGGAGGTGTGGCGCCGGACGGTGAACTCTTTCAGCAGGCGCTGGAAGCGGCGAAGGCAGTCGACCGCGAGGCGCCGCACCTCCG
>CEPX01032042.1_pt1 | contig 12450 bp, 8 predicted proteins | sample 361361 | NCBI WGS metagenome assembly CEPX01 (sample SAMEA2619974, study PRJEB7988) | marine metagenome | biome: marine biome (ENVO:00000447); feature: mesopelagic zone (ENVO:00000213) & marine oxygen minimum zone (ENVO:01000065); material: "saline water (ENVO:00002010), including plankton... | reverse complement strand
CGGGTTTGCCTGACATAGCAATGCAAACTGAATCAGTTTGTCTGCTCCTCTCGGCAAGTTGAGCAACTTACGGATAAAGGTGCAGTTATCTAAAAATACCTTGGTTGTTTTTGGATGCCGGTCGTCAATGCTTAACAAGGCAATAAGTGCCTTTTTAGTAAGTTTCGATGCAGATATGGACGTTGGTTGTCCTCGTAAATAGGTTAAGACCTCTGGATTGATAAAGTCGACATCGATACTCACTACATAACCTAAAAGCCGCTTAACCCACTGGCAGGTCAGATATTGCAACAAGTGAGGATTGTTTAATTGCCGTTTCAACATACGATGCCTCACTTCTGCTTATAGCTGAGTTGTGACGCTGCCTTTTGCATCACTTGTTGGTCGCGCTTGTCATACATAATAGTGGTCGCAATATCCGCATGACCTGCCATTTGGCGAACCGTATTTAAATCGACATTCTGCTCCAGTAACCGTGTGATAAAAGTTCGGCGCAAATCATGTGGTGACACACCTTCTACACCAATGGCGGCAAGTGATTTACGGATTAGCGAATAGATAAAGCTCGACGATAATTTGCTGTCATGCTGAATATGACCACCACGCACAATACGCACAAAAAGATAACCATCACCATCCCCGCGTATCTTTAGCCAATCCAGCAAACCTTTTGCTGTCCAATCAGGTAGGTATACCGTTCTGCTTTTATTCCCTTTGCCTTTTTCGATATGTAATGTGTTTGCCTCCACCGAAAAATCACCGTATCGAAGCGCCACCAATTCACTTCGGCGCAATCCAGAACCGAGTAAAATAGTCACTATCGCCGCGTTACGTTTGCCGGTAGCAGACTTATCAGCATTCAGGTGTTTTAGTAGTTTATTGACCTGCTGAGCGGTTAACGGTGTGCCTTTGTGGCTACCGTGTTTAACCTTTGTGATAGCTTGCAGTTGTATTACCTGTGCTTCTGGTGCAATGCCAGTCATGACGGCCACTTTGACGATATTGCGAATGGCTGTCATCGCACGGTTAATTGAGCGAGCTGACCAGCCTTTTGATAACAGCATCGCCTTGATATGGCTGGCCTGTTGATAGTCAATATGATGAAACCTTTCTTGGCGTTCGTGTTCAGGCCAATCAAGCATGGCTGCAATACTGTTAAGCTGTGAGGCAATGGAACGCTGACTATTAGGCGCAAGACGCCCCATATACAGCGCGTAAGGGCATGCTGCATCCATTGAATTGCTCCGAATTTATGTAATTTTGATAAAAATGAGGGATTTGCTTGGATAAGCTATTTACAAGCTAACAGAGGAATTAAGGCAGGAAAACGGCTGTTTTGTACCGATATAGTAGACAATTAGGTGGCGCAATCTTCTTTGAGTTAGTACTTTGATATTATATCTACAATAAATTCATTGAAGTTTCGCTTATTTGGGAACTACGAGGGAATATAGCGTTGCTCTTACAAGCATACTTGTCAGCCTGATAACAATATTATTGTAAAGTTGTGTCGATAGGCAGTTAACAGCTGTTAACTATATATCATAATGTTTAGCGTTATTTTTGATGTCATCCAACACCTTTCTGTAACGTCTTTTGTGTTGCCCCCAGTGCTTATAAAGCTCGATCCATGTTAATGCTAGTTCTTCGTTTGCTATATCTGCTTCTACCAGTTGGATAATTTTAGATGCTAACGACCGATGGATTTCTAAAGCTGCTTTTTCTTCAGGTGAAAGACTCTTGATCACTCGTGGTTTACTAAAGTAGACCTCAAATTTACTGAGGTCATAAAATCGCATTGAGATTTGTCGTGAGTGCTTTGGCGCTAAGAATAGTGTTTGGTGGCCTCGATCATATTCAATTTTTCTGCATAGAAGCTTGGAGGGCGGTGACTTTTTGAGTTTGGCTACTTGAGTATAAACGCTGGTTTTATCACGAACACTTGGCTGAAGGTTAATTTGGTTGCCGCGTTTATGTTGTCTAGATAGGTCATTATAATGGCTATTATTCACCACTCGTTCGTGCTGCCTACGCTTTTCCTGTGCTGCTATATACTTGTAGAAACGACGCCTTAGCATGAAATTGTCGTGACTATAAAAATCACAAAGAAATGATATCCAAGATTCTATGAGGTCGTTTGCTTTTTCTTCCGATGGCTTCCTGCTAATGCTTTTGTTGGATGAAAAGAAGCGACTAGTCGATTTATATAGCTTTTTATAACGTTTAAATTCTTGCTCTGACGATTCATCAACGAATTCAAAAAGTGGTAATTTCTTCAATTGCATTTCAATGTAATCCGCGAACATAAGTACATCAGCCTTCTTTAACCAGGTGAACACTTCGCTTACTGGAGTTACCAATATCTCTGTTCTACCACGCTTACCCTTGATTTCTCTCTCCCAGACATTGAAATATCCATCATCGCGCACCTCACCAATTTGCCAATTGTTATCTAACAGGCTTTTAGATTTTTTGTTACTCATAAGTTATCCGTGGATTTCTATTAAGTTATTGTAATTATGTGGTTTATTTGTTGTTGTGGGCGTTAATTATAACATTTTTTAGAATTTACATATACGCGAACAACTTAATCAATTTGTAAGGCTCCTCCATGCATTAACCGCTGACAACAAAGCATTCATAGGAATTAGACAATAAGCACAGCAGATAGGAATTGCTGATGGGTCTTAGGGATTTATAAGCTTAATAATTTATTGTTGGAGACGACTATGAATAGAAAAAGTAAAAGTTACAAACTCGCTAGAAAAAACAATAGGCAGCGCAAGCTGAAGGAAAACAAAAAACGCAACCAGATACAACGCAACACACTGTCTGAAGCGATATTCAACGGGATAAAAAGTAAGGATGAGCTAGTACGGATAACAGCTGACTTACAGCAATCTGGTCGAAAGTTTTTAGTGTCCATGACTGCAGTCTCCGCAACCGAAGATTGGGAAGAGCTGGGATACAAGAATACAAAATCATTCTTGAAAGCGAATGTTCCTCACATTAAATATCACACTGCCATGTCTTGGTATAATTCTAGTAAGGTCATTGCACGTCTGGCTGGCGTTGAATTCATCGGTGTCTACTCAATGAATGCGATGCGTGTATTTGTTCCTTTGGATAATGATCAGCAGCAAGTGTTGTGGGAGGCCGTTACTGAAGAATGGGAACGAGAAAGTGAATCAGAAGAGGCTATTGATGCTGCATGGCTCACTAGAACCAAAGTGCTCGAAGTGAAGTCAGCGTTGTTTCCATCAGCTCAGAAGGGGGATGAAACTCCAGATAAAGTGCCTCAGTCTAATGTTTTATCGAGCCACCCATCAGGGGAATATGAGTTTGATAATTTGGACGTGCATGATGGTAAAAAATCACTACAACCTTCAAACAATGAAAAAGTTTCAGACAACGATAGTGAGCAGGATGACAATGCTTTTGACATAGAAGAACCACCAATGAGCGAGCAGAGACTGTTACGTATTAAGCGTTTTAAACGGTACTTAGAAAAGTATGATGGCTCTGAGGTGTTTGCTTTGTATGTTATTTCATGGATGGTCCGCGAGTATCATGAGAGCCATCCATCCTTGGACAAGCTTATCGCTAAAGCTGTACGAGACGAATTGAATCTACTGAGAGAACAGGGCTGCGAAGATCTGGAGGTAGGTTATGAAGCTTAAACCACATGTGAGAATCGATGCGTTTGCGATAACGCTACCGAGACATATTTCCCCGGATCCTTTAGCCATTTATGAGGCTGCAATTTGTGTCTTCAACAAAACCTCGTCAGTGACTGGTGAGAAAGAAATTCCTACATCTCGCTACAAGGCTTCATTGAGAATTCCATTGCGGCAGATATGTAAGATGGAATCAATTAGGCAAGTACCCCATGTATTCATTGAGCTGACGCCTCGAAATGAGGCAGCAGACTCGCCGTTACGAATTGACTTTAAAGGATTTCCATACAGCGATGAGGAATGGTCTGAAGCTTCAAAAATCGTAAAACAGCTTTTGAGTATCTCTGACAATACAGCGCTCAGCATGGAAGATTTTGTTGTCACAAGATTCGATGTAGCATTTGATGTCAGTTTCGATCTCCTTGACCTTCTATTTTATAAGAAAAATACCAAGGTGACAGAGGTCAGCTATGGTATCGGAGGCCGAATCAGATGCGTGAGGCTAGGTAGATCAAAGTCGAAAAGGTATGTCGTAATTTATACAAAAGACTGGAGGCCTCATCGTGATGCAGAGCTTGCACCGGAAGGTTTTACTAGGATAGAAGTCCGGACAAAACCCCGAGTTTCAGTATTCAATTTACTTGATGAAGTAAACATTGAGGAAATTAATTCGTCGTTGGCGCTATACGATACGGACAAGGTCAAAAAGTCGGGTATTTTTAAGAAAGAAATGATGAGATTGATTAAGCATTTTGGGATCTCACCAGCAGTTATGTCATGCAAAACAGCTAAAAGACGAAAATTGCTGTCTTTTTTGGAGCGTTACCGAATTCCGTTATTAACAGATGCTGAAATACTTCAAATAAGAAAAAAACTCAATAGAGAGCTGAAAACGCTTTTTAAGTGAGTTTTTTTAAGATGTAATGAACAGGTCAAATATAGCATACGGAGCCACCTGAAATAGGCGTTACATTGTGGATTAAGCATGCGGTTTATTAGCTTCTTTTTACCAGTCAATACAATGCTCATTCAGGCGGTATTCTAAGGATGCCAAGTTTCGATATGCTCTGTATTTGGCTTGTTTATTACCAAATAGGAAACGGTCTATTCAGGCCTAGCTAGAAAGTATTGCTGATGTCATAGGTTTGCCGCGTTAGTATAGAAATACTTGCAAAACAGTGTAGTACATTAATATAAATGATAGAGTAGTTGCTTCACACTAAACGAACAGTTGCGTGACGCTTAGGCTATTAGCGTAGAGGATGCGTGTAAACTTCAGGTCCTCCCAAATCACATGAAAAGAGGCGTGATTTGGTACACTGTGACGGTAGTGCGTTAAAGTCAACATCGTAATGTACTAGATTAGGGATGATCATGTTTGACCAGTCTTTTTCAGAACAAAACTTATTTAAAATATATTCATCAGAAAATAATAAAGGCAATAATCTTGCAGTTAGATTTTTCCCGAATGTAAGCATTGAATATGAATATATCAACCGTGTCAGAAAGCTTCTACGACGAACTTATTCTAGAAAACGTTTCTATTCAAGAATCTTCTTTGAGAATAGGGTCTTGTTTTTATATCGATTGTTACGACATTTTAAAGAGCGTAAGAGAAGTGCTGTTAGACAATACCTAAAGATAATTTCTAACAATATCTCCAACAGAAGCTTCAACTTTGTTATTTCAAAATCACCTAATAAAGTGAATGGAAAAGATGTCTATGTCACCGGCTCGTCAGCTGATTCGTTCTTTTCCGAAAAGCAAATACAAAGAAATATAAAGTACACTTACGGAGTGAAACAAGCTGATAGGGATCTAATTATACCGCAACTTCGTTCAGTTCTGGATGATTCCTTTCCCAAGATCATCATTAAGACAGATATTAAGTCATTTTATGAGAGCATTAATAGAGATGTTCTTTTAAAAAAATTGAATGAAAGTCCTATCTTAAGTCTTACAACGAGGAAACTTATTGCTAGGCTCTTCAAGTCATATGAATCAGTATCAGGAGCCACTCAAGGTATTCCTAGAGGGGTAGGCGTAAGTGCATACTTGTCAGAGCTGTATTTGAAAAAGTTTGATTTAGAGATGGAGAGCCTACCAAACCTCATTTACTACGCTAGATATGTTGACGATATCGTTCTAGTGCTGACTCCCCAAGCGGGGAATGCGGCTCAAGATTTTTTGATTAATATTGAGTCTCAGTTGGAAAAGGAGTGCCTGGAACTTAACAAAGATGGTGATAAAACTAAAGTTCTTGACTTGAGCAACGGGTACGCAAATTATTCATTTGATTATTTGGGCTACAGATTTAACTACTCAGGCGGAAGAATCAGGCTAGAGCTTTCGAGCAAGAAAATAATTAAATACCAAAAAAGAATCTTAGACGTGATAAATGCATATAAACGGAATGTTCGCAAGCAGCCTAAAAAGGCAAGAAGAGAGTTTTTATTGCGTATAAAATTTTTAACTTACAACACCAAGCTTTCGAATAACAAAGGCAATGCAGTTGTAGGGATCTACAATTCAAATCAATGGATAACGAACTCAAATTGTTTAGAAGTATTGGACCGAAAACTAATAGGACTTTCACGTTCTTTGGCTAGTCCAAGCTTGGAAGCAAGAATTTCCAAATATTCATTTAAAAAGGGATTTGATGAACGATTGTTTGCAAATTTTACCGCTGCCGAGTTCACTACAATCACAAAGGTATGGTCGTAGTGAAAAAAATACTTCGAATAAAATTAAAAAAAGAAAGAGTGATACTTTCTGACACACTTCCTTATGAAACACCTATTACTTTTTCAAACCGCTTTTTCTATGATTTTATTGTTAGTAATAGTCTTGGTTGTATAAATGGAAAAGTTACGTGGAAAAAGTTGGATGATGCTAATGATGCAGTAATTCATCTACTATTTGGATTAAGCGAAGAGGAAAAAAATGACATTGCAGAAGATGGTGAATTTAGAAGCTTCGAAATAAAAAATGGAACACTGATAACTGTACCGTTCCAGTATGGAATCAGCCACAAAGAGGATAGTTATAGAAAGCTTTCTGTTCCTCACCCTAGAAACCAACTTCAAGTCATAGAATTCTACGACAAATTCAAAGAACTAATACTGTACTACTCGCTTAGATCCAACTTTAGTCTGAGACATCCCTCTAGAATAGCTAACACAAGACTATTCGATGACGAGAGAAAGAGCGCATCTGTAATTCTATCAAATCAATTCGATAAAAGTATCGCTTATAAGAATAAACATATTAAGTCATTTTTTGGATATCAAAAAATACGAAATATCCATGAGTTTTTTGAATCATCAACTTACCATCAGTGCGAAAAACGTTACAACTCAATGGCTCAACTTGATGTTTCGAAGTGTTTCGACTCAATTTACACTCACTCAATAGCATGGGCAACGCTAGGCAAAGATGTTGTTAAAGATGAATTAGCCAATGCGGGTATTAAGTCTTTGAATAATAGTTTTGCAAACGAGTTTGATTTATTGATGCAAAAGCAAAACTATAATGAGACGAATGGAATATTAATTGGACCAGAGGTTTCAAGGATATTTGCAGAATTGATTCTTCAAAAAGTTGATTTCAATCTTGAGGAAGCTCTAGGGAAAGCATCAATCTATAGAGATTTGCATTATTCTATTTTTAGGTATGTTGATGACTACTTTGTATTCTTTAATGATAAAAAGGTTTACAAGGTCATTGTTGACTCACTTGTGGATTGCCTTTCGAGTTATAAGTTAGGTCTTAACACAGAAAAGGAATTAATCTATTCGAAACCAATCATTACTGAGATAACTATTGCAAAGAGAAAAATTTCTGAATTGCTAAATGACAAGATAAAGATTGAAGTTGAAACTGATGATGACCGGTTAGATGACCAAGGTAGGGCAATTAAAACTGGGAAGATTTTCATTCACGGAAAAACGCTTATTACCTCATATAAATCAATACTATCTGAAAGTGGAACCGAATATAAAAGCGTCATTAACTATACATTGACGATCGTTGAGTCAAAGTTAAAATCGATATTTAAAAAATATTCAGAAATAGAATATGAATACAAGACTAAGAGAGACCTTTTAGATGCAATTGATGCTTGCATAGAGTTTTGCTTCTTCATATACAATGTCGCTCCAAGAGCTAACACGACAATTAAACTAAGCCGTGTACTTAAACAGATTATTGAGTTCTGCAAGAGTAAACTGATAGACGTCGATGAGATGCATCACGCATTCAAAAGTATCTCAGATAACGTATCATTTGTGATTCACAAATACGAAACACAAAATTATACACAAGTTGAAACGCTTTACTTGTTGACAGTTATATCCGAACTCGGAAAAGACTATTGGTTAACCGAGCCTACATTAGTGAAGTATTTTGGTGGTAGGTATGAGACAAAGCGAACAATATCATTTGATGATAGTCTCAACTACTTCTCAATAACAGTTATCCTCTTTTATATGAAGAATAAGAAAAGATATGACAGGGCTAGAAAGGGGATAAAGAGAATCATCAAAACGAAGTTGACCGCACCCGGTATCTCGATACGAAAGGACACCGAGGCGTTTCTTCTTTTAATGGATTGTATTAGTTGTCCGTATTTGGAAGATAACTTCAAACGAACGTTACTTAAGCATTTTGGATTAGGAAAAAGAAAACTTCAAAGCGAGATTATGGCTTTGAGGGACAATTGGTTTACGAAATGGAAAGGCTTCAGCTTTGCTGAGGAGCTTGACTCTAAACAAAGCGACGAAGTATATTAGGTGTACTTCGCATCGGCCCACCGCTAATGACTGTAGGCAGTTACACACACTCGCGAAGCGCAGTGTCAGGTCCTATGAATGGACGGCGTTGTTAAGGCAGTCCGGTGTCGAGCTGCTTCCAACTTATTACTAACAAATGAGAGGCTTGCGAAGCAGGCTCCTGAGCAGAATTTGTTCCACCAGACCTTACTCATCTATCTGAAAAGAAAGTTACTCCGTTTGATAAAGTCTGAGCTGGTGCACACTTAGAAGTCTTCAATTCTGGCAATGACTCATTCAGTCATTGGATAACTAGCCATGTATTGCCCGTTCCAGACTACAAGCTATAGTTCGCTAAATCGTAAATAGGTCACGTTAATGTGCATTAACATGAACTATTTAACATGAAAGTAACTCTGCTACGGTTCTAGATCAGAAAGAGAATTATCACAATTATTATAGTGCCCCTTCATAGATTTCAGTCATCTGTGGAGCCTCTTCAGATTTTTAGGAAACCTCCTCTAAAGAAGCTTGCTATGCCAGGAATGAGTGGTTGTTAACAAACAAAGTATACTTCAGAATTCATACTCGAAGCGGTATTACTCTGCTAGAAACCTGATATTATTGGTCGTCAGATTGCTTTAGATATTAGTATTTTTCTTAGTCTACCTAACTGCTGAAAACATCATGCTGCGCAATCTAAAGATAAAACACATAAGAGCAGTGATCCCCGTTGTGACGCGGGGATAGCAGATTAAAACATGAACTTGCCAAGGTCAAAAAATGACCGGTATTTTTACGCGAAGCGACAACGTTTTTAGCCAAAAAGTTACAGTAAGGTATCTAGCGATATCGAGTTTCCGATATGCCTTTCTACTAGTCTATTGTACCGTTTATTCGAAAATGGAGCCTTAGATGATTTGGTGAACTCAAAGAAGCGATGCGAACCAACTTCATGCTCATAAGCATAGCATCACGGTTATGGCATGAGCCAGATAATATTTACTTTGTTGTTCATTGATGCGCTCACTGTAAGGAGATCAGATAGCAATTGGAAAAGCTACCTCTTGGGTCAACGGTGATTTTATCTTTCAGTATTGGACTTGCTTTTACACTTGTTGTAGGGGGTATTACAGGTTTTGGTACGAGCGAGACGCAATAATTGTGACAGGCTTATTGAAATTGCATGTTGTATTCTTCTATTCCTTCGGTGTACTTATTTTACATTGCCGGATTATGTATGAGCAGGCTTTGCAGTAGATTTCTGTTTTTCTGACAAGATTTAGCAACTTAATTGAAATACATGGCTTTTTAATACAGAGTTCCTCTTGTGAATCAGAAAGCTGACCATTTAGGCATTGACTACAATCATATTTTAAGAGAACATGAATTGCCAATAGAGGAATCTTGTGTTGAAAACGAATTACCGCATTAGCAAAAATCTAAAAGTGGTCTTAGCCGCTTTTTTGTTGTGCGCACAATTTTTGTTGATTGTGACTGACGCGTTTTCTATTGAACAAGACCACTTGTTTAGCAATGAATTATGTACTGAAAATACATTAATCGAACTGTCCGATGCTTACGATTTAGATACGGGAAGTGATTGTGACCATTGTTGTTCTTGTCATGGCCATTTTACACACATAGCTTTTTACTTTGATATTGAAAGCTCGTTTCTAAAAAAATCTCCCAATTTAGTCTCAGTTTATAGTGAAGCTACACCTAATCGTTTCATTAACCAAATAGAGCGTCCTCCAAGAATTTAATCCCTGTCGTTTTTCGTTTTTTCAACTGACTAGGATTATATATCATGAAAATTTCACAGTTTCCTGTGCGCAAATTTACGCGCGCCGGGATATTGACTAGTGCATTGATGCTATCTCAAGCCAATGCATTGGCAGAACAAGTAACTTTAGATGATGCAGTTCAACTTACTCTCAACCGTCATCCAAGCTTGTTGAAATTCAGACCTCTTACTAGAGCTCTTGAGGGAGATCGCCAACAAGCTTTGCTTTCTCCAGCTTACACCGTAGGTGCTAATCTAGAAGATGTGATGGGCACAAGTTCTACTTCGGGAGTTCAAGCAGCAGAAGCAACCATCTCTCTATCTTCAGTGTATGAACTTGGTGGAAAGAAGAGTGCAAGAACACTGGTTGTGGATGCCAGAGCTGCCCTTTTAGATTCAGAGCAGTATTCAATGTCTCTCTCACTACTTGGTGGGCTCACTCAGCAGTATATTCGCGTTCTGGCACAACAGGAGCGTCTGCAAATAGCTGAGCGAAGTGTGAGCTTAGCTGAAGATGCTCTTACTGTGATCACTAATAGAATAAAAAGTGGTGCAACGAATGATGCTGAATTGTTCAGAGCTAAATCGGCTTTAAATCAAGCGAAATTAGAACTTGCGACAGCAAAGGTGAATAAAGAGATAGCCCTGCAATCTCTCACACTATTCTGGCAGGGCAATTATGAAGATATCACGCTTACTGGTTCTTTAAATTCACCCGCTAAAAATTATTCCTACGAAACACTTTTTAACCAATTCTTATCATCATCGAATGCGGATTTACTAATTAAGTCACTTGACCTGAAGGACGCTGAAATTCAGTTGGCTAAGTCTGATAATACCGCAGACCTATCTTGGTCTGTTGGTGTTAGAAGGAATCAGGGAGCTCAAGATACATCGTTAGTTTTTGGTGCCTCAATTCCACTATTTGCTGAGAAGAGGAATTCGGGTGCAGTCAAATCTGCAATTGCTAGTAAGGAGGCGGAGTTATTAGAGCGAGACACCAAGTATCTCGATGTAAAAGCGATTCTATTTAAAGCAACGAAAAGCATAAATTTTAGTTCACAGGCAGCATTGCACCTGGAAAAAGAAGTAATGCCAGATTTGAAAAGAGCATTGGAGCTGACCAAGGAGGGCTATCAAAAGGGAATTTACACTTATCAAGAATGGTTTGCTTCACGTGATGCACTTCTCCAATCTCAACGGAGTCTCATCAACTATCGCGAAGCCACCCTGCTCAATGAAGCACTTATCGAACAATGGACAGGGCAATCTCTGAAATCATTCACTTTCAATCTCCAGGATTAATTATGCTAAAGCAAATTTTATTTTTATTTCTTATCGGCACTGTGACATCTATCGCGACCGCAAGTGAAGATGTCACCAATTCAAATGACAACCAAAATATATTCCAGAAAGGTAACATCAAAATAGAAGTAAGTATCGATGAAAGCCCCGAGGGCTCTGTAATTATTGCCTCGACTTTTGAAGATGGGAAGCCATTTATCCCTGATTCCTTTTCTATAGAGCTACAGAAGTTAGGTTCAAGCTCAGAAAAATTTGAGTTTCAAACTTCAGAGGGGGTTTTGCGGTCAATAAAAGCTCTGTCTGAACCTCATTCTTTTAGGGCTACTATTTATCTGACTGACAAAAGACGAAAGTATTCCTGGGAGTGGGAAAACTTCGAGGGAAGAACACAGATCTCAAGAGCATTAACTGAAAAGTTTCAATTAGCAACCTCCGAAGTTCAGAGTGGGACCATTGAAAGACATATCGAATTGTTGGGTACTCTTGTAATTCCACCCAAGAACAAGGCTGAAGTTAATGCGCGGTTCTCGGGAGTTGTAGAAACTCTCGCTTCGGATGTTGGTGACAGCGTGAAGGCTGGCGATGTAATTGCAAAAATTCAATCAAATGACAGCTTACAAACCTACATCGTGAAAGCGCCAATTTCGGGTACGGTAGTAAGTCGAAATGTTAATGTTGGGCAGTTGGTTACCAGTGAAACGCTTTATAAAATAGTCGACGCTGAAACGCTTTGGGCAGAATTGAAAGTATTTCCATCCAAGCGGGATACAATAAAGCAGGGCTCTTATATCCACATAAAAAAAGGTTCCCGACAGCAAGATGCAAAGGTCAAATTTCTCATTCCGTCAGGTTCACTTGAACCTTATCAGATCGCAATTGTTGAAATCACTAATACCGAAGGAGAATTCTCCCC
>CEPX01197814.1_pt1 | contig 12452 bp, 16 predicted proteins | sample 361361 | NCBI WGS metagenome assembly CEPX01 (sample SAMEA2619974, study PRJEB7988) | marine metagenome | biome: marine biome (ENVO:00000447); feature: mesopelagic zone (ENVO:00000213) & marine oxygen minimum zone (ENVO:01000065); material: "saline water (ENVO:00002010), including plankton... | reverse complement strand
CCCGGCGATCCGATGCCGCCGGAATGGCTCGACGGCCCCGCCCTCGACGAATGGAAACGATTATCGCCCATAATCGCCGCGATGAAAATATTAACTCCTGCCGATTCTAACGCTTTTGCTCTACTGTGCCAGGCATTGAGCGAATACGCGGAGGCCGTAATGGAATTGTCAAAAACGGACAATATGGGACGGAAACAAAAAATCATAAAAACACCCAATGGATATCCGGTCCCCTCGCCGTGGTACTTTGTGAGAAATAAAGCCTTCGAACAAATCAAGGATATGTTTTCCCGGTTCGGTTTATCGCCTTTAGATAGAGAGCGGTTACGATTGTCCCCCAGGCCCGACGGCGCGGACGCGGCCGACGATCCGATGGGTGCATTTTTAAAACGAGGGAAAAAGGGAGCATGAAATGGATCACGATGACGATAAAATTATTAAGATAATCCCGGCGCCGTGCTGGCGGGCTGTTTATTTCGAGGATGAGGGGGAGCCCTACGAGGACCCCCTCGCATGTTTTGCGCTTACCGCCTCCGGCGAAGTTTTTGCTGTTACGAATTGCGGTGGATATTTTGATATTGAAGGCGGGATCGGCCCTAATGGGGCGATTAATTTTTATATGTTCCTTGGTCCAGGACAAGAAATAACAGAAAAAATAAAAGTCGAGTTGGTCAGACAATGGCATAACTCCAAAAAGAAAGAGGAAAGTAAAAAAATTTAGTACCCCCCCCCGTTCCCGGTCCGAGGGAAACGGCGTTGATACATGGCGCTCGCTGCGCCCCCGAAAAAGCCCAAGAAAAAAGCCGCTAAAAAACTCGCAAAGCGGAAAATCAAAAAAGCGAAGCGACCCGCCCGGCCGTCGCATCCCGCGCTCCGGTATATCCACGACGTAAAATATAAGCGGATAGCGGTCTGTAAGTGGGTCCGCCTGGCGGTCCTTCGCCACGAAAAGGACCTGAAACACGGCCGCGCCCGCGGGCTCTATTTCGACCGCGCCGACGCGCAATATGCTCTCGACTGGTTTCCGCTGCTCCAACACTCAAAAGGCGAATGGGCCGGGACCCCCCTAATCCTCGAGGATTGGGAGGCGTTTATCATGTGGACCCTTTTCGGATGGAAAAAACGGGCGGACGGCTCGAGGCGCTTTCGCGACGCTTATATCTCGGTCGCCCGGAAAAATGGAAAATCGACCCTCGCCGCCGGCGTCGGGCTCTATCTTTTCTTCGCGGACGGCGAGCCTGGCGCCGAGGTTTATACGGCTGCAACAAAACGCGACCAGGCTAAGATCGTTCACTCCGAATCCGTCCGGATGGTCAGGGCTTCAAATCTTTTAAAAAATAGGATCAACATTTTTGTCAACAATTTATCGGTTCCGAATACCGCCTCGAAATACGAGCCCCTGGGCGCCGACTCCGACGGGACCGACGGCCTTAACGTCCACGCCGCGATCGCCGACGAATTACACGCCTGGAAATCGGGCGACCTCCTGGGCAAGCTCTCGACCGCCAGGGGCTCCCGCCGCGAGCCCATGATTTTCAGAATAACGACCGCCGGCCACGACACGGAGACGGTCTGCGGCGAACAGGACGACTACACCCAAAAAATACTCGAGGGAATTTTCGAGGACGATTCCTGGTTCGGGATAATCTATACGCTCGACGAAAAAGACGACTGGAAAAAAGAAAAAAACTGGAAAAAAGCAAATCCGAATTTCGGCCTCTCGGTCAAAGAGGATAATTTCCGGGACGAATTCAAACAGGCGACCGCCCTCCCGAGAAACCGAAACGATTTCCTCCGCTACCGGCTGAACGTATGGACGCAAACCGCCTCGGTATGGATACCGACCGAAAAGTGGGACGCCTGTCTCGAGCCCCTTCGTGAGCCCTCCCTGATCGGGGCGCCCTGTTTCGGCGCGGTCGACGTTTCCTCAAAAATCGACCTTACCGCCCTGGTCCTCGCCTTCCGCGTCGGCATAACGAAAAAGGGTGCCGTCGCCCAAATCACCCAGGCGAAGAAATCGGGCAAGGTGGAAAAAATCTCGCTCAACCTGAATTATTCCGTCGCCCTGGTTCCCTTTTTTTGGATTCCCGAGGACATCATGCGCGAGCGGGCCGAGGACGATAAGGTCCCTTACGACGTATGGGCCGACGATGGGCTGATCACCCCGACCCCCGGAAATATCATCGACCAGGATTTTATCGTCGACGACATTAAAAAAAATATCGCCCCCCTTTTCGATATTCAGAAAATCGCTTTCGACCCCTGGAACGCGACACAATTCGCCCTCCGGCTGAACGAAGAAATCGCGCCCCAAAACGACGAATTCATGATCGAACACCAACAGGGCTTTAAATCCATGTCGGAGCCCTCGAAAACCCTCGAGGCGCTTGTCCTCGCGAAGCGAATCCGCCACGGCGGGCACAAGGTTTTGCGCTGGTGTGTTTCCAACACCGCGATAAAAGAGGACCCGGCCGAGAACATCAAACCCGTAAAAACGGGCAAGAAAAAACGCATCGACGGAACGGTCGCCGCGATTATGTCGCTCTCGATGATGATCCGGGAGCCCTACACCCCTAACTCAAATTATAAAAAGCGCGGAATCCTCGTTGTCGGGTGAATCCGAAAAAGTGCCGAATTTCCCTATATATGGACAAAAAACACCCCAAAATATCAATATTTTGTGATTTTTTGGACAAATGGTGCTAAATTCCGCCTGAAATCGCCCGGGGCACTCTTTGGAATGTCAGGGAAAGTACCTGTCAAAATTTCGTTAGGTACTTTCCCTTGGGGCCGGATATGCCGATCGACCTTCGCGATCTTCTCGTTTTTGGCGGAATTATCGCCGCAGCTGCCGGCGCCTGGTTCCTGTTGTCCCCGTCGGCCGGAATCATGCTCGCCGGCCTTCTCACGTATATTCTCGGCCTTATTTCTCGGATGGACGGCTAAATCATGGGCTTAGTCTCCCGGCTGCTCGAGTCGCGCTATGTCACACAAAGCGCGAGCCCCCGCGACCCCGTCGTCGCCTCCTGGTGGGGCGGGCAAGCCTCGGCCGCCGGCGTCACGGTGACCGCGAAAACCTCCCGCGGCGTCATGGCCGTTTGGCGGGCCGTCAATCTTCTTTCGGGCGACCTGGCCTCGATGCCGTTTCAGCTTTTCCGCGTAAAGGGAAACGAAAAAAACGTCGCCGAAAAACACCCCCTCCAAAAAATCCTAAAAATCCCGAATCGCTGGCAGACGCCTTTCGAATACCGGGAAATGATGGCCGCCCATTTACTGCTCCGGGGGAACGCATATTCGCGAATCATCCGGGACGGCGCCGCGACGATTCGTGAATTAATCCCGCTACACCCCGACCGGGTCTTTTCATTTTGGGCGCCCTCCCCCGCGAACGGCGCCCCGATGCCGGCCTATCGCTATCAGCCGTTTAACGGGCCGGCGCAAATCCTACTCGCCCATGAGGTCCATCATTGGCGCGGCCCGACCGACGACGGCCTGGTCGGCCTGAATCCGATCGAGGTCGCCCGCGAAATGGTCGGGACAAATATCGCGATGCAGGAACACGGCGCCCGGCTATTTTCAAACGGCGCCCGGCCCGGCGGCGTCCTCGAGTATCCCGGCAAGGTCGACCCCGAAATGGAGGGCCGCATAAAGGAAACCTGGGGACAGACCCAGGGCGGGCTATTGAACGCGCATAAGGTCGCCGTCCTCGAGGACGGGATGAAATGGCATCAAGTAGGGCTTACGGCGGAAGATTCCCAATGGATTCAATCGAAAAAATTCGGCGTCGAGGAAGTGGGCCGGATGTTCGGCGTTCCGCCCTCGAAACTTTTCTCGATGGAAAAGGCGGCCTTCAACACCCTCGAGCAACAGGCCCTCGACTATGTGCGCTCGGGCCTTCGGCCGCATATGTGCCGGATCGAACAATGCTCGGAGCGCGATCTCTTGTCCGAAAAAGAGCGGATCACGCACGACTTTAAGCACGACGCGACAAGCCTGACCCGGGGCGACACGAAAACACAAACCGAACATTTCGGAAAAATGCGTCAATGGGGGGTTTATTCGGTAAATGAAATCCGCCGCGAACTCGGCCGGAATCCGATCGGCCCCGAGGGCGACGTTTATCTGCAACCCCTAAACATGATCGACGCGGCGGATTCGCCGGCCCCCGACGACCAGGGCGGGGACGACGGCGCGGCCGCCCTCCGGGCAGCTGCCGGCAGGCTTGTCCAGAAAGAGGTCGACGCCGTCCGGGCGGCTTATGAGAAAAGTTTGGGCAATCCGGACGGGCCGGAATTATTCCGCGCCGACGTCGATAAATTTTATGAGAATTACGCCCCGGTTTTTCGGGCGGCCCTCGGGGTCGACGCCGAATTCACCGACGAATATATCGCGGGCCAGAAACGGGAACTTTTCGACGCGCTCGAGGAAGAAATTAAAACCGGTTCGCCCGTTTTCCGGGCCGGCCTTGAAACCTGGGAAAGCCTTAGAGCGGAACATCTCGCCCTTACCGCGGGCGAAAGGGGGTTTTGATGCATATGGAATTATTGGAGCGCCGGGATTTCAAATTTCTCGAGGTCCGGATCGAGCCCGTCGAGGGCGGCGCCGGCCGCCTGTATGGACATTCGGCCTTATTTGATTCGCTCTCCGAGGACCTGGGCGGCTTTCGCGAGCGGATCGCGCCCGGCGCCTTCGCCGCGACGATCGCCTCGGACGATATTCGCGCCCTGTTCAATCATGACTCGAATAATATCCTCGGGCGGAACACCTCCGGGACGCTGAAACTCGCCGAGGACGACCGCGGGCTCGTTATGGCGGTCGACCTCCCGGATACCATCCTCGCCCGCGACCTGGCCGTCTCGATCGAGCGGGGGGATGTTACGGGCCAGTCATTCGGCTTCCGGACCCTCTCGGATGAGTGGAACATGGAGGACGGCGAGGAAATCAGGACACTTAAAGCGGTCCGCCTTTTCGACGTCGGCCCCGTTACTTTCCCGGCCTATCCCTCGACCACGGTCGCGACGCGATCGCTCGAGGCATACCGGGCCACCTTGGCGGAAGAAAACAAAAAACCGACCTTCCCGCCCCTTGCCGTAAGGAGGGCGTCGCTGCGTTTGGCCGAACTCGAGATTTAAGCCACGGGGAAAAATAGCTACACCGTCGAAAATCCATTTCCGGTCCGGGGATGGAGCGTTTCATGCGAAGGCTTTTGGAACTACAGGAGAAGCGAGGAAAAGCGATTAAGGCCGGCAGGGACATCGTCGACAAGGCCGGCGAGGAAAAGCGGGACCTGACCGACGAGGAAAACGACCAGGTCGACAAATATCTCGAGGAAGCCGAGCGCCTTCGGTCCTCGATCGAAACCGAAAAGAGGCTCGAGGACCAGGAGCGGGCAATCGCCGCCCAGGCTTCGGCCGAGGAAAGCGTCCGGAAGGCGGCCGCCGACGGGGTCGAGGACGCCGATCTCGAGGGGCTCGACGAACGGCATATTCTGGGCCTTAAATCAATGCCCGCGTTCCGGACCTTTCTCCGGACGGGCGAATGGGGCCAGGCCGAGGGCGCAAACGAACTCCGCGCCTTACAGGCCGACGTCGACACCGCGGGCGGCTACCTGGTCCCCCCGGTCCAGTTTATCGCCAAGCTGATCAAGTTCGTCGACGATATGCTTTTTATCCGCGGGCTCGCGACCGTGATCCCGGTCGACAACGCGCAAAGCCTGGGCGCTCCCTCGCTCGACACCGACGCCTCGGATTCGACCTGGACGACCGAAATCCTGACCGGGTCGGCCGACTCCGCGATGGCGCTCGGCCACCGGGAGCTAAACCCGAATCCTCTCGCAAAGCGCCTTCTCGTCTCGAATAAGCTGCTCCGGATCGGCGCGATCGACGTCGAGGCGCTTATCCGCGACCGCCTCGCGTATAAAATCGCGCTCCCCCAGGAAAAGGCCTATATGACCGGCTCGGGCGCCGGGCAGCCCTTGGGCGTTTTCACCGCCCACGCCGACGGCATCTCGACCAGCAGGGACGTCTCGACCGGGAACACCACCACGGCGATGACCTTCGACGGTCTGATCGAGTGCAAATACGGGCTCAAGAGCCAGTATTACCGCAACGCTCAATGGATTTTCCACCGGGACGGAATCAAGATGATCGCCAAACTGAAAGACGGCGAGGGCCAGTATCTTTGGAGCCCGGCCCGGACGTCCGGCGATCCCGATATGCTGCTCGGCTTCCCGGTAAATCAGAGCGAAAACGCCCCCAACACTTTCACGACCGGCCTTTACGTCGGGATGCTCGGCGACTTCTCGCATTACTGGATCGCCGACGCGCTCTCGATGCAGATTCAGCGCCTCGTCGAACTCTACGCCGCGACGAACCAGGTCGGCTTTATCGTCCGCTACGAGGGCGACGGCATGCCGACCCTCGAGGAAGCGTTTAGCCGCGTGACCTTGGCCTAACGGCCCGGCCGGCGCCCCGCCGCGTTTTAGCCATCAGCGGGGCGGGGCGCACCTGGCCGAGACACAAAAAAAGAAACGTCCCCGAAAACAAAGGACCATAAAAATAGGAGAAAAAACGAAATGTCCAAGGACCTACACAACCGGATCAAAGTAACCTCGGTCATTCACCCCCAGGCGGGCGCGACGGCCTCGGCGGTTTCCGCCGTCGTCGACCGCGCCGGCTTCGCAGCGCTCGAATTCGTCTGCTCCTACGGCGTATGGACGACCACGAGCGCCGATTTTGTTGTCACCGTCAAAGACGGCGACACGACCGGCGCGGTTTCGAACGCGGTCAACGACACCGAACTGATCTCGACGGAAGCGCTCGCCGGCGTCGCCGCAGCTGCGACGGTCGACACTAACGTCGCCAAGAAGATCGGATACATCGGCGACGCGCGGTATGTGAGCGTCACCATTAAAGCGGACACGGCGACCGGGTTTATTTCGGCGATCGCGATTCAGAGCGGCGAGCGAAAGAGCCCACACGCCCAGGCGTAAGCAAACAGGAAACCGGGACGACGGCCCGGTCTTAGCCGGGAGGCGGCGTAACCCTCGGACCGGGCGCCGCTTCCCGGCACCTGAAAACCTTTAAACGGAGATCGGAAAATGGCTGACGCTACTTACAGCCCCAAAGTTTACCGGAAACAGGGAGGCGACGAACTGGTCGTCGCCTCGGGCGGACTCATAACGGTCGAATCCGGCGGCCAGGTCGCGCTCGAGTCGGGCGCCGCGATCGACATGGAGGCCGGCTCGAAGATCGAAAACGACGGGACCCAGGCGTCAAATATCGCCGTTATCCAGGCGACCGGCGCCGGGAATTTCACGACCGGCGAGCGGGCGAAATTCAACAGCGTTTTGACCGCGCTCGAGGGCGCGGGAATTCTCGCGACCTCGTAATTTCAGATCCGCCCGACAATGGGGGAGTGTATGGGCTCCGTTTCAGAATCGCAGGAAATCAGGGACACCGGGGAGCGCCAGCTTGCGCCGACCCTCGAGGGAATCAGGGCCGACCATCTCGAGCGGTATAAATTCGCCGTCTCGACCATCCAAAAAACTTTTGGTCTTAGGGACGGCCATAACCCAATAAAAATCATCGACGCCGGCTGCGGCTGCGGCTACGGCGCGGCGATCCTCGCGGACGCGGGTTTCGACGTTCTCGCCTTCGATCGGGACGAGAGCGCCATTACCTACGCGAAGGCGCACTATCCCCGGGACCGGGTCTATCACTACGTCGCCGAGTGCCACGATCTGAGGGTCCCCGAGGAAAAACTCGACGCGGTTATCTGTCTCGAGGTTTTGGAGCATTTGCAGGACCCCCGCCCCGCGCTCGAGAATTTCAAGCGCCACGCGAAAACCCTGATCCTGTCGGTCCCGAATGAGGACGTTTTCCCCTTCGGCGCCGGGATTCTTTTCCACCACCGGCACTACACCCTCGAGGAAATCTTGCAGCTGCTCGACTCGGCCGGCTACGACGTCGCGGCCGGGGACGTTTACGGCCAAACATTGGCGGGGGTGATCTATAAAGGAAGAGGTGGTGAAGATTTTAATAAGTACAACGCCCGGACGATCGTTATCGTCGCGACGGCCCGCGCCGCCACCGCCCCCCCCGCGGGGGAGGTCGCGCCGGGGATTCCGGCGAATATGCCGGGCGTCACGGTCGAGAAAAACGGAAAGCAAGTCACGGCCGCGGACCTGGCGGGTCCTGCCCAAAAGGCGGGAAACGAAGGCCGGAAGATTCCCGAAAAGGTCCTTATCCTCGCGATGGGCCGCTCGAATATGACTTTTTTCCGGCTCGCCTCTCAATTCGGCTCGGCGAAAAAAATGGCCGACGAAATCTGGGCGATAAACGCGATGGGCGGAATCGTCGCGCATGACCGGCTCTTTCAAATGGACGATATGCGGCTCCAGGCCGCGAGGGGGGATATCAACGCCTCGGTCGCCGCCCTGGTCGACGACCTTCAAACGCATCCCGGCCCGGTCTATACGTCGAGGAAATATCCCGAATTCCCGGGGGCGCTCGAATTCCCGCTCGAGGAAGTATTGAACGATATCGGCCATTGTTATTTTAATTCGACCGTCGCGTATGCGATCGCCTATGCGATTTATCTCGGCGTTAAAAAACTCGCGCTTTACGGCTGCGATTTTCAATTTCCGTCCGACGCGCATTACTCGGAGCGGGGCCGGGCCTGCTGCGAATTCCTGCTCGGCCTGGCCGGCGCCCGGAAAATCGAACTCGAGGTCCCGGCCGACGGGACGCTGCTCGACGCGGTGTACCCCCCGTCCGATAAATTCTACGGCTACGACACCGAAAACATCCACAAGGACGTCGTCGACGGGCGGATCATCGTCCGGCGCACCCCGCGGGAAAATCCGCCCACGGCCGCGGAGATGGAGAAAAAGTACGACCATTATATCGGTCCGGGAAAAGGGGATTAAGAAATGGGATATGTCCATGTCGTCGAGGTTGATCTCGTTACGGCGACCGGCGGGGGCGCGACGGGTTATACGCCTGTCGCCTCGGGGAAAATCGACTCGGTCGAATACGTGAAGGACGGGACGACCCCGATGGCGTCGACCTCGGACCTGACGATCACAAAAGAGTCGACCGGAGAGGCGATCGGGACGATGACGAACGCGAACGCCGACACGCTGATTTCGCCGCGAAAGGCGACGGTCGACACCGCCGGCGCCGCGGCCGTATTCGCGACGGGCGGGGCTCCGGTCCTCGATCAGGTTTCCCTCGCGAATGACCGCGTAAAAATCGTCGTCGCCCAGGGCGGAAACACGAAAAACGGAAAGGTGAAAGTAACGCTAAATTAAAGCGCCGCCGCCCAAAATAAAAAAATGAGGATTTTAGAAATGGCACGAATCAAAATGCAAAAGACGGCCGCGGGGCCGGACGGGACGAAAAACGCCGGCCAGGAGTACGAGGTATCGGACGATGAGGCGCAAGCGCTTGTCGACGCAGCGGCGGCGACCTGGGTTAACCCGGGCGCAGCTGCTACGGACGACGCCGGAGCGGGCGACGATCCAGCCGCCGACGCCGGCGAGCCCGGAGCAGGAGAGGGAGCGGGCGACGCTGCCGGCGCGGGAAACGCGGGCGAATTTGCGCCGCCTTACGACGTTGAAAAAAAGAAAAGCAAATTCGCGGTTGTCGACTCGAAAGGCGAAACCGTCCAGGGCGGGTTAAGGAAATGGTCGGCCGAGGCGATGGCGAAGGAACTGAACGAAGCCGCCGCCGGCGAGTAAAGAGGTCAAAATATGACCATTAAAAACCGGATGCGGCCGCGGAGCCTGACCCGGACGACCGACGCGACGACGGAGCCCCTGACGGTCGCCGAGGTGAAGGCGCATCTAAGGCTTGACACCACGGCGGGAGAGCCCGCCCCCGATTCCCTTACGGCCGCGCTCGCGGGCGCGGGCTCGGGGAACGTCGACGACGGGGTCCATGCCTACCTCGCGACGTTCGTTACGGCGGCCGGCGAAACCGAGGGGGGCGCCGTCTCGGCCTCGGTCACGACGACCTCGGGGGACGGCCAGGTTTCGCTATCGGCGATCCCCTTGGGCGGGGACGCCGTAACGCAGCGGAAAATCTACAGGACCGAGGCGGGCGCCTCGACCTATAAACTTTTGACGACCCTCGCCGACAACACGACGACGACCTACACCGACGACACGGCGGATTCAAGTTTGGGCGCCGAGGTCCCGGCGTCGAATTCGACCCTCGACCCCGAAATCAACCGGCTGATAAAGGCCGGCCGGAAGGCGGCCGAAAAATATATGTCCCGGGCGCTCCTGACCCAAACCTGGGCGGCGCGTTTCGATCGCTTCCCGGTCTGGACGATGTATCTCTCGGGAATTTCGCCGGTCGCCTCGATTACGTCGATTGCATATACCGACGTCGACGACGCCCCCCAAACCCTCGCGACCGGAAATTATGACGTCGATATCTACTCGAAGCCCTCCCGGATCGTCCCCTCTTTCGGCAACGCCTGGCCGGACGTCCGGGAGGGAATAAACCGGGTCGTCGTGACGGCGGTCTGCGGCGACACCGCGGCCGCGAACGTCCCGCAGCCGATAAAACAGGGGATCGAAATGTTTGTCGCGAGCCATTACGACAACCGATCGGACGTCGTCCAGGGGACGAACGCGGCCCTTATTCCCCAAACCTCGCGGGACCTTTGGGACCCCTACCGAATCAAGGAATTTGTATAATGACGCTCGCGACGACCCTCACGCTTCAAATACAGGCGTATTTATCGAAATCGCTCGACCTCTCGCTGTCCCCGAACGCGCCCCTCGATCATAAATTCGAGGATACTCTCGCGGACGGGACCGGGGCCGACCAGGCGGATTTATTATTTACGGACACGCGGACGATCTCGGCGTCCTCGAACGACGACCTCGACCTGGCCGGCGGGCTGACCGACCCCCTGGGGGATACGCTGACATTCGTGAGAATCAAGGCGATGTTTATTTCCGCGGCGGCCGGAAACACGAATAATGTCCTGGTCGGGGGCGCCGGCGCGAACGATTTTATCAATTGGGTCGGGAACTCGAGCGACATAATCGTCGTTATGCCCGGCGGTGGATTCTTTCTTTTCGCGCCGGACGCGACCGCCTACGCCGTAACGGCGGGGACGGGAGATATTCTCCGCGTCGCGAATTCGGCCGGCGGCTCGACGGTCGATTACGACATAGTCCTGATCGGGTCGAGCGCATAATGCGGGCAGGCGAACTCGACCGGCGGATCGTCGTCGAAACGATTACGGACGCGGTGTCCTCGAGCGGGGCGCCCTACGGGACGATTTCGAATTTCGCGACCGTTTTCGCCTCGGTCAAGCCGATCAGGGGGGCCGAAACCCTGGGGGGCGACATGGAAACCCCGCTCGCGGATACGCGGTTCCGGATTCGGCCGCTCTCGGGGCTGACCGCAAAGCACCGGATACGCTACGGCGCCGATCGATTCGACATCGTCGAGATCAAGGAACTCGGCCGGGGCGAGGGACTCGAAATCCTGGCGAAATCGGGCGCGGAGATGGGCGACTAATGAGTATTAGAGCGGATTTCAAGATCACCGGGGCGAAAGAGATCGAGGCGGTCCTTAAAAAGTTGCCCGCCAAGGTCCAGAAAAAAGCGCTGAACCAGGCGGTCCGCGCCGGCGCCCGCGTGATTCAAAAAGATGCGATTAAACGGGCGCCCGTCCTCCCGGGCCGGGGGCGAATCCTTAAAACGAAAAAGGGGATCGTAGTCGCAAGAAAAGCTCGAGGCGAGGGCAGGGGCGCGAAAGTGGGGCGGATATCGGTCGGCCTCTCGGGCTCGGCCTTTTTCGGGCTCTATTGGGAATTCGGGACGACCACGATCCCGGCGCGGCCGTTCATGCGGCCGGCGTTTGAAGCGACGAAAAAAGAGGTCGTCGAGGCTATCGGCAAAAAGCTCGGAGACGCCGTCGAAAAGGGCGCCCGGGACCTCGCGGGGCCTTATGCGAAATCGGGGCTCGCCCGCAAAAAACGGAGGCGCCGGCGATGAGTCTTGATTCCGAGATTTATGATCGGCTCTCGGGTTTCGCCGCATTGACGGCGCTTGCCTCGGCCCGGATTTATCCGGGCGTCGCTCCCCAGGGAAGCTCTTTTCCATATGTGACTTATTTCGAGGTTTCGGGGGAGCGGAGCCTGACTTCGGGGCCGACCTATAACATGGGCCGCCCGCGTTTCCAGTTTTCCGCCTGGGGAAAGGACCGCGGTAATCCACTGGTCGTCGGCTACGACTCGGCCCGGGCGGTCGTCGACCAGCTGCGGGCCGCCCTCGATCCATTCACGACGGCGACGGGGACGATCATACAGTCGACTTTTTTTATCGACGAATCCTATATTTATGAGGCCGTCGGAAAGGTCCATCAATTCGCCGTCGACTACGAGATTAACTACGAGACGTAAAGGGGCGCATCATGGCGGTTCAT
>CEPX01198110.1_pt1 | contig 12453 bp, 15 predicted proteins | sample 361361 | NCBI WGS metagenome assembly CEPX01 (sample SAMEA2619974, study PRJEB7988) | marine metagenome | biome: marine biome (ENVO:00000447); feature: mesopelagic zone (ENVO:00000213) & marine oxygen minimum zone (ENVO:01000065); material: "saline water (ENVO:00002010), including plankton... | reverse complement strand
AGATGAAGCAATAGGTGGAGGGTTCACAAGCAGGGTTGTATTCGTCGTAGAGGAAGATAAGGGGAAGATAATTGCAAATCCGAACGCTATTGAGATTGATCCAACCCTTTGGGATAATCTGGCATATGACTTAGAGCTTATAAACAGTATTGTTGGACCATATACCTATGATGCCGAAGCACAGGAGGCATATGAAGAATGGTATGAGAAGGAGGAGCAGAAGATTGTACAGGGCAAAAGTGATGTAAATAGCCCACATTTAGTTGGATACCGCGCCCGTCGGGCTACCCAGGTCCATAAGCTCGGGATGATCCTCAGCGCCTCCAGAGGCCAAGAACAGATCATATGCATCGCTGACTTCGACCGCGCGGTTGCTCTTTTGAAGAATGTAGAACGGAAGATGCCCCGCGTCTATACTGGCCTCGGTAAGGCTAAGTATGTTCAAGAGACTGAACTCATTATCTCCTATATCAAACGGCATGGTGAGGTACGGCGGTCCAAACTGCTTGCCGATCTTTATAGAGATATAGATAATTTCACCCTTGAGGCTATTACTAAGGTCCTTAATGACGCCAGAATTATTACTATCGAGGTTCTCAGGGACCATAAGGATGTCTCCTATAGGTATATAGCAAAAGGTTAATCTTCGCAAAACTGATGATATAGTACATTGTTGTGTAGGATATCTTCAATAGTCTCCTCTGTATCTTCACTGCTATACAACACAGGGACGTAGTATTCGCAGAAACTAATGGGACTTATCCCTGTAGAATCGGAGCCGCATCCGTTCGCGAAAAGAAGGATCAGTGCGAAGGCGATCCCTGACATTCCTAATTTTCTTCCTAGCATCTTCAGCTTCCTCTAGGTTACGGAGACGCGCATCGTGTTCTGCGTGTCTCCTAATTCTCCACGCCTCAAATAGACCAAGCAGTCTATCGAGTAGTGGGATGAGTCTTAGAATATTTAGCCACATCTAATTCATAGTGAACAAGATCGTTGAACTCTTGGTCATCTACCTCTCTATCTCCATCCCAGTCTCCGCCCCATATTAGTGGGATGTCCATGCCATCAGCTACGCACATCACATAGCCTGCGAAAAAATAAAACCTGCTGTGGTCTTTCCAATCAACAGGGTATGGTGCTACATCTACTGCGTGTGATGGCTTCTTGTTATGTTTACTCTTAGGCCATCTGAGTTTCGTCTTTCTGGGTTTGGCATTATACGCAGCGTTTTGGTGAACCTGGCTCCTGTGGCCGCAAATCACCGCACAGTCGAAATTTTTCACAACCTCGTTGAAGATTAACTGCAGGTGGAGATGGCACTCATCTAGGCGGACCTTGGAAAGAGTGCCAAAGGAGGGCATTCTACTTTCTCCTACTACGGATAGCTCCACTTAACGTGGTCGGAATCCCCATGAGTTCTGATAGTCTGCTAACAAACTTCATTTGTTCTGACGTAGGAGACAGAGCAGAGGGATCGCCGGATAGAATCCTCGCAGCTATTGTTGATCTAATATCTATTGGCGACCCATAAGAAGCAAATGCTTCCTGTTGCTCCGGGGTTAATTCAAAGTCTGGGGTAAGTTGTTCCCTATTCATAAATACCCGAGCAGCCTCGTTTAACTTAACTGCCTCTAATTCCCCCGCCTCTAGTGTTGTTGAGGGGTTCAGTATAACTCTATTATCAGCAGTAGCCATACCAGATACGTTTGGGTTATCAGAAAAGAAACGTAACTCATCCTCAGATGCATCTCTCATCTCTACGTTGCCGGGCAGTATATCAGGCATTACTTCGGTGTCCAACTTGTACCAGATATAAGGTAACAGGATGCACCTGCGGGGTTGTGTACAACTCCTGTAAACATTCCGTCTATCTTATCAACGAAAAGTTCAAATACCTGCGGAGTATCACTTCCGAAATAGGTTATGCCAACCCCAATAGATTCCTCGTTAAACTGCTCTTTGAGAAACTTCTGCGTATAGTCTACCGATCCGCAACTAGTGATCTGCCACGGCATAGATGGGGGTTTACTGACCTGTTTTGCCGATTCCCCAACCTCCGCCGTGACGCATCCACTCATCAGGATAGCACTCAGTAGAGCCGCCATACATAGCCATCTCATCGTCCTTCTCCATCATGGAATAACTCAACATGATTATCTTGCCTCCTATCTGCGTGTTGCAATTTTAGTTCTATTACCTCAAACTTCCCACTAACCTTCCCCACTGTTTCCTTAACCTCTCGTATATCACTAAGAGCTTGTGCGCCAAAATAACCAAGTATGCTAAGAGTAATAGCGAGCATGGTAGGAAAAACGAGACGCGAGAGGAAACGTGTAAGAACATGCTCAGTAACACGATCCGCTCGCCCGTTGTCTGTCCTTCTCGTTCTGATTGATGCTGGTCCACAAGAGGTCATGTTAAAATTTATTCCTCCTCTTGGGTATCGGATAGGAAGGAGGGGGTAACAGCCTCGCTAAATTCATCTGCCTTTTGTCCAACTCGATGCATAAACTCTAGTATATCCCCATCAATCTCAATATCTGGCTGCTGGAACTGGAACTTGATAAGCGCCTCAGAGTCGTCAAACTCCTCCTGACTACTCGTGACCATAACAAGATTTTCTAGGGACCTAGCAATTGCACCCTCCCCATTCTCGGCTTGGACACCCAGTCCTGTTAGAAGCTGTTGAAGGGCGATTTGCCTACCCTTGAGGGGGATAGCACCAGATAGCGATTTAATAGCAAAGTCCATTAATCGAGGATTAGTCATTATAGCCGCAAGCCCCTTTGAGATACCGAGGAATGTTAGTCCTGTTGTCAACCCCAGGCCGCCTCCTGCCGCAGTAGCAACGCCTGTGGGAAGAACGATACTCATAAGCCGCCGAACGCCGGCGATTGTCACACCTCGGGCGATGAAAGTATTAACTCCGGGTGGAAGATTCCTAAACGCATCCTCCATCACGTCTATGAATTGTCCAATCTTTTCCATGCTAAACTTAGTGCCCTTCATCATCTCCTCTGCGGCCTGATAAGCAGCACTCTCTACATTGTCCAGCCCGAGTTGGGTCCTCATATAATCCAGATCAACAGGTCTGCCCTCACCCTGCTTAAATCCCCACCTAGTCATAAGGTCCTTATTATGAGCAGATTCCGTAATTCCTCTTTGGCCCCTCTTAACTGCCTCATTCCATACAGCCTTAACATGGAAGGCAACAGTTTCCTCGAACCTCTTCTTGCCTAGAATATGTTGAAGAGCATTGATACTCTGTTTATCACCTGATGTAAACGCCTCTCTTATGACGTTAACAGCAGGTAGGTCCTTCGGCTCAAGGCGGCCCCGAGCAAATCTAGTCTTCAACAACTTCCCGCCTATTTTCTCGGCAGCAGGTGCCCCATAGATTTCATCTATATACTTAACAGCCCTCTCATCTGCCGCTGCAAGAGCCTTGGCAACCTCGGGATCGTTGATGTTGGTCAGCCCCCGTTCCATTTTCTCCTTCAACTCCCACATGATGGCCTGTTCATCTGGGCTAATACCCTTCTTACCTGCTGGAGACCCCCCTAGTATTTTGTCCATCTTCTCTAGTAGACCGCCCACACGTTCCATTGACAACTGCCCGTTGCCGGGAAGAAGCCGCCCTGTCTTTGGATCACGTCTGGATGCCTCACGCATAGCAGGTTCAAGTTCCTCCATGAAGAATCTGCCAACAGGATTATCTGTATCATATCGACCAAACTTATTCTTCAATTTCCCCATACTGCGATTCGCCGCAATAAACATGGGGACAAGGTGAACCATAGCGCCGCGTCTTTTGGCAAGATTGAGTACCTGCTGATACTGTCTATTAATCCTCCCCCTCCAGAGGCGGAACATCTTGGATTCGACAGACTTCAGATTATACCCCGCATCCAACATTCCTTTAACTGGACCCAGTTCCATAAATTTCCGAGTGTTGTCGTGGAGGCCCATCTTCTCCGCGGCACCAAGAATAGCCTGTCCAGTCTTCTCAGCCTGTTTACGAAACGCAGGTGCGATCAGAGGGAACCTACCTAGGACCTTTGGGAAGAATTGTACAAACTGCCGTCTGGATGTCTCAACAAGACTGAGGGGAACTGCAAACTTATCTGCGGCACGCCGAGCTGCTATAGCTTCGGACTCTACAAATTGGAACCTCCCCTGCTTGAGCGCCTCCAGATCTACTTTCAGTCCCCCACCTGCTGTTCTTACAATCAACTCCTTACCACCGCGCAACAGCACCCCTGCGACAGGTACAGCAGATGAGATAGATGCGTCAAAAACTGCGGCGTTATATGCTTTCTGGAGAGCCTTCGGCGTAGACGGGAGGGTGTAAGACTCGAAGCCTTCGACACCTGCTTCTGATAAGCCATATCGAATAGCATCGTTTAGCGGCTTCATTGCTGCATAGCCAACGGCCGAGCCGACGAAGGGCATAGCAGGACCCGCAAAAGGATAAGCAGGAGCAACAGCCGTACCTGCTCCGAATCCAGCAACTCCACCTAAACCCTCAATAGTTGGAGCTACAACATTCTCGAATATTCTTCGGGGCGCGGGGGGATCAACGTGACCAGGCCAGCCGCCGAAATCCTCGGGTTGACCTTCCGTAGTCCTGTCCGATGGACGACCAACTGCGGCAGCGTCTAACCTCTGTATGGCTTCAAGTAACTCCTTATCGCTTATTCTCGGTCCGGCCATTACTTAATTCCCCTCTTCTGCTTCTCCCTAAGTAGGGCCGCCCGCATCTCTGTACGCATCCTGGGAGTCATAAGAACCATAGCAGCTGGGGACTCAGTAATAGATGCGATTTCTGATAACCCCCGCTGCGTCTTACCCAACTCCCGCATATCAGGAGACGTAGGCATCCTAAATTTCCTACCTGGAATGTGCACACCGCGTCTGTGTCCAGTGGTTAGAGCGATACGATCTGCAAAGTTGATATTTTGGCGCAAGACGAAGGCACGCATAACAGCTGCCCGTTGCCTAGGATCTATAATCCCCGCACCAACAGCAGTTGCAAACCTAGCAACGTCACGGTCCGACACGCTTCTGCCTTCTTGGTTAGAGAGGGAGGCAGCCTGGAAGATCATATCAATAGCGATAGATTTTATAACTGAGGCCTGTTCTGCTGTATACTGCAAGCGTGCTAATCCACCGCCCATTGCGCTTTCAATAACACCCCTAAACTTAGACCCTAAGCCTTCTTTATCAAGCAGTCGTGGAACTCCCCGCTCATCTACGTGTGTAATCTGTCCTACACCTGGACGTAACGGCAACCGATCAAGGCCGGGAGAACTTGTGAAGAGTCTATCAAGACCTAAAAATGTTGAGTGGAGTGTTGCATAAATAGAAGCTATACCTGCGGGAAGACCAGATACCTCGTCCTTTGGAACTCCACCAGGGGTTTCCAACAAACGGAGCATAGCCTCAGCATTATTCATAACGCTAGCTAGTGCTTTTTCCTCTCCGATAAGTTCCCTAATGGCAGCTTTCGCTAGAGGCATACCTATATTCATATCATCAGCCTCCCCAACTGTTGTTTTCACATGCTTATCCGCATCACTTCCCCAGATAAATCTCCGTTCACCTGCGTTGAATGTAGCCTCTCGCTTGAGTTCCCTTTCCGCCTTTGCTTTTAGTTTAATATCGCTGATGATAAATTTCTGATCTACCTTCTTTTCCGCCTCTTTAACACCAGCCTTATGCTCAGGGTCTCCAGAGAGTGCTTTCGCTATAGACACTAAACCCTGCTGAAACGGCCTGCCGGTCCTTGTCAAGAGAAGTGGCGCAAGAGACTGAGCGCGTTTAAGTAACTGCCTACGAACAGCAACAGGGCCCGTGTTAGCAAGTTTTGTTGCAGTTGTAGCAGGAGGGGTAAACCCCTGCCCCGGTGTAGCTTCTCCAGCCACCTTTGGCGCAACAGCAGGTACTTGTGGTTGGGCTGTCTGTGGACCCTTACCAAACGCCTCCGGTAGAAACGTACGGAGGATACTTCGCTCGTCCCGTATAAGACCTGCCTCGGCTCCGATCTTCTTTCGCTCCGCTTTTACTTTCAACTTATCATTGTATGCCTTGCTCGCATCAGACAGCATCTTCATCATCGTAAAAGGCTTCTGTCTATATAAATCTGCGGCATTTTTATTCCCCTTAATATGATCATGTATAACAGGGGCTACTACCTTGGCAAGATTGTTAAATTCCTTAATCTCTTCTGATTTCAAATCCTTCTTAGCAAATGCCAACATCTGCTTGCCTTCTGGAGTTTTAGGGTCTATATATGGGGCTAACTGGGACTCTGCGAGAAGTTGTCTTCTGGCAAGAGGCATCTTCATAAGAGCCGCCATAGTCTCCCGTTGTTTTTGAGCGATATCCGCAGTATGAGTTATGCGAGTACGTTCCGCCTGGTTCTCTTCTAGTTCTAATTTACGCGCCTCCCTTCGATCCTTATTAACCTTTAGGAGATAGTTCCGATTATTCTCAGCCTGCGTTGCGCGAGACTTTCTTCTCGCCGCAATATCATCAGGTGCAGACTTTAGGGCACCCTTACTCCCCTCAATCATACCCAGAGCAAAGCTACCAAAAACGTCTTTAAGAAGTCCAGCCATTATCACGCCCCGAAGATATTGCCCATTGCCTTCCAGATGCTAACTGGATCATCGTACCTACCAGCAACCTGAGAGGTGATGCCGCCGCCAATTGCACTTCCCGCAACACCAGCCACTCCACCTAGAATTTGGCTAAGAATACTTTGTCTCTGCTGAGGTTGCTGTGCGGTAAAGCCTTGCTTGATAGAATTAGCCGCAGTTTGGAACCGCGTAGACTGTCCACCCGGATTGAAGAGGCCAGAAAAATCTGTAGCGTTTTGTCGTCCTCTCGCCAAGGCAATTTGCTCAAACTGACTAAGTTTACCAGTTCTAGATGCCTCTTCAACATTCCTTCGGCTCTGTACCCCTCTTGCCTCTTTCTCAATAGCGGCACTTGATGATCCAGACCTATCTCCAAACTGTCTAGCAATAATATTCTGCCGAATCTGGTCGTCAAGATCAAGAGAAGCCGATAGTTCCTCGTTTACGGGTAATTCTCCAAGGAGAGCCTTCCGCGACTGCTCAAGTGCGATCCTCTCGACTTCTGCCTTTAGGTCAGTTGTTGCATCCTCCACAACATTGTATGAGACTAACTTACCTGCATCATTATATACAGGCTCAATACCAAGCTGCGGTAGGAGGACAGATTCCTCAAGAAGGTCCTGCTTGTCAATCCTCTCAAGTTCACGCTGCCGTAGGTCTGCCGCTTGGGCATTAGCAGCGTTAGCAGCGTTGACCTCCTGTGTGTGATAAGTCCACCACTCGGGAGAATTAGGAACGTGTGGATTAGCCATAGCTAGCTCCTATCGTAGATATGTATGATAGGTTATTATAGGTTGATAAGTCAACGATTATGCGAATGTTATGTCATAGCGGCTATTCATATACGTCTCTACGTTAGCTCGCTCTCCTGCGTCTAAATCTTGATCCAGAAGGAATATCTCTGCAAATGCGATGTTGGCATAATTTCCACCTGCATACGTGGAAGCAAGAGATAACGCCGTCATACCATCTGTTCCTGGATTCTCCCCGCTTACTCTAGTTCCATCTAGCTCTTGATAGGAAGCTGCTCCGCTACCAAAACACTCATATGCGTGCCAAAGTGCATCAGTGGGATTGACCATATTCTTTCCGCCCAGACCAAAGCTATGGCGAATTTCATAGGCACCTACCCCCCCAGATTGCCTTTGACGAATGAGAGCATTGCCATCCGTTCTAATTTCCATAATCCGATCGTTGGCAGTCCAAGTCACCTGCTGCATAACATAACAGATATGGAAGGGTTGAGCTATTGTTAGGGTACCAACAAGCTGATCGTTGGAGCCGTCGAATGTAATTGCGGGTGTACCGTTTGGCCCATCCGTAGCGCCGAAGTCTGCCCCAGTTCCGGTGAGGGTCTTAGACGACGGGGAGTCAGATACGGTAGCCCACGCAGTAACTGGATCACCTGTCACACCTTCATCAGCACGCCAACGATATTGCAATCCCGTAACAGTCGGAAACGCAACAGCCGCAACAGCACCGCTATCTGTTGTATGGAACCCAGGACGAATAAGCCCTCGACGGAGGATCATGGGCGCAGGGATCTTACCCCATACACCCCTAGCAGATGCAAAACTCCTGCCCTGCCGGCCTAGGGCAAATCTTCGCGCCATCAGGTCACCGAGCGATTGGCGAATCCAAAGAGGTTGAATACGTCAGCAGTTGTTGCATACGCCTTAACTACTTTAGCGTTCCTCAGGGGGATACCTGGGTATACAAGGTGCAATCCAGATAAGTCGTCTGCTGTTACGGTATAAGATAGACGTGAACCCGTAGCAGTTGTGGGCCCGATCGCCAGGCTAAGGGTTGCGATGGTAGTTACTGCGGAATAAGCATAGATATAGATTTCATCAATGCTCTCTGCCGCCCCCGTCACTGCTGTGTGGATAGTAGTTCCTTGTGACGCCGTGGTAGCAGTTACCGCAATACCCTCGCCATCTGTGGAACCACTAAGGATAATCTTAGAGAATGTAGGCATAACAAGCTCCTATAGGATAGCCATAGACATAGCGACAATCAATCCTGTATTGTCCACCTTCAAGGCGTTGGCGTCGATAGTTGCGATGTCGGAGGCAGGATCAGTATACCACTGTGCGCCTCCTATGATTGCATCAAGAACAAACCTTATTCGCTCCAACTCTCCAGCGAGGGATGTGGCTTGACTCTCCGACCCCACATCCCCCGGGTCAGTCATAGTTTGCATCTCGGCTACAGAAGCAGAGTAGTCGTCGATCTGCGTAGAGTTGTGGTTGTCAATGTGATTCTGGTGGTCGGTATTATAGATATTTGCCGTGAGAGTACTTCCCGCAGCACGAGTAGTGTGTGAATATAATCCAGCGCCCATTATCTACCACCTCTCTGCCGTAATCGCCGCCTTCTACGTTTCGGCCTCCGCCTTGCAAGGACATCCCATCTGACCTCTCCCATACCTAGATCTTCCTCATCCTTCCAGGTATTCAGATCAGCAACATACATATCATCCAACTGCTGTCTGGTCAACCCATTGGAGCAATTTCTGCATACTGGGCTAACGTGGAGATTAGTAGAGTTGAGAAAATCCATCTCTATTTCTTCATAGTGGTTAGTTTCGGCCATAATCAGTCGCTCGAATACAACCTTCTGGTCGTTGATAACTCTAACCTCTCGAAACCCGTCGTGGGGAATTAACTCCTTTATAATTTCTCCACAAGCCTTACAGAACATCTTAGAATGAGTACCATCACTGAGACGTTCTATGTAGTCGAATTTGGGGAGGCGGGAGGATAATCGAACTGCCCTAATACGGCTTTTAACGTGGTCGAGATCAGGATTTCTAGGCATTATAACCTCTCATTTCCGGGTAAGAAGTGAAGGAGGAATTTGGAAACAGAGAAGTCTTGTGAGTCTCCGTTGTTTCTGCCGATAATACTAAAGCGACGACCTGACCCCACTATTCGATGTTTCTTATTCAGGAGGTCCTGACCTGCCAGCTTATCTGTACCGAAGACGAAGCTTCCTAACGTAGCCCCTGTTGTGCCCATGTTGAAGGTGATTGTATCTGTTATAATAGAATCCCACACAATATCCACGTTCAGGTTCCAGTTACCCTTGGGTTCGACAACCAGTTCGAGGAAGCGACCCATCTTGCGGACAGTAGACAGCTCCTGAGCTAATTCCGACATATCGGTGTGGGAAGACTGGAACTGGGCATTATACCCCGATCCTGCCTTGCTTCGCCCCTCAGTGTCCATATTATACACAACACCTACATCGTCACCACTCGTAAGGCGTTGGATACCATCACTATCTTCTTTGAGAAACAGACACTCTGCTGTATCCCGAGTAGAGGAGGCAAAGCGAGCCTGACCTGGGGTTCTGAAGTCCGCTATGATGCGGAGTGTATTAGTTGTTGCGCCTACACCGGGGAGGGAGAAGTGAACCTGCCCTTTTGCCGCATAGAAAACAGAGCGAACACGATCAATCTGGGCGGGGTTGGCATTATCCCTTATAAAGCCGTCCATACCTGTTAGGGTAGAGAGGTTGTTGACGCCGAGGTTGCCGAACTCATCTACCGCCGTGAGATTGTGGAAATTCCCTGCAGGGTCCATGAAGATGATATCTCCCTCGATAATAGATGCCCCTAGGGGAGATACGCCACCGATTGTGTTGGATATACGAGAGACTGACCAATTCAACTCGTTGGGATCGCGGGTGTCTATCAGGTATATTCCAACAGGGTATTTCCAGACAACGATAGCGCCGCGGAATGAAAGCATCTGGATAATATACTCACCATCGCCGGGGAATACCGCAACTTGGCCTGATCCCGACCCGGTGAAGTTCTCATGATCTGTTGGGCGGCTATAATAGGCTCGGTGGGGATCATTAGCATTTCCAGCCCCCCACAATCTATCGTCGTGAATGATACCAGTTATGGGCTGATTTGTACCTGACCAATCAGAGGGGGGAGTTGTTATATCAGCCGTACTCGTTCCATCTGCCACAAGAACCTGCACAGCATTATTGCCGCTGAACATAAAGAGCTTACGATCATCTGCTGCGAATTCCTCGCCACCTGTTACGAAGGATGGGATAGATGATGTCAGCGTCAGCCCCGTTGTGATAGCAGTAAAGGTACCATCATCAGGCTCCCTATATATCTTCCCATCACTCCCTGCTATGATAGTACGCTGAGTTCCGGTTGTAGGAATCCAGTCTGCCCCGGCAATAACCTTTACGGAGGCTCCAACACTTGTGCCATTCAGGGCAGTAGTTCCGCCCTCCTTCTGAAGGGTGCCGTTCTCATATGTTATGCTTTCGGCCTCAATAAGCTGAGTTGGCCTAATCTGACTGAGGTTTTTAGTCCCAGTCAGGCCATCGTCCCCAAGGGGAAGGTCTGCTATTTGTCCGGAGAAGCCCATTATCCTACGATATGCCCTGATTCTGTTCGGAGGGGACCCTTAAGATGGGAACGCTGGTCCTCCCGGGGGATAATCTGTCCAAACTTCGCATCCCCACGTATCATTGTTTTTCTATTCTCAGATGCCATAGATTGCAACCCCTGGGCGGCTAATGCTCCAATAGCTTGGTATTTCGGATCATCCTTGTCGATAAGTAACCAAAAGAGTGCCCAATCAGCCAGAACCTTGCGATGCTGCCTAGGAACAACTGGGATATCAGCTGAGCTATCTGTCAAATCTGCGGGTTCTGCCGAATAGTCGTAGTCAATACGAATGAGGTCTGTTGTTGCGCTCGTCCTACCGGCATGGGAGAACCTGATCTTCTGATTTCCCACCCGAGCGTAACTGTGTGGCATACCTGTGTAACCCTGCTGCATAGGCCAGTCCTTCTGTAACTCCGGTAGGCCAACAAGGTTGATTTCGCCTCCACCATCTTGGAAATATCGCATAGGTGCTATGATTTGGAGGACATCGGTGGCGAGGACATGATCGTAGTTGAATATCTTATAAGTAGCCCCCGTTGCAGTCGTCCCTGTATATACGCTATCCAGTGTTAGACCAACAGTAGATGCGGTGTGGGTGGAGATAAGGAAGACGTCTGCATGATCGTCTGATTTGAAGAAACGTCCAGATACTGCGTTATCAACCTGTGCTGATAGTGTAACAGTTGCACTATTATGCGTAACGTTTGCTGTACCTCCAGAGAGGACGGGGTTGAGAATAATAGTTCCCTGAGCATCCTTCCTGAGCCACCACCATGTCTCATTTACAGTAGGAACAAGCTCACTTCCTCCTGCCCAGATGGCGTGATAGGCCCTATTTAGGTATTGGAGAGCGACGGTGTCGAAATCCGAAGTCCCATCTGTGGGTTCACCTGCCCTAAAGAGGATATCATTCACAAGGTCCTGCGCTGTGGTATAGTTAGCCACTATGAAACTCCTCTCTGCTCAGAATAGCGCAGTATGGGAGTGGGCCAGTTGCGCTTGTAACCGTCGTGACGTTAGGACGAATGAAGGGCATGTGTTCTGCAACTTCGTAGATCACCGCGGGCTCTGCATCTGTTAGGGAAAGGGCACCGCCGGATACAGAGGTTAGATTAACCCAATCGCCTGTGCTGAATATTGCACCTTGTAGGGAAATGTTACTAGTTCCGCCCGTCACACCGGAGAACTGCACCCACAATTCGGTGTAGTTTCCTAACTCAACAACCTCGCCGAAGCCAGTAGCAGTTGTCGTCCAATCCCAACTCTGTCTAAACAATCCGTGGGAAAGGTGAGTACCAACTCCGGCAACAACATAAGTTGCCATTCTAACCTGCTACATTCTCCAGATACTTAACAACCAATGAAACTGTCAGACCAGCCTCGGTT
>CEPX01035573.1_pt1 | contig 12455 bp, 22 predicted proteins | sample 361361 | NCBI WGS metagenome assembly CEPX01 (sample SAMEA2619974, study PRJEB7988) | marine metagenome | biome: marine biome (ENVO:00000447); feature: mesopelagic zone (ENVO:00000213) & marine oxygen minimum zone (ENVO:01000065); material: "saline water (ENVO:00002010), including plankton... | reverse complement strand
CATATCTCCTTTAGGTCTTGCATTGAATTTAATTTATTTTTATTTATGTAATGGTTTATAATGCCATATCCAAAATCTTTTCTTGGAGATTTTTTTAAGACGTGTCCATATTCCCAACCTATTAAAATAGATTCTTCTTTATTATCTATATATTGAGCGAGAACATATATATCTGCAAATGATTTGTTCTCTTCATGTATAAGATTATATGCTTTTCTGGCAGTTTTTACATCTATAGTTTTGCCATTTGGAGTTGTAAAATCTATTCCTTTATCACCACTTGGCCTCTCTTCCCAATCTACCTCTAGTCCTGAAAACTCTGCGAAAGCAACCTCTCCAGAAAGACCAACTAATTCGTAGTCTTTAGATAGAGGTCTTGAACTAGCATGGGACTTGTGAATATCATGTCTTCTTTGCGCAATTTCTCTAAGGTTCATATTCCACATACCCCGCTAAGGCATTGCTCTTCTGAGTTGTCTTCATAGATAACACCACGTTTAGCATGAGCTTCTTCGTATGGTACTGAGGTAATAGGTTGCCCTCCTCTTGCTCCATCAGGATACACAGTTAAACCACGCAGTCCATTAGCGTACTTAGCTATAGTGGTTGCGTATTTATTAACAGTATCTTCTCCGTTCAGTTCGCTTCCCCATGCTGGTAAATTAATGGTGCTACTGATAGCGTGATCCACATATTTTTGTAGCTCATATTGAAATTTAATTCTACGCTCTGGATCAGGGGCTAGATCAATAGCAGACTCAATCTTATTAGGATCAATGCCTCCGTCTATCAGTGCTTGGGCCGTACCGTCAACGACAAATTGATGCTTCCATCTTGTTCCATCTGTAAGGTAGCGTCTGCGGTATGCCACGGCGTAGATTGGTTCCACGCCAGAGGTCGTTCCGGCGAGGATGCTAATAGTCCCTGTCGGAGCAATTGCTCTGTAGCCTTTAGGACGCTTGAGAAAAAGTCTGTCGCAATGAGCGTCAGCGGATCGTTTGCTTTCTCGTTCATAAACTTTCATCCATTGTTTAAGTTCGTCAGTCATTTCATATCGTGAGTCACGTTTAAGTAACCACTCATGCATTCCCATAAGACCAAGGCCGATACGACTGTTCTGTCTACGGACCTTGGCTATTTTTTCAAACGGTACTTGAGCTCTGATAAGTCCGCATACCAAGAACTTACTAGCGAGATTAACCACATCGCCAAACTCTTCAATTGTTTCAATGTTTGCCAGATTAACAGAGCCAAGGTTACAGACATCACTATCATCCTCGCTCGTAATCTCCGTGCAAGCATTCCTAAGTGTTTCATTTTGTTTATCTCCAAAGTTAAATGAGAACCCAGGTTCTCCTGTCATCATGGCTTGCTTTACATTCTCTACAAACACAGGATTCATCTGATCCTTTAGCCATGCATCATCATAGTTAAGAGATATATTCATCATATCTAATGGAGCAGGGAAATTAAAGTCTGCCTTTTTTAGTTCGGCAATAGTGGTGTCTCCAACATTAAGGTCATGCCAGTTCTTTGCTTTAAGCAAAGCTGGCGCATCCTCATGCTGCCAGTTCATACTGCCATATAGTGCAGACCTTCGACTACCTCCCTGCATTACGTTTCTACCAACCTCGTTTAAAGTGTATAGCAGAGGAATAGGACCAGAGGCTACTCCACCTGTTCTTTTTAGCCTCCGTCCAGATGGTCTTGCTTTGGATATATCTACACCTATCCCTCCTCCTGTCATAAGACATGACATTGCTCGTTGCGTAACTCCAGCCCATTCTTCCCTTGAATCCTCCTCAAGTCTTAGAAGGTAGCAGTTGTTGTAGAATCTTGCATCCCTTCCTGCATACCATAGATAGCGACCACCTGGAATAAACTTAAAGTCAGCAATGTGCTGAGCTAACTGATCCCTATCAGTCTTTTCCATCAGGTTGTTCTTGGTTCCATTGAAGTCACCGCATACACTGTTGACTACAGCATGAGCCTTATCACTCCATGTCTCGTATTCAGTGGATGCATATTTATTTTTAAATATGTCTTCACCAAGTTGTGTTTTAAATGTCATTTACTTTATCCAGTTTAATATCATTAATGCCTGTACTACCAAAACCTCCTTCACCTCTTGTGTAACTTACTGCAGTGTCTTCACTAATAACTGGTGCTAAATAATAAGCGAATACCATCTGAGCAATCCTATCTCCTCTTTCAATATCAAATGGAGTAGGTCCTGAGTTAAATAGTAATATCTTTACCTCTCCCCTATAGTCAGGGTCAATAGTTCCAGGAGAATTTAAAACAAATACTCCATGTTTATTTGCCAATCCGCTACGGGTTCTTATCTGAGCCTCAACACCTACTGGAAGATGTAACTTAAATCCTGTGCGGATAAGTTTTCTATCCAGTGGCCTAATACATTGGTCCTCTGCTGAGTAAATATCATACCCAACAGAGAACTCAGTTGCTCTTTCCGGTGCGGAGTAAGCAATGTCCATCAATTCAACTTCTACTTTGTCGCTTACGCTCATGTATATATTTTTCCTTTAGGTTATTTTCCTTGGCATATTCCATGTACTCTTGCAAAGTACACCCTGCATGGTGTCTGAAACATTCAGCCCAAGAACTAAACTTAGAAGTTCTCTCCTTTGGGTTAGCATAGATATACCTTGCAAGGTAATATATTATTTCATCCCTAGGCTCTCCCTTAGAACGGTACGTCATCAGCAGCTACCTGGTTGCTAATAGATGCCATCTCTGCTTTAGCAGATGCTGGAACCTCTCGCTTACCTTCCGACGCTGATCCTTCTACCTCTTTGTATGCATCAGGACTGTTGATCATCTGTAACTGATATCCCTTAATGTCGGTTGTGTATTTTTCTACACCACTCTTATCAGTATACTTACGATAGTCAATTGATCCTTCAACGTACAGGTTTGTGCCCTTGGTTACGTAGGTGTCTACTACCTCAGCCTGTTTACCAAAGAAGACTACGTTGTGCCAGTCAGCTTTCTTATACTCTCCGTAACCTGATTCAGTTACCATAGAAACCTGAGCAATCTTGCTATCGTTCTTGGTAGTACGAATGACTGGGTCCTTCCATACATGACCAAGGATGATTGCCTTATTAATTCCCTTCATTGTTTTCTCCGTGTTTACTTTTTCGTTTATACAACTTTCCAGATGGTATAACTATAGGCTTATTAAATTTATAAGCGTGTTTAGCCACTGGATTCTTCTTCTTTATTGTATCTTTCTGGCCAATATTTTTTGACATTTTTCCATACCGTTAAAGATGATTCAAATATAGTCCAATACCTATTGAACTCATCCTTATCCCACTCATGAAATACTACTACTCCAGGATTGTTTGCACTAATAAATATATTAGCAATTCGTTTAGGTGGCGCAGGCAATGCTCTTTCATAAGCGATCAATTGGTAAGCCATTGATTCGTATGCCAATTGTTTGCCACCAGTATTGAATTCTTTGGTCTTGAAATCAATGACCCATTCATCTGATGCCAAATCAATCATACCACCGTAACCTTTCTGTATATTACAAACAACCTCTTCTGATCTCCAGTTCTGTTCACCACAGTTTACTTTTAGCAATGCATCTACTGCATGAAAGATGTTAGCGTCATCTCCTGTAGGTTCTAACTCTTTCTTGAAGCAGGACTCTAGCATATCATGTATCCTACTGCCTCTGAAGGATGCTTCTAAAGTTTCCTTCTTGCTCTCTTCAATAACCTTGGCTTTCCATACGTCAGCATCAACAAAACTTCTATCTACTGTAGCAGCAGCCTCAATAGTTTTATTAATTTTCCAGGTATCAAGTCCCGGCTTTGCTAAAATATCTAGGACAGATGTAACTGACGGCATCCATCCATGTTTCCTAGCATCTCTCAGTGTTGTTGCTCTTGTCTTTCCATTCTTTCCTTTAATGAAATGACGAGGCTCACCTTCTTTGCTGTACCAATGCATTAGATACTCCTATATCTATACTCTCCAACTACTCCTTCGCTCCAATCCCAGTTCTCTGAAACCTTTGGCATATCTGCTATCTCTTTCTCTCTCTCATAATGCATCACTGCACCTGAGAAGTCTCGATACATACTATAGTATACATCACCTTCGCATTCTGAAAACATATTCTCAAATGAGATTGCTTCTTTGATTAGTTTATTTTTAGCCTTCTCTACTTGAAGGTTATCATACTCTTTTTCTTTTTTGTTTTTACTTCTTGCTTTCATTTCTCTTCTCCATTAGTTCATCGAAACCTTCCGGCGTAGCCCACACAGCGGCCTTCTTATTACGATCAAAAGCATTAGGGTGGTACAGATATCTGCCGATTCCAAAGAGCACTGCTGCTCGTTTGAGAGCGTCTGAGATACCTCCCTTAGCACCTTCGATATTAGAATCATCAGCACCATCTGACTTGGTAATCCATTCACCATCAATCTTAACTGATAACTCACAGATCATACGATCACCAATCCACTGGTACTTGGTCTGCCAGTTAGCAACTCCAACTGTCTCATCAAACCTGTCCATTACATCTCGTGCTGTGATGTACGCTAACTCAGCGCCACCTCCACCCTTACGCCAACGAATCTTTGACTCAGGGAACGGTCTCTTCAATGCCATCTCTATCTTATTCATGCTTATCCCTTTCTTTCTTAAGTGAATCTAGATACTCACGGTAATGATCTTCTTCATCATCCTTTTGCATCTCATTTAACCACTCTTCATATTCCTCCTTAAATTGTTCCTCTTCTGTTACTTGCTGCTGTCTCCAACTCATAGTTGTGCCACCTCTCTGCTCATGGTTGATGGATTGTAGAACCCAGCTTCAATTAAAACAGATTCCACCTGCTCCATATACTCTGCGAATTGTTCTACGTTTAAGCCGGACGTTTGTACTGCTACCTCTACTGCTCCTCCCTCAAGGTTTGTTACTGTGTTGGTTCCCAGGATTTGCACACACATAATAGAATGCAACTCGTTTGCTGTATATCCTATCTCCTTTGCAGCCTCTCTAATTATGTGCCAGTACCTATTGTTCTGGTCAATAGACCTCTGGTTCTTTTTATTATATGGCCTTATAAGAACTTCGTAAGGTTCCTTAGAGCTATTCTTTAGTTCTTGAATATAATCAATACATTTATTCTTTTGATGTACATCATATAACTTGAACCGTTGTGTCTTCATTTATTCCTCCATTCTATTATACCATACTCGAAAGCGTGACCTATTGTTTGTAGACACCACCTCATCTGAGTCTCCTTATCTATCTTTCCATTGTGACAGTCAGCATGACAAGTATAACACACTGGCAATGTGAAATAGTCCGGCGCTTTTCTTCCCGTACCTGCACCAAGAACATTTATTCTAAGGTGATGAGCCTGGGAATCATGACCACAGTATATACATGGCTGATCTGCTACCCACTGAAGATATTTTTTATTCTTCATAAACTGGCAATATACATATGTATTCCTCTATAAATTTCTTTATCTCTTTGTAGAAATCTTTGTCTTTGTATGCTTCTTTTGGTATTAATATACAATCAAGCTGGCTCTCAAACAAATGCTCTGCATATTTAGGCGCATCTGTTAGTAGTAATTCATCCCATTCTTCATCATCATACCAGTATACCATCCATTTAGTTGCTTTTAAATCATTCACTTGACCCTCCGGTATGGATTAAATACTCTTTGTAGTTCTAACTCCCATTCTTCTATTATAGGTATTATACTATTAAAATAATTATATTTAATATATTTATTAAATATATATCTAGTTATATTTAAATGTAATGATCTACTATAGTCTGTCATAGACTTCCTACCTATTCCTAAACATAGATCACAAGTATATAGTTTGTCTAGTATGATAACTTCTTTTCTTCCATTGCACTTAGGACATATAGATGGATTTGTCATTTCATTTAACGCTAAACTTACTATATTAAATATATCTTCCATCGTTATAGACTTATGCCATTTAAGTTTAATCGCCTCATCAAACAACGGCCTCAATAATTTGTTGCGCCATTTCTTTTCAAGACAATACTTGTACCTACCATAAGATGCAGCCAGGTCACTGGCTTTTGCTAACGTAGCGGCAATATCCTCCCAAGGTGGGCCGCTACGAATCTCAAGAACAGAGCTAGATTTAATTGTTAAATACTTAAGTGCTTCCAATCCCGACATCAAATATACCTTTATAAATTGTTTTATTTGGCTCTCTTGTTCCCATTATTTCTCCTGTTTCGTAATAGTTTTTATATGATTCGCATGCGAGCCTGCTCTCAGCACACCTTTTGTATTCAACACAAGGAACACAGGGAGCATCTTCGCTTGCTATCGCTCTTGCCAGACTAAAGTATTCACGCTTCATTTGTTTTCAAAATATATTGTAAGACATGATTGGTTCCTGATATAAAACTCCTAGCCTCTGCAAGATTATCTTTGCTATAAGTTGCAAGCAATTCCATTTCTCGGCTATTCTTTTTCTTTCCCCAAACTTCAAAGCCCAGCGTTTGTTCCATGATCTCTTCTTCATTCATTTTAATTTCTCCCTAAAATCCTTAGCCCTAAAGACTATAAGTGTATCATCAAACGGCGCACCATTCTCCTTTATAAAAACCACAGGAGTTTTACCATCCCTGGATGATGCAACTGCTTGCACCATCGCCTCTTTTAGCCAGCCTGGTATAGACTTGCGGTACTTGCACTCAATAGATAGGCATTCGCTTGTCACATCAGGCGCACTACCTCTTGTCCTCCCTGTTATAGGAACCCGTGCTGAATCGTCCCCTAGTTCAGTAAGGAACTCACCAACCCAACGCTCAAACTTCTTCCATGTCTTATCCATTTAATACAATCGCCGGAACTTCTCTTACTGCATTCTGTGGCAGATGATATGTTCCTGTTCTCCAGTTATAGGTTAGTTCACCCATGCCAATCTTGCCGTCCTGTTTGAATCTAACTTTCTGTACATGAATCTCAATCAGGCTACCCCCCTCAGTAGATAGATCACGCCACACTGTAATACAATTGTCTGACTTATCCCTCCACCTAGCAGAACCGCTGATATCGTATGGAGTTGGGATGGGAATTTTCCCATTTTTATCCCTATATAACTTGGCAGGGTGGGCAACTATCCACAAATGTATCCCATACTTCCTTGCGAACTGTCGTATTCTCTTTAATGCAACAGATATATACTCAGTTTCTGATTGCCCATCTCTACGCAAGTGCTCAAGCTCATTCCAAGGATCAATGATCAATCCTCGTATGCCCTTAGTTAGTACCAACCTTCTGGCAGCATCTAAAATTACATCGACTGACCACTCCCTGTCATCATCAGGCAGAATCCATGTGAAGTGTTTGGTCAACCACTCCTTACCATCTTCTAGTTCCTCCCTTGTCATGCACGGAGTAGGCCCATCAAAGAAAGGATGTCCAACATATTTCTCTAGCACTCTAGCCATATGGTCTTCAAGTGGTTGATTTTCAGGGGAAAATATTGCGAAGTTCCATCCATGATTCTTTGCAATGTTCACCATCATAGCATCTAACCAATTAGATTTACCACTACTGGGTATCCCTGTCACTACAGTGAACGCCCCAGGTCTTACTAAATAGTAAGAGTCTACACTGGCCCATCCCGTGCTTACACCTCTCTCAATATCACCCTCATAAAGCCTGTCTATCGAATCAGATAGATTGGTAGCATCGTAAGTACCCATGATTGGGTATGGCTTAGCGTGTTCAATACACTCAGACAATACAGTCTTGCCATACTTAACCAAGACATCATTGGCATCTTTACACCCTTCAGGCCATACTACTCTGTAACATCTATCCTTTCCTAGTCTGCGGGATAATTCATTCTCTAGTTTTGCCCCAGGTTCATCGTTATCAACAGCGATAACAAACCTGGAAACATTACTAAACTTCTCTGAATGCAGCCAAGGGTCATTTAAGTAATCAAACTTGGAAGAGTAATCAGAACTGTTAACAGGAGGGGCACCGTCAGGCACACTCACGCAAGTTCTAATCCCTGCCTCCCATAATGACAACTTATCTATCTCCCCCTCAACAATAACACAATGTATATCCGATCCCTCAATGTCATCAATACCATAGAACCCGCGCTGAGCACCAGCCTCTAAACGAAAGTTCTTCTTGCCATCCCTATACTTTACATTGATTAGTTCACTGTTCTTATAGTATGGAAACGCAATAGAATTTGACATCGACTCTATCTGTGGCATATATACCTTGCGCTCATTGATCTTGTTTTCTTCTAGTGTTGTCTCGCTTATTCCCCTGTCAGAGAACCACTTAACAACTTCAGGACTTAGCGCAGTAATAGGTAATGGATCAGGCTTAGTAAACTTAGGCTTTCTCCAATGGAGTGACACGCTGTTTCCATTGGCTCCATTACTCAGCGTGCCTGACCAACCACAGTGATGACAAAGCCACACGCCCTCATCTATATTTACAGATAGACAGGTAGCCTTCTTCTTCCTTCGTTGAGAAGAACATTCAGGACATTGAGTGTTTACCTGCCCGCTAGCACGGGCTGGTATTGTTATATTAAAATCACTAAATGTTTTCATTTGTTTTCCTGTTCTTTATCCATTCATACACCGCTGATTCAAGTTCTTCTTTGGTATGGAATTCTCTGTCATCTACATACCTATATGTGATGCTGTCTGATACCATGAACTTCCATCTCTTACCATCAGCGGTACGGTTTCTCTCCACTCTATGAGTGTCATCCCCTTCTATTCTACCAAACATAAAGGCTGATCCCTTTCCCCATTTAATGAACATCTTCTGGACGCTCTACCCCAGGCGGTGTTAAATCAGGAACCCTTCCTAACCTTTCCCTAGCATCCATCATTTCTCTATGAGCAATCATAACAGATACCAATGCATTGGCTTCTTCCCAAGTAAGATGGTATGGACAATCTTCACTGTCATCCATGTATAAGAATAAACCTTCAGAAAGATTATCTTTATTAAAATATTCTACTTTTAAAGACATTTAATTTCTCCTATATATATTATAACATACTTATACAACACACCCAAAAGGATTGTTATCCGTGTTATCCATTATATCACAACACTGTATCAGATCGAATCCTCGCATCCTCAGGCGTGTCATGTCATTCATAATGGTATCATCCTTACCATCATCAATACTGTATGATGTTTCATCTAGTAAGAACATAAGTATATCATGATCCTCGTCAGTAAGTTCTACTGAATTATCAAACAGTTGCGCTTGAGTCATGTCTTTCTTTCAGCCTCCTTAAGTTAGTACCAAAACAACTATCAGGAATGTCCTCGATAATACTTAGCGCCAACTTCTCTGATTTAGCCAGCTCCTCCGCACTCTTAACAAACCTGGCAACGTGTATCCTGCGGATCATGCCAGAGTTTGGAGCAGCACCATACTCCTCCATCTTGGATGGTCGGTACATCTCTAAAGCCATATGAAAAAGGCCCGTCTTTATACCCCTAAAGGTAGCATACAATTGGTTATACTCAATCATAAAGTCACTATCCAACCTGGCCTTAGTCAACTCTTTGAGGTGCTTTGCATCAAGGTGCTCGGCTAATCTCTTATTCTCAGCAAATTTTGTAGCGCCCCTGTTTATAACTTTAGCGCCCTTGACTTCGCCATTTTTACAGAACCTAATGAGGTCATCTTTCTTTTCAAATACTCTTTTAACATCATAATGCATACGTCTGACATCTGATTCATTCACATCATATACAAAGTATCGTTTATCTCTGCAATCATAGTAATGTATATTGGGTGGCAAGATGTTTTGCATCTGCTGATCCTGATTATAAACCCAATACCTATTCCTTTTTGATTTTGAAAAATCTACCTCGACATCACCGTTATCAAAGTATTTGATCTTAGTTTCAGCGGACATTGGATCATCGTCTTCTGGTTCTTGATCGTTGTAATTCCTGCTCTTCATGTCTGCCTTGAAAGCAAACCCGTCAGGCTCTCTAACAATATAGAAGCTCTGATGCTCAAGCCTTGCTATCTGAATCTCATAATCATAATGCTTCTTTACAGCGTCCAAGCCTTCGCTAAAGTCAGAACTTCTATAATCATCATGCATTAAAGACATATTGTTTCTCCTATTCAATAGTTATTACTTCACCAAAAGGACACAGGGTATCCTTCGCACCATAGTTTACCCATATCACCGGGTAATCTGGCTCATGCTGAGGAAACGATCCGTACAAATCTGTGAAATATATCAGCACGGCTGGGTCCTCATCGTTCTCAATGACCCAATCAAACGCAGGCTCAAAGGCTGTGCCACCTCTACCAACCACCTCTAGTGCATCAGGTAGATCATCCTTTGAGAACCTTCGTATATGATTAACGTCAGTATCCACATCCATAATGATAAGTTCATCAACATCACAGTCCTCCACTACTGATACTATCTCAGACCAGGCATCAATCAATAGATCAGTGTTCATTGATCCACTCGTATCAACCGCAAAGATAATCTTACGCAGTCCATCAATCTTTGTGATGGATGGTAGGTATAAATCCTTGCCTATAAACCTACGATTGGGTCGTCTCCAAGAGTGCTCATCTCTCATAGGTTCAGTGGCGAGGGTATATAACTTATCTCTCCAGTCTACCTTTGGATTGCGTATCTGATTGATCAGTTCTTTGAAGTGACCTGGGATAGTGCCTCTGTTCTTACTACAAGCGTTTGCTGCTGCAATAATCTTAGTCTTCCATTTGTTCTCAGTCTCTGCCTTGTCTGCCTCGCTCTGGCCCTCTCCGTTTTCAAAGTAACCCGTGCTAGGCATATCCTCAAGGCATTGGATTGAAATCTTCTTTGCGTTCTTCATCAGGTCATCGTACGTCTTTTCAGTAGCCCAAGTCTTGTCATACTTCTCATCAAGAAGGGCATCAGCAGGTGGTTTCATTCCTGAATCCACAAGCAAACGATTGATAACATAATCACCTGCCATATTCCATACTATATAATCACGAGTTCCGATTCTTGTTAGATGAAATAAGGCAGGGTGCATAGTCTCATGCGCCAGGATAAACTTAATGTCCTCAATTCCTAACGTCTTAATAAACTCACTATTATAGTAGATAAAATGACCATCGACAGCAAACGTAGGTATGCTGTTGTTCTCTTTGATTGGCATAGACAAAAGCAAATGCCCAAAGAAAGGGAAATCCATCAAGCATTGTGCTCTTGCTATCTGTAATTTACGATCCGTATCCATATGTTCCATCCAGTTTAGACATCGTTTGTTCAAATGTTTCTTCCACTCCAATATAACTTATTACCTTATTGATATGTCGATAAGCCTCCTTCTGTTTTGTCTCATTACCTCTCAGATCATGAGCATAGAGATACAGATTCTCTTTCATATAGGTTTCTAAATCTGTCAAAAAAGTGTCATCAGTAAAATTCAACCCACTTATTGAGTCGATTAGATTCCTAAGCCCTTCCATCCTGCTCTCATACACCGTCACCCTCTCAGATGATAGTATATTTTTGAGGCCATGCATCTCGCTCTCAATCCTATTAGTCAGCAGTTCCTTCATCTTTTCCATGCTCTTGGCAACGCTATCATATACCTCTTTGCGTATCCGCTCAGCCTCAAGTTCACCAACTGAAGCCCTCAAGTCCAGGTTCTGCTCCTCCGGTATAGGTCTAAGGTACTGATCCATCTTGAACCTATCAGTGAACTCATCAACTGTTAGATAGTCCGCCCTATTAAACATACCGCCCTTCTTGTTAAGCCTTACCTCTGCCTCATCAAGAGCCTCCTGATACTTGCCATCCTTCAGCGATTGTATCTCAGAATCCCACAAAGATTTCTGCTTGCGCCAAATCCCTGCAAAATCAAGGAGTTTCTTGTTAGGTAGTATGAATACACCACCACTCTCATGCAACCAAGGCAACGTCATAGTTTTAATCGTTGAACTTGGCGACTCAACCATATTAGATTTAATATTTCTAAAAGGCTGAAGATATTTAGATGAGATTGTTATTTTATTAAAGTTGCCAGAGTCACGACTACCTCCCTTCACATTGTAATCACTCGCAACCTTCTCAGATATAACTCTGTCAACCTTGCGTCCAGAAGGTATAGACATTGACACACTTAACAACATACCCTTCTCAGATAAAGACATAATGATCTCCTGTTAATTAAGCCACCCCTAATACATCAAGGTTTTTGCCTGCCCACCCCACAAACTCAGGTGTTTCCTCAATCTCGGGAGTAATTTTCCTGGCCTCGGTTATGCTCACTACAGCATGCTCAGCAGGCAACCTATCAAGATAAGCGATGATGTTTTTTATGTTGTCAGGCTTCATCCAGTACGCAAGAGAGTAAGCGATAGCATACTGGGCACTAGGA
>CEPX01063619.1_pt1 | contig 12459 bp, 15 predicted proteins | sample 361361 | NCBI WGS metagenome assembly CEPX01 (sample SAMEA2619974, study PRJEB7988) | marine metagenome | biome: marine biome (ENVO:00000447); feature: mesopelagic zone (ENVO:00000213) & marine oxygen minimum zone (ENVO:01000065); material: "saline water (ENVO:00002010), including plankton... | reverse complement strand
GTAAATTGCTGTCATCTCTAATATGCCTGTATCAGTCTCAAAGAATACTTCCCCTACTGTAGCAGAGGTTGGTGAGGTATCTCCAGTATAGGACAAAACAACAACCATATCATAATTACCAAAATTAACTTGAGAATCAAAAAATCTAACAGCTTCCCCCATCTTTGTCAAATCAGAAACATCTGACTTCCATACATTTGCAGAACTAGATAAGGATCCATAAACATCAAAAGTCATTTGACTAGTATAACCATTTTTTACCAAATTAAAATTATTCTCAATATCTTGTTGGCTTGGTAAGGTCCCAGTAAACTCCCCATTAGTTACAGCAAGAACTGCGACTCTTAATAGTCTAGTTACTTCTCGATTATCAACACCAACTAATTGAAAATCATCAGCTCCAGGAATTGCAACATTATCAATAACAGCCCCTCCGATCATGTCCTTATTTGATGGCTGTAAGAATAAAACTAAAGCTAATACAACAATTACAGAAATTACAACAACAAAATTAACATTTTTTTTATTCAATTTTAACGACATTTTTGATCTTCAGGATAAGTAAATACTTGCATAGAAAGTAAAGGTGGATTACTAAATGTTATACCGCCTGAACAGCCATCACCATATGCATCATGTTGAATTACCGGTGTAGTTTGAGAACAATCTGTTGTAAAGTAACGATTACATCGTACTGTATCTCCTCTTTGTCCACATGATGGTACTGATCCAACCCACCCATATGCATCTGCAATTATAATTTCTGAGCGACAACCACTAGTTGTTCCAGCAATTCTACTAACTCCTTTCTCTTCTACCCCATCACAATTATAATCATAACTACCATCTCCTCTATTTTCGGATCTATAAGATGTTGCTCCAGGTTTAGCTAGACTATTACTATCATAACAATCATCATTTAATGTAGACCATCCATCAGGCGGTGTGCCTGATTGTGCACAGAATGCTTCATTAGACCAATCATGTCTACCATGTCCATCCCCATCTGCATCCCTATAAGCCCCATACCAAGAATAACCAGATTCACCCCTATCACACGGTGTACCTTCAGGATCTCCACATTCAGTTCCAACACAAATTGCATCTGAAAGTAAACTCTGTGCTCTATCTCTTACACTATTAATATCAACATTAAGTAAATCAAAATACAATATATCGCCTTGAACAAATCCATTAATGTATATACGCATACCAGATATTAAATTTTCAGGTAAATTACCATTAACTGATTGTAATTCATATTGTACCAACCTACCATTCTGCTCTAATTGTGCATGATATTCATATATAGGCTCACCATCTTCTACTGATACTATAACAACCAATCTTGCTTCATTAAGAACCATTGGTGGAAACCTATCAATTCTTTCTATAATTTTGATTGTATCTGACCAAGCTCTTTTTTGACCAATTCCTTCAAAATTTAAATCAACAGTAAATTGATAATTATCTCCTGGAATCTCATCAAGTGGGATCTGCCAATTAGCAGTATAACTGTTTTGAGTGCTCCCCCCTTGTGCTGGATCATTCGGATAATTACCTAATGTTAAAATCAAGCGCTCCTCAGGAGAAAGCATATTATTTAAGTTCATTACTCCATTCCATTTTTCCCCATTATAATTATCAAAACTTAACCTTATAGACACATAATCTTCTTTCTGAAATCTATCTTCTAACCAATTAGGACTTGTAAATCTCACCTCAATATTATTAGATACATCAGATACAGGAGAACCATCATCCATCATAATCATACCAGAAAGTGATAAAACCCCTGCTTCATCAACCAAAATCTTAACAACATCATTCGTATCCTTCACCCTAAACTCATTAGCACTTTCATCAGCTTGTATACTTTGAACATTCTCAGTAACTTGCCCTAAATCTTTAACATACATATTACCCACTTGATCTATTGCCATCAAAGTAATTCCATTATTCTCAAAAACAAATGATTCTCCTCCTGAAACCTGATAATTAGAAAGTGAACCCATTACCCCTTTAAGACCTATATTTCCAGAATCACTAAACCAAGCCACCGGACAACCATTATCATCTGGAATATACAACTTATGCAAAGTATCAACACCTTCTCCAGAAATAACAGGATCACAACCAGAAAAAACATCCACAGCCTGTCCAGCTAGATCTTTATTATTTGGATTAAGTAACAATATAAAAACAAAAGCAGTTAAGACCACAGCAAAAAAAAGAGTTAAATATTCAGGACGGATACCTCTAATATACTTATTCTGATTAGACTTACCACCCTTTTTATTCCCTTTTTTAACCATTAATATCACAATAAATTAAAAATTTAAACACATGTACAGGTTCCATCATCTTTTGGAGCATCCGAACAAGTACCTAATGTCCCTTCTCCAAGGATGCATGGAATTTTACCAACACCATCTCCACTTATACCTTGAAATTTAACCTCTCCAACAACTTCTAATTTTGCAGCAGGCCTACTCGTTCCAATTCCAACATCATTTCCACCAGTAATTACTATATTTGCACCATAACTACCTTGTTTCTGTACACCAAACTGTAAGACATCATTACCGCCATCAATAATATGACGCAAACCAGACCAGTGACCATAATCATTAATGTTTCTAATCAATACTCCATGAGGATTGCTGGTTCCATCCTTTTTTGGTGCAGGTCTTAAATCTATAAATCCATCTGAACTTATGATCTGAGGATTTATTCCATTAAATTTAATTTGACGATTAAGTGTAAGCATTCCATTAGCATGTAATGTCATATCTCCTTGGTCAGCATCAAGACCATCAACATGATTATCTTCTATTCTCGCTTCTGCAGCATCATTGGATGTGAAAAACCGAATGTAATTATCATTTAATAATATCCTAGTTGCTCCCCTTGTTCCTGTATAAACATAATCATTATTGACAGTTGCTTTAGCACCAGCAACCAAGTTAACCAATCCTTGACCTGCTGCAACATCAATTGTAAAATCATTTCCATCACCCTTACCGACTCTAAAGGGGGTATCTCCTGCTCTTCTAATATCCATAACATATTCTGGTTTTATAGTCTCAACTCCTATCATATGATTAACAGAATCAACATAAAGAGTATCATCATCAATCTGCAAATTATCTGTATAAACCCCTCCATCTTTAAAGTTAATACCTGCAGAATTTACAAACAACGCAGCCACTAAAAACAAGGAAATAATCAAACCAAACTTAAACATAGAACTATCACTATGATTAATTCTTAATTTTTGAATAAATGAATTTGAAAAGCTGATCTTAGAAGTTATTTTTACTATATCCTCTACTATATTCTTTAGTTTAGACTTCATTTTGTCACCCCTGATAATATTAAATCTAATTACTCAATTTATTGTTTATAAAGTTTATTAATTAGTATCTTGGAAATATTAATTTGCAGTACAGCTGCTGGTGTAGAAATCTGTTTGAGGTTACTTTGTCTTTACTCATAATCCAGAACTTTTTTTATCTTAACTCCTGCCTTATATTTTTTGAACAGATATAGTTTATAGAATTACTAAGTATATTCTCAGACAAAAAAATAAAAGTTATATTTTATTGTAATTCTAATTATATCTTAAACTTCAACCAACACATTGTTTGTTGAATATGATACTTCATGAAGTTTTAACACATCTTCAAATTCCAATGAGTGTTCAATTGGAATCTTTACAACACCTGGAGCAACATGCTCTCCATTTAATCGCTTTATCATACCTATATCATTTCTCCCACTTAAAACATAATTAAATTTAACTTTTTCAGTATGTGATTTATTTTTTAAATTATAAACAAATAACACAAAACTCTCAAAACCAATTTTTTTAGAAATGGGTTTACCATCAAACAGACTAATTCCTTCTAGAAAAATCCCAGACCGGGCAAAAAAATTATCATCGAAAAGCTCCATGAATAAAATCCCTTTTATATCTATTTTAATTGAAATGTTAATTCTTTTTTTCATTACTTGAATTTTTTCAAGTCTCTCTTTTAAAGTTCCCTGATTAAATATAACTACTATATCGATATCTGAAGGGTTACTCTTACCTTTAACAAGAGACCCATATACAACTATATCAAAAATATTTGTATCTTTTTTCTCAGTTTTCAGACATTTCTTTAATTTTTTTAGCATCTTCTTTGAGTAGATTAGCAGCCTCTAAGTTCATTTTTTGAGTATAACTATCTTGGTAGAACGGAAAGTCTTTATCTAGAATTTCGTAAATTTCAGGATATTTTTCTTGGACTATTCTAAACCTATTTGAATGTGAAGAAGGCACAAATCCCTCTTTTTTTAGAATGAATAGGTCAACTCCTGCACTTATTGATTTAAAAAATAAAGTAACTGCTGAATTATATTTCTTTTTTTGATATGCAATCTCAGCGAATTCAAAATATTCATTCAAGTTTTCTTGTAATATTTGTCCTTTTTCTTTCAATTTGTATGGTATAACAGAAGAGGACTATTTAAAGGTTTTGGTTGTAATATACAACTTGTTGAATAATACAACCAAAAAAGATAGAATGGATTATTTTGTTGTATAGTAAACCAAAGACGATTCATATATTAATATCAATTTATTGTTTATAAAGTTTGTGAAATGTAATCTGAATATTTAGAAATATAAAAAAGCCATAATTTAACCTCCAAATTACCCTAACGCAACATCTAGTATCATCATAACGAGAAATCCAACAATCGTCCCCATAGTTGCACTGTCTGAAAAGCCACCGTGTTGTGATTCAGGAATAACTTGTTCAACAACAACAAATATCATTGCACCTGCAGCAAAAGATAGTGCATAGGGAAGAATAGGTCGAAATATAAATACTAATGAAGCTCCTATAACTGCCGACACAGGTTCAACTATCCCTGAGATCTGACCATACCAAAAACTCATTAATTTGCTTTTTCCTTCCCTTCTAATTGGCATTGCAACAGCTATTCCTTCTGGAAAGTTTTGGATTGCAATTCCTACTGCTAATGCAATAGCTCCAGATAATGTTGCAGCTGGAACACCTGCAGCAACAGCACCAAATGCTACTCCAACTGCAAGACCTTCAGGGATATTATGCATAGTTATAGCAAGTATCAGCAAAGCACTCTTATGCAAAGATGTTTTTATTCCCTCTGATTGACTTTCTCTAAATCCTATATGGAGATGTGGCATTATACGGTCAATAATTTTCAGTGTTACTGCTCCTAGAAAAAATCCAATTGCAGGAGGTATCCATGCAGGCATACTGTATTCTGCAGAAAGTTCAATTGCAGGTGCAAGCAATGACCAAAAACTTGCAGCAATCATTACACCTGCTGCAAAACCAAGCATAATATGTAACAGTTTTTGATTAAACCTTCTTGTAAAGAAAATAGTTGACGCACCAAGTGCTGTAACCAACCAACCAAGCATACCTCCCAAAAATGCTTGAATAATAGGAGATAGATTTGCGAATTGGACCATATCTTATTATTGCATCTTTTATTTTATATAAGTTTCCATATGTAAATTTAATTATAGTGAACATTTAAAAAAATTAAACTAAAATCTAAAAAGAAACAATAATTCTAAAATCGATCAAAAAAAGATCCATCATAAGTATGGATACTACGACGACGTTGTTTCATTAACTCCCTACTTGGATGGTGGAATCTATATAATGTTTCGCTATTATCTGGAGCTTCATATACAGCAGTAGATAACATCTCTTCTACTCTTGGAAGAACTACTCCACGACAGTTATGATCATTACCATTCCATACACTAAAACCACCATTACGAACATATTGACTCATATAGCCGCTAGTTTGACTACTAGTATAAACAAACACAGGTATTTTACCAATTCTTTCGTCAGTTTCAGATAGTTCTACAATTACATCATGAAGTTGCTTATCTGCTTTCTTTTCCAAACTAGCGAGTTGCACTCCAAGTAATCTATCTACTTCCTTCCTTAATCTCTCAACATCTTCTCTTGATACTCCATCTTTACGAAAACCTAACGCTTCCCTTGCAGCAATCAATTCATCCAATGCCGGATCATATAATCTTACAGCTTCAAAACCTTTATCTCTACTTTCATCATCTTTAAAAGTATATCTTGGTAGAAACACAACACTAATATCTCCCAAATTTTTCCTAAGATAATTAGCAGCCTCTTCAGTTGTAGGATGTTCTAATTGAACAACATTAAAAATATCTCCAAACTCAGGCGTATAATCGCCAATATGTTCATCATTTGGACCGAGCGCTCTAACAGAATAAGGCATTGGCAAACTACCATCCATAAATATTGGTTCAACAATATGTAATAAGGTTAATTTATCATCCATTTATAGCCTAGATGATTGGTATTTACTTATAAATACATACTATAAATAAAAATAACTGAATTCCAACTACTTATTTTCATTTTCAGTAAGATTTATATATCATGACCAATTTGAAAATTGATGGCAGATTCACCATTTGGTTACATCATTATTGGAGTTTTGTTAATAGTTTTCTCAAAAAAAATTACCCAAATCAACATCAACTTATGGAAAAGAATGTTAAAATCATCTTGGGGGAAGAATTATAACAAACAAATAAAATCAATGGAAAAAGTCTTTGCTTGGAAACTAAAAATATTCCCATGGATTTTATCTGCTATCGGAATTCTAATTATAATAGTTCACGGTTTGAGATTATTTAACTAACCAAAACCAACATTTATTTAAACAATAAAATCAAAAACTGCCTTAATGAAACTTGCTAAGGAGTTTGTAGAATTCTTAAAAGAGTACAAAATTATTGCATTAGCAATTGCATTTGTCATGGGCATAGCAGCTAAAGATCTAGTAAATTCCCTAGTTAATGACATCATTATGCCCTTTATCAATCCATTATTTCCATCAGGAGATTGGAAACAAGCAAAATGGGTTATTGGATCTATAGAACTAGGGACAGGCCCATTCTTATCAGCTTTAATCAGCTTCCTAATTATTGCATTAGTAGTTTTTTTAGTTGCAAAAAAAATATTAAAAGAAGAAAAAGTCAAAAAGAAATAAACAACCAAAATGCCAATAGAATTTGTTTTATTAGGAATCTTAGGCGGCTTTGTTAGAGCATTATATGGCCTATTAAAAGCAGTCAATCAAGGCATTATGATAAACAAAGGTTACTTCTTCACTTCTTTAATAATATCAGGATTTATTGGTGGCCTTCTAGGTTATATGATAGATATTGACTTCCGTGTTGCAGCAATGGCTGGTTACGTAGGTACAGACATCTTAGAAAATGTCTTTGTCGGTGCCCTTCCAAGCACAATAACATTGAGAAAAAAATGAACGAAATATTATTAGCAGCAGGATTTGGAATCATGGGTGCCTTAGTCCGAGTCCTAGTCGTAACACTTAAGACTGCTCAGTTAAAGAAAAAAGTCAGTTTTCAAGGTTTAAGTGTTTACGCTGTTGTAGTTTTAACAGTAGGAGCATTCTCGGGAATTCTATTAAGCTACGGCAAAATTCTAAGTTTCCTAGCAGGCTATGCTGGATTAGATCTAATAGATGGCTATTACAGAGCGTTTAGAAAAAAGAAAATAAAGTTTAAGTAAATCAAATATTAATTGGCTCCCCTCTTTTGCTAAATATCTTTTTCCTAGAAATTATCTTCTCTTCCCTTAACTTCCTAGGTCTTCCAACTTTTGGCTTTGCACTATCAATCTTATAAAAATACTTTTCTCTTAATATTTGAATAATGATTTCCTGCATTGAAGTATAAGCATACTTCTGCTTCTCCTGATTCAATTTCTTCAAAAAAGGTTCAGGGATTGATAACAATAGTTTTTTAGCCATTTTAGTGGATATAAATATATATCTAAACATATCAAAAGATATACTAGTATTTAAACTTTTCTATACTTTTTGTCTTAAGTTTACTCGACGAGAAATCACTCATATCTTAGAGCATCTACTGGTTTCATTTTTGAAGCTCTAAGCGCAGGCAACAAACCAGAAAAAGCCCCCACTATAAACGCAAACATAATACTTCCAATTATCAAGCTCAATGGAAACGTAGGTTGTAATGCACCAAACCCAGATGCCGCAGCAGCCTGACCTCCTGCACTAGATACTAAATAACCCATTATCACACCCAACACACCACCAATCCCACCAAGCATTCCAGCTTCTAAAACAAATATCAATAATATGTCGGAATTCCTTGCACCAATTGCCTTCATTATACCTATTTCTTTAGTTCTTTCTAATATAGAAGTATACATTGTATTCATAATATTAACAGAAGCAACAAGCATAGATATTAACGCAATCAACACCAGCACACCATTTATGATCACTATAATATTTGTAAAAGTCGCAATTGCATCCTCAAAAGTTTGAACAAAAAAATCTTCTTTACCTTCTTCTTGATCTTTAAACTTCCTTAACTTTTCTTGTATTTTATCAGCAAGCTGATTTAAATTCTCAGACTTCTGAGCCCTTATCATAACCATAGCATATTTATCCTTTACAGCCGGAATCAAAGTCTCAAACGATTCTAATGTCAAATAAACATTAGCATCATCTCCAGGATTGCCAATTTCATCATAAAAACCCACAACCTCATGCGATTCCCCATTCAACTCAACACTATCACCCAACCTTATTGGTTTACTAAAAATTTTATCTGCAAACTGATAATTATACCCAAGTACCACTTTATTTGTATCGCCTTTCTTAATCTCCCTACCTTTTACTACACCAGTTCCAAATGATTCCTCAATAAACTCCCCGTTATCAGGATCATAACCAACTAAAAAATTGAATTTTTTTTGCTTATTGTGATTAATCTCAACTACTCTAAAATACATCCCAGCAAATTCATCAATACCTTTAATCTTACCAACAAAATCAACATCTTCCTTTGTAATAAAAAAATTCTCATCAGTCCCAGGAACTCCAATACCCTTCGCCTGAATAAATATCTTATCAACACCTGACTCAGATGCAAGCTCATCAACATAATTTTGTATACCCATCCCAAAACTAAGCAATGCAAATATAGACATTATACCAATTAAAATAGAAAGAATAGTCAACCAACTCCTCATCTCCCTATTCCTCAAATTCTGGAATGCATAATTAAATACTCTCAAGCTCATTTTGATCTCAAAGCCTCCACTGGATGTAATTTAGAAGCTTGCATTGCAGGCAACACACCAAATACTGTACCTAAAACAAAAGAAAACAATAATGAACCTATGATTAAAGTAAGACTTATCTTAGCCTGTATTAAATCAGAACCCAATGCAAGCTTTCCAACAAAGGCTAAACCATATGCAAAACCAGCACCAATAAGAATTCCAACAATACCGCCAACCATACCTAAAAATCCAGACTCAATAAAAAACAAACCAAATATAGTTGAATTCCTTGCTCCAATTGCCTTCATTATTCCAATTTCTTTAGTTCTTTCCAATACAGCAGTATACATTGTGTTCATAATACCAATCCCACCAACTATCAAAGAAATAAATGCAATAATGTAAATAAATAACTGTACAGCAAACATAGTTGAATTTAATGTCTCAATAATACTCTGAGGACTTTGAACCTGGAAATTCTCCTCCCCTTTCTTAACACCTCTTTCTTTCCTCAATAATCTCTCCACATCTATTTGTACTTCTTCAACATTATCGGGATCTCTAACTTTTATTGCAATCGCACCTACATTAATATCATTATCATACAAATCCAACATATCGTCTTCATTCAAAAAAACACCAGAATCAATAATAAAAGAACCTTTCTTTTCTAATATCCCAACAACATTATATTTCTTCTCATTTAAAAAAACATTATCTCCTGCCGAAATCCCCCTCCCAAAAATATCTTCCTCAGAAAAAGCAAACCCCAACAACACCTTATTTCGCTCATTAGCCTTAAGTAACCTACCCTCTTCAGTTTTTAAATTAAACATCGTCTCAAAAATTTTTTTATTCTCCCCACTTGGAATAGAAGCAGCTAAACCTATCGCCTGTCGATCATTAAACTCCATTGTCCCAGATTCAATATACCTATTAAAAGTAGTTTCAATACCACTTATCCCTTTAATTTTATTAACTAAAGTATCTGACAAGGGATTTGCAGTTCCCTGGCCAGGAGGTCCTGAAAAAGCAATACCAGAAGCCTGAACACCAAGAATATCATTACCTAAAAACCCGAATTGATTTGTTATCGCACTCCTCAAACCCTCTCCCAAACCAATCAAAGAAATAACAGCTGCAATACCAATAAATATCCCTATCATAGTAAGCCAGCTTCTTAACCTTCTCTTCCGCAAATTAGTTATGCTAAACTTGACATAATCCTTTATCATATTCAAAGAATATAATTAAAAATAGAGTTTATCTATTTTTTCTTTTTTTTCTTCCTTCTTCTGTAAATAATAACTCCAACCACTATAACTATTATTAAAAGGAAAAATAATCCAGCCTTGCCATTTCCAGCAACAAGCCCAAGCTTCTTTGCCTCTGACTTAGAATATATAGGCATCCTTAAATCAATATTTTCTGAAAAATCTTTATTTGTAGAATCTTTATACTCGACCAATAAAGGTATCTTCAAATCTCCTTTAACCTTTGAATTCACAAAAATATCAAAATCAGCAGTCTCATAATCATCAGAATCTATATTTCCAACATAAAGATCCTCAGAACTTAGTATTTGAATCTCTTCTGTTCCTTTCATTTTAACATTTAACAGTTTAATATCACTCAAACCTTTATTTGTTATTCTCAATGAAACTGTACCACTTCCAGCTGTATATATATCAGTAGAATCTAATGTCACAACCATCTCTGGCTCATCGCCTACAACAACTGTCAACAAATGATCCTTTGTAAAATTATTATTTAAAACATCAGCATAACCTAAAGATGTAGGAATCTTATAAGCCCTTGATTCAGCATCATAATCAGCTAGTAAATCAAATACAACTGCTTTTTTATCTCCACCATCAATAACTGAGATTACTTTCTCATTACTTGAACCAATTGGACTTAAAGGTATAGAACTCAAATCTAAAACAACAGTAACATCCCTCATCATAGATGTAGCATAATTTTTCAAATCAATCTTTAACTTACCAGTCTCACCAGGAGCTATTACTTCAGGTGAGGTAGTAGATTTATCGACACTGACAATTGCATTAGATGACTGCACCTCTAAATACAAATCCTCGACAATAGTCCAAGCCTTATTACTTCCCAATTTATACTTTACTTTTATTTTATGCCTCCCATCAGGAGCATTATTAGAAACCCTTAACCTGTACTTAACAACCTCGCTGAATCTATCACTTTGAGCTCCATGCAAAGTACCTACTTCAGTTTGAGCTTTCCCACTAACTAAAGTAAAAGGATACTCTGGAACAACCTCAAAAAGAAAATCCCTAGCTACAAATCCACTATTATCAATCTTAAAATTAACTTCAACAACCTCGCCAGCTTTAACTGGATTTGGATCTTGTTTAGAAATACTCACAGAAATACTAGGTGTATCATCACTTACATAATTAGCAGTTACTATTCCATAAGCAACTCCTGCAAGCATTATGAATATTGTCAAAACCAATGATATTTTTACAAGTCGCCTCATTTTTTTACTCTTTTTTTATTTTATATGTAATCCATCCTTTATATATTTAATTGTTTTAGGGTACAATCTTTCCATCTTTTAAATATTCAGTCCTTGAAGCAACTCTAGAAATATTCCTGTCATGTGTAACCATAATAACTGTTTTGTTTTCTTCTTCATTTAATTTCTTTAAAAAATCCAAGACCTTAATCCCAGTTTTACTATCTAAATTCCCAGTAGGTTCATCTGCAATAACAACATCTGGATCATTTACTAATGACCTAGCAATAGCTACTCTTTGCTGTTGCCCGCCACTTAACTCTGTGGGCCTATGATGCATCCTCTCTCCGAGCTCCACCAGAGTTAGGAGCTCTGAACCCCTCTTATTTCTTTCTTCTAAATTCACTCCTTGAAAAATCATAGGCAATGTTACATTCTCCAAAGCTGTTAATGTAGGAATTAAATTAAATTGTTGAAAAATAAAACCAATTAATTTCCCCCTGATGATTGCAAGATCAGACTCTGCCAACTTAGAAATATCATGACTGTCTAACATAATTCTCCCTTTAGTAGGAACATCTAAGCTCCCCACCATATTAACCGCTGTACTTTTTCCAGATCCAGAAGGCCCCATGATTGCAACAAACTCCCCCCTTTTTACAGAAAAATCCATCCCCCTAAGTGCATGTACTTGTACATCCCCCATTTGATATGTCTTCCAAACATTCTCCAGCTTGATTATTGGCCTGTTTTTCATTTATCTTAGCATTTTCATTTATCTTAGCATTTTCATTT
>CEPX01149449.1_pt1 | contig 12460 bp, 10 predicted proteins | sample 361361 | NCBI WGS metagenome assembly CEPX01 (sample SAMEA2619974, study PRJEB7988) | marine metagenome | biome: marine biome (ENVO:00000447); feature: mesopelagic zone (ENVO:00000213) & marine oxygen minimum zone (ENVO:01000065); material: "saline water (ENVO:00002010), including plankton... | reverse complement strand
GACGCGCACGCAGCCGCGGTTGCGGAAGCGGTCGAGGCGACGCTGCGTTAGTTCAATATCCCCCCGCTTGGTGAGCGACCGTGATTGAGGCGCGCAGGCTTGTCAAGCAGTTCGGCGCGGTGACCGCACTGGCCGGCCTCTCGGTCAAGGTTCCCGAAGGCCGCGTGGGGCTGCTTGGCCCCAACGGCGCCGGCAAAAGCACGTTCATCAAACTGGCGCTCGGCATCTTCGCGCCGAGCGGTGGCTCGGTTACGGTACTGGGCGAAAGCGTCGCCACCGCCGGTCCCGAGTTGCGGCAGCGCATCGGCTACATGCCGGAGCACGACTGCCTGCCCGACCGGCTTACCGGCGTTGAGTTCGTGGTCGAGATGGCGCAGGTTTCCGGCATGGCTCGGCAGGCGGCCATCCAGCGCACGCACGAAGTGCTCAACCACCTGCGCATGGGCGAGGAGAAATATCGTCCCATCTCGGAATACAGCGGCGGGATGCGGCAGAAGGTGAAGCTGGCGCAGGGCCTTGTGCACGGCCCCGAGCTGGTTATCCTCGACGAGCCCACATCCGGCTTGGACCCGCAGGCGCGGCGCGAGATGCTGCGCACGATTCGCACGCTGACCGAGCTGGGGCACTCCAACGTGCTGCTCTCGACCCACATCCTGCACGACGTCGAGCAGGTTTGCGACCATGTCATCATCGTCTCGCAGGGCCGCCTCCAGATGGTAGAGCAAGTCGAGTCGCTGCTCGCCCGGTTCGAAGACTGGGTCGAGGTACGTGTCGGCGAACCGCGCACCGCCTTCTGCGCCGCCCTCGACAAGCGCAAGCTGGAGTGGCAGGAGCACGGCCCGGCGCTGCGCGTCGGCTTCCGCGGCGACGAGACCTTCGACACCATTCTGGCTGCCGCGGGGGAGAGCGGCGCGCCACTGCTGCAGATGGAGCGCGCGACGCGGGCGCTTGAGGACCTTTACCTCGAGGTGGTCAAGTGAGCGAGGCGCGCGTGATGGAGCGCTACCGCCGCTACACTGCTGCGCTGGCCGACCGGCGCACCATTGTCTGGGGCATGGGCTGGCGCGAATTCGAGCGACTGGTGCGCAACCGCTGGGTGCTACTGGTGATTGGCCTCGCGTGGGCGCAGACCTTGCTGATTGCGCTGATAGTGATGCCGCAGGGGTTCTTCACGCCGCAGGAAATCCACCTGCGGCTTTACGGTGACCTAGCGGGTGGCGGCATTCGCATCCAGCTGGTGCTACTCGCCGCCATCACCGGTAGCCAGCTGGTTTCGCGCGACCTCAGCGACCAGTCAATTCACCTCTACCTCGCGCGGCCGCTGACCCGCGTCGACTACCTGCTGGCGCGACTGCTAACGCTGCTGCTGCTCTTCCTGCTGGCGGCGCTGGCGCCCAACCTCTATCTAGCGCTGGCGCAGTGGACCGACTCCGGCTACGCACTGGGATGGTTCGGTGACTATCGCTGGATGCTGCTGGCGACGGTCGGTTACGGGCTGCTGGTCTCGATTACCTTCTCGCTGCTGGCGCTGGCGTGCTCGGCGCTGACCGGTCGCAGCGGTTACGCTGCGGTCGGCTTCTTCCTCGCCGTCTATTTCCCGTCGTTCCTCGTTGAGACTGGCTATGGGCTGGTGCAGGACGAGCGCATCCTGCTATTCTCGGTGCTGCACCTGCTCGACATGGTGGGTCACGAGATGTTCGATGCGCCGCAGTGGGTCACAGTCTACGGATTTTTCTTCCGGATTGACCTCGGCTGGCGCACGCCGCTGCTGCTGCTGGCGGCAATCTGGGCGGCGACCGCCTCGGCGGTCACGCTGCGGCTGCAGCGGCTGGAGGTGACCCATTGAGCATCGTCCTCGAGGCCGCGACGCGGAACTACGGGCTGGTGCAGGGAGTTTCCAGCGTCTCGCTCGAGCTCGGCCCGGGCATCACCGGCATCCTCGGCCCCAACGGCGCCGGCAAGAGCACGCTGATGAAGCTGGTGCTGGGGCTGGCACGGCCGTCGCTGGGACACGTCCGCATTGACGGACGCGATCCGGCCAGCGACTGGGAGCTGCGCAGCCGTTTCGGCTTCGTCCCGGAATACGACTGCTTCTATGACCACATGACTGCCCGCGAATACGTCGCGCACTTCCTGCAACTGCAGGGTGTCGCCCCGGATGAAGCGGGCGAGCGCGCCGCGGCGCTGCTTGATGACGTCGGCCTCGGCGACGCGATGGAGCGGCGCATCCGCACCTACTCGCGCGGGATGCGGCAGAAGGCAAAGTTCGCACGGGCAATTGCGCACGACCCCGACCTGCTGGTGCTGGACGAACCGTTCCAGGGTACCGACCCGACGACGAGGCGGCTGTTGATGGAACTCATCCGGAACTGGGCTGACGCGGGGCGCACCATCCTGCTCTCGAGCCACATCCTGCACGACGTCGAGGCGCTGACCGACCGCATCGTCTTCCTCTCGGGCGGGCAGATGCTCGCCGTCGGCGACCGCCACGCCATCCAGAAGCTGATGCCGCACGTGCGGCAGAAGGTGCGACTGACCCCCGCCGATGCGGGGCAGCGGCCGCAGCTGGCGCGGCTGCTACTCGAGCAACCGTCGGTCGAAGGAGTCTCGCTACAGCGCGACTGGGTCGAAGTCGATACGACCGACGCCGAGGCGTTCCACGCGCTGCTGCCGCCGCTGCTGCGTAAGGCAAAGATTGCGATTCACGGCATCGACTCACCGGGTGAGGACCTGGAAGCGCTCTACGAGAAGCTGGTAGGAGGCGAGCAGTGGGAAGCGTAGGCGAGGAAGTGGCGCGACTGCTGCAAATTGGCCGGCCGGTGTTCCGCGACGGCGTACGGCAGTTCCTGCTGGCGCGCAGCACGCTGATTATCGCCGCGCTGCTGCTGACTCCGGGGCTACTCTCAGGCTGGTTCTGGTACGACAGCCGCGGTAAAGTGGAGACGCAGGTCATCGCCGGTGACGAGGTGCGCGTCTTTGAAGGGGAAGTGCTGCACGCGGAGATGGCCAACCTGTTCTACGGTCTCGCCTTCAACCTCTATCTGCCCTTGGTAGTAGCGCTGGTGGCGCTGCTGGGTGCGGCCGAATTGCTCAACACCGAGTTCAAGCAAAAGACGATGCAGCTGCTGCGCACCTCACCGGTGCGGATGTACGAAATCCTGCTCCCCAAGCTGCTCGCTGGCACTCTAGGCACTTTCGTCGCGGTGGGAACGCCGCTCACGATCCTCTATCTGGCGCTGCTGGCGCACGGCGGCAGCTTCGGCCTGCGCGAGCACCTGCCGCTGCTCGGCGCGGTGCTCGGGACGCTGCTGCTGGCGTCGCTCGCCTACACCAGCATATTCCTGCTCATCAACGCGCTGGTGCAACGGCCGCTGCCGATCTCACTGGTCTACTGGCTGGTATGGGAAGTGATGCTGGCGAGCGGCGATTCACAACGCTTCAGCATCATGCACTACCTGCGCTCGTTCGCGCTGCCGCAGCTGAAGTATCTCAGGATAGAAGCCGGCGACCTAGGGCTGACCGCCGAGAGCCTGAGTGGTGAATTTGCCACCGTGGTCTCCATCGCAACTGACCCGGGGCAGGCGGTCGCCGTGCTGCTGGCGGTGACGGCGCTCGCCTTCATGCTCGCCTCACGGATGCTCGAACGCAAGCAATTCTGAAAGCTTAAATCCGCCGGGAAGTAGCGCCGCCGCCATGGCGAAGCGGGATTACTACGAAGTGCTCGGCGTCAGCCGGGATGCGTCGAAGGCCGATGTCAAGAAGGCGTACCGTACGCTGGCGCGGAAATACCACCCCGACGCCAACCGCGAAAACCAGTCCGAAGCCGAGGAGAAATTCAAGGAAATCTCCGAGGCGTACGAAGTGCTGGCCGACGACGAGAAGCGGCCACGCTACGACCGCCACGGCCATGAGGGGGTCAACTTCGGCGGCGGCGGCTTCTCGTGGGACGACTTCACCCACCAGGGCGACATCTCCGACATCTTCGGCCAGCTCTTCGGCGGCGGTGGTGGCGGCGGGATGGGCGATATCTTCTCGCAGTTCTTCGGCGGGGGCGCCCGGCAGCGCGGCCCGCGCAACCGCGGCGCCGACCTGCGCTACGACCTGACGCTGAGCCTCGAGCAGGCCTACAGCGGCCTCGAGCAGCAAGTGACTATCCCGCGTGACGAAGCGTGCGGCGACTGCTCCGGCAGCGGCGCGGCCGAAGGGGGCAGCGCTGTGACCTGCAGCCAGTGCGGCGGTCGCGGGATGGTGCAGCACGTCCAGCGGCGCGGCTTCATGCAGACGGTCCAGACCGGCGAGTGCCCGCAGTGCGGCGGCGACGGGAAAACTGTCGACAAGCCGTGCAGCGGCTGCCGTGGGCGCGGCGTTCGCGAGGCGCGGAAGAAAATCAAGCTAACCATCCCCCCCGGGATTGATGACGGCCACCGGCTGCGCCTGCGTGGGCAGGGCTCGGCCGGCCCGCGCAACGGCCCCCGCGGCGATCTTTACGTCGTCACCAACGTCCGGCGCCACCGCACCTTCCAGCGGCAGGAGACCGAAATCGTGCTCGAGCTGGAGATAACGCCGGCGCAGGCGGTGCTGGGCGAGGAAATCGAGGTGCCGACGCTCGCCGGCAAGGTGATGCTGAAGGTGCCCGCGGGAACCCAGTCGGGCGCGGTGCTGCGGCTGCGCGGCAAGGGGATGCCTGACCTAGCGCGCGCCGGCCGCTACGGAGACCAGCACGTGCGGGTAAACGTCCGCATCCCGAAGGCGGGACGCAAGTCGCGTCCGGCGTGGGAGCAGCTACGCGAGCTGGACGGCGAATCGCCCTCGCTCTTCGAGCGGGTTCGCGACCGCTTCGGCTAACGCCGGCGGCGGCGCAGGCCGGCCAGGCCCGCGATGGCAAAGGCCGCAAACAGCCCCGTGAAACCAGGCGCTAATGCCGGGTTGGGACCATCGACGTATGCATCGGCCCAGAGGTCGAAGAACTCGATTACGTAGGTGGCGTTGCCGTTCTCGTCCTCGCGGTTGCAGACTTCGCCGCCGGTGCCCATCTTGTCGCTGCGGATTTCGTACGTGTCGTTCACAGATACAAGACCATCCCCATCGTTATCGTTCCACGTGATGTACCAATGGCAGCCAGTTTCGGTATCAAGCATGTCGGCCCCTCCATCTGAGAGGATCATACTAGCCACTACCCTGGCATTCTCCCGGCCGCCTTCTTCCTCGTCCCCGCCGAAAGGATCACCAATATCGGGACCTTCATCATCGCTGCCTTCATACGCCTCAAGAACCCGAATCTCCATCTCATCGTTGGGGGCTTCCTGCATGTAATTGCCATTACCCTCCGATATCGTCCCCTCATAGACGTTCTGCGATGTTTCGTTGTCATCGTAGGAGTCTGCGTCCCAATTGAACTGGGTTGCGGACTTGTTCAGGCCTTCGTCGTCATTCAGCTCGATGTAGACTTCGTCACCGTACCAGAACTCGAAAGCCATGATTGGTACGCCAGTCTCATTGTGGAACTCCAGATGCCTCGGATACAACGTACCAGTCTCGATATTCTGTGTCAGAGTCGCGGCAATGCTCATATTGTCCTCGTCATCCCAGGCATAGGCGTAATATTCAATCCAGTCATCCTTGCCATCGTCATCGGAATCCAATCCCACTCCCGCTTCGGTATCCCAATCCAGGTCAATCGGCTCTATCTCCGTGACAACTACCTTGCCAGTTAAATCTCCAAGAGGCGGCTTGTCCTCGGTCTTATCACTATAGTAGGCGTACTCACCGACCTCTCCGAAAGTGTATTCCCACTCACTATATGGGTCTATATCACCTGAGTCGAAAGTTCCATCCTCATCGGTGACAGTATGGGTCGTATCATCATCGTTGTACCAGATTACGGTGGTATTGACCTCTATCTCTATTTCAGCGGGCGAAAACACCACGTTATCGCCATCCCTTATGATTTCGACCTCTTCAGGTTCACTTTGCCCCAAGAAGAAACTGCCGCCACCCGGGAGTTCGGCAACAGGGTCACCATAGTAGGGCACCATGTCACGGCTGTAGGTGGTGGCAAACATGTACATCGACATAATCATCTTTGTACCGGGACTTTCGGAGCCACCGTACATGGAAACCTCCATGACCTCGTTGGTCAAGGTGCAGTCCCCACTGGTGCACCCGGGACCCTGTCTCACTGACGTCATCCTGAGTGACATCTTGGCTTCACCATCTTCTGCCCCCATCTCCATGGGATCTCCCTCCATACTCATTTCCATGCCGAAGGTTGCCGTGAAAATCTGACTCGCGTCATCTTTCTGCATCCCGAGGACAATGTACATTTCTTCAGGCATTTCCTCCTCTTCATCATCTTCAGTGCCATTATCGCCCCCCTCACCGCCTTCATCCATTTCTCCCATCATTATCGGATTTATTTTCATTTCAGAGCCGAAGCGGTCAAAGTCATCCGACCACTGCGTGAAATCTTTCTGCTCCGTGAACAGGTTGGCAAAGTCGTTGAACTCCTCGCTCGTCAGGCTCGCGTACAGGTAATAGCAGGAATCGTCGTCTATCGTCGCGTAGGGGTTGTAGTTAGCTGCGGTATCATCCGTGCAGCCAAGAACAGGGTCGGGGAAATTACAACTCCCGTCATCCACAGTTGCACTGGAATTGTAGTTATCAGCATCATCGTAGGTGCAACCTGAGATGTATTCACATGAATCATCATCATACTCGGCGTACTGATTGTAATTAGTGGCTGTGTCATCCATGCAGCCGGTCACTGGTTCTGCAAATTCACAGGTTCCGTTATCTACCTGTGCAGACGAATCGTAGTTGCCGGCGTCCGCGTATGTGCAGCCAAGCAGGTACACGCATGAGTCGTCGTCATATTCAGCATACGAGTTGTAGTTGCTGGCTGCAGGGTCCATACATCCAACGACCGGATCGGCAAAAACACAGGAACCATCGTCTACCACGAATGAGGGATTGTAGTTTTCAGCGCCTTCATACGTACAACCTTCAAGACCCAGATCACAGGATCCATCGTCAATCTGCGCCTGGGGGTCCCAGTTCTCCGCCTCGGTGTAGGTACAGCCGGTGCGGAGCTCCTCGTCTCCGGTCAGGGAGTCGAGGCAGCCCGCTAGCACGGGCGTCAGGCAAAGCATCAGGGCCACAAACAGGCTTTGGCGCATGGGTTTCGGACGTGGTCGCCATATATAAGTGCGTTTCACAAAATATTTTGAACGGGAATTATCGTATTAGCGTTAAATAGCGGTTATCTGGCTCCTGCTATACCGGGCTGGGCCGGGGAAAACGAACATGGCAAGCGACGACGAAGGCTGGGTTTCGCACGACAGCGGAAAGCCGCGCAAGCCCGCCGATGACGAGGAAGAGTCGATTGCGCTCGACAGCAAGGAATACGAGGAGTGGCGCAAGGGGACTGATGACGACACCTACATGTCCGACACAGAATATTTCGGCGGCGCGGAGTCCGGCTCCGCGCCGCCCAGTGCCCCTGCCGATTCCGGGGGCGGCTCATCTTCGGACCGGAACCTCGTCATCGGCGCTGCGGTCGTCCTGTTGCTGCTGGTCGGCAGCGGGCTGTTCGGTGCCTACCTGTATTTCCAGAACGCCGATGACGTCGCCAGCTGGCCCACCGCGGCGGGGCTGGTGTCGGAGACTCTCTACGAGGACGGCTTCGACGAGGAGTGCACCGACCGCGACGACGACGGCTACTATGACGACAACGAGTGCACCGAGACCTTCTGGTGCGAAATCGACGTCAGCTACAACTTCACCCTCGCCAACCGCACCTACCGCGGCTCGGAGGTTGTCGACGGCGAATACGGCGAGAGCGAGTGCCAGTCCGAGCTGGAGGGGCGGTACGTGGTCAACGGAACGGTCACCGTCCACTACAACCCGGACGACCCGGATGAAAATTTCATCGTAAACGGGCCGGATGCAGGCTACGCGGCGCTGTTCTGCGTCCTGCCGGTTATCGTCATACTCATCATCGTGGGCCTCTTTTTCCAGCTCCGCAGCGGCAACTTCGGGTCAGGACGAAGGTGGGGCTGGGGCCGGCCCGGCCGGATGTTCGGGGGCCGTTTCGGCCACCGCCGCTCACGCCGCGGTCGCTCGCCCGTCAGGCGTTCGCGCAGCCGCTCCACCCGCACCCGCTCGCGCAAGCGGTAGCCGGGCGCGCTACTCGACGAAGCTGGCGACGTCGGCCAGCCTCTTCTTCGCGAGCGCCGGTACCTGTGCGTCGCCGGCGGGGTAGCCCGTCACGAGAATCAGGAACGCGCGCTCGTGCTCCCCGCGGCCGAGGATGTCGCGCAGGAACCCCATCGGGCTGGGCGTGTGCGTCAGCGTCGCCAGCCCGGCGCGGTGGAGCGCCGCAATCAGGAAGCCAGTGGCGATGCCGACCGACTCCGGCACGTAGTAGTTTTTTATTTTTTCCCCGTCGTCCGCGACGCCATACGTTTCGGCGAAGATGACGATGAGCCACGGCGCTACCTCGAGGAACGGCTTGTGCTCATCGGTGCCCAGCACCTCCAGCGCGTCGAGCCACTCGTCGGGTGCGCGTCCGTGGTAGAACTCGCGCTCCTCCGCCTCGGCCGCCGTGCGGATGCACGATTTCGTCCCGGCGTCGCCGACCGCGACGAAGTGCCACGGCTGCCGGTTGGCGCCGCTCGGCGCCGAGTTGGCGGCACGCAGGCACTCCTCGATGAGCGTGCGCGGTACCGCCCGGTCCGTGAAGTGGCGCACCGTGCGGCGGCGACGCAGGTCGGCGACGAAATCACTGACGCGCGTCTGCATCTCCTCCAGCGGCAGTTCGCGGAAGTCGAGCGGCTGCATTTCCGGCGTGGTCACGCGCGGCGAGCGGTGGCGGTTATTACTATTCAGCGCCCGGTAAGGCTGCACGACTCCTAAATATCGCGCGGCGGCTCCGACCGCGTGGAACTCCGCACGGCGATGAGCAGGCTGGACCGCGAGCGGCCGGCGCTGGCGCTGCTGGTACTGGCGTTCCTGCTCCTGACGGGCTGGATGCTCGCGCAGCCGCACGACCTGGTCGCGGCGGGGCACCTGAAGGACGAGGAGGGCTACTACCCGTGGGCCGAACTCTACCTTGACGGATACTGGTCGCTGCCGCTGCAACTGGCCAACGGCGACCACCGTGACGAAGAGGCAATCTCCATCGATAGCGGAGTGCCGCCGCTGCAGGTGGCGTGGGAAATCGTCGCGCTCGACCCCGACGGGCTCGACGACGACCTGCGCGTCAGCGTGGCGTTCAACGACGGCGCGCCGGCGGTCAACGCCAGCGTCAGCATCCCGCGCCCACAAGGCGCACTCACGGCCGTCACCGACGCCGACGGCGGCGCAGAGCTGCGCGGGCTCCCGGCCGGCAACCCGCCGCTCGAGGTGCGCGCGTCGCGCGACGGCCAGAGCGTGGTCTACCGCACGCTGCTGGAGGTGCCGCTCGGCAACGCCGTGCGCTACGGCATTGCGTCGCTGGCGAGCATCGAGTTCCTGACCGACCGCACGCTGGGCGGGCTGCTCGAGGTGCAGCTGGAGGGCGACCGCGAAGGGCTCACGGTGCGCTTCAACGGCCAACCGCGCGGCGAGACCGACGCGCAGGGGCGGCTGGCGCTGGGCGATTTGGGGGCGAAGCGCGGCACGCTGCGGGTCGAGCGTGACGGCGACCCGGTCGCCGGCGCGCGCCTGCTGCTCGACGGCCACGAGCTGGGGGCGACCGACGCGCAGGGGCGGCGCACCGCGATGGTGGTCGAGCAGGTGCGGCTGACCGTCGCTCTGCAGGATACCCTGGGCGTCCCCGTCGCTGGCGCCGAGGTCGAGCTGTCGCAGCGCGGGCCGGACGCCACGCCGGAGCCGCTCGGGATGACCGGCGCCGACGGGAAACTGGTCGCGGAGCGCGAGCTGGAGCTGGGCGAATACCAGTTGGCGAGCCACTGGCTTATCGAGGGCTACGACCCGCCGCTGGCGTCCGGCATCGCCGAGGTCGACGGCGAATACCACTACGTCAACCACTGGCCGCCCGGCCCCAGCGCAGCGCTGATGCCGCTCATCCTGCTCGGCGCCGAACCGCTCTTCGGCACGCTGCTGGCGCTAATAGCGGGCGCCGCCACTTACGGGCTGGCGCGCCGCTGGTGCGGCTGGCGCGTGGCGTGGCTGGCGACAGCCTTCACGCTCGCCAACGCGACGGTGCTGCTGCTCTGGTTCAGCCAGTGGATGGGCGACCTGGCCGCCGTCTCGTTCGCGCTGCCCGGCTTGTGGCTGGTGGTCGAGGCGGCGCACCGCGGCCGGCGGGAAGGCGCCAGCCGCAGCGTGCTGCTGCTGGCGCTCGGCGGCGGGGTGCTCTTCGGACTGGGAGTGTCGATGCGCTATACGACGGTCGTGATGGCGGGCGCACCGTATCTCTACATCGGCTGGCTCAACCTGCCGGCGGGCCGGACGCGCGAACTGCCCCGGCGGCTGCGCGAAGCGCTAGCGTGGCCGGCGGTGCGCGACCCGCTGCTGCAGGCGGGGGCGCTGACTGTGGGGCTGCTGCTGGTCGGCATCCCGCTCGCCGCCTACAATGCACACTATTTCGGCGGTGCGCTCAACTCCGGCTACCAGTCGCGCAACCAGCTCGAGGTCTCGAGCGACGGTGACAACCTGACGGTCGAGACGCACGAGGCGTCGGTCTCGATGTGGGACGGCTACATCAACCTGGGCGAGCAGGAGCGCGAGAACCTGCCGCAGGTCGCGAAGTTCGTCGCCGCCTTCTTCCCCGCCTTGCTCTGCGCATTCCCCGGCGCATTGGCACTGCGGCGCCAGCCCGCTGCTGGCATCGCGCTGGGATGGTGGCTCGGCTCAATCAGCGCCATCTACCTGACGCAAGGGTGGGTACTCGCCAATACCTTCACCGACATCCGCTACTACCTCCCACTGGCACCGCCGGCCGGAATCCTAGCGGCGGCCGGGTTGGCGCAGATTTCCGGTTCGCTGGAGCGGGGCAAGTGGCTGGCGCTGGCCATCGCAGCGCTCATCATCGCGTCGGGCGCGGTCGCCTTCGCCGACGCCGAAACCGACCTGCAGCAGCGCTGGAACCGCAGCGGGCAGCAGCAGCAGCAGCCGACGACCGAGGCGACCATCTTCCAGCTCGACGCGACGCCGCAGCAGTTCCTTGACCGGCGCGTCCACGTCGGGGGCGCCGAGGTGGTCGAGCTGCGCGGCTCCAGCGCGGCGCTGTTGCGCGACCCGGTCGAGGGCAACGCGACGGTGATGCTGGTTTTCGGCCAGCATGCGGTCACGCTCGAGCCGGGCGAACGCATCGCGGTCAGCGCACAGTTCCGCGCCGACAACCATCCCGAGAACGATTTCGCACTCTTCCTGCAGAGCGCCGCTGACCTGGAGCACCTGCAAGGCCCCGACGGAGAGCAGCCGGTCGCGAATCAGCACCAGCCGCCGCAAGGGCAGGGGCAACCGCGCGGGAAGCTGCCGCTCAACGAGGCGCAACGGCTGGCGCTGACGCTCGGGCTGGCGGCCGCCGCGCTGGCGAACGGCAGCGCGGCGTGGGTCGCGTGGCGGCGTGGGTTCCTATAACCGCACGCCATCCCCGCCACGGAGCACGATGGGCAAGGCACTCGTAGTTTTCAGCGGCGGGCAGGACAGCACCACCTGCCTTTACTGGGCGCTCGCGCGCCACGAATCGGTCGCGGCGCTCACCTTCGACTACGGGCAGCGGCACCGCGTCGAAATCGACGCGGCGCGCGAAATCGCCGCGCTGGCGGGGGTCGAGTGGGAGCTGGTCAAGCTGCCGGGACTGGCGGGCAGCTCGCCGCTCACCGACGCTTCGCGCGCGGTCGCGCAATACGCCGATGGCGAGGCGCTGCCGGATGGCGTCGAGGCAACCTTCGTCCCGGGCCGCAACCTGCTCTTCCTGTCGCTGGCCGCCAACCGCGCTGCCGCCACCGGCTGCGACACCATCGTCGCCGGCGTCTGCGAGACCGACTTCGGCGGCTACCCCGACTGCCGCCAGCCCTTCATCGACGCGATGCAGGCGGCAATCAACGCCGCCATCGAGGGCGCCGCGCCGCCCATCGTCATCGAGACGCCGCTGATGCGGCTCACCAAGCGCGAGACGGTCCTGCTGGCGCAGGAGGTCGGCGCGCTCCCGGCGCTGGCGCTGTCGCACACCTGCTACAACGGCGCGCGGCCGCCCTGCGGAAGCTGCCACGCCTGCCTGCTGCGGCGGCGCGGCTTCGAGGCGGCGGGCATCCCGGACCCGCTCGAGGGGTAGCGGTGCGGGGGCGTGGTGGACCGGGCGGAATTTGAATCCACGGCCTCCTGCTTGCAAAGCAGGCGATCTTCCAGGCTGATCTACCGGCCCACGTGGGCCGGTATTTGGGGCGGTTTTTAGGGGCTCCGCTAAACCAGATGACACGCAACCGCGCACCCATCGCCCTCGCGCAGCTCG
>CEPX01033716.1_pt1 | contig 12461 bp, 6 predicted proteins | sample 361361 | NCBI WGS metagenome assembly CEPX01 (sample SAMEA2619974, study PRJEB7988) | marine metagenome | biome: marine biome (ENVO:00000447); feature: mesopelagic zone (ENVO:00000213) & marine oxygen minimum zone (ENVO:01000065); material: "saline water (ENVO:00002010), including plankton... | reverse complement strand
ACAAAGGAGAAAAAACATGGCAGAAGAAAAACGCCAATTTCCAACAGAGGTAGTTGATTTACCTTCTAAAGGATCACTCTATTCAAAAGACTCCCCATTATCAAAAGGAGAAGTTGAAATAAAATATATGACTGCAAAAGAGGAAGATATTTTAACATCTCAAAATCTTATTCGTAAAGGATTAGTAATTGATAAGTTGTTGGAATCATTAGTAGTGGATTCATCTATTAATTTAGATGAAATGCTAATCGGTGATAAAAATGCATTAATGGTGGCATCAAGAGTATTAGGATATGGAAAGAATTATGAATTTGAAGTTAATTGTCCAGCATGTTCTGAAAGGAATAAAGATAATATTGATTTAACATCACTGAAGGATAAAGAAATAGATCATTCAGTATTTAAAGGTGGTGTAAATGAGTTTGGGTTTGATCTACCCGCCTCTAAACGAAAAATTACATATAAAATTCTTACTCAAAGAGATGAAAGTGATGTTACAGCAGAACTTAAAGCTCTAAAAAAGGTTTCGGCTGGAAAACAAGATCACGAAGTTACTACAAGATTAAAAAAATCAATATTATCAGTTGATGGTAATGATGATACTGTTCATGTTAATAGTTTTGTAGAGAATGAATTTTTATCAAGAGATTCATTAGCATTTAGAAATCATTTAGTAAAGACCACACCAGATATAGATATGGATTATTTATTTTCTTGTGAACTATGTGGGTTTGAACAGGAGATGACGGTCCCGATGACCGTTCAGTTTTTTTGGCCTACAGCCAGAAAATAAACCAGACCTACATACATCAGTATATCAACTCTGTTTTTACGGAAAGGGTGGGTTTACCCATTCTGAAGTATACAACATGCCGGTTTACTTACGGCGATTCTATTTAAAACAATTAGAAAAATCTTACAAAGAAGAGCAGGCCGCTTATGATAAATCATCTGGAAAATCATCAGGAATATCCAGGCCTCCCCGAGTCAAAAAATAGATAATCTTATATTTATTATTGAATCAATCCAAGGTTTTATTCAACCTTATTAAATTATTGGAGTATATTAATGGAAAACTCACCGAATGAATTGCGTGAATCTATTATTGATAAAATAATGACATTAGTTTCGAGTGGAAACAAAATTCGGCCTGGTATTAGAAAAATGATAAATAAAGATCCAGAACTGAATAAAAAGTTTAAGGATATCGAAAAGGATTTACAAGATTTAGGAAAACAAACTAAAAAATTGGCATCAAAGGTAGAAAAAAAATATAAGGGAACTCCTCTCGAAAAATTTTTCTCCGTTTAATTAAAAATAAATTATGGCAAATAATAGTGTTAAAGCAACCAAAGAACAAATTAAAGCCTTAAATGAACTTCGTAAGTCTCAGGGAGGTTTAAATTTAGAACAATCAAAAACACTCGATAATCTACGAGAAATGCTTTCTGAATTGACGGGATTAGAAAAAAGACAGAAAAAACTCGTAGACCAAGGGGGTACTTATACTGATTTATCTAAATTGTGGGCAGATAATGCTATGGACCAGAAGAAGGGGGCACAAGAGTTAGCTAAAATACAAAAAGGTCAATTGAGTCTGCTTTCCCAGGCCGCCAAAGGAGAACTATCAGCGGCAGATATTGCACAACACAGGGTAAATTTAGAACAACAAAGTTCAGATATAGGTAAGAAGTATTTTGGTCAGAATGTAGAGACTGGAAAAGAATTACAGGAACAAATTAAGATATTACTTGAACATTTAAAGACGGTAGACGAGTTGAATGCAACAGAACAAGAAAGGAATGATAAGGCAGCTGAATTAGAAAAAAATATGGGTCCACTTAGAAAGGGATGGGAAGATATTAAAACAAAAGTGGGTGATTTTGCAAAATCTCTTTTTTCAGTTAAGGGTATAATTGGAATGATCACTGGAGGTCTAATTGCTGCGGGTGGTTTATTAGTTAAACATTTTGTTGGAACGTTTCAGGCCGCGATGGGAATGCAAAAAGAACTTGGTGTAGGTGTTGGACATGCTATGGATTTACAAATAGCTACTAATGAAGCGGCTATGGGTGGATTTATGTATGGTGAGAGTGTAGAAGATGTTGCTGGTAGAGCATCTACACTTGTAGAAGAATGGGGAGTTATAAATGAAGAAACTAAAAATTCTATTGCAGCCGCAACTGAATTAGAGAGACATTACGGAGTTTCTACAACTGCAGCTGCCAATATAGCACAAATGATGGAATCAACATCAGGTTCAACCAAAGATGTTTTATTACAAGATATGGGTAAGGAAATGAAAAAAATGCAGAAGTCAGGTGTTCCAGTTGGTAAAATTATGGAAGAAGTGGCTGGTGATACAGACTTTTTTGCAGGAAGTATGAAAAAGGGTGGAAAAAATGTTTTAAAAGCGGCAGCATTTGCAAAAAAATTGGGTATGAGTATGGAAACTGTTTCTGGAGCAGCAGACTCTTTATTGGATTGGGATACATCAATAAATGCTGAAATGGAAGCTAGTGTACTGTTAGGACGAAATATTAACATGAATCGGGCCAGAGAATTAGCATATGTAGGTGATTTAGAAGGAATGCAAAAAGAAATTATGAAACAGGTTGGTTCTGAAGCAGAATTTGCAGAGATGAGTAGAGTACAAAGAGAAGCCTTAGCAGACGCCGCTGGGTTATCACTTACAGATTTAAGTAAAATGGTAGCCGCAGAAGAAAAACTTGCTAATATGGATGAAACAGCCTTGAAAAACCAGAAGAAAAATGAAGCAGTTACTTCTAATATGCAAAAGATATGGGGAGCGATTACCGCAACTTTACAAAAAATGTATGAGAAATTTATTACTCCACTTATGGAAAAAATGAAGAAAATAATGGGAGTTTCTGCTGATATGTCAGGTGAGATGGAATTTGGAAAAGAGCAAATAGAAAAACTTGAAGCATTTTTAACTCCTATTTTTGAAAAGGTTGTAAGTATAGCGACAACGATTGGTAAATGGATATATTCGTTAGGACTTGCAAGAGATGAGAGTGGAAAAATTGTTGGGGAAACATTTGAACTTGGAAATGTTCTGGCACTTGTTACAGTTAAAATTGATGCAATTAAGAAGAAGTATGCTGAAATAAAAGAAGATGCTGCAAAATGGTGGATTGAAAATAAAAAGATTGTTATTGGAGTTGGGGTACTTTTAGTAGCTTTAAAGGCCCTGCCCTTAGTTATGGCAGCACTTAATGTGGTATCAGCAATATGGGCAGGAATTATGTGGTTAGCATCTTTGCCATTTGCACCAATTATATTGGCCGTACTTGCAATTGTAGCGGCCGTAGGACTTTTAATTTATTATTGGGATGAAATTAATGCTTGGGTTAAAAAAGTATCTGGTGGATTTGTCGATATGTGGGATATACTGTTGTTAATTATGGGACCTATTGGTTGGATGATTATGGCTGTGAAAAAGATTTGGGAGAATTGGGATTTGGTTTCTGCAGCCATATCAGGTGTTTGGGAGTGGGTTAAGTCGTTATTTACTGGTATGACGGAATGGTTTGGTGAACTTTGGGGTGGTATCAAAGAGAAGTTTGCTGCACTTGGAGAATGGTTTGGTGGAATAGGAGAAAAAATTAAAAGTGTTTTCTCTGGAGTAAAAGAATTTATTGGAAAAGTTTGGGATGGGTTAATGACTATACTTAAAGCACCATTTAATCTTATTATTAATGGTATTAATTATATGATTAGAGGAATAAATTCAATGTCGATAGACATTCCAGAGTGGTTAGGGGGTGGTACACTTGGATTTAATGTTCCTGAAATTCCATCTCTTCAGACTGAAGTTGGAGAAGGTCATCAAATATCTGCAGGGGGAATAGCAAAGGTTCATACGGGAGAAAGTGTAGGTAGATTTGATATGAAAGACACTAATGATAAATTGGATATGGTGATACGACTTTTATCTGGTATGCCTACTACAGAACAAGCATCAGTATGGGCGAGAAAACAAAAATCAGCAACAGAAGGTGCATTTGCAAATAGATAAATGAGTATATTAAATTTAAAATCAAAATTAGACCAACATTTTTCTAACCTTAATTTACAACCAAGTGGAGTTAAAGATAAGGGGACCCCTTTAAATCTAACGGCTGGATCATTAACAGTTTTAGATAAACTTATTAAGTTAAGATTACCAGAACTCAGTAATAATTTACGGATTTCATTATTTATTGACCCGTTTGATAGACTGAAAGGACAACCTACAATTAATTTAAGTATTCCTCCTGTTGAGAAAAAAGGTCAACCACTTAAATTAACTATTCCTGAACTTGATAAATTAAAAGGAATGCCCACAGCCAAATTGTATATTCCTATTCCTGAAAAGAAAGGACAACCACTTAATTTAAGTATTCCACCTATTGAAAAGAAAGGTCATGACACTCCTGTATCAGAATTTACTCCAGAGAAGGAAGGACGGTCAGTTAATACAAGTGTTCCACCTATTGAAAAGGATGGATTTGATACTTTTGCACCAGAATCTTCTCCGTTGGTCAGTTTGACTTCTGATTTAACAATTGTATATACACCTCAAACCTTTGATGATGGTAGAGGTAACATTGTAACTGGTCAACAATCTTTTGACAGACCCAGCTCGAAAACATTGGAAAATATGGAAAGTAAGTTTGCTATACAAAGTGAACCAGGAACAAGAGGTCCATATGGTGTAACAGATTATATAGATGGAACAAAACAAGGACGAGGATTTATTTCACCAGGGGGTCCTCCAGATGGATTTACAATTGATATGGAAACATTAGAAGGTGATGTTGTATCTAGCTTGGCCGTTGATGGAGATATAGCACTTACACCATTGTCTTATACAGTAGCCGGAATGAATTCTGATTTAGAATATGGAGTTGTTTCAGAACAAACCTTTGATGATACACCAATATTAGAAACTGCCTGGGGAAGTGAGTTTATGGTTACTCCGTTACAATATTACACAAGTCAGTTTTGGCCACATGATGATAGTACATCACATAGTGTTACACATTTAGTTGATATGATTACATTATCTGGACCTACAGTTGACCCTTATCAAACATCATTAGATGTAACACCAAAGATTTTAGACGCACATAATAATTTAGTTACACCATTATCAAATTATGATGGAATATATGTAGATACTGATAATTCAGCAAAATCTATTACTCCGTCTGAATATTCTCTTGGAGAACATACGGGTATATCTGTACTTTGGGCAGATATGACATTTCCTGAAGCCGATAAAACAAGAGAAGTATATCAACATCACTTTTTAGCATCACCATTTGCACAGATACCATTATGGACTGATTTATTTGGATCAGACGAGGCCTGGAAAGATGGTTCAATTCATATAGTAGATGAGGACCTTGAAGTTGATCCTAATATAGTAGGTGATATTAAAGGAGCACCACATCCCGACAGTATCTTTCATCAATTAGGACTTATTGCAGGAACATATGATGATCCTTTAGGTTGGGATACTGAAGATGGTGTAGGGATACCAGCAGGTACTACAACACTTGGAAATAAAAATTATAGAGTATATAATAGTATAGATAATGTTGCTTTTGATCATTTACAATTACAAACAAATCCTTTTACAACTGAGATTGATTGGGATGGTAACACCATTACAGTAAATGGTTGGAAATTAGGTTCAGTTCATATACCACCCGATATTACAGAACCAGCAGCGGCTTGGCCAGATGTTGATGGACTCACACCATTTTCTGATTTGAACGCATTGGGATTATCTTCAATTTATGAGGATGAAGATGGAAATTATATTATTCCTTCAAATTATGAAGATATATTAGAAGAAGGACAAACACAAAGAACATTTAATATTCCAGCAGCCTATCCAAACAACCAATATGCATATTCAATTGATACTCAATTTGGATTTTCTTGGGGGGCAAGATATATACCAGCAGATGCATTTACTGGGGGCGAAGGACAACATACATATAATTTAAACGACAATTTTGAAGCAACTACTTTAGCAGCAAGATTTTTATCATATAATTTTAATAACCCAGATTGGCCATACAAGGGAGTTGGTTTAAAGAATTTTAGACCATTACCTGTAAGTCCAGAGATGAAAGTTCCAGATACCACAGGTGGACATTTACTTACCTTTGATATTACTAATCCTTTTACAGATGTAACATCCACTCATGAGTGGCTTGCTTGGAGTTGGACGGAAGAACAACCAGATACTTATCAACCATATATAAGAAAAGAAATTGGTCAAAGATACGGTGATCCAAATCCAAGTTCTAATGCACCACATCCACGAATGGTTGGAATTCCGATAGATTATTCAGACCTTATGGAAGAAAGACTTGTAGATGATATTATAAGAATTGAAAATTGGTTAAAATCTCCTATTGGACAAAAATGGGTTGGTAATCAATCATTTTTACAAGGATTAAATCCAAGACCAGAAACTCGTAGTTGGTCTAAATCAAGTATAGTTAATTCACTAACACCTTTCTTTCATGATGATAGACATGCACATGGATTTGCAGGTGACGGTAGAGATTATGAGAATTACGATCCTCTTTTGAGTGGTGATATGGCAAAATATGGATTTGGAACTCGTTTTGGAGATGGAAGCTCTCAGGATCATAAAGGGAAAAAGGGTGGTGCATATGAAGGAAGATTATGGAGATTGACAGAAGAATTTATTGTTCCTCAAGCAGCAGCACTTGAAGGTGGACCAGGATTATTTGCTTCTTTGGCGGGTAGTTTAGTAGGTCTTGTAGGTTCTATATTTGGGGGTGGAGCAACTGGAATGCCACCGACTACACCATCACACGATGTAAAAAGTCAAGCTGGTGCATTTGGGTCAGGTCCAATTCATATAAAAACACATGGAGATGACAGATACGCCTCGTTACCTTATGAACATTTAGGTACAGGTGGATTGGCACAATATGCAGAAAGTTTAAAAACCTCAATATCCGAACATGACCAGATAATAAAGGATTATATCCCCAAAGCAGATGATCCATCGTATGAGTCAACAATAGAAAAAGTATTTGGTAAAGTTGGACTGAATGCACCAGTTCATGTTGATAAGCTAAAAGCATGGAGTACTGCGAATTTTGAAGCAGCTACGGCAAAACGTGACAAGGCAGTTACAGATAAAGCAGCACTGGAAGCTGTTGCAGTGGCTATTGATGAACAAACAACAAACCTTGGAAAAATACTTAACACGGTGGATAATGCTGGATCACAGAAGAGTTTAAGAACTATGAGTCCATCAGGGTGGGGAGGATTATTAAAATTATCGACTATTGATACAGATCCTGATAATACCGATTATAAAACCGTTGCTACAGATAATATTAATATGATTCCGTATGGAGACGATTATTCGGGTACTGATAAGGATTTTATAAAATTTAAATTTTATGATGTATATAATAATAAATGGATTATATTCAGAGCGATTTTAAGTGGTATATCTGATACTATTACACCTGAGTGGACTGGAACAAGATATATAGGCCGGCCAGACCAAGTTTATGTTTATAATGGAGCAGATAGAGAGGTAGGTTTTTCATTTGAAATATATCCTAAAACAGTACAAGAATTTCCTATGTTAATACAAAAATTAAATTATTTGATAGGAATGTGTTATCCGAGTTTTAATGTAAATAGAATGGTAGCTCCATTTATTAATTTAACTATTGGTGATATGTTTGTTGATACTCCAGGATTTTTAAGTAGTTTAAGTATGGATGTTGATGATATGACAACTTGGGAAATAGAAAATGGTAGACAATTTCCAAAACATATTACTTGTAATTGTAGTTTCACTTATATCGGTAAAACCTTACCATCATCACTTGGAAAACATTATGAATTAGATGGAATAATAGATAAAGGTTGGCAGAAAGACTGGGGAATAAAGGGTGGATTTAAAGAATTAGATGGAAAGTTAGAAAGAATTAAAGGATCTCCTGATTCTGATTTAGAACTACTTCATAGGAGTCATGGAACAGCAGCGGGTACATAGTAATGAGTAGATATAATAATACAAGAAAAAAAATAAATAAAAAAGGAAAACGAGTTTTTCGGCCTACAATGTATCCTAAAATTCCAATGAAAGATAGTGATATTTTTATATATCCTAAATTTGGGGACAGACTTGATACCCTTGCACAGAAATATTATCAAGATGTATCGTTATGGTGGATTATAGCAAAAGCAAATAATTTAGATCAGGCACATATTGGATTGGAAACAGATAAGCAACTTAGAATTCCAATGGATATAACACCAGCTATCAATAGATTAAAAAATATGTCATACTAATATGATTACTTTACAACCTATATCCAAAAATATTCAATCAACTCTTTATGAAAAAATTGAGATGATGAAAAAGCATGAGGGCCGCCAGCTGGCCAATCCAGATAATCCAGAACCACCGAATCGACCCTATATTATCGGTGAACCCATGATAAAAAATGGTAATCGTAATTTAAATTATATGATGGCAAGAACTCCTTGGTTAAGAATGACTTCTTTTACTCCTATAAATGAAGACCTTGAACCAATAGTTATGATGGGTGGAGAATTGAATTCATTTGGTAAACCTGGTGAAAACTTTGATGCAACAAATCAAGATTTTTTTCAAACATCTTTTTATGATTGGGAACACGACAGAGGATCTAAATATATTGGTCTTGGGAAGCTAATGCCATACAGACCATTACCTGGAGTAAAAGATATATCAGTAGAATATAAAGGTGGTGGTATGAAATTAGGTGCAACTCGTACTGCAGAAATAAGTTGGACTTGTTGGACTTGGGAAGAATTAGATAGATTAACTCCACATTTTTTAGATGCAGGAAGATCAGTTTTACTTGAATGGGGATGGTCTGGACTTGGAAAATTAAAGAGTGTAGAACTTTTGGATATTTTTAAAGTTACAACAGGGGAGGGCGAAAGTCGTGAAGGCTTGATTGGCAGCAGGCAGCTTGACCCAGAGAAAATAAAGAATTTAAATCAAACTATTTTAGGTCATGTTCAAGAACAGAATGGTCATTATGATGGAATGTTAGGTTTAATTCAAGATTTTAGTTGGGATGTGAATGACACTGGTGGTTTTGATTGTACAACGACATTGGTAGCACAGGGAGTTAGTATGATAGCGGCAAATGAAAAAAAATCAATGTCAAGAGGTGATAAGTTTGCTAATTTACCATTAATTACTATGAAGGAAGGTAGTGATCCCACAAAAGAGACTCCAACTAAAACACTTAGTTCTTTGGCTCCTTATATTTCATATCTGGATTATATGGAAGATTTTCACGAGCAAATTTTAAACTATAATTCTACTGATTCTGTAGCCATTTTTGCTATTAACAAGGTAAATAATAAAGATCATGCTGGATTTGAAGATGGCGGTGCTTTTTTTGTTTCTTGGGGATATTTTGAAGATAATGTTTTAAGTAGATTTTTAAGTAGTGTTACTGCTGATAAAAAAGTTGTTGGAGAATTTAGAAGTATTGAACAAAGTACAGATGATTATGGGCGGTTAATGAAAATTGAAAATCAAGAAGATCCTAATGATGGGAAACCTATAATGCAATCAACAAGATTTACAAATTGTAGGTATTTGATGACAACTAATTCTGCTAAATGGGTTATTCCAAATAAATTAGATCCTTTTTTGAGTGATGATAAGTTTATATTATATAAAGGACGCGAGGGAATGATTGGATCTGAAGAGTCAAAATGGCATAGAGACGGGGAAGAACAGAAGTGGCATATTAGTAAAAATCCTGTAATTCAACATTTTGCTCCAAGAGATGTTGGAGGAGATTATGATGATAAATTTATGGAAATAAGAAATGTATTTTTTAATGTAAAATATTTACAAGAAAAATGTAAAGGTTCTGGTAATTTAATGAAAGTAGTTGATGATATCTGGAACGACTTTTCAGATGAATATGCTGGTGTATATAAATTTAAAGTAGAATTTGATGACAATACAAATAGGTTATTAGTAAGAGAAGAAGGATATTCCCGTTTTGACGTAAAGGACTTAAATGCGTCCTTATATACAGAAGCTGAAGCAGTAGCAGAATCTGAACCAACTCCAATTAAAATGAACAATCCATTATTTGAATTTCCAACTATGAAACAGGGGTCAATAGTTAAAACTCAAACTATAAGTGCTAAACTTCCAGATAGAATGAAACAGGCAGCTATGTACGGCCAAAGGTCTGTGGCTAAGGGTACGGATGATAAAAATGAAGATATTATTAGAGGTGGTACTTATGATGATGTAGCTGGTTTGGCCTGGGGAAGAATGGCAGAATCTATACCACATCCACCAGATGAAACTATGTCGGAAGAAGAAAAAAAGAGTAAACGATACCGTGATATGATGTCTGGGGATGTTGATTTTCCATCAAGAGGTAATCGTGCCTTTGGTAATGTAGGTGCAGATCCAAATCTTCCATTAGTAGTTGGGAATACCCCTTCTGGATCTTTTGATGAGGGCACAGAAGCTTTTGTTTATGATGAATTACCTGCCGCAGCAGAAAGAGCATCAACTATTGACACTACCATACTGGGAGCACTTAATACATCACAACAGAAATATTTGGTAAATAGAAAAAATAGAGATAAAAAACAAGCAGAATCGACAGATGTAAAAGTAACTCAACAAATTGGCACCAAAGACGATATCAAATTGACCGATGTTCAAAAAGCCGCTCGCGAATTAATGGCGACATTCGATGCATTTAGTGTTACTGGTAGAAGTAAAAATGCAAATGCTGCAATAGAAAAAGGTAAGGGTTTTGAACTTTATGAGGCCATAAATTTGAAGGACACGACTAAATACACTTGGGCTATAAAACCAGAGGCCCATAATATGTTAGACAAACGTTTAAGAGGGTCAATAGATGGAATACTTAAAAATATAAATCCACTTATTCCAATAGACTTTGAAATTGAAGTAGATGGAACAGGGGGAATGTTTCCAGGAAACTCTTTTCATAGTGCTTATTTGGGAGGAGCATATAAAAATCAATCATTGTTTCAAATGGTTGGAGTAAATCATACCGTTGATAGTAGTGGTTGGTTTACCACTATAAAAGGTCAAATTAGGGCACAGTCCGTTTTAACTGAAGGAGTATCTCATGTAGCTAAACAAGTAGCTGCAGAGAAAAAAGAAGAAGATTATCAGAAAAAACTTGAGGAAGCAATACAAAATTGTAAAAATGATGGTGGAGAGTATGATGAAGCCACGGGCAAGTGCATAATGCCTACATCAGAAGTAGTCGTGGCTAAAAAGGATGGTTTAGATGTTATATTAATAGATTTGGTAACTGAGTTTTTAGAGAATGAAGCTTCGGAGGCGTTTTACAAAGCCGGTGATAGTCCTTCCGAGTCAGTACAGGCCAGCTTTAACACTGTGAAAGGGGATGCATGGAATAAAGTGGTGAATCATATACATGAAGGGGGGGAAAAAGGTGATTTTTGGAAAGGAACAGCAGCGTATAGCGAAGGGTCTGGAAACAACCCTTTTGGAAAATTTATTCAATGGTTTAATAAAGAAAATAATAGATATTGGGGTGCAGAACTGGCACGAATTCAAGCAGAGCAAGAAGGAAATGAATTAGACGACGCGGATTGTTCAGATGAGACTGTTAATAATTATGTGGAAATAAATGAAGAAAATACTCTTAATTTAGGAGAATCTACTTATACACCAATCCTATTACCTGAATTGTTTTCGAACTTCGGTGCTGATGGATTAGATACTAATTATAACGATGAAGATGGATTTAACCAACCTTCTTCCACTTATATCAAGAATAATGAGTACATACTAAGAGATGAAGATACAGATCAAGAGTCAGGTAGGGGTATCGATGCAAATAATGTAGATGAAGAAGCTCTGGCCAAACAGGCAGCAGCATTAAAGGCGAAGGCAGACCAGAAGGCCTTGGACGAGGCAAAATATAACCCACAGATAGGGAAACACGTCTATATTACACGCAGTACACCAGATAAGAAGAAAAAAGTTATGATCCAAAAAATTGATTATGATAATAGGAAGGTATTTATGGTTGTTTTTTCTAATACGAATTACAACAAATGGGTGTCATTTGAAGGATGGGATAGTTCGAGGGCAGCAATGAATGTTGAAGAACCTACTGAAGAAGAGAACCTTGAACCATCAGGAACAGGAACTTCCGATGATCCATTTATGAATATGAATCAGGCCGCGGCAAATGCACTTGCTGTGGAAGCTCATTTGCAAGCATGGGGTGGTTCATCAACACTTAACTTTTATCACGAAGGGGGCACTATGGGCCATCTTATTCTAGCTTGGGATGAAAATAATCAACCCATACCCAAATAATCCATAAAGGAGAGAA
>CEPX01188536.1_pt1 | contig 12462 bp, 11 predicted proteins | sample 361361 | NCBI WGS metagenome assembly CEPX01 (sample SAMEA2619974, study PRJEB7988) | marine metagenome | biome: marine biome (ENVO:00000447); feature: mesopelagic zone (ENVO:00000213) & marine oxygen minimum zone (ENVO:01000065); material: "saline water (ENVO:00002010), including plankton... | reverse complement strand
CCTTCTCGTCATTTATCATACCCTGGTGAAACAACCTTGGGGCTGGCTCTCTGAAATTGATCACTCCCAAGTCTGCAAGAAACTTTGTATAAAATCTCGAATAGATTAAGTGCATACAGGCATGTTCCGCGCCACCGATGTAAAGATCAACTGGCATCCAATATTTTGCCTTCTTTTTATCAAAGATCTCCCTATTGTTCTGAGGATCGCAATATCTCAAGAAATACCATGAGGAATTAACAAAAGTATCCATCGTATCTGTTTCTCTTCTTGCTTCTTTCTTACATTTCGGACATTTAGTCTTTATCCATTTTTCGTTACCCTCAAGAGGATTACCCTTTCCAAACTTAACGTTTTTAGGTAGCTTAATTGGTAGATCTTTTTCATGTACCGGAACAACACCACAAGAATCACAATAAACAATCGGTATCGGGGTGCCCCAGTATCTTTGACGAGATATCCCCCAATCTCTCAATTTATAGTTAATAACTTTTTTCGCTTTCCTCTTTTCTTTTAGCCATTCTGTTATCTTTTCTTTTGCCTCTTGGTTTTCCATTCCATTAAATGATTCTGAATTCATTAGCTTCCCAGAATTCGTATAGGCTCTATCTTTTGCCACATCTCCCTTAATAACTTGCTTTATCTCAAGCTTATACTTCTTTGCAAACTCAAAATCTCTCTGATCATGCGCAGGAACAGCCATCACCATCCCGGAACCATAGTCTGCAACAACAAAGTTGCCAGCATAAATCGGAATCTCTTTATTTGTGGCCGGATTGATTGCATAGCTACCAGTAAAGACACCCTCTTTCTCAAGATCACCAAGGTCTTTTTCTGAAACAGATTTTAGCTTCTTCAGAAACTTAGCCACCTCCTTCTCTTGCTCTTCTGTTACGAGCTCATTTAACCTCAAATGCTGAGCAGAAACAACCATGAAAGTAACACCAAAAAGTGTATCCGGCCTGGTCGTAAAGATCGGCCAAGACTTGTCTCCTTCCGCTGGAAGCTTATTTGGCGCAATCTCAAAATCAATTTCTATTCCGTGACTTTTGCCAATCCAATTTTTTTGCATAGCAATTGTTTTTTCTGGCCAATTTAATTTTTTATGATCACGAAGGAGCTCATCGGCATAATCTGTTATTTTCAAAAACCACTGCTTCAAGCTTTTTATTTCGACTTTTGTATCACATCTTTCACACTTGCCAGACTGCGCCTGCTCATTAGCTAAAACAGTTTTACAAGAAGGGCACCAATTAACCACTGCTTCCTTCTGGTAAGCCAATCCCTTTTCCAACATTTTCAGAAAAATCCACTGATCCCACTTGTAATAACCAGGATCTGCCGTATTAACCATTCGCTGCCAATCATATGTCAGCCCAAGCCCTTTCTGCTGCTTAATAAAATTCTTTATCGCCTTGTTCGTGTATTCTTCCGGATGGGAACCATCTTTTATCGCCGCATTTTCAGCTGGCAAGCCAAGCGAATCAAACCCAGTTGGATGAAGGACATTAAATCCCTGCATTAACTTAAATCTCGAAGAAATATCTCCCATGGTATAATTAAATGCATGCCCTATGTGAATACCTGTGCCAGAGGGATAGGCAAACATCTCTAAGACATAATACTTTTCTTTCTTAGAATCTTCCTTGGCTTCAAAGATTTTTTCTTCTTCCCACTTCTTTTGCCACTTGCTTTCTATTTTTTTGAAATTTACTTCTACCATCTTTGCTTCTCTATGATTAACCTAGTTTTTAAGATTAATTGAACCACTCCTAAAAACACCGGAAAGTTGTCTTATCTGTGTCTTGCCAATATGAAACATCTATTGAAGATTGTGAGCGAGAATGCCTAAATTCTTCAGGAAGACCGGAGTTAAAAATTACGATTCCGTCATATCGTCCCTCCTTTCCATTTCTTATCAATGCAAAACAAGCTTCTGCAGGAATGTGAAATCTCCCAGATCTTTCATTAAAGTTAGTTCTGCTAGCAATATACTTTTCCGCAGGAGACTTATCGATTACAACATTGTCAATTCTTATCATTCTAATTAAAAGAGCCTCCTTTCACTAATATATTAAAGATGTTTTGAGCCATTTTGAAGAATAGTTAAACGACTCTTATAACAGAGTCATGACTAACAAAGTTCCTAGAATTAAACGTTCGTTCTTTGTTATCATGCTATTTCCAGCAAAAGCTTCTTTAAATAATTTTTGGAAAGCTTAGTTAGATTTTTAAAGCTAAAAAAGTTGATAATTTTGAAGTTGGGGTGATCAGGGAGACCTCTCAACTTCATGCTCCGTTAGTCTAGTGGCCAAGGATGCTGCCCTTTCACGGCAGTGACCCGGGTTCAAATCCCGGACGGAGCATTTTTAAATTCTAAACTCCACATTGTCACATGGAAAACGAAGACGAAACAACCGGAGAGGGAACAGAAGAGGAAGACAGTCTAGAAGACGTTGAATTAGAAGAATAATCACTTCTCAATTTTCTCAACAAGACTACCGCCTTCTTTCTTAACATTAATTATATGATCCACGAAACCTTCAATCTTCGGTTCATGCGAAACCAAAATCAACTGCTCTGAATTCAATTGATCAAACAAATCCCTCATCTTATCAATCTGCTCGCTTGAAAACCCATCTGTAGGCTCATCTAAAATCATAACACCCTTGGTCTTAATCTGAGAAACCAAAGAATTCAAAACCTGATTCAAAGCTAAACGATAAGCTAAAGCAACAGCAGTTCTTTCTCCACCACTTAAAAAATCATAATCAACCTCATAATCCTGATTAACAACCTTCGGAGTAAAGTCTTCGTCAATCTTCACCATCAAATCAGTCGAAACAAGAATACTAAACCACTCTGAAAATACATTTGAAAATTCATTCCTCAACTTAACCAAAACATTCTTCTCTGTCATATTAATCAATTTCAAAAACCTATTCTCAAGCCAAGTTTGTAAACCCCTCAAATAGTCAATCTGCTTTTGATTCTCCTCTTTCTTTGTTATCTCTTCTCTAAGCTCCTCCAGCCTCTGCTTAACGATCTCCAATTCTTTTTTCGTAGTAGCCAAAAGAATCTCTTTCTTCCTAATAATTGCACGAATTCTCTCAAATTCTTCTTCCTGTTGTTGAAAAATAGTCAAAGAACTTGTAAGTTCTATCTGTTTCCCTTCGAGATAATTAAGATTCTCTTCAAGAGCCTTTAGCTCATTCATTGTTCTCTCCAAAACAAAAGCATCACTCTTTAATTTTATATCAATACTCTTCAAATGATCCTCCTGAAGCTTATTTCTCTCTAGAACTTCCCTATCTTTCTCATAATCACGAACCAGCTCTTTCTCTCTTGTTATTTTCTTGTCTAAAACCTCAACACGAACAGAAAGCTCATCAAATTCACGGTTTAAATCTTCAATTTCAAAGACAGCCCTTTTATGCATCTTATCTTTATGCTCCGACCCAACACTCTGAAAACAAACCGGACATTCAACTAAAGAATTAACCTTCTCACTTTTATCCTGCATCTCATTCTTCTTCTCTTCAACAACTTTTAACTTAGAATTCAAATCAAACATCAAAGAAGTGAACTCTTCTAAAGATTGTTTATGGTTCATAAGCAATTCTCTAACTGAATCTAATCTCTCTTGAGAAAAATCTCCTCGATTAGAAATCTGCTTCTGCATAATTACGATTTCCTTCTTTAGTCTATCTCCAATATCTTTTTTCCCGCTAATTAAGCCCGCATGGCGCTGAATATCCTTCTCAATTTTCTCTCTTTCTTTTGCCAATTCTCTAAACTGCGCCATCTCGGCTGCCGCAACTTCTTTTTTTTCAACCAAAGATCTCATTTCAATCTCTGAGTCATTTGTTTCTCTGGCTAAAGAAATCTTCTTCTCGCTCTCTAGATTTAATTTCTCCTTCAATAAATCCAGCTCAGAAACTAAGACCTCCTTGATCCTTATTGACTGCTTAAGCTTCTGCAAAAAGACCTGTGTATTAACTTTAATTCTTCTATATCTATCAATACCAAAAATATGCCGAATAGAATCCATTCTAACTTCTGGATTTTCCTGTATGATTGTTTTCATCTCTTCCTGTGGTGTGAAAACAGTGTACTTGTAAAGAACATTAGACTTCCTTGCGTATTCTAATGGATAATTCAATATCTCCAAAACCCTATTCTTCATTTCGGTAGTAGACAACTCTTCTCTAACAGAATTAACATACAAAATACTCTTGCCCTGTGTTATCCCACCACTCTTAGCCCTATTAATCGTTCTCTCAAGTGTAATCTGATTATTCTCAACCTCAAAATCAAGTCTGGCATAAGCTTCATTCTCTCCATTCCTAAGAATAGAAGATCCCTTCTGCCCTGGCTGCAAACCGAATAAAGCAAACTGCAAACCTAATAAAATAGAAGTCTTTCCAGATCCGATATCCCCAGATAATAAAAGACTACCCTCGGGAAATTCTAATTCCAATTCCTTATAGCTCCTAATGTTTTCTAATCTTAATTTCTTAAACTTCATATTGACTCCTTTATTTCCAGTATGTTCTTTAATTCACTAAGCAATCTCTCTTCAAATGTCGATGATTTTTCATCTTCTTTTTTCTCAATAGACAAAGCTCCCATCAACTGAGGAAGTCTTGTATTGAAATCATGCGGATTTTCCTCAGAATATTTTTTGATTATTTCTTCTTCAAGGGATTCCACCTCTTCCAGGTCAAAAGAGGGAAGCTCAAATGATTCATCTAACATTCTCAACTTAGAAATATTTCTTAAAAACGAATATGACTCTTTTTTCTTAACGAATTCCTCAATCTTATCAAACTTAATATCTCCCGTCTTTCCTTGTTTTACTTCTCCTTTTAATTTCAAAAGAACAATTTTATCTTTTAGATTCATTCTGTCTAACTTATCTATCAGCTGATCTGTTGCTGTTAGAGAATTCTCAATTTCTTCTTCAATATATACTACTTCCTTTGATGGAATCCTAATTAGCTTAGCATTTATTTCCCAGCCATCCACATCAACAATTACGATGCTTCCCTGTTTTAGATCTGCTAACTCTTGAAAGTTATTTGGGTAAAGTGGGCCCGGATAGATAAATTCTGAATTTCCCAGTTTTGTGTTAAATGTTTGATGAATATGCCCTAGTGCGTAATAATTTACTAATGGCAATGATTCTTTTCTCACTTTCGGAATCTCCGGATGTGGAGCAACATCTTCTAGCGTTGTGTGTAGCATTAGAATTGTAAAATTATCTTGTGGCGGAATCTCAATATTTTTTAGATCTTCAACTTCCATACTTGATTTTTTACCAGGATAACCAAAAATCGAAACATCCCCAACCCTAGAGGGGATTAATTTCATTTTACCATTATTTTCTTCAAATTCAAAAACATTTTTACAAAATCCTCCTTTTTCCAAAACATCCAAGAAGGTCTTGCCTGAGGCAGAATAGTCATGACTACCTGCTATTAAGAAAACCGGAATATTTGCTTCTTTTAGTCTCTTGAATTGTTCAAAGGTATCTTTTAAAATCTCAATTGAAGGATAAGCAGAATCAAACAAATCTCCCGCGATTAAAACAAAATCTAGCTTTTCATCGAGGATAAGATCTACAGATTTTATAAAACTCTCAAAGTTAAGTCTCTCCAGCTCAGGTTGTCTCCATGACCCGAGATGGCAGTCCGCCAAGTGTGCAAATCTCACCATTTTAATCATTAAGAAATATGGTTTTAGACTTAAAAAGATATATGTGATTCAGTGGCTAGATTGGCCCGTTTTAGGGTATTTAAAACTTACGTCAGCCCGTCTACGCGACAGCAACCTTTTTAAGGGAAACGAAGCATCCCCGGTTATGAAAAAAGCCCGAAAAAAGGCGGATGATGAAGAGCCGGGAGGCTATCTATTCGCCAAGGGGGTAAAAATATGAGAATCACATTGGTTACTTTTTTCTATAAGCCTACCGGAGGTGGAATCCCTCGATATGTTGATAATGTCTCCAAAAAACTCACAGAACTAGGACATAAGGTAGATATAATTACAGCCTCCTACGGAGACAAGAGCATAGAGAAAGAAGGGGAAGTTACAGTTTACAAGATACCCTGCATGAATTTATTTGATAAGGAAAAAGACCTTGAGGAAAGCTCCAGGGAATTCTTAAGCTTCTTAAGAGACTATGTAAAAAAGAAAAAGCCAAGCATAATATCCGCTCAGGCAATGAATACCGCGATCAAAGCTCCAGGACACGCCCTAGCAGTAAATATTGTGTCATTAGAAAGCAAAATTCCAACATCCTTGACTGTTCACTCTTTTATAGAGGACAACGATTATGCCGAGATTAAGCTCATGCTAATAAAAAGCCTCTCTTGGGACAAGATTATAACAGTGAGCTCAAACTTAGCAGAAGATTTGTTCAAAAAAGGACTTTCCTCAAAAAAACTCAGTGTTATATTCCCGCCAGTAGACACAAAAGTTTTCAAGCCAGGATTGGGGAAAAAATGGCTAAGAAGCAGGGTCCCAGTTTCTGCAAAGGAAATTTTATTGTTGGGTGCATCGAGACTAAACTCCTTAGGTGACGCCGAGACAAAGGGGGTTCAAACATCAATTAGAGCACTTGCCTCAATAAAAAATAAAAATGTAAAACTTTTGATAGCCGCAGCCCCGTGTTCTCCTCCATTTGTAGAAAGCAAAAAAGAAACAATTGAAAAATTGAAAGAGACTGCTAGATTACTAAAAGTAGAAGACAGGGTTATTATAGAAACATTTAATCCGAAAGATATGCCACATGTTTACAATGGCGCAGATATTTTTGTAATGCCATCGCAAATGGAATCTTTCGGACTAGTTTATGCTGAGGCAATGGCTTGCGGACTCCCAGCCATCGGAACTGCGATTGGGGGAATCCCAGAGGTAATAGAAAATGAAAAAACGGGACATTTAATCTCTAAAGATGATCCCGTCTCATTGGCAAAAGAACTCAACACTATGATAAAATCTATGAAAAAGTCGAACAAGATGGGGAGAGAAGGAAGAAAGTCAATAATTGAAAAATGCGACATAGACAAGATTTGCCTCACTCTCCGTGGAACCTTTAAATCTGCTATTGAAAAGGCAAAGAGGATTAAGCCACAAAGAACGACACCCGAAAACTTTATAAACCCAAAATTATAATTTCTATCATTACGAGAAAAGAAAAGGTTACGAATATTATCAATTTCTCGATTGAAAAAATATGGAAAAAGAAAAAAGACAATTAGTCATTCCTGGAGAAACAATAGTTAGTGGGAACTCTTTTCTACCTGGAGAAAGCACATACAGGGACGGAGAAGACGTTGTAGCTGCTAAGTTTGGGATCTCAGAGGTAACTGATAAACAAGTTAGAGTTATCCCAGTTTCTGGAGCTTATTTCCCACGAAGAGGAAACACTGTTATCGGGACAGTTATAGATGTTACATTCAATGGATGGTTAATCGATTTCGGTGGATCAGCAAATGCCTTCTTGTCTTTAAATGAAGTTCACAGATACGTTAATAGAAATGAATTAAACGACTTTTTAGACATCGGAGATTCTGCTGTTGTAAAAGTTTGGGACGTTAAAGCAAAAGGAATTGATGTTTCTATGAAAATGCGAGGATTTGGAAAGATTGAGGGAGGGATGTTGTTCAAGGTAAATCCGAACAAGGTTCCAAGGGTAATTGGACGAGAAGGAAGCATGGTTAAGTTAATTCGAGGAGCAACAGGTGTAAATATGACTGTTGGTCAAAACGGAGTTGTTTGGATTAAAGCTGATAACATCGAGAAAGAATTAAGTGCAAAGAAAATAGTCGAATTCGTAGTTGCAAATGCAACAATGAGCGGACTAACAGAAAAAACAGAATCTTACATTAAAGAATTAGGATTAGAAATTGGAGAAAAAGCAGAAATTATCGAAGAGGATACTGATAAAGACGAAGCTAAGGAGGATAAGAAATAAAATGGCAGCAAAAAAAGTAGATTCATTATATAAGAAAAGATCAGACGGAAGGAAGATGGACGAGATCAGACCTATCGCTGCGAAAGTTGGCGTCGTACCTTCTGCAGACGGTTCAGCTATGTTCGAGACTGGAGGAACAAGAGCAATCGCAGTTGTTAGAGGGCCACGTGTTCTACATCCTCAAAATAAGAGAAATCCACAAAAAGGAATCTTAAGGGTTAGCTATGGGATGATGCCTTTCTCTGTTTGGGACAGAATTAGACCAGGACCCTCAAGAAGAAGCGAAGAAATTTCAAAGGTAAGTGAGTGGGCATTAGATGCTGTTGTTGATTTAGATGCATTCCCGAACACTGTTGTTGATGTTTTTATTCAAATTCCACAAGCAGATGCTGGAACAAGAGTTGCAGGTTTAAATGCAGCTGCTATGGCTCTTGCACACGCAGGAATACCAATGAAAGAAATGGTTAGCGCTATGGCTGTTGGAAAAGCAGACAAAACAATTATTGTTGATGTTGACAAAGATGAAGAAGATTTCCATGATGGAGAAGGTGCAACAGATATACCAATGGCAATAACTTCTAGAACAAAGAAAATCACATTATTGCAATTAGATGGTAAGATTTCAACTGAAGAACTAAAAACAGCTATCGAAATGGGTAAAAAAGCATGTGGAGATGTTTTAGAAGTTCAGATGAAAGCCTTAAAAGAAGCAAATACGGAGGATAAAGAATGAGCAACCATATAATGCCAACATTGCAGAAAAAAAGAATAATTGAGCACATTACAAGCGGTAAAAGATTTGACGGAAGGAAGATGGACGAATTCCGGGACATTGTTGTAGAAAAAGCGATTAGCAAAAACGCAGAAAGTGCAATTTCATTAAAATTAGGAAAAACACATGTTTACGCCGGTGTTAAGATGGCAGTTACAACTCCTTATCCAGATTCACAGGACGAAGGAACATTCATGACAACAGCTGAATTGCACCCGATGGCTTCTAGCAGATTCGACATAGGAAGACCCGGAATTGAAGCTATTGAATTAGCAAGAGTTATTGACAGAGGAATACGAGAATCTGGATTTATTGATTTCAAGAAACTATGTATTAAAGAAGGAGAAAAGGTATATCAAGTATTTTTAGACATAATCGCAATTAACGATGATGGAAACTTATTTGATGCAGCAGGTATCGCAGCTTTAATCGCTTTAGGACAAGCAAGACTCCCAGTTTATAACGAAGAAACAGAAAAGATTGAGCACGAGTTTAGTAAGAACCCACTTCCATTAAACAAAGAAGCATTATCATTCAACACAACATTCCACAAAATAGGAAATCAAATTGTTATCGATCCAAGTGTTGAAGAACAAGCAGTGTCTGATTTTAGATTAGGAATTGCAATAGGAGAAGGAAATAAAAAATGTAGAATTACTGCAATGCAAAAAGGAAAAGAAGGCGCAATTGATACAGAAGACATGGAAAAGATTTTAAACTTGACTGAAGAAGTATATAGTAAGAAATACGCTGAAATAAAAAAGCTTGTATTCGACTAAAATGGCAGAACCAAAAAGAGAATTCACAAAATACGAAAGAGCGAGGATCATCGGCGCTAGAGGTTTACAAGTTTCTATGGATGCACCACTTCTATTAAAGATATCTAAAGAAGATCTAAATGGGGTTAATTTTGATCCACTAAGAATTGCTGAAAAAGAATTAGATTCTGGCGTTCTGCCAATTACAGTTAATAGACCAATGCCAAGAAGAAAAGAGGAAGATATCGCAAAAGTAAAGCTAGAAGATAAAACTTTGAGCGATGAAGAAAAAGCAAAAGCTGAAGCAGAAGAAGAGAAGGAAATTCAAGAAAGCGGAGAAATAATGGAGATGGCAACAAGCAGCGAAGAAGAAGTTGAAGAAAGAGCATCAGCCAAACCAGTAATCAGCGAAGAACTCTCTTAATATTTTTTAAAGTCTAAAACAAAACTTTATTAATACAATATTCTTAAACCATTTATGTTCGTAAAAGAGGTAAGACCAAGATTCATTAAAGACTCCAGGAGAGAAAAGACTATTTCTATAACGCTTCATACATATCACGGGACATTCACTGCATCCGCGCCATCTGGGAAGTCTACTGGGGCTCATGAGGTGGGTGCCTATAGCAAGAAGGGAAAGGCTCACTCCATGAAAAACCTCAGACATTTCTGCAGACTAATAAAAAGTAAGAATTTCTTCATCAGGAAATTAGAGGATTTGAAAAAATTGAAGGATTTGATTGAAAGATTTGAAAGAAGATTTGGACTGTTAGGCGGAAACATTACATACGTCTTAGAGAGTGTTTTCCTAAAGGCCGCAGCAGCTGAAGAAAATAAAGAACTTTGGAGGCTGATAAGAGATTCAACTGACCTTGAGAAAAAGTCAAAAATGCCAATGCCAATCGGGAACTGCATAGGAGGCGGATTGCACACAACCGGGATAAGGGGGAAAAAGCCCGATTTTCAAGAATTTTTATTAATACCAAAAGAGAAATCTTTTAGACACGCCACTACTGTTAACATCCGTGCTTACGAATATGCGAGAAAACTCTTAAAATCAAAAAAGAAAACAGATGAATCTGCATGGAATACAAAGAAAACAAATGAGGAAACGTTAGAGATATTGAAAAAAGTCGCTGAAAAATACAAACTAAGGATCGGATTAGATATTGCAGCTTCTTCTTTCTTCCAAAGAAACTATTATGAATACAAAAACAAAAGCCTAACGAGAGATCGGCTAGACCAAATCGACTATATTGAAAGATTAATAAGAAAGTTTGGAATCTTTTATGTAGAGGACCCAATGGACGAAGAAGATTTTCTTGGATTTAAACAAATTCTATCAACAACTAAAGATTATAGAACCAAAAGCTTGATTGTCGGAGATGATTTGACAACTACCAACGTAGGAAGATTGTCAAGAGCAATTAGGTCTAAATCGATCAATGCCATCATCGTAAAACCGAATCAGATAGGCTCCCTTTTAGAAGTTGCCAAAGTTGTAAAACTGGCAAAGAAACATGGTTTAAAAATTATATTTTCACACCGGAGTGGGGAAACAATGGACCCGGCCCTAGCTGATTACGCTGTAGGCTTCGGTGCCGACTTCATAAAGATGGGAATAATGGGCAAAGAACGACTCATTAAACACAAAAGATTGATTGATATTGAAAGAAGCCTAAACTAATTCTACTTCAACTTCACTGCTGTACCAAAAGCTACCATCTCTGCAGCACCCTGCATAACCATAGATGTCATAAATCTCATACCGATCACTGCATCAGCACCCTTAGAAATAGCCTCATTCGCCATTCTATTGTAAGCCTCATCTCGGGCATGATCTGTCATCTGTGTGTATGTCTGGATTTCTCCACCAACAATACTTTTGAAGCTAGCACCTATATCTCTTCCTATGTTTCTGGCCCTAACAGTACTTCCTCTAACGACACCCAAGATCTGAGCAACTTTTTTGCCAGGAACCTCTTCCGTTGTAGCTACAATTATCTCTTTCATTTTTTACCTCCCTTAGAATAATTTATCTCTTCAATTTTATCTTCCTTATTGTTAAGTAAAACAAACCAACCAAGGACAAATGTCAAAACACCATACATCCAAGCAACCCAAACACCTTCACTCCCCCAATTGAATATCCCTACCCCGATTAAAAACAATCCTCCAAAAATCATTACCACTCCTGTTATTGTTCTGCTTATCTTATTCATAATTCATTAAAATAATCTAGCTTAATAAAGTTTTCTAAAATTGAAACATCAAAGGTCAAGTCCTTTACTCACCCTAGTCTCCCCAACCATTCCACCTTTTCTTCCAAGATTCTTTTTCAAAATCTTACGAGTCTCCAAGAACACCATCTCCTCTTGGACAGATGTCAACCTCTTCGCATATGTCTTCAACATATTCTCATACACTCTAGTGTCTATCTTTCCCTTGTTCATATAGTCATCTTGAAGAACCTTCATCATCTCTATCAACCTCTTCTTCTCCATTTGGAGAGCATCCTTCTTATTTTGTAGGTTAGTTAAGCTTGTCAGTTGAGACTCTGTCTTTATCCTATCTCTAATTGTCTTAGACAACTTCTTCTCATATTGGCCCATGGATTCATAATATTCTCCCATTGATAACTTATTATCCTTGAAAGTATATCTCTGGACAACTTGCATCAATTGTAACAAGAGAGCCTCCTCTTTCTTCAGCAATCTTATCTTTCTTTTTAGGTATCCTTTCCTACTCAGATATCCTCCAAACAGACCAACCCCGAGGAGAACTATCAAAGCCGACAAAGCCTGAACAGGATTCTTCCTTGAATAATAAACCAATCCAAACTCCCCCTTTGTCTCATATGAATACATCGACTGTGCTTCGTTTATTCTTTGCTTTGCCAAAACATAATCTCCTCTATTGAAGATCACGTTAGCTAATAACCACAACTTCTT
>CEPX01082697.1_pt1 | contig 12465 bp, 7 predicted proteins | sample 361361 | NCBI WGS metagenome assembly CEPX01 (sample SAMEA2619974, study PRJEB7988) | marine metagenome | biome: marine biome (ENVO:00000447); feature: mesopelagic zone (ENVO:00000213) & marine oxygen minimum zone (ENVO:01000065); material: "saline water (ENVO:00002010), including plankton... | reverse complement strand
ATATTCCGAAACATCCTTGGTCAGCTTATCCATGTATTCCTTGTATCTCTTGTCATACTCGGCAAATGCTAGTTTGTAGCGTTCAAGCCTGGCCTTCTTTTGTTCTTCAGGCTCAGTACCATACTGTTCCTCCAAAGTATTTACGTTGGTCGAGATCAGGTCCGGCTCGATATCCTTCATGATCATATCGAAAATTTCCTGGCCCGAAGGAATTACGGGCTTTGCTGGAGTTTTTACCGCTGTTTGCTGAGGATCGGACATAGGTGTTTGTTTTCCTTATTATTATATCATATTTAGGAAGCCGAGGAAACCAAGAAGTTATACTCAAATTGTGCTCCAGTTATGACTTTAGGGGGAGATTTTGCATTTTAACACTGCAAAACCCTCCCCCCAACCCCCTCCCTTAACAGGGAGGGGGCTTGTATGCTCTTTCGCCAATGATTGTATTTAGAACTAAAAATAAGGCCTCAAATCGCGTTAGAAAAGCTATATCTCAAGCAAAATCATTGCGAAAAAGGCACACAAAAGCCGAATTATTATTGTGGCAAAAATTGCGGGCTAAGAGGCTTTATGGTTTTAAATTTAGACGACAATACGCAATTGACTCATTTGTTGCAGATTTTTATTGCGCTGATAAGAAGCTGATTATTGAAGTAGATGGAATTATCCACAAATTTAAATATAAACAAGATTACATCAGAGATAGAAAATTAGAATGTATGGGATATAGAATTATTCGATTTAAAAATGAGGAAGTGATTAATAATCTCAATGCAGTTCTAAATAAAATTGCTTTTTATCTTCTGAATAATAAGGAGCTAAGAATATAAACAAAACAACATACAAAACATCTCCTCTCCCTTTAGGGAGAGGATGTCACGCGCCAAGCGCGTGACAGGAGAGGGTTAAATAATCGTATTGGTTACTCCTTCCCAGTTACCTCGGAATCCTTGGTTACTTTTTCCCCTTCTTTTTCTTCTTTTCTAAAGCCTCCACTTCTTTAGCCAACTCCCCCAACCACTCAACAACATTGTCTGAGCTTTTTCTAACGATCTCGCTGTGATAGATCTTCAATTTGTTGCCACTCACTCTCCATTGCGGATTTACTTTAAGAAGTTGCATGATTTCTTTTGCAGTTACGCGCTCAGCTAGCGTAAGAACAATTTCCTTATCATCTTTTTTAACCTGCCCTGAGCTTGTCGAAGGACTACCTGACTCTTCTTTGATGCGCGAAACTCCTGCCTTTCTACACACCATCTTGAGCTTGAGAACTGCGAATAAGTTTTCTACTTGCTCTGGTGGTTTTCCATACTCATCTTCGATATCATCCTCAAACTCTTTGAGTATTTTTTCATCTTCGCTCCCTGCAAGCTTTTGATAGACGGAAATTTTCTCCTGTTCATCAGGAATGTAGAATGTTGGAATCATCGCTTCCACAGGCAAAAGGATTTCAACGTTAATATCCTCATCTGCCCTGCCTTTGCCTCCAGCTTTAATCTCTTCGACTGCAGCCTTGAGCATTCGCAAGTAATGGCTGACTCCAACTGTGTGCATTGTTCCTGATTGATGAGCACCAAGTATTTCTCCTGCTCCTCTAATTTCTAAATCACGCATTGCAACTTGGAATCCGCTTCCAAGTTCGCACGCTTCCACAATAGCCCTGAGTCTTTTACGTGCATCATCCTTAAGCTTAGCTCCGTGATAGAGGAAAAAGGCGTACGCCTGCAATTTACTTCTTCCAACGCGCCCTCGGAGCTGATATAACTGAGATAAGCCGAAGTTTTCTGCACCATTAACGATTAAAGTGTTTGCTTTTGGGAGGTCAATTCCGTTTTCGATAATCGTTGAGCTAACAAGTACATTGTATTTTGCTGATTTGAAATCAACGATTCTTTTTTCCAAATCTTCCGGCTTAAGTTGGCCATGACCGACTATAAATGTTGCCTCGGGGACAAGTTCTCTGAGTTTGTTTGCATAAGCATCAATCGTTTCCACACGGTTGTGAAGCATATACACCTGTCCGTCTCGCTTTATTTCATCAAGTATTGCTTTTCTGACCATTTCATCCGAATACTTTCTTACTTCAGTTACAATCGGAAGCCTTCCCGGCGGAGGAGTTGTGATTGTTGTGATATCTCTGAGTTTGTGAAGTCCCAAGTTCAACGTTCGCGGGATGGGAGTCGCAGTTAATGTAAGTACATCGACAGCCGCTCGCATTTCTTTGAACTTTTCTTTTTGCTTAACTCCGAATCTTTGTTCTTCATCAACAATAACCAAACCTAAGTTGAAGAACTCCACATCGGGTTGAAGTAATCGATGAGTTCCAATGACTATATCAACGTCTCCTTTTCTTAGTTTCTCCAGAATCTCTTTCTGAGCTTTTGGTTTTTTAAACCTCGAGAGCATCTCTATCCTCACATTAAAGTCCTTCATACGCTCTTGTAGGCTCTTGTAGTGCTGGTCAGCCAAGATTGTGATAGGTGCCAGGAAAGCAACTTGCTTGCCGTCCTGAACGGCTTTAAATGCCGCCCTCATTGCTACCTCTGTTTTCCCAAATCCAACATCTCCACAAACTAAACGATCCATAGGATAGTCTGCTTCCATATCTTTCTTCAGGTCTTCGATGGCCTTTAGCTGGCCGGGTGTTTCTTGGTATGGAAATGCTTCATCAAATTTTCTCTGATCTTTTGTATCATCATTGTAGGCAAAACCTTTTGCTTTTGCGCGCTTCGCATAAAGGCCGAGAAGTTCCTTAGCAATTTTCTGAGTTTCCTCTTTCATCTTTGCAGTAACTTTTTTCCATTCCTGAGTTCCCAAGCGCGTTAGTTGTGGTTCGTTTCCTTCTTCATACACAAACTTAGAAAGTTTGTCCGCTTGGTCAACGGGAATAAATAGCTTGTCACCCTCTGCATACGTCAGCTCTAAATATTCGTGCATCATTTCATCCACTTCCTTCTGTGTCATACCCTCGAAAAGCCCGATACCATGCTCCATGTGTACCACGTAGTCGCCGGGGACTAGTGATGTGATGAAATCGAGCGCAAGTTTTTGAACACTCCTTTGTTTGCCGGCTTTTTTAAGAGAGAATATTTCGCGGTCTGTAAGAAGTGCGAACTTTTCGTCTGGATTTTGTATTGAGTGCGGAAGTAAATCATCATCTTCAGCTCCAACCAAAGTTAAAGCGCCCGCTTTCCTCTCGGGCTTGGATGTATGAGGTATCTTTTCCTCTATGCATATTCCTTCCAGTTCTTCTAGCCTCTTTGTAACAATGAAAAGAGACCAACCCTGTGTAAGCTTGTCCCGAATATCGTTTAAAAAGTCCGTAAGTGTATAAAACTTAAGAACTGAAAGGTACCTGACATGTATATGATTATCATCAGTCTCTGGAAAAGGTGTAAATCTCATTCCCATTGTCTTGAGTGGGAATTGGATATCATCCTGATCGTCCAAAACAAGAAGCGCCTCGGATGGAATTTGTTTTTCGAGTGCCAATTCCTCTTCGTAAAGAATCGGACATGCTTCAAGAGTCTTTCCTGCGTCCTCCGTCTTGGTTAAATCATCTTTATCGACCGCAATAATCTTTTCGACTTTATCGAACTCCAAAGAAATTTTGAAAGAGTGATCTTCCTGAATCGGAAATATATCAATAACATCGCCGGTACGTCGGTACTCCCCCGGCTCAAGATACAAATCTTCACCATGCCGATATCCCATTGCCACCAGCCCTTCTACGGTCTTTGTAAAATCAATCGTATTTCCCTTTTTGAATACGACTTTGTTCTCTGCAAACTCTTTAAACGATGGAAATGTCTTGTCCCATGTATCGCGAGCACACAGGAAGACATCATTACAGTCACACTGCATGAACTTGAGGAAGGTTTGCACTTCATCAGGCAAAACATTCCCCTCATCATCAACAACCGGCCGAAGAACCGATACTGATTGATCGAAAAAGTTAAGCCAATGCTCCCATGTCTCGCAGTGTTCAACTGAATCTGTCACCAAAAGAGTTGGACGGCTGTTGAATGATAGGATGTGGCTGAGCAAAAGCGCTTTGGCAGTTTCATTCGAGGCACCAGAAAGAACCAGCCGTCTTTTGGCCTCAAGTAACTGTGCAACATCCCGGTGGGTATCATCCCCCAAGAGAAGAGATGGTTTCATAACTTAAAAATGACTACTTAAAAATGATGTATTCCGTTGTAAGCCCCTCAGCCCAAAAAGACTAAGGTGACTAAGATTCTTAATTTCTCTGACTGTATTATAGCAATATAGGAGTCCACAATCAATAAATCTAATGGGGTTTCTAAGGGTGTTATTCGCGGCTTAAGAATTCATCAAAGGCCATCAAAGAATGGCCTACATTGTCCACATAAATATAGTTTTCCCAACTTTCGGTCATAATCCCCCCTGCAACGCCTCTTGTATCGGCAATACCAAACTGAAAATAGCGCAAATTTTGAATTCCCAGCCTATTTGCTGCCTCATATTTCTCAGCAATTTCGGACATATCTTCCTTGTGAACGCCTGCGGCATATCCCAGCGCTTCAGTGAAAACTGCCTCCGCAGACGTATACCATGTTTGTTCCATATCAAATCCACCCTCTATTTTGTTTTCATTTGAGTCAGTATTTTGAAGACTCATAAGTTCATCTGCCATAAAACGAATTGCCTCTCTGTACTTCTCCTGTTGATCTACTTCATACAAATGTGTATATGCAATTGTATGCCAGGAGCCCCACGATGGCCGGAAGTTTTCTTTGATTTTTGGGAAGTAATATTCATATGCCTTCCTTGCACATTCCAAATAGCGCGGATCTTCATTAAAGCGATACATATAAACGCACGCCAGTATGGCTTGGCCGGAAGCAAAGCGTTCCATCCGATCTTTCATGGCCAGATCTAGATCTTTATTCCCCTCCGGTGGATGCATAATATGAAAAGACCCATCGTCTTTTTGCATATGCAATAAGAATTTACCAAGTTGCTTTGTTTTCTTTTTGTATTTATTGGAAAAAGGAGAATCCATAAATGCCATTATCGCAAATGTAGTTTCATTTATTCTTGCCCCATCGGAATACTTTTGAATGCAGCTAAAATTCTTTTCTTTTTTTATAAGCTTAGAAACATATTTAAGATTCTTGCGGTGAGCAGTGACAATTTGGGCGTCATTAAAATGTGATGCCGCATTTGCGAGCCCATGTGAAGCAAGAATCTGCCTTACAGAATTATCTTGGTCATCCGTTTTATAGTTATTTGTATTTCGTCTATAAACAAAGCTTCCGTCCTTTCGCTGATTATTTACCAACCAATATGCTGCATCGTTATACGATCTTTCAACTGCCGCTTCATTAACCAGCGGTTTCTTTGTTTTCTGAACAACACTCGTTGGCGATTTTGGAGACAGAAGATACACCGCTATTGCCAACATTATAATTATGTCTGGCGCAGTTGTGATGTTCCGCTTAATGGAAAAGTATTTTAATGTACGAGCTATAGATTCATGTAAAGTCGGAAGCCCCCATAGAATAAGCACAAAATAATACGGAACCAGATAGCGCTCTTCTCCCGGATTTGCGAAGTATGCCGTTGAGAGCAATGATAAAATCAGAAGCAGACCGAACGTCCAGTAATATCTACCCCTCCGGAAGAGGACGGGATACAAAAGAAATCCTATCAGAAGGGCAACTGACATTATTTTCCAAAAGTTTATTGCACGATAATGCCACTCTGAGTAAATCAGATTGGGATACATCCTACCATGAAAGATATTTATGAGATTGCTGAAATTTGTAATTATTCGCTCCGGATTTTCGAGCATGCAATTAAACCCCATTTTGTAGTAATACATCTGGTTATGAAACGGCACATCCGTGATTATGTCTGTTGAGCGATCCTTGTTCCAAAAGACTGGCGGCGAGAACCACCACTTATCACCATTCGAAGCATGATATCGAATTTTTCGTGGCTGACACCACGTCATAGCAACATTTACTCCCCCATTTTCTGCAATGGCATATCTTTTGTGCTTATGTATCTTGTTATTTTCGATAGATATAAGAACTGCAGCCAGAATAAAGCCACATAACAATATCGGCAGATAGCGAAGGGCTACTAATTTTAGTTTTTCCCTAGATTTAAACAACATCCATAGTGCAAATAGTGGCAAGAATGAAAACAAGATAGGCCGTATAGCGGTACAAACTCCCAACAAAAGCCCTGTTATAACAGGATTAAATATTGATCTTCCGTCATAACGCCAGATTAAATAGACGCTACCCAAAAACAGGGGGGTAAACAAGTTTTCCGACAAAATCAACGCATTAAAATAAAGGCCTGGGTAATAGAGCGAGAAAACAATAGCAAGTATTATTGGTGCTCTTGATCTACCGGGGAAAATTATTTTGGCTAAAGCATAGAAAATAACTACTGCTGCCGCTCCCAAAAAACAGTTAACTATGGCAACATAAAAGAACCGCTCATCAAGCGCTCCAAGCCAATTAAGCGCCTTATAAAAATACGCTAACGGTATGTAAAAAGACGCCCACGAAGTTGGATAAACATGTTCTACTCCATTTAGAAAATCCATTGCAATCGAATCAATTGAACGCGGCAAGACCTTGCGGAACTGTTTGTCATCAAAAACCTGCCATACATAAATCAAGCGCAAAGCTAAAGAGCCCAGAAAAAGGACAAAATGAATACGATATTTACGAAGCCAACGCATATTGTTGGTCAGTTTAGAGAGTTATTTTGTTATTAACAATTTCTAAAATCATTCAATCCTCCTGAAGCCTTAGGGGCATCACAAGATGCAGACATTGGTCATCTGATGGGATGTGGAAGACCGCAGGATGCATACTGTCGGTCACATGCACTTCTACTTCGTCTCCCGTAACATGAGTCAGGAAATCTAGAAGGTAGGATGAACTGAGAGCAATCTTGTTTGCATTTCCATCCACAGAAACATCCAGATCTGCTTCATCTTTGCCCATCTGGGTTTGAGGAGTTGTGATATAAACTTTGTTCTTTGCAAATCCAAACGTCAGATTGTTATTAATCTCCTTAGCAAAATAATGCATGCGCTTAATGACTGTTGTGAGTTCTTTTGTAGAAATTATAACTTTGGTTTTAGTCTCCTTGGGAATGATCTGCTGATAATCCGGGAACTTGCCTTCGATAAGCCTGGACAAGAGTTTGGTTGGGCCTACATTCAGCTCGATCTGCTGGCTACTCATTGCTATCTCTACTTTTCTAATGTCTGCCTCTTTCTTTTCTTCTTTTTCTTCGTTTCCTTTCCTTTCTTCCTTCCTTGATCCTATTATCCCCTTAAGTTCTTCCAAGACTTTTGCAGGAATAATACATGATAGGTCTGTCTTTCCTCCTTTCATTGGCACTCTGTATTCAGAGAGTCTGTAGCTGTCTGTTGCTACGAATATTAGATTGTCTTTCTCTGCCCTTAGATACACACCTGAAAGGACAGGCCTAAGAGTGGATTTGGCTGACGCAAATGTGACCATATTTAGTGCATTTATAAGCGGCCCGGATTCAATAGAGAATGATTCTTCTTTTTCTACAGGTGAAATGGTTGGATATTCCGACGCGGCTTCTCCTGCGATTATTGTTTTGGCATGAGCTGATGTACATTTAAGTTGAGTGCCTTCACTTGTCTCTAAAAGAACTTCATCATCTGTATTGTATTGTGCGAAGTTTAAAATTGCCTTGGCAGGCACTGTTATAGATCCTTCGTTTTCTATGTTTGCCTCGAAGCTTGTAATAATACTCAACTCAAGATCAGTCGCGCTTACTGTGCACCTTTTTCCTTCCGCTTCTATTAATATATTTCCTAAAATCGGAAGTGCTTGTTGGTTACTTATTGCACGACTTACAAGATGAAGAGAATTTAATAACTCGGAGGTGGGTGAGGAAAACTTCATATCCCTATAGTAATAAAAAAGGTAGTAAGTATATATATAAATAGTAGTAATAATAAGGGGTTATTAAGTATTAGAGTTTTGGGGTGTGATATGTGGATATATTAGGGTATTGGCATAATAGAATATTGAGACATTTAAAGAGGCTAATTTGGAGTTTTGCTTACAAATAACACAAAACCCTTTCTAAAGAATTGAATAATCAACAAAAATAGTTCAAAAATTTACTGTGTAAGTGCAAATATGTTGTCTGGTTCTGATGTGGAAAACCTGTGGAATACTATAAAAGTTAAGGTAAAGGCAAACATAGCGTAAAAGTGGCTTACATAAGCGGAAATTAAGTGATTCCACCTGTTATCCACAGAGATGTGGAAAACAGGTATTGCACAGGGGGTGGGGATAACTTTTGAATAGAAATACACAGAGTTTGATCTATTTTCCAATAGTTTTATTCCGAAATCCTTCCCTTTTTTCTGCGCCAGGTACTCCAATCTTATTTTCTCTAACCCTCATTTCATCTTTTTTCATAGTCACAAAACTCTTATCCGGCACATCCTCGGATACAAGCACGTGGCTACTTATAAAAGTTCCTGATCCAATTTTTATCCCCGGATTAATACCAGTATGTATCCCAAGGCGGCAATCTGCTCCAATAATCGTTCCAAATTTATTCAGACCCGTCTTAATCTTTTCTCCTTTAACAATAGATGATATCTCAGCTTCATCTAGCCTTAGATTTCCTGTAGCACTTCCTGCACCAAAGGAAACATTAGATCCAACTACACTATCTCCTATGTAAGTTGTATGAGTCCAGACATGGTCAGCGAACACACTGGCCTTAACTTCACTTGAATAACCTACAACACAGTCAGATCCAATACTTGAGTCACGAACAAGGGCATTATTAGCTACGATACTATTCGGTCCAATGTAGCAAGGGCCTCTGACAGTTGCGTGCGGAAAAACTTTTACGCCCTCGGACATAATTACAGAACCATCAATAACAGCAGTTGGATGAACTTGAGCGGATTCATGTATCTTCTGTTCAGAAATTTTACTTAGAAGCATTGGAAGAAGGTTAAGCATATGCCAGGGGTACTTAATTGCCTGCCAGACACCTTCGAAAGGCACCGCTGAGTATATATATTTCTTAAATAACTGATCGAGAGCAATTTCATATCCATCATCTTTAGCTGGAGCTTGCTTAAGGGCTTCCAGAAGAACCGATGAATCTTTGTGAACATGAGCGACTATGTTTACAAGGTCGCTTGGCTCATTTCCTTCTTTCGGCTTTTCGATAATACTTGTGATTCGTTCGCCATCAATCTGCAGATACCCACCAGGGAAATACCTATCAACTTTTTGCGCAAGAAGCGCACCCTGAACATCAGGGCTCTGACATTTATCGATTAAGTTCTTGTAAGCGGAAGGATCAATCACATCATTAACACATACGATCATCACAGGTCCAGATCCAATCTCAGGCAGAGCATCCAACAAAGCCCCACGCATTCCAAGACTCAGATCCTTCTGTTCAACGATGGAAAACTCGGGGTATTTCTCTCTAACCAGCTCCAGATTATGAGTGCCTCCAATCAGCGTAATATCGGTCAATCCGGCTGATTTAAGCCTTCCTGTGGTTATTTCCAGCAAATTGGTTCCACATATGGGAAACAGCGTTTTTTCGCTTAGGGGCCAGAAACGCACCGATCTGCCGGCAATGAGTAAAAGGACCCTCATTGAGGAAATTCTAAAGCCAAAAGCCCAGCGAGGGAAACGAATGGCAGACATTTTCGGGCTGTATGTATCCGCCTAGGCGGATACATACACTCATTTTAGAACCAGCTGGATCGTCCCATCATCTTTAGTCGACTTAATGCCAATATTCATATCATTGAGTCTTGCAATAACCTCAGGCGAGGGATGACTGTAGCTATTGTCCTCCCCTACTGATATAAAAGCTTGCTTAGGGTTCACCCCTAAAAGAAACCCCGTTGAAGATGATGTGCGCGAACCATGATGCGCGATTTTTATTAAATCAGATCCAAGCTCAGCTCCACTTTTTAATATTTTCTCCTCTGCCTCTCCCTCGATATCTCCAGTTAAAAGAATTGAATGCTCCTTATATAAAACTCGCAGAACAATAGAAGAATTATTAGTGTCCATATCACAATAAGAGCACGGGTGAATCACATCGAGGATGATTCCATCGCCGATATCAATATCTTCATTCGGATTGGGCAGGATTACTCTTATATTTTGCCCCGAAGCTTCTTCCAGAAACGACTTGTAACGAGAATTTTTAGATTCGGTCATAGCAACCAGTAAATTGCCAACATCATATCGTTTAAGTACATCGGGCAATGCAGTCATATGGTCAGCGTGAGGATGAGTTAGAACTACCAGATCAATTGATCGATCAAAGAAAGACATGTGTTCCCCAAGATGTTCGAGGGCTGCAAGATCAGGACCACCATCAATAAGTATTTGTTTACCTGAGGGCGTCACAATCAGAATCGAATCGCCTTGGCCTACGTCAAGGATGTATGTGTGGAGGTTTCCGTCAGGCAGAAGAGTTAGTTCCCGCGCAGTTAAAACAAGTGAGATTGTAAGTAATCCGGTAATGATCCATTTCTTATTCATATTGTTAAATACAAATTAATTTTCAATTTTCAATTTAAAATTTTCATTCAAGGTCCAAATAACAATTAACTAAAAATTATTTTACTGATTTCATACTTTGTGCAATCTTTTGAAATATTAAGACAAGTTCGTGACATTCTTGCCAAATAGGTATTACCTCATTCTTTTTATCGGGGACTGCCACTGCAATCATGCGCAAAAAATGCTTTGTCTCGCCGCATTCTTTTTTAACAATATGTATTTTGTTTCTAAAGTCTTTTTTTGAACTAGCACCATTAGCTTCCATGTAGTTAGCCCCAATACTTGTGGAAGAACGTATTATCTGAGAAATCAGATGCTTGGTAATGTCGGTTTTTGGTAATTTTTTGCATAATTTGATGACCTCCTCTCCGAATTTGGCGGTTCGTTCTTCTAAGTCGTATTTTCGCAACCCACTTTGCTTAATTGATTCATTGAACATTGGAATTTGAATGAAAATTTTAAATTGAAAATTGAAAATTACTCTGTTCTTTCAAATATCATCCTAGGTGTAAAAAATTCCAATAAAACCCAATTTCAAAAAAAACTTTTCGTAGTTGGGATCTTTTGCCTTCTGTAAAAGAAAAAAGACGTTCCGCACCAAAGCGGAATATGCATAATACAATATTATTATTAAACTGACATCCTATACCAATTCACCAGCCATTTTCCTTTTTCTGCTAGCCATCCATCCAGCGACACCACCGAATACTATAACTGCAGCTGCAAAGGCTCCAGGTCCTGTGTTATTAAGAGCACTTGGCTGATGTGCAAGAGGCTGAGCCGCCTGAACTGTTGCGGCTACCGGAGGAGGTGTGGGTTGCTGTGTACCTGGCTGTGCAATCGGTGCCATAGAAGGCATAGAAGAGATTCCAACTCCTCCAACATTAATTGACTGGAATTTACCCATAAATGCCTGACCGTCTTTCTTTACATATGAAAGCATCAAACCAAATGGTCCTGGTTCCACACTTGGGATTTCGATTCCATTAATGTTGGCCTGCAGATTCTGCGATTCACCGAATGTCATGCCGCCGTCGCGAGATTGATTAACAACATAATGAGCTAAATCGATTTGGCTTCCTATAACATCCCAAGAAGCTTTTATAATAAATACTCCATTACCTTCCGGCGTCTGTTCAAGTTTCAAATTTGATATTCCCTGGAAAGGCTCTTGAGCTACCACTTGCACGGTGCCTGCGACTTGTGTGCGCCCTCTTCCTTGCAAGTGTCCATTGAAGAATGCACGTCTTGCGATTTGATCCAGAGGAATTCCCTGTGGGCTGTAAGCAGGTTCGCTGACTCTCAATTCATAAACAGTTCCTGCAACTTGTTCCTGAGTATTTATAGTTGCCTGCTCATCCTGAATTGCAAGTTGAAGAATATGGAGAGGATTACCACTTGAATCTACTATGGAAAATGCTTCAGGGGCGCGAGTTGGCTCAACTAATATCGCAGCAGAGAACAAAAGCTGTACCTGAGTTGGTGAAATAGCTTCCGCAGAGAGAAGGCTTACTGAAGCTGGGAGAGACGGAGGCGGAGGCAGCAAAGGTTGAGTTGGCGCAGGAGGTTGGGCAGCCTGAACAGTTGTAGGTATGTTAACAATTTCATTTACATAAGGTTGATAACTGCCTGGAATACTAAGTATTTCATCTTGAACCATCAGAATATCTTCAGCTTCTACATCAAAATTTTCATCCACTGGTAATAGGTCTTCATCTCCACCCATTAAATCGTCTTCCATATCTCCATCAGGAAGATCCTCATCTACGAACAAATCATCCTCCAAATCATCATCGTCATCAGCAAAATCCTCATCAAAGTCATCATCTAGATCATCGTCATCGTCAGCAAGGTCATCATCATCAGCAAA
>CEPX01197768.1_pt1 | contig 12469 bp, 16 predicted proteins | sample 361361 | NCBI WGS metagenome assembly CEPX01 (sample SAMEA2619974, study PRJEB7988) | marine metagenome | biome: marine biome (ENVO:00000447); feature: mesopelagic zone (ENVO:00000213) & marine oxygen minimum zone (ENVO:01000065); material: "saline water (ENVO:00002010), including plankton... | reverse complement strand
TGGATAATGCAAAACATATTCTCTAGGATAGAAATTCTTTTTAATGGCAGACTTCTTTGAAAAAAATGAGAAATGTTGAAGGTTATGTTTTTATTGTAGATTATGGGAATATTTTTCCGATGTTTGGTAGAAGAAACAGGGAAGTTCCTATTCTAGAAGAGAATAGAAAATTTGATAATTTTGAATTCAATGATCTTGCTGCTTATTCTTCTGTTTTTGAAGTACGAGAAGGAGCAGATGATTATTTTGGAGGAATGAATGGTCAGAAAATCAGAAGAATAAATTTAGCACAGATAAATATGAAAATTGCTGAGAGTCATGGAGAAGCAATAGAGGAATTAGCAAATGAAACTGATTTGATAACAATTATGATTAATGACGAGTCCAAGGTGATAGAGAGAGCTCTTTTAGGGCCAATTGTAAAAGGAAAACCAAATTTTGGTGTACTTCCGGGTGCTTTTTTAAGAGATACAAATTACAGAACATTTAGAAGAACTTCTAAATTATGGAAGGGACTTCCTTCTCCTTTTAAGAGGGCGGAATATTTAGGAAGGGAGGTTAATAGACAAGCGCAGTGTGGAGCTATGATTGCAAAACTTAAATTAAAAAGATTAGAAGAAATTGCAGTCAACTTGTCGGTTTAACCTAAATTTAATCAAACAATTAATAACATATCAAATATTAGATGGGTTCTATTAATGCATGGTGGAGCAAGAAGGTGAAGCCGGGGCGGCCGGGGATTTATGTTGAATAGTGTTACTTCTTAAGAATAATAACAGACATAAGATTTATAAAGTTCTGTAGGTGGTGTTTTGTATGATAAATGGAGACTTGATTGAAAGATGCGAAGGATGCACGTATTGTCCATTTGAAGAAATATTAACTCTTAAGCAGAGGAACTCGGAGGTATTGGAACAGCCTATTAGTCATCGTCACCCTCACCGTGGCATAATCGAGGAAGTTTGCGGTAAAAGGTATGATGAGGTTTGCGAGATGAAATATGCTATGATGCGAACAGGGCTTTCTGATTTTGATGTAGCGCAATTTGGATTGGTTATTAAGGATTTTTGCAATGATTTGAGCAAGAATGAGAAAAGAGAGATAAGGGGTGTTGAAGCTTTTCCTATTTGGGTTAAGAAGAGAGATTTAGGCAGGGGGTTTGAAGAAAGTTATGCAGGGAGATTTAGGGAGGTATGGGATTTGGGTCTTAGAGAGTTTGCTGGAGAATCTGAATCTTTTCAAGCTTTGAGTGAACTGAGTATTTATGAGATTATTGTTTCTGAAAATTATGATGTACAATTAGCTGCTTTAAAACAAAGAATATGTGAATTTAAAAAAAGAGATGAGGAAGGTCTTAAATCATAAAGTAACCTTAATCAGACATTAATTATTTAAAGAGAGTTTTGCTTTATGTTGTATGAAAAATAAGGTGAATGGGACTGTTTATAAAATCATCCACGGGCCGCGGACATTGGGGCAAAAGGCAGCTGATGGGCTGTCGAGGTGGGCAGGGAGCTGGACTTTTATTCTGGGTTTTTTTCTTTTTCTTGGTTTATGGATGATGGTGAATGTCTATGCGTGGATTAATACGTGGGATCCTTATCCTTTTATTTTGCTGAATCTTGTTTTAAGCTGTCTTGCTGCGATTCAGGCGCCGATAATTTTGATGAGTCAGAACAGGCAGAGTCAGAAGGACAGAGCAAAGGCAGATTATGATTATGCTATTAATAGGAACTCTGAGAAAGGTATTGGGGAAATTATAAGGAAATTGAATAAAATTGAAAGGGGGTTGATGAAAAAAAGGTGATGGTATTTACAGCAATTGAGTGGATGGCCTTGATTTTGGTGATGTTTGTTGCTATTAAGCTGATTGTTATTCTTGTGAATCCTAATGCGTGGAACACAAAAGTAATTAAGAAAGTTTGGGCTCATGCTCATCTGGCAATGGCAGTTTCGCTGGGTTTAGCTGCGGTCGTTTTGTATTATCTGCTGCAGAGCGGGTTGACAATTGTGCAGATTTTGGCGGTGACGCTGTTTGTGGCGCTTTTAATGGGGGCGGGGGCAGCTGCTTATAAAAATGAGATAATTGAGCTGGCTGAAAATTTATTAAAAGACAAGTCGCTTGTTAAAAAATCGTGGCTGTATATAGTAATCTGGATAATTCTTATTGTCTGGGGTGCTAAGATTCTTTTATTTTGATTTTATTTTTATTTGGTGTTTTAGATAGTTGGATGTATACTTTTCAGTATATAAATTTTTTTAAACATCCATAGTGATTTGGATTAATGGAGAGAAAAGGTGTTTTGTTTGAGATTGGTTATCCTCATTTTTATGAAGGTGTTAATTATTGTTGGCCTAATAGAGATAAGGATTATGATGCTCTTTTCCTTGATAAAAGAGATGAACTTGGCGAGGTCTTAATAGAAAACCTGAAGAGATATATCTCTGATTTTGGGGTGTGCGCTTCTGTTCCTCCTTATCCTAATTTACAAAAAGGAGAAAAAGGTCTTGCGCTTCATCTGGGGGGCGGTGGATAGAGTTATGGAAAATGTTGGGAAGCCATTTTATAAATGGACATAATTTAGATTCGTGGATTGATAAGGCTGCTGCATTTAATATTGGTTCAGATGTTTTAGAATATCTCTCTCCAGAAATTCTTGCTCCGAGAATAATGAAAAAAGGGGGGAAATGGTCAATGAGATATCCGTTACCTGATGGTGTTGATAGAATAGAACATGAATTATTTTCTGAAGAAAGTCTTAGGAATGTTTATGAATTAGTTGATTTTGATCCTGATATTAGGATAACTGATGAAAATAATCTTCAGAAAATTGTGAATTCTAATGGGGAGATTGTAATTGAAAATGATTTTTGCAAAGGGAGAAACTTTGAATCTTGGGATGTTGCGAAATCATCTTTTGTAATTTCACGGGTAATGTTGTTAAGTGATCTGTGTTAAAAGGGTTTAAAAATAAATGTGTGATTAAGTAGGTATTATACAAGGGCACCTTTAAAAAATTTAAAGTAATTTCTTTTTCCTGAAGTGTTTTGAACTGGTGCTTGTCCATTTGGAACTTGCTCGTGCCATTTTTGGACATACCATGCCAGATTCCAGCCGTCAAAAGGATGGACTGTTTTGTTATTTTCTTGTTCGTGCCCGGGACATATTCCGATAATCATTGCAGAAAATTTAGACCATTCATCAAGTTCATCTAATCTTTGGCACGGGGCTGCTGCTGGAATAAACCCGAAACCCCTCAATAAACTTGGATCTGGATTTCCACAAAAAGCATCTATGTATCTTGGTCCTAAGTTTAACCTATCTAAAACTGTTTCAAGAGGGAGAACAAAGCTATCTGGTTCGTGCAAGATTGCATAGCAGACATCTTTTACTGGAACTGACTGTGGTTCTGTATTCCATAATTCAGCTTGGTCTTTAGTTTCATCTGTCCAATCTGTTGGATTTTTTGGAGCATGGTGATGTGGGTTGTTTTCACCAATAAGTTTGTGGGTTGTTTGAGAAGGTCTATCTATGGATGTTGAGCTTTCATAAATAAAACTTGGCCTTAGTCTTTCTTCAGTTGTGTGAGCGCATCTTGTTCTTCCTGCTGTGTCAGTTATTTTTTTATTAGTTGCATGCTTTGGGTTTCTTGGACATCTGTCATACCTGATATGAGGCAATCTGAATTGCTCTGGAAGTTCTTCATCTGTCCAAATTAAATTATCTTTATTTAGATCCATCCAGTGCTGAATAAATTCTATTAAACCAGTTGTTCCTAAATCATACATTACATCTGTTGGAGAACCCCATCTTACATAATCTAAACACTCTCCGAGATATTCATTTTTCATTCTTTCTCCTTCTAAAAGAAATTTCATTCTATTTTTTATGCTTCCTTTTCTATTAATAAAAAATTTAAAAGTAGGGTCGAGTTTCCTTTTTATTCTTTCATCAAGCGTTGTTGCCATTGAAATATAATTAGATTTATGTTTTTAAGAATTTGTATGGTGTAGAAGACATTTTTATTCTAGGATTGCTTTCTTGTAAAACTTTTTGTTTTTCTTTTTAAAAAGCCAAACATAGAGTTTGGTATTTTTGTTTCTTGCGTTGCTAATAAACCCTTTATTAATCCTATAGCATCTTTGACATTTTTCTCTCTGTACATATGGATTCCAAAAATACCTTTAAAACTATCATCAAATTGAGGTTTTTGTAAGAACTCTAATTGCCTCTTCATTGAGCTTTTTAATTTTTCAATATTCCCTTTTAATAAGTGTTCTTTCAATTCTTCTTTACTGCAGGGCATTAGTGCAACTATATCTCTAATATCTGATAATCTTCCTGAATGAAACTTCATTGCTACGATTAACTCTCTCTTCGGTGTTAAAAACTCTGAATTATCTAGTTTTCTTTTTTCAGAGTTTTTCTTAATGTAATCAAAACTCCATGTGGAGTCTGTTGTTCTTGATACTAAACCATTAATTAAAAAATCTACATCTACTGCCAAACCTTTCATTTTCTTTTCAAACCGTTTGAATTTTTCTCCATATAATAATTCAACTTTTTTGTTATAGCTTAATGCGTATCCTTTTTTAATTAATAAATCTTCAAATTTTTTTAAATCTCTTTCTTGAATTACTATATCTAAATCAACTGAAAATCTTTTTTTGTAAGTTGAAATAGCATAACCCCCAACGACAATAAAATCTAGGTTCTGCTCTGATAGTAGATTTAATATTTTCATAACTTCTTTTTCTCTTCCTAATAATCCTTCTCTAGAATTTAACATTTTTCATAGTGCTTATTTCAGCATATTTTGCTTTTAATTTCAAATTATATAATGAATCTAATTGTTCTAAAATATTTTCTAAATATAATCTTTTACACCAAGAGACTAATTCTTTTAATGGCATTACTGGTAATCCGGCTTTTTTTTCTATTTTAAATTTCTTTTTGGGAGTTATACAGATTAAAGGTCTTTCCTTAATTATCCCTCTTTTTGAATAAGGGATTTTATTGTTTTCTAAAAAATTCTTTAATTTGTCTAAATCCTTTTCATAAACTTCTAAAAAATAAATTCTGTCAGAAAAATCTCCTGTTATATAGCTGCCTTTTGTCCAAATAGCTACTGCTGTACCTTTAATAAATCTTACTTTTAATTTTAAATTTTTGATTAATCTCCAGAAAATTGCGTCTTTTTCTATAACAGAAACAGCATTATCTAATTCTATAAATTTTTTGTAGATTAAATTTTTATTTATTTTTATTATTGTTTTATTTCCTTTTTCTATTAATTGCAATACATTATAGTTCTGCAAAGTTTTGACCCACTTATAGACTGCTGAATAAGCAAATCCGATTTTATTAGCCAAGCTAAGGATGCTCTCTCCATTTTTTACATTTTTTACTATTTTCATAGTTATTTCATTTAAGATGCTCATTATCTTTTAAAAGATAATGAGTTTATAAATCTTTTGGGTTATTCAAAACGGAAAATTTAAATGATATAATCTGCATAATATATTACAATGATGATTGATATGTAAAGGGAAACATAACATTTTCCTAAGCTGCTCATCAAGCTGGTTTGACCTTTTGGGAGATGGGGGAATATTTAGTAGAACAAGGGTTTAAATCAAGTTACTCTTTAGAAGATTTTGAAAAAGAAATGAAATTTTTAGAAAAATAATCTATTTTTCTTATTCTAAAACAGCTTTGATTCTTCTAACTCCAGCTGCACTTGATTCTTCTTTTTTGATTTTGAATTTGCCAAGCTGACCTGTTGACTTGACATGAGGGCCGGCACAGATTTCTGTGCTGATTTTTCCGATTTTGTAGACTTTGACTTTTTCGCCGTACTTAGATTCGAACACGCCTTGGGCTCCTGCCTTTTTTGCTTCACTGACTGTCATTTCTTCTACTTTTACTAGCAGGTCTTTTTTGATTTTGTCATTAACCCAGTCTTCTACTTTTTGCTGTTCTTTGTCTGTGAGTTTTCTGTCAAAATTAAAATCGAATCTTAGTCTTTCTGGAGTGATGTTGCTTCCTTTTTGAAAGATGTCTGGTTTTTTTAGAACCTCACGAAGAGCTTGGTTGAGCAGGTGGGTGGCGGTGTGGAGGCGGGTTGTTGCTTCTGAGTTGTCTGCTAGTCCTGATTTGAATTTGCCTTCTGCTGCTGTTCTGCTTAGTTTTTGGTGTTTTGCTAGTTCGTTTTCAAAACCTTTTTCATCTATTTTGATTTTCTTTTCTTGTGCTAATTCTTTTGTTATTTCTAATGGAAAGCCGTAGGACTGGAATAATAAGAATGCTTCTTTGCCTGAGATTTTTTTATTTTTGGACATTTTTTCAAATTCTCGCAACCCTTTTTCAAGTGTGTTGTCGAATCTTTCTTCTTCTTGATCTATAATCTTGAATATTTTTTCCTTGTTTTTTAATTCGGGGTAGTCATTATATATTTCGAAAACTTTTTCTGCAATGGGATTAATTAAATCTGTTCCGACAAATCCTAATTTTCTTAGGTTCATAATTGTACGCCTGATTAATCTCCTAAGAACATAACCTTGTTCTGTGTTGCTTGGAATTATGCCGTCGGCAATTATGAAAACCGCTGCTTTGATGTGGTCTGCGATTATTCGCATTGTTCTCTCGTTTCCTTTGTATTTTTTTCCGGACAGGTATTCTATTTCTTCTATTATTGGTTTGAATGCGTCGGTGAGATAATCATCTTCAAGGTTGTTTAGGATTGCAACGATTCTCTCTACTCCCCCCCCGAAGTCGATATTTTTTTGTTCTAGTTTTTTAAATTTCCCTTTCTCATTTTTGTTATATCCCATTAATACATCATTTCCTAATTCCACCCAATTATTGTCTTGTGGATCAAAAGCTTCAGGAGGTTTTTTATTGTTTAATTTCCAATAAAATATTTCTGTGTTTGGCCCGCAAGGTCCTGTTTTTCCTGCTGGCCCCCAAAAGTTTTCCTCTTTATTTAAAAATGCTATTCTTTTTTTTGGTATTCCCAGATCCAGCCAGGCTTGCTCTGATTCTGTATCTTTTGGCGCATCTTTATCTCCTTTGAAACAACTTGCTGCTAGTCTTTCAATAGGGACGCCGAGTATCTTTGTTATAAATTCAAGTGTGAATTCAACAGCTTCTTTTTTCCAGTAATCGCCAAGAGACCAGTGGCCGAGCATTTCAAAGAAGGTGTGGTGATATGTATCTCCGATGTTTTCAAAATCAACTGTTCTTATGCACTTCTGATTATTTACTAATCTCTTACCTAGGGGATGTTTTTCTCCTAAAAGATTTGGAACAAGCGGCTGCATTCCTGCTGTTGTGAAAAGAACTGTTGGGTCGTTTTCTGGTATGAGACTTGAATTCGGAATTTGCTTGTGGTCTTTTGACTTGAAGAAGTCAATGTATTTTTTTATGAGTTGTTTTCTTGTTATTTTCATGGTAGAAGTAGTTAATTGGGATTTAAAAATTTAGGCATTCAACTGCTTTAGCTTTTCCTGGATTCCCTGCAATTCTAAATCAACTGAATCTGGTTCTCCGGGTTCTTCTATGATTGAAATTTCTGTGGGTGGTTTTTCTGGGGCTTTTGGTTTATGGGGATGGTTTATTTTTACTGACTTTGGGATGGCTGCTGTTGGAATTGAATCTTCAAGTATTTCCATGTCTTCTTTAATAGAATCAAAAAGTTCGTGCATTCTTGTTTTGAGATTTTTTTCCTGCTGTAAAAATTGGTTTAAATTCCTGAGATGTTTGACTGAATTAAGCAGGTCTATTTGGCTTGCGAGAATATTTGATTTGCCTTTTTTATATTCTTCTCTATTTATTGACATGTAAATTTCTTCTTTGGTTGCCATGTACTTTTAAAGTTGGTCAAAAATATTTGAATCGATTTCAGCTAGACGTGATTTGAGTTTTTCTAAATCTTCTGTCCAGTCAGAGATTTCTGTTTCTTCTTTTTCTTTGACACTTTTTACTTTTTTTAGAACTTTTTCGATTTCTTTGATTTTTAATTTTATTTTTTTGAAATCTTTTTGTGCACTTTGGAATTTATCAATCCTTACGTAAATGGGTCCTGTTTCTTTTGGTATGTTTTCCTGCATTGACATGGATTGCGGTAACTCTTTGGTTCTTGATTCATGCATTGGTAAGGACTGATGTAACTCTATTGTTTTTGGTGTCTCTTCTTTTGGTTCAGGTAGTGTGGGAATTTCTGGGTGATGTTCTGTCTGAGTTGGGATTGGAGGAATCTCAGGACGGTGGTCTGTCTGAGTTGGGATTGGAGGGATTTGGGGAGAGGGTATGGGGGGGTTTGGAATAGGACTTTCTATTTCGTTGTGGGAGCCGCCTTGCGGCGGCTCCACAACCACCTCATTATCCTCAGGAGTTTGATTATCAGAAACTGCATGTTTGACTATTTCACGATTTATATTTTCATTTTTTTTGCCCACAGGAAAAGAAGGTAATTCTGGTAAATCTTTTTTTTCAGGAATCTCTGGAGCTGAGGGAGAAGGTAATTGCGGCAGGGAGGGGGCAGGCGGAATTTCCGGCACTTCTTCTTTTTTACTAAATAGACCCATGTTAATCCTTATTAAATTCTTCTTTTATAGGTTTATATTAACTTTATAATTACGACAAATGAAATAAAAAGGTATTTAAAAGAGACACATCATGGGTAATTATGCAAATTAAACTTCTCCATAATCTTGTTGAGGAATTGGCTGGTGTTGATACTGGCAGGATAGTTGATATTCTTTTTAATAAAAAAGATGTGAATGAATTTCTGATTGCGAAAAAAATGGAGTTGACGATTAATCAGGTTCGGAATATTCTTTATAAACTTTCAGCTGACGGGCTTGTGACGTTTATTCGGAAGAAAGACAAGCGAAAAGGGTGGTATATTTATTACTGGACTCTTAAAACTGAGAAGTGTCTTGTTAAATTGGAGCAGTCACTTATTAGTAAAATTGCAGATTTAGAATCGCTTTTGGAGAGCAGGGAGACAAAGAGATTTTATGTTTGCAAGGCGTGTGATATTGAGGTGAGTGAGGAGACAGCACTTGAGAATGGGTTTACTTGCGAGGAATGTGCTGAAGTTTATGCGTTGCAGGATAATGCTCAATCAATAAAAGAGACAAAAGCGCAGATTCTCCGAAGGGAGAGAGAGTTGAAATTGATTAATGAAGAATTAGGAAGCTTAAGAGAAAAAGAAGAAAAGAAGAAAGCGAGGCAAGAAAAAAAGCTTGAGGAAGAGACAAAGAAAAAACCTAAGAAGAAGGTAAGGAAGAAATTTGGAGGAAAGAAAAAGGCAAGGGGGAAGAAGAATGGCGGGGGGCATGGTAAGGTGAAGAAGAAGGGCAGGAAAGTTGCAAGGAAGGTTGTGAAGAAGGGTGGAGGAAAGGGTGGGAATAAGAAAGTGGGAAAGAAACCTCAGAAAAAAGGAAAGAAAAAGAAACCTTGGATAAGGTGGAAAAAGAAAACTTCTAAAAAGAAGTAGATTTAAATAATTAGAAAATTTATAAGAACATGGTGCGGAAAATTTTAGCAACTTATACAGGGTGGTTGATTTTGGTTAATGTTATTGCTTTTGTTGGGTTTTTGGTTTTGATTAGTTCTATTGGTGAGGATACAGCTGTTTCGTGGCTTGCGATTCAGCCGGCTGCGATTTTATCTGGGAAATATATTTGGACTTTTATTACAAGTATGTTTATGCATGCAGGGCTTGGGCATTTGTTTGTGAATATGCTTTCGCTGGTTTTTATTGGAAGTTTTGTTGAAAGGTTAGTTGGTAAGAGAAGATTTTTAGGTTTATATTTTGGGGCGGGGTTGTTTGCTGGGCTGTTTTTTGTTTTGGTGGCGTTGGTAACTCAAACTGATTTGAATATTTATGCAGTTGGAGCGAGTGGGGCGATTTTTGGGCTGGGGGGGCTGTTGGCTGTTTTGACTCCTCGGCTTCCTGTTTTGGTTTTTTTTATTATTCCGATGCCAATGTGGCTGGCTATGGTTTTTTTAATGGTTGGTATATGGGCAATTTCGCTTGCAGCAGATCTTCCGATTGGCAATGTTGCGCACTTGGGGGGGCTGGTGGTGGGGCTGGGGTATGGGTTTTATTTAAAGAGAAAATATCCGCGGAAAACAAAGATGATAAGCAGGTATTTTTCAAAGTGAGAGTAAGAGGTAATAAAAATGAAAAAAAGAGGTTGGAGTTTATTGTCAGTTGTCACATTGATTATTATAATTTTGCTTGTAATCTACCTAATTAAAAAACTTTATTTTGGGGGTTGAAACTGGACTGGATTGACTCTATTTTGATTTTATTTGGGCTGTTTATTGCTTATCAACTTTTAAGGGCGATTCTTGGGGGGAGTTGGCAGACCGAAGGTTTAATAATCGCGCTTTTAGTTTTTAATTTAGGCTTGACATGGAAATTAAGTTTAAATGTGATGAAGTCGAACATGAAATTTGAAAGGCACATAGGGTGGCATAAAGCAAGAGATAATAAAAAATGAAAAAAGAGAAAAACTTTTGGGTGAGAAATTATAGGGCGTGCTGGGAATTTTTAAAAGAAAGCTCGGACTATCATATTGCGGCGCTGGGGATTTTTTGTGTTTTTATTATTATTGGGTTTGCTTTTCCGATTTTTTTTCAGGAGCAAATTTTTGCGTTTATGCAGGAGCTTTTGTCTACTATAGAGAATTTTAATGTTTCTGAACTAACAAGTTTTATTTTTTTTAATAATATAAAAACTGCTTTTTTTGCAATGGTGCTGGGAATTTTTGTGGTTTTTCCAGCTGGTGCAATGGTTGTGAATGGCTACTTGCTGGGTTTTGTGGCACGGTTTGCTGTTGATGAGGCAGGGAGCATTTTGGTTTTGTGGAAACTGGTGCCGCACGGGATTTTTGAGCTGCCCGCTGTTATTTTGTCAGTTGGGCTTGGGTTGAAGATTGGGGTGGAGATTTGGAGGAAAAATTCTTGGAAGATTTTGAAAAGAAACTTCAAGGAAGGGCTGAGATTTTTTATTTTTGTGATTTTTCCGTTGCTGTTGGTAGCGGCGGTTATTGAGGGGTTTTTGATTTGGGGGTTGGGTTAGTAGGAATCAGAAAATGTATGCCCTCGCAAAATCTACTCACAATTCACTCTTGTCTGTTTTGTGATATCCTCTAAGACAATGGCAAAAACCTCCGCCTTGTCGGCTCCCGGTTTTTGCTAATATTTTATGATCAGTTGCAAATTCCTGATTGCTGTTCAGCATTTTACGATGTGGGAAAAGGGATTATCCATTACTAAAAATGTGTGCGAGAGCGAAAGCCGACAAGGCGGATTAAAAAATTTTGCATTTTCAAGTGTTATTAAAAAATATTGTTGAAAAAGCGAAATTTTTTCGAGCAGGATTGAGTTAGCAGAAACCTATTTATATGGGGGATTGTTTATTAGAGGATGGATAAAGAGGCAGAGTTGAAATTTATAGTAACGGTATTTTATTTGGCAGTTTTAGTTGGGATTGTTCTTGCGACATGGTTTTATGTTATTAATTTAAATGTCCCGGTTTATACGAAGGATTTGAACTTTGCTTTTTGGGCTGTTGTTTCGACTGTTATTCTTGTAGCAGGGGCTATACTTGTGGATGTGATTGTCTGGAAAAGATAGAGTGATTAAATGAATAAAGGAAAAGAAATAGTTTTCAAGATTTTCTCATCTTCTTTTCATCCCTTCTTTTCTGCCTTTTTCTTTTCCCTGCCTCAACTAATCTATTAATAATAATATCAAGAGTTTTTTCCAATTCATCTTGTCTTTTCACGCCAAGCATAAACGGATATCCTGAACGAACCTTTACAATCGCGTCTACTCCATTAATTTTCCCAGAATACACTAGGTTCCTTCTAGGTGGACAATCAACCTCACTACCATCAAAAACACCAGGAATCATCCTTTCCAAATTCAAGACATGCAAAGGTTTTTCAAACTTATACTCTCTCTCATTATAACCCATTTCATACTTACAAACTTTGTATTTAAAAATATTCATATACTCAAACACTCTAAATACATTAGAAAAATTCTTTTAGTCTTTTTTGCTTTTTATAATTAGCAAGAATCCATGACATTTTTTTGTAGCGGGAGATAGGGGCGTGGAGGCGCTGTCCCATGATTATGAGGGCTTGTTCAATTGATTCTGGGAATTCTGGCTTGTTTTGGTTGAACATTTTTCTGAGGGATTCGCGGATGATGCCGACGCCGAGCGGGGCGTAATATTCAGGGCGTTCTTCGTGGCACATGAAAATTGCAGCTTGTTTTTTTATTTTGTCCAGGTATTCGCTCACAACGAGGCGGTCTGCGTAGTAAGCTCCGACAACATGAGAGGCGTAGGTTTTTCGCGGGAAAAAACCTTCAAAGTCCTGCATAAATACATCTTGTTCAGCTCCTACTTCTTCCTGCCATAGACTTCCTTTTACTGCGACT
>CEPX01070713.1_pt1 | contig 12471 bp, 12 predicted proteins | sample 361361 | NCBI WGS metagenome assembly CEPX01 (sample SAMEA2619974, study PRJEB7988) | marine metagenome | biome: marine biome (ENVO:00000447); feature: mesopelagic zone (ENVO:00000213) & marine oxygen minimum zone (ENVO:01000065); material: "saline water (ENVO:00002010), including plankton... | reverse complement strand
CCTCGACTGACCAGCCGTCGGGGATGTGCGGATTGGCATCGCAGTTGATGGTGACCTCAACCGGCGTAAAGTCGGCCAACTCGAGCGCGACGCCCAACTGATTCATTTGTCCAACCGAATAAGTAGACATCGTTCACTCCTTTCTGACACACGGTGCCACTTTGTTTTACCATTGGGCAAAACCGGGACATTCCGAGTTTGCTGTAGCAGAAAAAGTCCAAAATTTAGACATTTTCTGCTACGGCAGACGCAAGTTTTACAAGGTGCTAACTTGGCTAAGGTCTATCACAATACATCAACTCTGTCAAGTGTGCGCGGGTAGATCTTATGCCCCAACATCAATGCGGTCATTTTCGCCTGGTCGAAACATTTTTAAGCTAACACCATAATAAGTGCCGTTCTTATCGCTCAAATAGCCTTCGTGGAATCTGTCACTACTGTAAAGGCAAACTTTCGGCTTTCCCCATTTTTCGTAAAAGTCTTTGTCATGTTTCTCTATATCGAATAGCGGCAGTCTTCCCGTCTTAATTCAAAAGAAGTTTCGTTATGTGGACATAACGCGTCAAAGTTGGAACCGCCTATCAGATTGGGTTTTAGAGAGCTCAGAGGCGATTTCTGGGCTTAACTCCTTAAAAACACTAAATTCTTAGCTATTTGTAATACACATAACAATAGTAGAACTTTAGAGTGCCGCAACCTATAAAGAGGTTAGCTGGTTAAATTATTAGAGTTCACTCTAACTGTATGAGGGCTTAGTCATGCAAAGAAGCTTACCTTACGTTAAAGTTTTAACTACAGAGGATGGGAGGGTGTGGGAGTTAGTTGTAGAAAAAGACCCATTAGCAACTAGCCAGTATATGAGGCGGGTTGCCAAATTACTGCTTCCGTATGTAGGGTGTCAGGTGTTTACAGGCGCGATAGAAATGAAGCTTGAATCTGTCATTCTCTCACCCCCATCCATATATCTTACTTATAAAAATAGTATAGATATTGTTCCTCTAGGCCTTTACCACAACATCTATGTTCTCAAGTCTCAGGGTAGTAAATAACCCCTGAGGCTTTTCCTTTTAAAATGGGCTAAATGAATTAAAAAGACCAAGCATTAGCTTGGTTTGAGGTGTTAGTGGTATCACACAGTGGTAGTGGAACTGTAATGTTTTAATTACAAAGTAACGTAATTGATAGTTTATAGAGTGTGATACACTGGAAAGTATGCTTAGATTTGAATCGTCTCAATAGCCAGCTAGTAATATAGTTGAAACGGAGGATGAAAAGAGAGAGATGGGGCCATTTCGATTTGAAGACTCTGGAGAACTATCTCCAGTAGACAGTGCAGCTTTATATGAGGAAGAAGCATTACACGGCGAAATATCAAAAAAAGGAGGTGCAATACAAAAATTAGGAAGACTGAAGGGATTGGCTGCTGCTTTCTCTCTTGCCACTCTCGCGGCCTGTTCAGAAGACGATAATTCTGGAAAAGCAGCTGAACAAATAGCCATTCCACAAATTGAGATTGCAGAAGACTCCCCTAACGAAGACAAATTTCTGGGACATTTGTTTAACTACGGAGAACGTATGAAGGTGAAGCTCCAAAAATTAGATGAATTACGTAAAGGTGATGGTGTAACAGAGGAAAAAAGGCTTGCTGCAAGCAGACTTTTTTCCCGCACATTAACTTTTTCTATTCCAGCCTCTGTTGACCATGAGTTCACTACTTTTGTAGCAAAGGAAATGTCAGGATTAGAATATTCTTCACGAGCAGATTTTAATGTCACAGTAACAGCAGAAAACTTTAGAGCGGAGGCGGTAGATTTGAAAAAGGTTTTCTATACTTTCAGTGGCCTAGATGCTTTTGTTGATACTCATTTTGGAGACAAAGACGGTCAAGTAGAGGATGATCCAGATGAGGTTTTAATGAAGGATAGACTCCTTATCGAAAACCCTGCAATGCACGCTCTGTATAAGAGATTGGACATCGCATTATCAATTACTGGTGATTTTGTTAAGGCTTTCGACGCAATCAACCCTAAAGAAAAGTGATAAGTATAGAATTTCGAATAACTTCATATGACTAATACACTTCTAGAAAATTTATCCCACGCGCTAAAAGAGTCCTCACTGTCACCAGAGGAGCAGGAAGTATTTATTGATAAGTTTCGCTTCTTGCCGTCTGATGCACTTAAAATTATTGTAGAAGAAATACAAGAAGACTCCTCTTCCGCAAAATTGCTTTACGATAACTATCAACAAAAAAGGAGTGCTCTAAAGGGTAGGGATAGTGAAAGTTGGAATGACATTATCTCTGCCGAAATCGAGGAATTAGAAAAGGTTTAGTGGGTTTTGGAAGCCTCTGAGGCGATTTCTGAGCTTAGAGTATTAAAAACACCCAGCGGGTGCTTGGTTTGAGGTGAATTTCCTATCACACAACGGTAGTTGAACTGTATAGAAAGATCAAAGGGCTCCCATAACAACTACAAATAGCTGTCGTGGGAACCCTTCACAGCATCCCTTAGTGACCGAGGTTGAACGTTATCGCTCCTTTTGCATTTCCTGAATTACGACGATCGAAAAGTGGAGGCCCATAAAATAGAGGGCAGAAAGTCCGCATGCCACCGCGAATCCTGATCCGATTCCAATCCAACCCGCCTCTGTAGATGTAGAAGATGCTGTGACAATAATTATAGTCAGCACTGCACACAAAGCGGTGAAAGTCCAGAACATGCGATCGCAAAACTCAGATGTAGTTTTCATTGGGTATCCCCCAAACTGTGCATACCTCTAAGGCACGCTGGTTATAAAAAACAGAATAAAGCTAATGGAATACTACCATGTAGAAACTAACTTGTCAAGTCTGTGGACCCTACTGGACTCGAACCAGCGACCTCCTGATTGCAAAACAGGTGCTCTAGCCAACTGAGCTAAGGGCCCTTATGTATAGGCAGAAAAATTATACCCTACTTTTGTGTACGGGCAAGAGTAATTAGGTGATCCAAAAACTCGGGGAAGCTGCACCCTGCTGCAACTAGAGATTTAGGAACTAATGACTCACTTGTAAGACCCGGGAGTGTGTTCGTCTCTAGATAGTAAATCCCTCTTGGAGAGATAATAAAGTCAGACCGAGAATAATGCCTACAGCCGAGAGCTTCATGAATCAGCTTTGCCATACCCTGTATTTCTTCTTTTTCCTTATCTGTGAAATTTCCGGGACAGATCTCTTGTGTAATACCAGTGTACTTCGCCTCATAGTCAAAGAAATCCTTTTCTTTTGGCGGAATTATCTCTATCGGAAGCATTGAGTAGTTCTTTTCTCCTCTGTAATTCTCAAGCACCCCACACGTTGCTTCCCTTCCGCTTATATATTCCTCAATTAATACTTTGGATGAATGTTCAAGAGACTTGTGTACTCCATCCACAAGATCGGCATGGGTTCTAGAAATAATAACTCCTACAGACGAACCTCTATCAAGAGGTTTTATTACACAAGGCTGTGGGAATGTTCTAAAGATTTCAGAAAGCTCTTTCACTAGGTTATCGTTCATCTCAACCACTATGTGCTGAGCGGTTTTCATCCCAATTCCCTTCGCATACTCCTTCGCTTTAACTTTATTCATAGCAAAAGCCGAAGCGAGTGCTCCAGAGCCAGTGTATGGAACGCGGAGCTGATCAAGAAGTTTTTGAAGTGTGCCATCCTCTCCATATTCCCCATGAAGAGCAACAAACACAGCGTCTATACCAGAGAGCGCATCAACCGGCTTAACAGGAGTGCCACGCCTGTGCCAAATACCTTTTTTATCTATCAAAATATCATGTCCGGAATATTTTTCCGGCAAATGTTTTAAAACACTCGCTCCAGTATCTAAAGAAACGTCGTACTCACTTGATGGTCCTCCGCGTAATACTCCAACATTAATACTAGCCATTTGGAAATTATATCAGAGTTAAAAATGTGAAGCCCCCAAATGGCTGTCACCGATTCGGGGGCTTTTATCACGGGCCCCCACTTAGTGGCGACCTACTTCTTCGGGGATTCTTTCTTCTTGACGCTTCTCCTTTCTCTACATTTAACTCGTGCCTCGGCAGTCATTTTGATGTACGGACTACACTCTCCATACAAAGTTACGTTTATCGATGACGGATCCTGCGCCAGAAGTGCAATCAGCACAAGCTCAGCCAGTTTAGGCAAGTTGTCCAAAGTTTTCCTCCCCTCTTTAGAACATTGACCAGAGAGGATAATACCTCAGTTTATATATTCGGTCAAATTTTTCTTCTTAAATTTCTGTGGTAAGAGATTGCAAATCTATGCGCCTCACTGTTTGAAAGAAGAATCTCGTTTTCATATTTACCGCTAAAAACTCTGTCTCCTATAATTTTCTTTGCTCTATGCTTCTCATCCTTTGTAACTCCTACCACCGGAATCATATAACCAAGACCCTCCAGCGTCTTTTTAGCCACGTTTACTTGAGCCTTTCCACCGTCAACCACAATTAGCCTTGGCATAGACCACTCACTGTGTCCGAGCCGCCTCAACAAAACCTCTTTTAGTGCCACTACGTCGTTATTTGCATCTTCTTTTATCTTAAATTTCCTATAGTCGCTTTTCTTTGCCTCCCCTCCTTCTACAACAGTCATCACACCTACTGTTTCTTTTCCAGAGGTATGAGCAACATCATAGGCTTCAATTCTAAATGTAGTATTTGCAACAGGGATTCTAAATTCATCTTTTATTAATGAGACATCTTGAATATGGGTCAACGCAAATATTTGTCTTTTTATCTTATCCGCCTTCTCAAACTCCTCATTCTTGGCATATTTCTTCATCTCTGATTCAAGTCTTTTTATAAGTCTTCCTTTCTTTCCCTCAAGAAATAAAGCAAGATTTCGTATAGTCCTCTGATACTCTTTCTTATTTAACTCATCTGGATATACTCCAATCTGTTGATTAAATACCAAATGCTTTTTTTGCCTCTCTGGCATCTTGGTACCTATGGGATACTTGGTATCAAAATATGGAAATAGTTTGCGAATTATTTTCATCGCAGCTTTAAACTGAAGCCCATGCGGATATGGTCCGAACAGATACTTAGCTTTAATTTCATGCAATTTTTTCTCTAAATCATTCCCACGCACAAATAAAACTCGTGGAAACTCTTCTGCTGTAATTACAACGTAGTTAAAACTCTTATCATCTTTTAGATGAGTATTCCCTTCTGGCTGGTATTTCTTAACTAAATTAGCCTCAAGGATGAATGCTTCAAGCACGGAGTCTGTTTTTATAAAATCTATATCTTTAGCATCATCTATTACTTTCACGAGCTGTTGTCCTCTCGTTCGTAAAAGATCATTTGAAAAATAACTCTTAACCCTGCCGCGAAGTGAAGTAGCCTTTCCGATGTATAAAATCTTTCTCCGTGAACCGCGAAAAAAGTACACACCTGGCGTGTCTGGCAATTTCTTACTTTTTAAATCCTCTTTATTCATCCTCGCAAGCATAATTCGAAAGGGCGCCCGACTCAATGCCGTGCGCCCTTGTGATCATGTCCCCCCTATCAGTTACTCCAGTCGGAGCTGGCGTACCAAAGCGCGGCTGCGCCGCCTACTGCGATGACAAATCCTTGCCAGTCGCCGCCCGTGCCGAATGCGTAAAGGAGGCCTGCGAATACAGCAATGATGCCGATTATCGCTGCCATTTGCCGTTTTGTGGATCCAGCTTTATAGGACCAACCCCTAGTGCTTGATCCACCGCTCATTTTTCTAGCCATGTCCTGCCTCCGCTTTAGCCAAACCCAACCGGTCAGCTTTCATCTGAGGTTATCTAAGCATATTTTGACACTTTTGTCAAGCGCCCTAGCGCTTCTTTAAGGCTTTTTTTAAGTATTTACCAGTATGCGAGTGCTTTATTTCGACTACCTCCTCCGGTGTGCCCTTTGCCATTATTGTCCCTCCATTTACTCCCCCGTCCGGTCCAATGTCTATCACATAATCAGCGCTTTTTATAATCTCCATATTGTGCTCAATCACTATCACTGTATTTCCTCTTTCTACCAGCTTATCCAATATCTCAATCAGCTTCTTAACATCTTCATAATGAAGTCCTATTGTTGGCTCGTCTAAAAGATAAATCGTTCTTTGTGTATGGAGGCGATAGAGCTCTGATGCAATTTTTACACGCTGCGCCTCTCCGCCTGAAAGAGTTGTGGCAGATTGCCCCAACCTTAAGTATCCAAGTCCCACATCATTAAGCGTACTCAGTCTGTCAAAAATAGCTGGAATATCTTTAAAAAACTCTAGCGCCTCTTCTATGGTCATCTCAAGCACTTCAAATATGTTCTTGTTTTTATACTTAACATCAAGAGTCTCTTTGGTAAATCTTTTTCCATTACAAACATCGCACGTAACATAAACTGTAGGCAAAAAATGCATCTCAACTGAGACCAACCCATTCCCCTGGCACGCCTCACATCTCCCACCCTTAACATTGAAAGAAAACCTGCCCGGCTTCCACCCTCGAGCTCGCGCTTCACTTGTCGCAGCAAATAAATCTCGTATGTGGGTAAATGCTCCAGTGTATGTTGCCGGGTTTGAACGCGGTGTACGACCAATTGGAGATTGATCAATTAAAATAGTCCTGCCAGCATATTCTGTTCCCTCAAAGCGAGCACAATTGTATACATTGTTAGTTCTATACTTCCTTTCATATCGTGCACGCAGATTCTTGTGAAGAATCTCATATAAAAGAGTTGATTTTCCAGAGCCGGATACCCCTGTAATTGTAACTAGCTTACCTAGAGGAATATCTATATTCATATTTTTGATATTGAAGATCCCTCCTCCACGCACTTTTAAAGCTCCTTTCTCACTAGTCCTTCTTTTCTCTGAAATCTCTATCTCCTTATCTCCCCGAAGATAATCAAGAGTGAGAGACTTTGATGGGTTTGTTTTTGCTGTTAGAAGCTTTTCAAGCCAACCAGAAACCACAACTTCACCGCCGTGTGCACCCGCGCCGGGACCTAAATCAACAATATAGTCGGATGAAAAGATAGTGTCTTCATCGTGCTCAACTACCACGATTGTGTTACCTAAATCCCTTAGATTTAGGAGGGTTTTAACAAGTCTGTCATTGTCTCTTGGATGAAGCCCAATAGTCGGCTCATCAAGCACATAGAGAGCTCCCACCAAGCCAGAGCCAAGCTGGGAGGCAAGGCGGATTCTCTGCGCTTCACCACCGGAGAGTGTGTTAGCGCGCCTGTTTAGCGTTAAATATTCAATTCCAACATCAATCATAAATTGAAGTCTGCTCTGTATTTCATTTAGCACTGCCCGGGAAATCTCCTGCTCCTTTTTTGAAAGTTTAAGAGAATTAAGAAAATCATTGGCGTCAGATATAGACATATCAGTAAAATCAACAATTGTCTTTCCCAAACCTCCCCCATCTCCACCAATAAATACACGAAGAGCCTCTGGTCTTAGACGCGCTCCGTGACATACATCACACGCTTCTTTACCAAAAAAATATTTAGTACCAAGTCCATTACACTCCGGACACGCCCCATATGGAGAGTTAAATGAAAATAATCTTGGCTCAACTTCAGGAAAAGACGAACCGTCTTCGGGACAAATAAATTTCGCAGAAAGCGTCCTTTCTTCTCCGTTGGGAGATTCAATTTTAAGTAGTCCATTTGCCTCTTCAAGCGCTCTCTCTATTGCTTCAGAGAGCCTTTCGCGCGCGCTTTGTTTATCTTCTTTAAACTCACTTATATAAATCTCATCCACCAATACGTCTATATCGTGCTTCTTTGTTTTGGTAAGAGTAATTTTCTCGCGAAGTTTTTTAATCGAGCCATCTATCTTTACTTTTTCATACCCTTTAGAAAGAAAGTCGTAAAGAAGCTGGTAATATTCTCCCTTTCTTCCCACCACCACCGGAGCGTAAATCTTGATCTTTAGATCAGTATATTCAACACCAAGTACTTTTTTACTAGCACTCTTTATATCTACATCCTCAATAGACTTTAGAATTATTCTCATAATCTCCTCATGGGAAAGTCTTTTAATTTCTACGTCGTGATGCAAGCAATATGGTTGCCCGATGCGCGCGTATAAAATTCTTAAATAGTCATATATCTCTGTAATAGTTGCCACAGTTGAGCGTGGGTTATTGGAGCGGCTTTTTTGATCAATTGAAATTGCCGGAGAAAGTCCCGATATCTCCTCAACATCAGGCTTTTGCATTTGACGCAAAAACTGACGAGCGTAAGAGGAAAGTGACTCCACATACTTTCTCTGCCCCTCCGCAAATATAGTGTCAAAAGCAAGCGAGGACTTACCAGAGCCAGATAGACCAGTAAAAACCACCATTTTATTTCTAGGTATTTCAACGTCTATATTTTTTAGATTGTGGGTCTTAGCCCCTTTTATCTTTATATTGTCTTCCATAAACCACGAAACGCCCCCAGCTGAAGCCTATTGGGGGTGCGTAGCGGGAGTATATCAAAAAAATTATGGGGCAGCACGCGAGAAGCGGCTGCCCCACTGGGAATAGCTGACCTAAGCACGCACGACTTGCGATACTCGCAAGACAAAAGCGCGTCATTCCCGTGTGTATAATATCAATTATCCACACAAATAAATAATGAATTATTAAATAGAAGTACAATTAATTATTATCAGCCGAAAAATTTTTATGTTAAAAATTGGACACAAATTCTATACGTCAGTTGCCGCGTTAATATTTATACTCGCGGGACTCATACATGGCACAAGAGCTATGTTTGGATGGGACCTAGTGATTGACACGTGGGCAGTCCCTCTCTGGGTTAGCTGGCTACTTGCTCTGGTTGCGTTGGTTATGGCAATTGCCTCAATCCGAAACCTCTAGAAAACGACACAAAAAGCGACTTGACTCATTGAGTCGTTTTTTGTATTTAAAGATTGCCTTCTAGAACTCTTATTTCATCTCTAAGAATCGCGGCCGTCTCAAAATCAAGAATCTTGACTGCACTCTCCATTGCCTTTCTCTTATCAGCTATTACTTTTTTTGGATTCTTTTTGTAGAGCTCTTTATCTATTTCAAGTAATTTCACTACCGCCTTTTGATGCTCGCTCCTAATCTGATCTGTAATATCATGAATTGCTTTTTTAATACTTTTTGGAGTTATCTTGTGCTTTTTGTTGTAGGCAAGCTGGAGCTCTCGACGTCTATTTGTTTCATCTATTGCTCTTTCCATTGAGCCGGTCATCTCGTCAGCATAAAGAATCACGCGACCAGAGACATTTCTTGCAGCACGCCCCATAGTCTGAATTAGTGAGGTTTCTGAGCGTAAGAAACCTTCTTTGTCTGCATCAAGTATCCCAACGAGTTCTACCTCCGGAAGATCCAACCCTTCACGAAGCAAATTCACTCCTACCAAAACATCGAATTCCCCTTTTCTAAAGTCAGTTAAAATCGTAATTCTATCAATCGTCTTAACATCACTGTGAATATACTCAGCTTTCACATCTCTTTCTTTAAGAAATTCACTCAAATCCTCCGCCATTTTCTTTGTAAGAGTTGTAACCAGAACTCTCCCACCGCCTTTTACTACAGCCTCTGTTTCTTCAATAAAATCCTGTACTTGCCCTTTATATTTACCCTTTTCAAATATAGGCTTAACTATTATTTCAGGATCTATAAGCCCTGTCGGACGAATAATCTGCTCTATCGGCTCCTTGGAATGTTTTAACTCGTAGACTCCGGGAGTTGCAGAAGTATAGATTGTCTCCCCGACTCTCTCCTCAAATTCTGAAAACTCAAGCGGTCTATTATCTATTGCGCTTGGTAGACGAAAGCCGTGCGCGACCAAAGTCTCCTTTCTTGAGCGGTCTCCCGCATACATTCCAGAAAGCTGTGGAACCGTAACATGCGACTCGTCTATCACAGTAAGGAAATCAGGTGTTCCGTCTTTTTTATGCGGAAAGTATGAAAGCAGTGTATGTGGCGGCTCTCCTTTGGCACGCCTATCAAAATGGCGAGAATAATTCTCAATACCATTGCAATACCCAATCTCTCTAATGAGAGCTAGGTCGTGGTTCGTTCTTCTTTTTAGTCGCTCAACCTCAAGTATGCGCCCCGCATCCTCAAGATAAGCTAATTGTTCTTTTAATTCTTTTTCTATGTCACTTAATGCCACATCTCTTTCATTTTCCGGAGTAACATAGTGCTTTGCTGGGAAAATAAATAGCGCGTCTAGTTCGTTTATTATCTTTCTGGAAATATCGTCTATCTCCGTAATCTTGTTTAATTTTCCGTCATCAATAGCAAGTCTGTAAATTACTTTTTCATTAGTTGGCATTACTTCTATATTGTTTCCAACAGCTCTAAAAGTTCCTGGAGTTAGATCTGCATTTGTTCTTTCAAAATAAATATTTACCAACTTCCTTATAAACTCGGCTCTCGAGAACTCACGCCCTTTTTCAATTTTTAGGTGAACTTTTTCATACTCCTCGGGAGAACCTAATCCATATATACAAGATACTGACGCAACTATAATTACGTCGCTTCTTGTAAGGAGCGCTTGGGTACTTGCGTGACGAAGCCTATCAATCTCTTCATTTATCATCGCCTCCTTCTCAATATAAGTATCTGTTACTGGAAGATATGCTTCCGGCTGGTAGTAGTCATAATATGAGACAAAATAATGAACTGCATTCTCTGGGAAAAACTCCCTATATTCTTGAGCTAGTTGAGCTGCAAGCGTCTTATTATGCGCAATTACCAAGGTCGGCTTCTGAACCTTTTCAATCACATTTGCAACAGTAAAAGTCTTTCCGGAGCCGGTGACTCCTAAAAGAGTTTGATGCTTTTCACCCTTATTTATCCCTTTATTTAAAGCCTCAATAGCCTGCGGCTGATCTCCCGCAGGCTTATATGGTGCGTTTAGTTTAAATTTCTTCGGCAACATGCCGAGAGTATACAGCTCTTTTTAGAGATTACTATCCTTTACATCAAGAAGCTCTACTTCAAAGTTTAGGGTTTCAGTCTGAAGAGGGTGCCCTCCGATTGCGCCATATGCGAGCTCTGGCGGAATAATCAAGGTTCTTTTTCCTCCAACTTTCATTCCCCTAACACCAAGCTCCCATCCCTGGATGACCTGCCCTACTCCGAGAGTAAAAGTAAACGGAGTTCCTCTTGCGACAGAACTATCAAAGACCTGCCCACTATCAAGAGTTCCTACGTAATGAACTGTTATTACTTTTCCTGAGACTGCCTCAGCTCCTTCTCCAACCACTAAGTCACGAGCTGCTAAGTTTGAAGCATTAACTTCAACAGGAGTTCCCGGAACCTCTGCGTCTATATTTGTCACAGTAATTTTACTTACTAAAGCGCTTACCAAACCGACCAAGAAAAAAGCCACCACTGCAACTAAGGATACAAAAACCGCTACATTTTCATTCTTACTTAATTTCTTCATATACAAAAATTATTAACTTAAATATATGATAGCGCAAAGAGTAAAACCGTAAATTGAGCCATGTTAACAACCAAATTCGCCTTCAATAGGACAAGCTGTAGAGCCCTCTTTTACTTTAGGCTCTCCGGGCTCAGGCCCGCTAGCTATATAGTCAAAAACATTTGTGTTGTCCCATTCATGCTCATGATTCCACAGAGTCCAGAAATGTCTCCACTCATTCCATCCAACACCAAGCTCTTTAACAAAGATTTCATTCTCTGCAAGCATTCTTCCTACTTTTCTTCCTGTCATACATGGAATGCTGTAGCAATAAACTATTACGTCTTTTCCGGGATTCTCCTCAATTATTGTGCGGAAGCCATTTACTATCCTTTCAACGTCGCCATAAGCTGAAGTTTCAGGGTCTTTATATGCTGGCACACTCACAGCGCCAACAATATGTTCACGCTCATACTCTTCTCCACTTCTAAGATCAACAAGCACAAAACTTTTGTCTCCTTTATCCATTTTTTTTCTAAGCCCATGAGGACTAACTAAGACCGATGTATCTGTAAAATAGAAGTCTTTGATATACTCTTCAGCCGTTTTTTCGCCGCTTAAAACAAGGGTGGTTCCCGCTCCTACAAGAGCTCCTACTACCGCGCCAACAAAGACTGATTTGATTGCGTTATTCATGGAGAGAGTATATATCATTGTGCGATTTTTGCACATTGTGGAGTCGCACTATGTATGATACATATTCATCAGTTGAACCAAACCTACGGGGGCGAAATGTCGGAACAAAGACCTGAAGCAGTGTGTCCAGCGTGCAAAAAGACAATTTCGGGTGCCAGGGTAACGTCAGGGATATACGAAGTTTTTCTGGAACGAAGTGGAAGAAAAATTTGGGTGAAGCCCAAGTCGAGGGCTGGACCGTATATCCATTGTTAGGCGAGGGTTGCTGTAGCGGAGTGGAAGCAAAGCGCAGCGCCCCCTTGAGTTGCCCGCCCGCTGTTCATTTTATTTAATATAAGCAACAAAAGAT
>CEPX01005303.1_pt1 | contig 12483 bp, 11 predicted proteins | sample 361361 | NCBI WGS metagenome assembly CEPX01 (sample SAMEA2619974, study PRJEB7988) | marine metagenome | biome: marine biome (ENVO:00000447); feature: mesopelagic zone (ENVO:00000213) & marine oxygen minimum zone (ENVO:01000065); material: "saline water (ENVO:00002010), including plankton... | reverse complement strand
ACTTTGAAGCTGAAGCGGAACAGGATTATGGATAAGTATTTGACAAAATAAGGCATTTTGCTATAGTATTTGTAAGTATGAATATATTACAAACAACCCAAGCAACACGTCGTATGATGGCCTCTGGTTCAGGGTTGTTAATGCGTGCGTAAAAAGCATCACATTCGCGATATAGATCGGCCCTGAATAGGGGCCTTTTTGTTTTGTTCTTTTTACTCACGCAAGGAGGAGAATTATGAAATCTCGTACTAGTTGTAAAATCCTAACGCTTTCACAATTTAAGGATGTAGAGCGAGAGATGCGTTTGAGCGGTGCCTTTTCTGAATATAATCTTTCAGCAGAGAATATGTTAGAGCGATATGAGTCAGGAATGGCAGCAGTGGTGTTTGATCTTGATGGTAAGATTATTGCCTATACCGCGTTGTTTACAACAGCATTTCCAAACATCTATGAGCTTGGCAAAGTATGGGTAGATAAAGATTTTAGGGGACCGCTGGATGATGATCGAAAGAATAAGGTACAAGATATTGAGGCTTATCAGAATTGGCTTGTGTACGCGGTTTTGGATTATTGCAATTCCATATTACGCGAGTTGCGCGGATCTGGTCATGTGTTTACAAGCAGTAGCAGAATTATTCACCATCTTAAAAGCCATGGCTGGACAGACAGGGGACGTGTGTTTCATCTCGGTAGAAAGGAGAGGCTTAGAGGTATTGCGTTTAGCGAGTTGCGCGCTGGCCAGAAAAATGGTTTTAAGACATGCTCTTGGCTATATGTGGTATATCAGAAATCATCTGATCCTTTGCTTAATTTGTATCAGTAATCAATATGCCTGTTTCGTTTTAAGAAGCAGGCTTTTCTTTTTGCTGATTTGGGTGATTTTTAGTATACTCAAAAAATGAGCTTGACTTTTCTTATATAATCATATATAATCTTATATAGTTAAAATATAAGATAAATCATATAATATGACTAATGCTAGATTTCAGAAAAGAATCCAAAATATTTCGCATGATATTTGGATGAAGATCAATAAAATTGACCAATTAAAAGGGCAATGGTTCGCAGGAGCCCAATTAAGCCCGCAAATTTTAGGCCGTCTTAAAAAGTCTGTTTTGATAACTTCATCAGGCGCGTCCACTCGCATTGAAGGCGCGCGGCTTGAGGACGAAGATGTAGAAAAATTAATGGCTGGTTTAAGCATGCAGAAGTTTACAGATCGCGACAAGCAAGAGGTGCGTGGATATTATGAGCTTTTAAGCAAGGTATTTGAATCCTGGAAACATGTTAATTTCAGCGAAAGCATGATAAAGCATTTTCACAAGGAGCTCTTGCAATATGTTAATAAAGATGTGCGGCATAGGGGCGACTACAAAAAGGCCGAGAACAGAGTTGTTGCCAAAGATGGAGGGGGTAGGGTTGCGGCTCTTATTTTTGACACTACTTCAGCATATCTTGCTCCAAAAGAGACACAGGAATTAGTGGATTGGACAATACAAGAATTAAAAGATGAGAAATATCATCCTTTGCTTGTGATTGGAAATTTTTTGGTTGAGTTTTTAAAAATCCATCCATTTCAGGATGGTAATGGACGGCTTTCTAGGATTTTAACTAATTTGCTATTGCTCAAAGCAGGGTATTCGTACATGCCCTATGCTTCCCATGAAAAGCTCATAGAGGAAAACAAAACAGATTACTATATTGCGCTAAGGCGCAGCCAAAAAACTTTTAACACAAAAAAGCAAGACATATCTGTCTGGCTTAATTTCTTTTTTGATGTTCTTATTAAACAGTCGCAAATTGTCATAGAGCTTTTATCTGAAGAGAATATTGAGAAATTATTGTCTAAAAAGCAATTGTCTGTTTGGGAATATTTAAATTCAGTTGACGATGCCAGCGCTGGCGAGATTTCTGAAAAAACAAATGTCGCGCGTCCGACTGTTAATCAAGTATTGGATAAATTATTGGCTTTTAAAAAGATTGAACGCATGGGCCAGGGCCGCAGTACTAGGTATAAGGTGAAATGAGTATGTCAAAAGATGTTACATTTTTGCCAAAATTATTATATCATTTAGTCCCTAAAAAGTTTTTTGTTGAATTTACTGACAGCAATGGCAGTTATGACTGCCGAAATAAAGAAGAGTGGGGAAGTAATTCTCCTTTTATCCATACTTCGCCTTCTAAAAAGCAACTCAAAGAAAAGGTTGCTGATATTAACTGGGCTAATTATCCTATACAAGAAAAATTTGTGCTTTTGGAAATTAAAGCTCAAGATATTAAAGCAAAAGTTACTTGCGCTGTAATTAAAGATTGTGTTTATCATCATATATGGGGTAAATTACCCAAAGATTTGTTCAGAGTTTTTAAAGTTGACCGCAGTGAAGATGGCAGATTTTTGATTTAGCAATATGCCATATTTCATATCACATGTTGCTTACCTAAAAAGGTTTCATGCACATTTATCGTTTTAATATTCATTGCAGCTGAAGAGGAATAAGATTTTGGAAAAGTTTTTATAAAAAAGCCCTTGTTCAAACTTCGAACAAGGGCATGTAAATGGTGGGTCGGGGGGGATTTGAACCCCCGAAGGCTGAGCCAGCGGTTTTACAGACCGCTCCCTTTGACCATCTTGGGTACCGACCCACCTAGAAGATGCCATTATTGGCTTGTTTTTTGATTAAATGTGCTGATTTATTATATTACCATACATCTAAGATATGTATATGTCAAATATTGACATATGATCTTATATTTGATATTTTATTGGAATGAACAAATAATTGATCTTAAACAATTCAATTGAAAGGAGGAAATCAGTAATAAAGACTTGCAATACTTAAGGTTAAATTCGCGAAGTATTTTTTCCTTAATTGTATATACAAAAGGAGTTTATCATGAGTGCTCAAGCACAAACCACCACTCGCTTGGATTCTCCGCGTGTGGTACGAAATCAGTTATCATTGAATAATGAATCAGAAGAAGTCGTGCTCGCTGGTCGGGCGCTGATGCAAAGGGCCATCAGTGGGCAGGAAGACGGGCTATTAGTTATGGTAGGACAGCAGGCAGCCAATGACATGGTCTCTGTTAGGGAATTTTCCAAAGTACTGCAGAGACTGGGCGCAACTTACGAACTGCAGTGCGTTCCCATGGTTTTTTACCCGCAGCTGGATGTATATGCCAGCCGTAGGTTTTTGCTGGAGGCAATAAAGGCAGGGCTTGGCGTTTGCGCAGAAGTAAGCAATGCTTTCATACACTCTTATGTGGATGATTTGCTAAGCATAGCATTGCTTCGTGATCATGCATATTTAGAGGACGAGGACGGGGATGCGCCCAATTCAGGGCTTGCAAGCGGTATTTCAGCGCCTTTTGGATTGGAATCCACTCGCAGAGAACTGAAATCTGCCATTCGTGCTGTGAACGAATCTGGGCTTGCCAGCACATTCTACGGAATCAATGGTGACGGGCGTTCAGCATTGCTTAATACTGGGGGAAATAACCATGGCTTTATCATGGTCAGCGACGCAGCCAACCCTATTACCGTGCGCCGTGCCTCTGCGTTCCTTTCGGGGCTGAAGATTCCGCATATGGCAAAAATTCAGGTGGGTGATTCGGAGCAGGATCTTACCTCGCTTGAGATGTTGCTGAGAACTTCAGTCTCCATGTGGCGCGAGAGCAAAAATATGTTCGGGGTGTATCTTTATTGCGCTTCGGAGACCGATCTTTTGGATTATCTTTTTAGGTACCTGCACGAAGAGCTCGCTAAGTAAGAGCATGATGTACCTCACTGGTAAATGGCACTTGTTTGATTCATATTTTTACAATAATCAGACAAGTGCTTTTTTATATAAAAAAATGGTTGACCGTCGTATTTAACAGCCAACCATATATGTAAAATTCATACATGCTCTTTTCGTTCTCCTTGTTATGCTGGAACATGTATGTTTGAGGTCACTGAAGGATATGACCCCAAGAACGTGGGAGGATTTAGGCAAAGGCCGCGGTTGCGCAGTTCTTCCCATGCTTGGTCTATTGCCTCGTCATCAATATGCCCCTCATATTCCAATAGGAATGTGTATTCCCAGGGCTTTCCTGGTATAGAGATAGGATAGGCAATGAGCAAGTTGCATCCATGATCTGCAAAACACCCTAAGGTATCTTGGAATGCGCCAACCTGCGTTTGCTCTAAGTTAACCAGGAAGCAGGACTTGTCATGGCCGCTTGGGTCGCCATATTCCTTATTCAGGATCCAGAACCTAGTCATGTTCTTTGGGTTATCTGCCACATTCCCAGAATCACCAATTCGCTGCAGGCCATACACTTCTTCTGCTCTAGCAGATGCAATGCAGGCAACGGTTTCATCCTGGCTTGCGGCATATGCTGCTTCGCCAGTTGATTTAATTACCACGCTTTCAACATCATTCTGAATAAGAGCATTTATGAACTTGCTGCACTGCTCTAGCCCAGTGCTATGGGAAAGCACCTTTGTGGGCTTGATATCTGGATTTTTGCTTAAGTAAAACATCTGAATAGGAATCACTATTTCGCCCCAGATGCTTACCCCATAATGTCCATGTGTTTCTTCTATTGCGCGGATTGATTCAGCAACCATTCCAGCAATGACATTTTCCACACCCACAACACCGAATTGGATTTTTTTCTGGCCAACTTCCTTGCAAATATCTGGATGCGATGGAAGGTTTACAAGTTCTACTTCGCCTTCTTCCGCAGCAAAATGCTTAAGCGCAGCCATGTAGCCGAACGTGGTTGTATCTGGCCCACTATCTGTAGTGGGCCCAAGATAGCCCACTTTTTGCTTTTCTGAGGTTCTCGCATGCATAATGTTTATCCTTTTTTGTTAGGTTACTACGATAGAGCGATATTGTTTTTTACCTCTGCGGAGAAGTATTCTTCCGCCTTTAACATCTTCATGCGTAAGTGTCGCGCCTATGTCTTCTACTTTTTGGTCATTGACATAGGCCCCTCTTTGCTGGATCAGGCGCCTGGCTTCGCCTTTTGATTTAACCAAGCCAGCTTCAAACAATACATCAACTACGGTTAGCCCCTGATTGAATCTCTGTCCATCAATATGTGCTGTGAGCTCGTCTATTATCGCGTCTTCTCGTCGCCCAAAGATGGACTGTGACTGCTCTTGAGCGCGCTTAGCCTCCTCTTCTCCGTGGGCGAGCTTTGTTGCTTCAAAAGCAAGCACTTCTTTGGCTTGGCGCAGATCAGATCCTTTGAGATTCCTTAATTCCCAGATTTCTTCAACATCAAGGAATGTGAATAATAGCAGGAATCTGCCTACGTCGCGGTCATCAGTATTGATCCAGTACTGGTAGAACTCATAAGCAGAAGTCTTGCACAGATCAAGCCATATGGCGCCTTTTTCAGTTTTGCCCATTTTATTTCCGCGCGCTGTTGTGATAAGCGGAAATGTCAAGGCATGCACTTCTGATTTGCGCATGCGTCGGATTAAATCTCGGCCAGCAAGTATATTTCCCCACTGGTCGTCTCCGCCGATTTGCAGCAGGCACTCATGTTCATCAAACAAAACAAGGTAGTCATATGCTTGGAGCAGCATGTAGTTGAACTCAATAAATGAGAGTCCATCTTCGCGCTCCATTCGAGCTCTGTACGCTTCTGACCGAAGCATTTCATTTACTTTGAAATGCTGGCCAATATCCCTTAAAAATTTAATGTAATTAAGAGGACAAAGCCAATTAGCGTTATTCACAAACAATCCTTTTTCGCCTTCAAGCTCAAGGTATCTATTGAGCTGCTCAAGTATGAGCGCGCCATTTACATTTACTTCTTCGCGCGACATCAAGTTCCTTGCTTCTGTTTTTCCGCTCGGGTCGCCGATCAAAGTTGTTCCGCCGCCAATTAAGGCGATTGGAATATGGCCTGCTTTTTGCAGATGCGCCATGGCCATAATAGGAATTAGGCTGCCTATATGCAGACTGTCTGCGGTTGCGTCAAAACCAGCGTAAAAAGCTAGCTTACATTCAGAGAGCAGTTTACTTAACTCATCTGCTCCGGAACTTTGCCGCACAAAACCTCTTACTTCCAGAACATCAAAAGCACTCATGATTTTCTCTCCGTGTTAGATAATTGTTGGGATAATGGCTAGTTTCAATGGTTTGTCAATGAGCACATATGCCAATTAAGACGGCATTATGCTGATATAGTTACTATACAGTTGAAACAGGGTTTGTCAATGATTTAGAGTATGCCAAATAAAAGGATTCTTGACTTTTTATTATCTAAATATAGGAGGAGGTAAGCAATAAAAAAGCGATTTTTCTCTTCTGAAAAATCGCTTTTTTTTATAAGAGCAATTACTTACACAAACCTAGGCGAGCGTCTGAGCGCGCATGCACTTTCCAGTCACTGCGGAAAGTTGCAGTGGTTTGCACAATACTTGGATTACCATTCTCTGAAACATAGTATTCAACCCGGAACATAGGATACCGCATCCGCTCTGTTCCTTGCTTATCCCATACTATTTTTCGCTGTGTATCAATGAAGCGCTGGAGTATCCATGATTCACCAGATTCATGGTCTGCCAAAGCCCTCTTTAGCAGTGTCTTGCGTGCCGCAAATTTCATACTCTTGGCTCCGAGGTTATATACAGCATGGCAGCCGCCGCGCAGTTCTTTCTTTGCACCCCCATACTTAACTATGAAGCCTTTGCGGTAATGGAGGAAAATATTTTCTATTGACTGCTCCCTATATCCTTCTTTTGGCTTCAATATTTGGTCGGCTGAAGTTATAAAGTACGTTGGTGGCGCAAGCTGGCGTTCTTCATCTGTGAAATAGCCCATGGTCTGTGGATGGTAGAGAAGGCACATAAGATATTTGGTCTCAGGAACCATGGTCGGCAGAAGGTCCAACTCAACTTTGCCATTCATCCATCGTCGAAGCAGTTGTTGCCCTTTTTCTGTTGCTATTAACTCTGGCAGAGGCGGACGTTTGATCATTAATTCAACTGAATCAGGATCAAATTCCGCGGCATTATAGACTTTCAGATCAATGCCATTCTTATTACAGGCATGTTCTAAATGCCGGACTGATGGCTCATGATTAAGATCATGCAGCCACCATGAGGCTTTTCTCCCTTTGGTAAATCTGCGAATTGCTTCAATCACTTGTGAAGGTTCTATTCCATAATGCTCTTCTAGGGCAAAAGTGTAGCCCCAGCCGCTGCCTGGACACTGGAGTTCGGCAATCTGCCCGTTGCCAAGCACATCAGCCCTAAAGAAGTGAAGCGGTAGGCATTCTTCGGCGGCGCAGGTTAGATCATAGGCAAGGTTGCGCTGATTTGGCGGAATAGATCCGAATATGATTTTAACCAGCCAATCCATGCCTGTTCTAGGAGATTTAACTGCATTAGCCACTATGGCCATTGACTTTTTGAGTATTGAAATCGCAAGCGGCCCGATTTCAATAAGTCGATTTCTCTCCCACTCTTCAAGCTCTACAAGGTTAGGTATTGTGTGAAAACCGAATTGGCTTTTACTTGCAGGTCTGGAGCGATACGCGATTGAAGCTTCCATTAGCATCCTCCCTTGTTTTTATATCCTTTTTAGATTATGGGTTCTCTGTTAGACCAGTACACTTACTATCCGCCAGTAGCAGGTGTGCTAGTTGCAACAGAGAATCCATAAGCCGCTTAATTAGATTTCTTTATATGTTTTCCAATGGTGGCCATCTTTTCTCCGTATATGTAGAATTCACGGTCAGCTAGCTCAGTGAGAATACCACTAAAAGGTGAAATGAGCGGTGTTTTTGATAATGTTTTAATATCTATAAAATCTCCAAGCAAGTCATTCATATTAACCTTTGCTCCTATATCCTGCTTAGGTGTAAATAAACCAGTACAACTGCCAATAACTTGTTGTCTCTCTAGCATAGGAGGGCATTGGGTCGTTGAAGTTTTTTTGTCAGCAAATACACCTATCGTTTGTAATAGATTTTTAAGTCCTTGCTGGTAGTGGGTAATTTGTTTTTCAGTAATACAGCGAACTGGCGGATATTCGGCAGCTAGAAATATTTTTCCTTGTTTGATTAGGTGTATCCCCAAAGAACTTTCTACTCGTTTTTCTTGTTGCTTTATATTCATAGGGATAATAATCTCAGTATTGAGGGTGGACAAGTATTTTTTGACTTTCTGCTGGTCAGTCTTGCGGTGTGGCAACAACAATGCCGCGCTTAAGCATGGGCGCATAAAAGTATGAAGGTCTAGAATGATATCATGTTCTAACCCCAGCTTTACCAATTCTTCTTTGAGTTTAGAATTAATACCGCGTGCTTGCGGTGGATTTGGGTATCCTCGATTCAAATCAATATTATCTAACGGAAGAAAACGCTGTTTATGAATAAGTCCGAGCGGATTTGCGCTCAAAAGAATAGTTAAACTACCCTTGACATCTTTTGGGAGATTTGAAACGAGCTTCTCTAGCACATAAAAACCAGTTAATTCATTTCCATGTAGATTATTAATGATAAGCACACGCGGTGAGCCAGTACCAAACCGAATCACAGGCAAAGAGAGATCAAATACTCCTAAGGGAGCAATTAAAAGTTGATTTATGGTTTTTTTACTGGTATTAGACATAGGTATTTGTGAAGATTAATTTTTTAAATTGTTCTAAAATAAAAAACTGGTCTCACAGGGGCCAGTTGTATAAGTCGAAATATATAATGCTTATTATTAGCGGAATAGACAATTATTTCGGCAATTCAGAACTAACCCTTGTGATAGATAGGCATAATAATAACTGCTAGCCAAGCTAGTTTTGTTAATTTCTATTATGTTGGAATTGTTATTTACCATACTGTATATTACAGTATATATGGATTTATAATTTTGTCAAGATATTGTATTTTACAAGACTCTGTTGACTTTATTTTTAAGGAATGTACAATAGAATTACATGATTTTAGAGATTCAACATTCATATTTTTCGTTCTATTTAATAAGCTGATCAAGATCAGTTGTTGTTTGCTGGAACCATTTAAGCAGCTGATCTATAGGATCAGTTTTTGTTTAGGCTCTTTTCGCAGTTATATTGCAGTTCACATACCAAGGAGGAGTAGTGAGATGAAACATACGCATCTTTCAGTACTTGCCGCATTTCCGGGACGCGCTGGATTGCCTAATTCTTCTGATGAAATTCAGGCAACCATGCAGTCACCTGATATTAAGCGCATTATGTGCTTTGCGCTTGGCCCGGAGGGAACCAATATTTCCCAGGCAGCAATGCGCTGGATTAATCGCATGAATGTTTCGGAGAAATCCGATATTATCTTGTGCGATACTCCGGAAGCAAGCTTGGCGCAAGCTCAAGCAGTAGATGGAGATGGCGCTGTAGCTCTTTTCGGAACCTGCGCAGTGTACTTTGCTTTGCATAAGCTTTTTTTCCAACATCCAGGCGCTCTTACGTTTTTCATTGAAGAAGTCATGGATTTGGATGAAATGCAGCTCGCGACCAGCCCGACACATGTGCAAGCCATAGCCGATGGCGTGCCAGATACATGGCAGGTTGCGTCGCATCCTTCTCCTGCGCCTTTAGTGCGAAATCTTGGATGCGAGGTCAAGCTTGTGAATAGTAATGCCAAGGCAGCGGATGAGGTGGCACAAGGCAATGCGGAGTTGTGCATTACCACAGAGTCTGCGCGAGAAAGCAGGGGTCTGGTCAAACTCCATTCGTTCGGCAGTCCGGCAATGGTGTTCTTTTACGGCATTATTGGGCCAAGCATAGAGGTGGTGCGCAGCGCATACGCACGGCTCAATTCCCAAACATGGCAAGAACAGCCGCTAGTGCAGGCCGCGCTCTAGTACTAGTCAGAGATCTGCGGGGACAGTACTTTTTGAGTACTGTCCCCATAACTTTTTCAAATTTTATGACACACGCTATTATAGGCGCCCGTGGGGACATGGGAAAAAATTTACTTGTACCATTACTAAATAAGCATGGAAACGTGCTTCAGGTTAATCGTGGAGATTCCGAGAATCAATGGAATAAAGCGTGGAAAGCTGACTATATTTGGCTTTCTATTCCCAGAGACGCAATTCCAGAATTACTAAAAGGAAAAAAATTTTCAAAAGCACAAATTATTGTTGATATTTGCTCAATTAAGCGAAATCTTTCAAAAGACATCAATACTCTAGGAGCAACTCATCTTTCCTTGCACCAGCTTCATGGCCCTTTTGTTCCTTTAAACGGTCAGAAATGGGTGCATATTAATACAGGACTGGATCTCTCGCAAAACAAGCATGTTCAAGATCTTCTAGATTTTTTGCAAAAGCAAGGCATAAGTTTTTTAAGCGCCCAGTCAGAAGATGAGCATGATTTTATGATTGGGCTTACTTTGAGCATGCCAGAGCTTGCGACTATTTTTTTAGATACGCTTATAGACCAATACGCAAAGGACGCAGGACATAAAACTCCAAGCATGGCAAAGCTCATGGAATGGGCAGTGCCAGCTTCTAATGTATTATTTAGCTATTATATTCATTCCATCAACAGCTCCGCGGACTGGCTGCGAAATGATATTATTTTAGGGGCGCACGCGAATCTGCCAAAAAGCGCGCAACAAGCAGCTGCTCGCTTATCTAAATTGACTAATAAACAGATTGAGCAGCATTTAACAAGGCAGCGTGATTTTGTTGAATCGCTTCCCTTAGCAGAACGCAAAAGAGTTCGCCAATGGATTGAGCGATGGTTTGTAGATTCTACTCAAAAGATATTTACTTTTCATCAGAATAAATCTATGAAGCCAAAGCTTGTTCTGCAGGAATGCGCGGACCCTGATATTATTTTTCCTGTTCAGTCCAAAAAAGTCAGCGTGGGTGTGCATGGAATTGCTGGAAGCTTTACGCATGAATCTTTACTTCGCCTTGCAGAAGAATTAAAAATTCCAGTAGAAAATCTGGATTTAAAATATTTAGTAGAAGCAGATCGCGTTATAGAATCAGTAGTTAAAGGCGAGGTTGACAGGGGAGTATTTGCAATGGCAAATTCAGGTTCAGGAGCATATGTTTCAAGCATGCACGCCATGAGCAATAATAATTTCAAAGTGCTTGCTGTATATGGCATGGAGATTTTACAATGCTTAATTGCGCATCCATCAGCAAAAACTATAGATAATATCACGGAGGTTTTCGGGCACCCGCAGGCAGTTAGCCAATGCAAGAGAACATTTGAGGAAAAATACCCAAATATTAAGCTTTCCTATGGAAAAGATAGTGATGATACTGCATTATGCGTTAAACGTATAGCAGATTCAGAGCTTCCAAAAACAACAGCAACTTTAGCCTCGCAAGTTGCGGCAAAGCTTTACAAAATGGACATTTTAGAGTATGGTATGCATCACGATCCTTTTAATACCACGACATTTATAGTGATTCAAAAGCAATAATTCACTTTGCAAAAACCAACTTCGAGCAACTTCATTTCACTTAAAAACCGGAGGGTTAGTATGTCTGCTCAAAAAGAAGATCATGCGCACACTGCGCTACCGTCTGCTTCTGAGGTTGTGTGGATGGATGGAGAATATATGCCGCTTAGCAGAGCAGTTGTGCCCATAACCGCGCATAGCTTGCATTATGGAACAGCAGTGTTTGAAGGAATTCGGTTCTATGGAACTGATAATGGGCCTGCAGTGTTTCGCTTGCATGACCATGTTTTAAGGCTTCATAGCTCTGCTCTTACAATGGAGATGAAAGTTGATCGTGACATTGATGAATTGATGCGTGTTGTATGCGAGCTGATTAGGAGAAATAATCTTGCGGACGGGTATGTGCGCATAATTGCGTACTATGGGGAAGGCATTAGCTTGACTCGGCCTGATCTGCAAGTGCATTGCGCTGTTTTTCTTTTGCCTTGGCCTAACAAGGAAAAGGAGCCAGTTAGATTGCAGGTTTCAGAGATCCGAAAGCCAGATCCTCGCACCATTATCCATACAGCAAAGGTAGCTGGCCATTATGTTAATTCATATATGGCAGCTATGTCGTTTAACAAGCAGAGCTTTGGCGGCGCGCTTATGCTGGACTGCGATGGCTGGGTTGCGGAAACACCGGTTGCAAACATTTTCGGCGTTTCCGGGGATGTGGTGTTTACGCCTAAAATAGGATCTATTTTGCCGGGAATCACCAGGGAATCGATTCTAGGGCTTGCCTACTATATGGGAATACCTACACAGATGGGGGATTTTTCTCTGCAGGATATGAAAAAAGCTAGCGAGGTGTTTATAACTGGCACTGCTGCGGAGGTGACGCCTGTTTCAGGGATTGATGCAGAAGTTATTGGTGATGGGACCATGGGTCCTTTAACCAGGAAGCTTTCTAATGTCTTTGACGAATGCGCCAGAGGCAAGAATGCTGAACTTGCTCACTGGCTGACTTATGTGTAGCAAGCCAGCATAGTGTCAAGCATCAAATAATGCTAGACCCGGGCCTGACAGGATTACTGTTGGGCC
>CEPX01037766.1_pt1 | contig 12496 bp, 14 predicted proteins | sample 361361 | NCBI WGS metagenome assembly CEPX01 (sample SAMEA2619974, study PRJEB7988) | marine metagenome | biome: marine biome (ENVO:00000447); feature: mesopelagic zone (ENVO:00000213) & marine oxygen minimum zone (ENVO:01000065); material: "saline water (ENVO:00002010), including plankton... | reverse complement strand
ATTAAATCTCTCCGGAAGAGGAAATTTTCTATTAGAAATTCCTAAGAATTATTAGAGATAACCTCTGGACTATGGGGGGTTGCCGAAGCTGATGTTATGTCATATTCTCCATCTTTAGGCTTTAGATTTCCTAAAATAATACGAACTAGGTCAATTAATGACCAAATCCCTAAACCACCTAAAGTCAATAACTTTAGAACGCCTAATCCCGTGTAGCCAAGATAAAACCTATCTACTCCAAATACTCCTAAGAATAAAGATAGAAAAATTGCAATTACTTTATTTTTTCCGATTTTTCTATACCTCCCTTAGTTTTTTTGTCTTTTCGTTTTATAACAAAATAATAAATGATAGCACCTATAATTTGAACTAAAATTACTACCAAAAGCCAGACTATCTTTTCATCATCCTTTTCGAAATCTCGTCTGATACAATCAATGAGCATCCAAATCCAAAAAACAAAAGAACTAACAATTAATGTAAAAAATATTATGATTAATCCAAGCGCCATTATTTATAAAATAGAACAACTGGTATATAAAGTTATCTTTAAAAGATTTCCCTGTCCTTAGAGGGTAGCAAAAACGATAAATCCTCGACGGAAAGATATTAGCAATTAATAGAAACATTTAAATATAAAATTGAATTAGAAAAGATATAATTTACTGAAGAAGTAAAAAGGAGGTATATAAATGGGAAAAGTAATTGCAAAGGGCGTTGTTAAAAGAAAATCTGGATTTCTCTATTACGTAGACGGTAAGGGAAATGTTTGTGAAGCTAAAATGGCTCGAGGCGGTAAAAAGAAAAAGAAAACTGCTAAAAAAGCTAAAAAAGCTAAGAAGAAAGTAACTAAGAAAAAGAAAGTAGTAAAAAAGAAGAAAAAGAAGAGATAAACTATTTTTTCATTAAATTATACTCAATGAACCTTCTCTTTTAGGGAGAGGGGAAGGTTCATTATTTTCATTCAATTTTTAAAGCTAATCCCCCCATATTCTTCATCTTTAATAGAATCTTCATTAAGATCTTTAACTAACTTATCTGGATCCATTCCGTGACCAAGAGCACCTTGTTCAATAGTTTCAAATTGTGACATGGGACAACCCCCACAAAAAAGTCCTGCTTCCGACAATTTTTCAGCAGCTTCTTTATTTGAAGAAACCAATTCAGCTATTGTCATATCTTTTTTAATTTCTTTTAAACTATTTGTCTTTTTTTTATATTCCATATTCATAAAAGTTGAAGGTGGGTATTAGTTAATAAAATTTTCTTTTTACAAAGGATTTAACCTAAAAGGACTTATGCTCCTAAGTTTTTCAACATTTTTAGAAATTTTATCTATAACATAATCTATTTCAGAATGGCTAATATCTGATAATGTTAAACGCAAACTTCCATTAATATATTTTTCATCAAGACCAATTTCTTTTAAAACATAACTTCCAGATAATGATGTAGAAACACAAGCAGATCCTGTAGAAACATAAATCCCCTCCTTATCCAAAAGATCTATTAATCCTTCAGCTTCAATTCCATAAAATGAAATATTAATATTATTGTAAATCCTTTTATCCATATCTCCATTAATTTTTATTGCTTTAATTTTTCTTAAACCTTTTAATAATTTATTTCTTTTTTTCAAAATATTTTCTTTATTATTTTTAATATCTAAAGCAGTTGAAAGACCCATTATCCCTGGAACATTCTCAGTTCCACTTCTAAGACCCCCTTCTTGTCCACCTCCAGTTAAAATTGAAAAGATCTTTGTACCTTTTTTAATATATAAAAATCCAATACCTTTTGGGCCATGAATTTTATGTCCAGAAACAGAAATTAGATCCAGATTCATATTTAAAACATTAATATCTATTTTTTTAAATGATTGAATAGTATCGCTGTGGAAATAAACATTTTTCTTTTTACAGATTTTTCCAATTTCTTCTATTGATTGGATAGTTCCAATTTCATTATTAACATGCATTACCGAAACTAGTAAGGTATCTTTTCGAATCTTTTTTTCAATTTCCAAAGGATTAATAAGACCATTAGAATCTACTTTGATACACTCAATTTCATAATTGTTTTTCTCTAAAGACCTACATGTATCAAGAACACTAGGATGTTCAATAACACTAGTAATGATATGTTTTTTAGAGGGATTTGCAGCAGCAAGCCCTCTTATAGCAAGATTATTTGATTCAGTTCCCCCAGAAGTAAAAATTATCTCAGAGGGAGTCGCCCCAATAAAATTAGCAATTTTCTTCCTTGCAAAATCAACTTCTTTTTTTACATTCTTCCCGAAGGAATGTATTGAAGAAGGGTTAGCATATTCTTTTAATGAGAATGCATCAACAACTTTAGAAACCTTAAGATCAACTTTAGTAGTTGCAGCATTGTCTAAATAAATATTTGGAACCATTATTTTAAATTTGATTTTAACAGTAGTAAGTAAGGATTAATCATAGTGAACCCTTTTTATAAAATTAACCTAATAAAGTTCTAAGAAAATCAATTATTTTTTAACTAAAAGACCTTCTCCATAAACTTGATATTCTGGGCTAAGAACAGTCTCCCCGGTAACCAATAAATTAGAAAATAGTAAGTATCCAAGGACAATAAGCAAAACAATAACAAGGAAGATAATAATTTTTTTATTTAAAACCATGAAAAAATAATAGAAGAAATCTTTATAAACTTAATTAAATTTTACTTCAAATGGCAGCATGGATTATTGGACTAGTAGTTGGATTATTAATTTTAGCAATTTTATTCTTTTACTATAATAAATTTATAAGACTTTCACATCAAATTGATAATTCTTTAGCTCAGATAAGTGTACAATTGAAAAAAAGGTCGGACCTTATCCCAAATTTATTAAGCTCAGTAAAAGGATATATGAAACATGAAAAAAAGATCATTACAGAAGTAACAAATGCAAGAAAAGCTTTAGTTTCAGCAAGAGGTGTCGAAGATAAAATGAAGGCAGGAAATCAATTACAATCTGCATTGAAATCTATTTTTGCAATAGCGGAAGGATACCCAGATTTAAAAGCAAATGAGACTTTCTTACATCTTCAACAAGAACTTTCAGCAATTGAAGATAAGGTAGCCTATGCAAGACAATATTATAATGATGGAATTATGTCATATAATGTTGGAAGAGAGACAATTCCAGGTACTTGGTTTGCTGCCCTATATGGATTTAAAGAAAGAGAATATTTAAAAATTCCAGAAGCAGCAAAGGCCGTTCCCAAGGTTGAATTCTAAAGATTATTTTTAAATATAGTGTAATTTAATATATAGCTTAAAGTATATAGATTAGATTATTTTCTTTTAATAAAACAATGCAACAACTCCCCAAACAAATAAAAACATTACATTCATTCTTCAAATATGGAAAAATATCAAAGATTATCCTTTCAAGAAGAAATAAGGAAAAATAAAATCCAATCATTTTTCTTGATTACCATTGTTCTTTTTGTTCTTTTAATTCTAGTTTATGTAATTGGGTTTTTAATGGGCCCAAATTATTTTTTATTTATTTTAATCTTTGGAACTATTTTTTCTTTAATATACGTTGTTGGAGGATATTATAAATCTGCAGACTTAGCAATAGCATCTGTAGGCGCAAAAAAAGCTTCTCAAAAAGAATATAGAAATTTTCACCATATTATAGAGGGATTATGTTTAGCTTCAGGACTACCAAAACCAAAATTATATGTAATGGACAATCCTCAGATAAATGCATTCGCATCAGGTAGAGATCCACAGCACGCAATAATCTGTGTGACGACCGGAACTCTAGAAAAATTAAACAAACAAGAATTAGAAGGCGTTTTATCTCATGAACTTTCCCACATATCAAATTATGATATAAGATTCATGACATTAACTGCAATTCTTGTTGGAATGATATCCATAATTGCACAAATTTTCTTAAGAAGTCTATTTTGGAGCTCTCTTGGAGGAAGAGGAAGTAGTAGAAGCAACAATAATGTAATTTTTATGATAATCGGAATATTATTAGCTATCCTAGCACCACTAATTGTGATAATGGTTCAATTAGCCATCTCAAGAAAGAGGGAATATGTAGCAGATTCCTCAGCAGTTAAATTTATGAGGACCCCAACAGGATTAATAAACGCATTAAAGAAGATCAAGAATAACTCTCAAATGAAAGTTCCTGGGGCTGTTGCTCCACTATTTCTTGCAAAGCCAAATAGAGAAAGAGAGTTATTTGCAACACATCCTTCATTAGCGAAGAGAATAGAAAAGTTAGAGAGGATGTAATCCTCTAAAAAACTTTATATATCCTATTTAATATCTCAATATATGGATCCTAAAGAGAGGCTTAATTTTATAACTAGAGGCCTTCAAGAAACAATCGGTGAAGAAGAATTATTAAAGAAGTTAAAATCAAAAAAAGAAATTTCAGTTTATTGGGGAACTATGCCTACAGGAAGTATCTCTATAGCCTACTTTTTTCCGATGTTAAAAATTGCTGATTTTTTAAAGGCAGGATTAAAAGTTAAAATACTGATCTCAGATTTACATGCAGCACTAGATAGTGTACCTTGGGAAATTTTAGAAAAAAGATATAAATATTATAAAGAAGCAATCCTAACTATATTAAAAACTATAGATGTTGATATAAAAAGATTAGAATTTGTGAAGGGAAGTGAGTTACAATTAAATAAAGAATATCTTCATGATTTATTAAAACTTAGTACTCTAACCAGTTTAAAAAACTCAAAAAAAGCTACCTCTGAGGGAGTAAAAAGCGCCATTGGAGAAAATCCCAAACTTTCAGGATTTATTTACCCATTAATGCAGGCACTAGATGAAGAATACTTAAAGGTAGATGCTCAGTTTGCTGGGGCCGATCAAAGAAAAATAATGGTTTATTCTAGGGAATTTTTACCTAAAATAGGTTATAAACCAAGAATTGAATTAATGATCCCAATGATTAGAGGGCTTGTTGGTGAAAAAATGTCATCAAGTATTGAAGCAACAAAAATAGATATACTTAATGATGAAGAGACTGTAAAGAAGAAAATAAACAAAGCAGATTGTATAGCTGGGAACCCAAATAATGGTTTAATGGGATTATTAGAACATTTTATAATGGTTTTAAAACAAGATAAAAAAGAAAAATTCATGGTAGAAAGAAAAAAAGAATATGGTGGAAACTTAGAGTATTCTTCTTATAAAGAATTAGAAAAAGATTTTATAAGTAAAAAATTACATCCATTGGATTTAAAAAATAGTGTAGCTTTAGAGATTAATAAAATTTTAAAAAACCTTCAAAATAATGCTAAGTTAGCAAAATTACACAAAATAGCATATCTTAACCATTAATTTCTAGAATCTTATGGGATATTAAATTTAAAAGTTTTAAATTTTGTTAAGAGAATTAATTAACTTTTTAAGATCCACAAAATCTTTAACAATATAATCTGGTTTTTCTTTTTTGATAGTTTTTAAATCAGACCATGAACATTTATTATGTATTGCAACTGCAACGCAACCAGCCTTTCTTGCATATTCAATATCACTAAATCTATCTCCAATATAAAGAGCTTCTGAGGGTTTTATTTTAAATTTCTTAAATAATTTTTTAAGAAAAATATCTTTAGTTTTAAATTTATCTGCCCCATAAACTTTCTTAAAGAGCCCTTTTATTTTTAGCTCTTCAATAGAAGCTTTAAGGAAACTAGTTTCAGAATTAGAAACAACAATCAAAGGATAATCTTTGGAAAGTTTCCATAATGGATTAAGGGGAATACAGGGCTTAATCCCACCCTTAAGAGCCCCCTCTTTAAAATATTTATAAAATCTAGAATGAATCAATTCCCTTTTAGAAGGACTAATTTTCAATTCATTAAGAATAAAATTCATCTTACCCCCAATTAATTTTAATAATTTATTTTTATCAAATTTCTGGTGGTATTCATCAAGAGTCCTAACAAGTGATTTAACTGCAATATCATAAGCATCAGAGATAGTTCCATCAAAATCAAAAAATAATACCTTAATCATTATTTAATCCCCCAAATTTATCACCATCTTTATTGTTTTTACTCTTTGGAGATTACATTCTTTTTAATAAATCTTTTAACTTCGCTTCATTAGCTTCCCGATTTTTTATTTCAGAGATCTCGTAAATCGGATTATTATTAATTTCTCCAGCCTTAATAACTTTTAAATCTCTTATTAATTTTTTTCTCACATCATCAGAAACTAACAATTTTCCAGAATTAGAATCCGCTATCCTTTTAGAAAGAGAAATTGTATTACCAATACTAGTATATTTGAGCTTTCCATCGGTCTCAGAAGCAATTAAATCTCCTGTATGGATCCCAATATTAAATTCTATTTTATCTTCGAATTTCCTATTATAATCTTTGATTTCTTTTAAAATACTTAATCCCATCTTAGAAGCAAGGATTTCATTATCATAGGTTTTAGTAATAATCGGAGAAAACACTAAAAAGATATAATCCTCTCTCCAATCAACAAGACCCTTTAAATTTCCCGCATCGTGGACAATTTTCTCTAAATTTTCTTTAGTATTCTTTTTCAAAGAATTAATATTTTTAACATTAATAGCTATGATTGTTGAACGATTTTTTTCTCCTTTCAAAACTAAACTGTGTTCAGCATGGCCCCTTTTCTTTTCTGTAAGATCTACTATTTTTTCATTTTTAGTAGATTTAGAAAGTTTATTAGAAAGACTTTCTTTTAATTTAGAAGAAATTTTATGATTCTCTTTTTGATTATCTTTATAGTTTTTAGGATAATTTTTTTTAGGGTATCTAGGAAAAAGGTTTTTCATTTTAGTCATAAATCCATTAGAAGAATCTTTGTCAATAGTTTTTGTTTTTCCAAATCCTAAAAAAAGCCAAGATCCAATTCCAGATAGAAAGATAAGTAAAAGAGTCCACAAAATAACCGGGCCATTAAAAATTTCCCCTTCTCTAATGTTTTTAATACTGATTACACTACCAGTCAAAAAAATATTGCTTTCATTTGAAGTTTCTCCATCTTCAACAAGAACATTATACTCTCCTTGAGGAGCTTTAAGATTAAATTTTCTAATTTCCCCAACATTAATATCTAAATCCTTTAATTCTTTTTTTTCATCTCCAATTAAAATAGAAATAGTTTTATTATAAATAGAATTTCCAATATTTTTAATAATTAATACAGAATCTTCAAATTTAAATTCAACTTTTTGATTTTTTAAGATTTCAAAATCTCTTTGATCTAAGATTCCATCAAATTCAGCTACGATGTTCCAAGTTCCAGAGGTGGAATTTAATTTAAAATCGTGACTATAAAATTCACCAGCATTAATATTAACTCCTTCTTCAATTCCTTCTGGAGAAATAATATTTAAGGAAATTGTTCCCTCCATTTCAATACCTGATTGATCAAATGCTTCAGCACCAATTGTAAGATTTTCCCCAGGAATAACTTCTAAACCAGATAGACTTAAGACAATAGAAGTGGGAATCTGATTTATTTCGAAATAAATTATAGTAGTTCCTCTATTTAATTTTCCATTTTCTCCAAGATCGTAAGCCTCTATATCTAGATAGTAAGATCCAGGCTCTATATTCTCTGGCATAGAAAATACTTCGGTTACTTGTCCAGATTCAATGGCTTTGTCAAAAAAAGTCGCATTTTTAACTTCAATAAAACCATTTAATAGATCACCATTATCTTTTACCGCATCAATAATAAGACTAAGAGATTCTCCAGGATCATAAGAAGGCTTATCTAAAACGGCACTAACAATAATATTATCCGTTATTGTAAATATCTCTGTGGAAGCTCCTTGTGAGCCCATTGAGGAAATAATCTGGCAGCCCCCAATAATTCCACTTAGATTAGCAATTTCTAGATCTTCGTTATTTAAGATCTTATAAGGAATGGAATAAGATTGCTCTTCTTCTTTAGAAAAAGACCTTGCAGAAATTTTAACAAAATTCGTTGTTTTATTTCCACAAACAAGGTTAATATTTAAATTTCCCGTGTCAGATCCAATAAGCCCCGCAACACTTACATAGATACGGTCTCCGAGATTGTAAATTTCTTCAGGCTCTGATAAAGAGATTCCAGCTATAACAAATGGAAAAGCAAAAAATAAAATAAAAACTAAAATTAACACACTCTTTTTCATAGAACACCAATGAAGATTTAGTATTTAAATATTATGAAGATTACATAAACAAGTTTATAAATCTCTTGGGATTAAGGAGGTTATGGTGAAAATGGAGGTTAATCCTTGGGATGTAAAAGGAGATATAGACTACAATCACTTAATTAAAGAATTCGGGACAACCACCCTCAAAGAATCAATATATAAGAAGCTAGGATCACAAAATATTTTACTTAGAAGGGGAATTTATTTTTCACATAGAGATTTTGATAAATGGCTTAAGGCTCAGGAAGAAGGCCACAAAGTTTCAATAATTACCGGAAGAGGGCCATCAGAAAAAATGCACTTAGGGCATTTAGTTCCATTTCTTCTTGCAAAATCCCTACAAGATTCCTCCGGATGTGATGTTTATATTCCCATCTCTGATGATGAAAAGTTTTTTGTAAAAGATGATTTAACTTTTGAAGATTCTATTAAATACTCTAAAGATAATATCTTAGACATAATTGCGCTAGGATTTAACTATAAAAAAACATTCATCTTTGAAGATTTTGTTTATACAGACATGTATAGATATGCAAGCAAAATTGCTAAAAAAATAACTTACTCAACTGCTAAAGCTATCTTCGGTTTAACTCCAGAAAAGAATATTGGATGGTCTTTTTATCCAGCAATGCAAGTAGCACATATACTATTCCCTCAATTTAATTCAAAAAAACATATCTCTCTTGTTCCTGTTGCAATTGATCAAGACCCCTTCATAAGATTAACTAGGGATATTGCAAAAAGTAAAGACTTTCAATTAGAAAAACCAGCAGCATTACATGCAAAATTTGTCCCTTCCCTTTATGGAGCATCAAAAATGTCTTCATCAGAGGAAGGAGTAATCTATCTCTCAGATGATCCAAAAACAGTAAAAAATAAAATTAATAAATATGCTTTTTCTGGAGGACAGGCAACAGTTGAAGAACATAGAAAAAAAGGAGGGAATCCGGATATAGATGTTTCTTTTCAATATCTTAAGATTTTCTTTGAGCCAGACGATAAAAAACTTTCAAAAATTTATAATGATTATAAGTCTGGAAAACTCCTAAGCGGAGAATTAAAATCAATTCTAATTGAAAAAATCAATTCTTTTTTAAAAGAACATCAAAAGAAAAAAGAAGAAGCAAAAAAAACATTCAATAAATTTATTTTAAAAAATTTATAAAAGATTAAGCAGCTTCTTCAGTTTTTTCGGATTCTTTAACAGATATAGCTTCTTCAGCTGGTGTCTCAGAAACGCCAATATCTTCTTGAACCAAATTTTCTTGAGGGGCCCTAGCAAAACCACTGGGGCCGAAGATTTCAATTCCATCATCTTTTATATTCATACCAGATATACTCCTTTCATGATTTGTTCTTCTCATTTTATTAATTCTAATGGCTCTATCCCCAACACCCACAATTCCTAAATCATAAAAAGTAATTACAGAATCTGATAGGAATCTTAAAATATCTGTCTTGGTCCATTCACCATCAACCTGTTGAATTCCATCACTTTCAATAGTTTCATCAGAAAAAATTGTAGTAACCTTAAGCCTTTTCATTAAAGAAGATAACTCAAAGATCTTTTGTCTAATTTTTCCCTGATCACTCAAGTTTAATGCAAGAACTGAAATGGGGTCAAAACAGACCCTTCTAATATTATTTTTAGAAATCATCCTTATAAGTTCCCCATTAAGTTCTTCAATTGATGTTTGTGGGGCAAACCTCATAAATTTAATTCTTCCTTGACTACTTAGCTTAGAAAAATCCCATCCATGAGCCATCCCATCACCAAGTGTATCCATTATATCTGGCTCAAAGGAACAATAAAGCCCATTTTCATTAAATTTTATAACACCATTCCATAAAAATTGAAGTAAAAAAGTAGTCTTACCAGAACCAGGACCCCCAACAATTAAATTATCACTATTTCTAACAAATCCTCCATCACAAAGTTTATCAAAGCCAACAATGCCTGTAGGGCATCGATCTATCACACCATCCATAAGGGGGCAAATTTATAAATCTTTATAAATTCTCCTTTTCTAATTGTAATATGAAAACATTAAATCTTCATTGTGATTATATTAATTTTAAAGCATTAAAAAAAGCATTAAAAAACGTTGGGGAAATTGCACCAAATCAAACTCTTGAAGGAAGCTCAAAAGATTGCTTGGTTGTAATGGTTGCAGTTGAAAAAGGAGATTCTGCAGAAACAATAAAAGAACTAGTTAAGGAAATAAAAGACATCGCCTCGAAGGTAAAAACAAAGAATATTGTTCTCTATCCATATGCACATCTTTCAAAAAATTTAGGAAAACCAGAAACAGCAATAAAAATTCTAAATAAGACAGAAAAAGAATTGAAACCTATGAAAGTTATCAAAGCCCCTTTTGGATATTATAAATCTTTAGAATTAAAAGTAAAAGGACACCCCTTATCTGAATTATCAAGAGAAATTATAGTTAAGGAAAGAGGAAAAGCTGAAAAAGACCTAAGTGATGCAGAAAGGTCACAGCTGTTAAGAGAAGTTTCAAAAGCAAAACTCGACACTTCAAAATTAAAAGAAAATGATCACCGGATTCTTGGAAGTAAGATGGCTCTATGGAGTTTTAATAATGTGGCTCCAGGGATGGTATTTTGGCATCCAAAAGGCCTACATATAAAAAATAAAATAATTGAATATTGGAGGGAGGTTCATAGAATAGATGGCTACAAAGAGATATCTACTCCACAAATTCTTGATAAAAAGCTATGGAATGTTTCAGGGCATTGGAAGCTATATAAAGAGAATATGTTTACAACAGATTATGAAGATAGAGAATTTGCAGTAAAACCAATGAATTGTCCAGGAGGTATTATGGTCTATAAAAATTCTCCTAAATCTTATAAAGATTTACCAATTAGGATGGGAGAGTTAGGTATAGTTCATAGAAAGGAGCTATCGGGAGTATTAGCCGGTTTATTTAGAGTAGTTCAATTTACCCAAGACGACGCACACATTTTTTGTACAGAAGAGCAACTTCACGACGAGATAGTTGGAGTAGTAGATTTATTTAGAAAAATGCTAAGAGAATTTGGATTTCCTGATTATAAATTTACAATAAGTACAAGGAGTAAAGAGAAAAAGGACAAATATTTAGGAGACGACAAAATATGGAAAGAAGCAGAAGATGCTCTTGAAATGGGCCTAAATAGTTTAAAACTTAAATTCAAGAAGATGCCTGGAGAAGCAAAATTCTATGGCCCAAGTTTAGACGTTATGATTAAAGATTCTCTTAACAGGGAATGGCAATGTTCAACATTACAATTAGACTTTACACTTCCTAAGAGATTTGAATTAAAATATAAAGATAAGGGGGGTAATGATAAAATCCCTATGATGCTTCATAGAGTAGTCTTCGGTGCATTAGAAAGATTTATTGGATTATTAACTGAACACTTGGACGGAAAATTTCCATTATGGATCTCACCAAATCAGATAAAAGTAATCTCCTTAAATGACAAAAGCAATAATTATTCTAAAAAGATTTATAATAAACTATTTTCAGAAGGCTTTGAGGTGGAGCTAGATAATAGAAATGAATCTATTAATAAGAAAGTTAGGGAAGCTCAAATTCAAAAATTCAATTATATTATAACAATTGGGAAAAAAGAAATAGACAAAAAAACAATTGCAGTAAAATCAAGGGGCTCAAAAAATATTAAAACAATGAATCTAGAAAAATTTATAATAAAATTAAAGGCAGAAATTTCTTCAAGAAAGAATTTATAAACTTGATTGATCTAAAAAGTTAATGGGGTGGACAAAAATAATATTAATTTTCCAAGCCATTGTTACTTTAATAATCGGAATAGCATTTTTTTCTCAATTATTAGTAATTGATAAAGCAGAAATTAATCAAATAAAATTAGAAATAAGGGAAGGAAGTTTTGATTCAGAAGACAATCTTCCCCCAGCATTAAAAGACATAAAAAAAAGATATACTATTGCAGCATATACTCTTTTTATAATTTCAATATTTGAATTATTAATTATATCAAGACTTGTTAGATAATATTTTAAAGAGTATTTAATTCTATATAAGATGGAGATCATAAAAGCTTCTGGTGAAAAAACTATTTTCAAGAAGAATAAAATAGAGAAATCAGTCCTTGATGCAGGAGCTCCAAAGAAATTTGCAAGAGAAGTTTCAGATAGAGTAGAAAAAAAGATCCATAAGGGGGCAAAGACCAACGAAATCTTAGATCTAACTATAGATTTATTAAAAAAACAACCAGAAGTTGCTGCAAGATATGATCTAAAAA
>CEPX01196167.1_pt1 | contig 12498 bp, 5 predicted proteins | sample 361361 | NCBI WGS metagenome assembly CEPX01 (sample SAMEA2619974, study PRJEB7988) | marine metagenome | biome: marine biome (ENVO:00000447); feature: mesopelagic zone (ENVO:00000213) & marine oxygen minimum zone (ENVO:01000065); material: "saline water (ENVO:00002010), including plankton... | reverse complement strand
GTGAAAGATGCACACGAAATACTGTATCAAGCCTATGAAAAACTGGGGGATTTTGAGAGCTCTTTATCTGAGTTACAAGAGTTCATGCATATTAAAGATTCCCTCTTAAACATGGAGTCAATCAATGCACTTAATGAAATGGAGAAGAAATATGAAACCGCACTCAAGGAGCGTCAAATTGAATCTCTGGCTCTTGAAAATGAGCAAAATCAATTGCTCCTGGATAAGCAATCCTCAGAGAAGAAACTGTACATTTTAGCAATCATCACGCTCTTAATATTGATTGGCTTTGGAGCAAGACAGGTAAGCCAAAAAAGCAAATTCAATCGCATATTGACTTCAAAGAATGAGACAATATCCAATGCTTTATCTGAGCGTGAAGTTCTGCTCAAAGAGATTCATCATCGGGTAAAAAATAACCTACAGATTATTTCTAGTTTGCTAAACCTCCAATCTCGATTCATTAAAGATAAGACAGCAGTTGATGCTGTCCAGGAAGGTAGAAACCGGGTAAAGTCGATGGCCTTAATCCATCAGAAACTGTATCAACAAGACAACATTCAGGGAATTTATATGCCCGAATATATTGACAACCTTACCTCTTCTTTGCTTTCCTCTTATAAAGTGTCGAATGATAAGATTCATATAAAAAAGGAGGTCGACACTATTAATTTAGACATTGATACCGCCATCCCATTGGGTCTTATTTTGAATGAATTATTAACCAATTCTTTGAAATATGCATTTGTAGATAGAAAGGAAGGAACACTCCAAATCAAGCTTACAGAAATTGATAAGAAGTTGATTCTGGAAGTTTCAGATGATGGGGTGGGAATGAAAAATGATGAAGAAGGGAATAAAAATTCTTTTGGGTTAACTTTAATAGAATCTCTGGCAGAAAAACTGGATGCCAGTGTGAAAATGAATCAGAATGAAGGGACCCAACACGTGTTTAAAATTGCAAACTATAAAGTGGCTTAGATGGCAAGAATCTATGTAGTAGAAGATGAGCCAATCATTCGGCAAGATCTGGTGTTCACTTTAGAGGATATGGAGCATGAGGTCATTGGCCAGTCAGGAAAATATGAAAAGGCATTCAATGAAATTCAATCCTTGAATCCAGATTTGATTTTGCTGGATATCAATTTGAATGACCTGAAAGATGGAGTGGACTTGGGCATGATCATTCATACACAATTCAGTATTCCTTTTATTTATATCACATCATATTACGATTCTGCTACGGTTGAAAGGGCCAAACACACCCATCCAGCAGCCTATGTCATCAAGCCATTTGATGAAAACGATTTGAAAATCAATATTGAGTTAGCTCTAACTAAGAGGAAGATTCTACAATCTAATTATTCGAGTAATAAACTTTTTGTGAAGAATAATCAAGATTTGGTCGCAATCACTCCTGAGGAGATCATTTACGTTGAGGCGGATGACAACTATTCAAAAGTCCACACAGACAAAGGCCAATTCATTTTAGCACATACTTTAAAGAAAACAGAGGAAAAACTATCCAATAAAGGCTTCTTAAGGATCCATAAGTCTTATCTCATCAATTTTGAGCGGATAGATATTATCACCGAGGGTATGGTTTTTTTGGGAGATCAACATTTACCCATTGGCAAATCGTATAAGGCTCACTTACAGGAGTTTCTGATTACTTTGTAATACTTTTTAATGATGGCTCTACCCTATATAGGGTATTTAATGGGGATAAATTCCTTTTTTCTTGAATTGTACTAAAGAATGATTTATTTTTAATATTCGCTGATTGGTGTTTCTTTCGAAATGGGACTATCTTTTCGGCCAAATTACAACACGTTTAAACCGCTACGCTATCTATGAAGGCCTACTCATTTAGATTTTCTTGTATTTCATGAGCAGGGCTTAGACAAGACCTACATTTTCTGCCAAAAGCTTCTAATCATGAAAAAATTAAGTTTATTAACGCTGGTGTTCATCTTTTCCATGAGCGCCTACGCCCAGAATTCGATGGGAATTGGGACAGAGACACCTAATCCAAATGCAGTTTTGGAAATCGTTTCTCCATCAGGTAATCAAGGAATCTTAATTCCAAGATATACCACCGCAGAGCGAACAGCCACTGCCTTCACCAGCAACCTTACAGATACAGACAATGGATTGATGGTGTTTGATACCGACGAGGGTTCATTGTACTTCTGGTACAGTGGTGTTTGGGTGGCTGCTGCAAATCAAACTTTTAGTGAAATGCTAGCAACGGATTCTGACGCGGGTGCACAGAACATTACGAATCTCGCGGATCCGGTTAATGATCAGGACGCTGCTACTAAGGCATACGTGGACACGCTATTCGCAGGAATTGTGATCCCTACTTTCTCTGAGCAGTTATTGTCAGACAATGATGCTGGTGCTTCTAGTATTGCCAATTTAGCAAATCCGGTAGACGCACAGGATGCTGCAACTAAATCTTATGTTGATACCTTGGTGGGAGGAATTGTTATACCTTCGTTTTCAGATCTCTTGCTGCAAAGTGACGATGCCGGAGCATCCAATATCACCAATCTGGCTGATCCATTAGATGGACAGGATGCGGCCACCAAGTCCTATGTAGATACCCTTTTTGGAGGAATTGTGATTCCTACTTTTGCTGAGCAGTTATTATCAGACAATGATGCTGGTGCATCGAGTATTACAAATTTAGCTGACCCAACAGATGGTCAAGACGCTGCAACTAAATCTTATGTGGACACCCTGGTAGCCTATTCAAGTTCTTCTCCATGGACGATTACTGGCTCCGATCTGAGTTATAACCTGGGCAATGTTGGAGTAGGAACAGATGCTCCCATTTCTCCTTTTCAGGTACAAGATAAATTACACTTCTTCGATTTCGTGGTTGACTCGATGGGTATAGATGGTCGAATCATTGCCGACAATATGTATTATGATGGGGCAGCATTAAGAAATGTGCAAGATGGACGGCTTAGTTTCTTCTACATGACTGATGGTAATATTGAATTCCTTACTGCGGATTCTGCTTTGGCTGATGAGGATCGTTTCAATCAAATAGAAACCACACTTACCCTTAAAAGTAATCGAAATGCCGAATTCAGAGGTACTGTAGAAATCGGATCGGTTCAGGATAGCACCGATTTGTCGTCTGGTCAACTGGCTTATAATGGAGGTAGCCTTTATCTATACACTGGTGCTGAATGGAAAGACCTTGTTGGATTATCTCTACCATATCAGAGCACTGTCAATGGAGTGAGTAATCTTCTCGATCTGGAAAACACTGGTAATGGAAGCGTAGCCTATTTTAACTTGAACAACAGTACATCCACAAGTAATGCTGTGAACATTATTACCAATTCCAGTGATCCAGGGTCCTCTGCACTTTATGTGAATAATGATGGATTTGGTCCTGCAGCTGAGTTTAACATCACTTCGTCAGGAAACAACGAATATGCCATGGCGGCACGAACAGTTGGAGTTGGAAGTGCAGCATATTTCGAAACGAACAATGGGTCTAGCTCTACTCCAACGATATCTGGAAATGTGGTTAATGGAGGTGGTAGCGTATTAGACCTTGCCACTTCAGGAACGGGTCGGATTGCTTACTTGTCAAACAACAACGCTTCCAATTCTGCCAACGCCTTTACAGTTACTTCATCAGGAAGTGGTACTACTGCTTTGTTTAGCAACAGCAATACAGGTACTTTTAATAATACGGTTCAAATTATCAATGCTGGTAATGCTGCTGGCTTAAGCATTCAGAACCAGGGTGCTACTACATCATTTGGGCTTACGAACACCATCACAGGAAATTTAAATGTGGTAGGTAACCATAGCACAACAGGTGCCGTTTCTTCTAACGCAATTACGACAGTTTCCACAGCTTATACTGTTACTAATTCTGATCATATCATCGTCCTTACTGCTGGAACTAATCAGACAGTAACATTACCAACAGCATCCACTACCCCTGGACGTGAACTGATTATTATGCTTGGGGCTATTAACCCAGGCCTGACACATACCATACAAGTTACGGGGGTGGATAATTTTACCTATGAAGGATACTCCAATGCAACACCTCAGACAATGACTACAGCTTCTGGGGGCAAGGTTATGATGACACTTCGAGCTGTTGGTAACAATTGGTTTATTGTAAGTACAGTATTAAGCACCAACACATAATCTGATCATGAAAAGATTATTAGGAATACTAATCATCAGCATATTTTACGCTAATTCGGCACAAGCCCAAGTTGTCGTAGAGCAGAATATTCCTATTGCGATAGGAAGCGGACTGAGTGTCAGTGTGGATAGCAAGCTAGATGCAGCTTCCAATTTCACGAATGATGGAAATTTGATTTTCTACGATTCACTGAGGTTGGCAAATTATGCGGGTTCCGGAGGGTTGCGAGCACTTGGAGCTGATCAGCATGTCTTCCTTAGCGGCACTTCTGTTGCTAGCCTGGAAGCCACTGGAGGAAATAAAATCTTACATGATCACCTGACGGTGGGTGATTTAGCCTTAAGCGCTGCTAGAATTGTAGTGGACACTAATCGGTTTGAAGTTACAGGAACCTTAACAGGGTTTGATGGCACAAGCTATGTTGTTGGACGGTTGCTTAGAAGCGGGTCGGACTCCTTAGTCTATCCAATTGGAAGTGATACGGAATATACACCGGTTATTCTATCCCAGATAACAGGGTCTACCCCGGTAGTGGGTGTAGAATTGATTCCTGGTAACCCATTGGCAATTTCTGGAAACGGGCTGTTAGCTGTTTCTGATCAACGTCACTGGCAAGTCAGTGAAGCCAGTGGAACCTTTGATGGAGCAATAGTGAATTTACCAACCATTGATGAAACAGTCGTCGCATCCATTGCTGATGCAAGCATTGCATATGGTCCAGCTGTCTCGGGTAGGTTCAGAGGACTTGGGATGAGCACCAACACAGGATCTATGACAAGCGGATCGGTTACTGCTCTTGAAGCTGGTGGAGCGGGTTTGTATGCTATTGGGGCTTATTTCAATGAGGTTTTAAGAGAACAAGATTCCCTTGCACTAATCAGTATTTACGAGGCAACTACTGGCAATAGTTGGAATGGCTCTACGGGTTGGCAAAGTGATAATCTGGACAACTGGTTGCGAGTAACACTTGTTGACAAAAGAGTTACTGAACTCAATTTAAGTGATAATAACCTTTCAGGTTCATTTCCCTTGATCACGAGTGGACTAGAAGAACTCGTAAATCTTAATCTTTCAAACAATGAGTTGACTTTCGTGGCGGACCTGGCTAACCTCGGTGCTCTTCAGGACCTGGATGTTTCTGGAAACCGTTTACAATTTGGTAGTCTCGAATCAGTAATATTAGCTGCCCCTGGAGTTCTTTATGGTCCCCAAAAAGAGGTCTTAACTCGAGTCAGGTCATTGGAATCTATTGGGAGTACTTATACAGTGGACCGGACGGTAACTGGTAGTGGCAACAGCTATACCTGGATCAAGAATGGATCAGCCTTAGCTGTGACTACACCGACGTTTGATGTAACCATCAATGACTTTACTGCTGATGGTACCTATATCGCTCGAGTGACTAACACCAATGTGCCGGGATTAACTTTGACTACTACTCCGGTAGTGCTAAGAGTGTCTAGTTTGGAGCGTGACTCTACCTCCCTGATTGCTATTTATGATTCACTTCAGGGAAGTAATTCTACTCTGACTGACTGGCCAAACTTACCAATTGCTCAATGGAGTGAAGTAACCATCACGAACTCCCGTGTAACGAATATCGATCTTTCTGATAAAGGCCTGGTCGGCGCAATACCAGAAGATGTAATAGACATTCAGAGTATGCTGACTGCTGACTTCTCTGATAATGACATAGACGGCATGCCAGATATCTCAGGTACATTGCCAAACATGACTGGATTTAATGTATCAGGCAATCGTCTGACATTTGAAGATTTAGAACCCAATGCTGGAGTAACCAATCTGAACTTTGCAGATCAACAGCGTTTTGGGACAGTATTTGAGGATACCATACCTGTTGGAAGTACAGTGGATTTAAGTCAATCAATTGGTGGAAATTTCAACCAGTACCAATGGTACTTTAGCAATCACAATACGACGGACCAACCAATAGGAGGTCTCACGTCTTCTGAGTTAGTCATAGATTCCCTAATTTTTGGAAATATGGGTCAGTACGAACTCAAAGTGACTAACAGTGCGGTGCCGGGTCTGGTTCTTAGTAGTGAGTTACAAAAAGCGTATGCTAGTGCTGATTTGGAATTTGTAGCCCTTGACCTTGGCGGAGAACCATTTACCGCAGGAGAAGCATATGCGCTTCAGATAACAGCGCCAGGTTCACCGTATGATACTGTTCAAACAATTCGAGGAGAAGGTAATGGTTTTGCCTTTAACGACTTGGTATTAGGAAATTATCTGATCGCTGTAGCCCCAGACAACTTAATAGAGTTTCTTCCTACCTACTATGAAAGCACTGACTTGTGGAGAGAGGCTGACACGTTACTTCTACGAGATAATTTGATTGATACACTCGATATGGCACAAATACCGCCACCAGGAGGAGGAGATGCAGAAGTATCTGGAACGGTTACGAGAGATGATGGCGAACCAGAAGGTAGAATCAATGCACGTAGAAAAGTAAAACGAGCAGGATGTTCAGTACGTAGATTTGTTCCTAAGGGTCGTACAGATCAAGATGATGAAGAAGGAACCTATGAGCTGTATGCTTATGTCCAATCGGATGACGAAGGTCGTTTTGAATTCACAGACCTTGAAGATGGTAAGTATCGCTTCAATATCGAATATCCTGGGATTCCTATGGATGAAGATTCCTACGTAGAATTTACTATTGGAGAAGGCGGAATAGAAGATGAAGTGCTTATTCTGGAAGCGACGGTGACCGATGATGGTATCGTGGTTCAGAAGATTGAGCGTTTAGGATTTTATCGCAAGTATTTCAAAGATTTGAATGTCTATCCTAACCCAGCGGACAGCTATGTCAATATCGCTTACAGTAAACTAATGAGCGAGACAGTTGTGGTAAGGTTAATTGATCTGGAGGGGAATGTCGTCACAGAGCAGCTAATCGAGAAGGGTTATGACAAGGAATTACAACTGGATGTGAGTGGTATCAGTGGAGGCATTTACTTACTCAACTTCATTGACACCAACGAAGGGGCTGAAAAAATCACAACATTTAAAGTATCAGTAAAACATTAATATTTCAAGATTTACCCCATTCAAAAAGGCCTCATTTTGAGGCCTTTTTTATTGCAACAAATTGATTATCAAATCATTAAAAAGGTGAATTGATTTTTATCTAACCAAAAAAGGTTTTAAATTATCAGTTACAAATTTCAGACCGCTATGAAATTTTTACTCGCCGCATGTTTGTTGGTTGCCTGGATGCAGGTAACATGTCAGGTTCTTTCTGTCGACAATAATCCCACTCCTATGGGTGGTGCGTACACTACCTTACAATCCGCCTATGATGCGGCCGTAAGTGGAGATACACTTTACATTATTCCCAGTAGTACCAGTTATGGTGACCTAAACATTGCCAAACCGATCACCATTTTTGGCGGAGGATTTTATCCTGATACAGACACCAAGTACACTTCCGAGGTGGGAGCCTTAAACATCAATGCAGGCGCTTCCAACCTACTTCTGAGTGGGCTCAAAATTGGAGATCTGAGACTAGCATATGAGGCTGTCACATTCAGTTTAAATACGATTCGGGTGACTCACTGCAATATTGATCAGGTTGGTGTTGCTGAGTCAGGGAGTAACATCCGAAGCATAGACAGTCTGGTATTTATCAATAATGTTTTTGGAAATACCGGAGGTGGTAACATCACCGGAGGCTATGTGGATTTGGTCAAATCTGGGAATGATGTCAGTAATACTTATTTCTATAACAATATTTTCGTCGGGTCTACCGGGACCGCAGGTACAGTTTCGGCTGATACTGCTTACTTCTACAATAATCTCTTTTTTGGACAAAGTGCCACTGGGGGTTCTACAGCTTTCGCAGAAACGAATAGCAATATCTTTCGAAACAACATCTTTTTTGGTAGAGCCCCATCAGCGACAACTACATTAACAAACAATACTTTCAACTTTAATCTCAGTTCCGATTCGACTTTTAGTGCGATCATAGGTGTATCTGGTAATAGCGGAGGTTCTAATTTCAATTATACGGACCCTGCATTTGTACAGGTAATTACCGGGACCACATATGATTTCACCTTTGATTTGTCGATTGCCGTGGGATCACCAGCTAAAGATTCAGGTTCTGACGGTACAGATCTGGGGCCAGCTGGAGGTCTTTATCCATTTGACCCTACTGGGACACCATTGCCAGTTATAACCGGAGTAACATTACCCTCCATTGTAGTACAAGGCAATGACATCTCGATATCTATTTCAGGAAAAGGAAACTAACCACCAAACTATGAAGACATTTTTCACCACGCTTGCATGCATTACCTCGGTAATTGTATTTGGTCAAACTATTCGATATGTTGACAATTCCTCCAGTAGTCCTGGAGGCGCACATGTATATACTTCCCTTCAAGCGGCCATTGACTCTGCCGTCACAGGAGACATTATTCATGTGAGGGGTTCTGCTGCTACTTATGGTTCAGTCACGCTAAATAAATCATTGGAAATTTATGGAATAGGATTCAATCCTGATAAGGACATTCCTCTATTATCTACATTAGATAACATTTATTTACATGAAAACTCATCAGGATCAAGAGTTTCAGGCCTATATGTAACTGGTCAAATCGGAATTGCTTATGATGACCCAAATGGCGTTTATTCTTTAAGTAATCTATCGATTGACAATTGTCGTGTGGGTCGTATTACCTCAGGAGCATCATGTTGTGTAATAAGACCTACTGATAATGTCATCATTCGTAATAATGTCATTGGCAATGAAAGTAGTGCCACTGCTCAAACAGTAATAGATTTGATCGGTTCTTACGGAACAGTGAGTAATGCCATAATTACCAACAACATAATTTTGGGAGAAACCGATGGTACATTCGGTGCTTTGGAGGCTACAGGCGCTTTGATTAAGAACAATTTATTTGTAGGTGGTGGTACTATTCAAAATGCATTTTATGTATTGACTAATTCTACAGTGGCTAATAATGTATTTTTTGGAAGAGCGCCTGCGGCTTCATCTTCCATGTCCAACGTAGTATTCAGAAACAATCTGTCTTTTTCTACTTCAGCTGATACTTTACCAGCTATTGGCTCAGGAATTTCAGGTTCTAACAATTTGGTTGGTATAGATCCATTATTGGTAAATGTGACAGTAGGCAATGCTGTTGATATTGGTACCATTGACCCTAGCCCTGATACCGGTTCACCTTTATTGAGCGCAGGTAGCGACGGTACTGACATTGGAGTTACTGGTTCTACGATTCCCTGGGACGGAACTGGCGTGCCTTTACCAGTCATTCAGGAGCTGAATGTAACAGAAGTGATCAAACAGGGTGATAACCTTGATTTGAATGTAAAGGCTCGAGGTAACTAATCTGCTGGTTTTGAAAAGAAGTCTTTTCATACTTTTATTGATCTGGGGATCATTGGCAACTGCTCAGGATGTGAGCCAGAATGTGACTGCTCTGGAGTATTTTTTTGATACAGACCCGGGAAGAGGTAATGGTACTGCTATTGCCCTTGCTCCTGGCTTAACTGTGACTCAAACTCCTGTACTCAACACCTCTGCTTTGAGTGGAGGGTTTCATCGAATCTACTTCCGTGCGAGAGTAGCTAGTGGACTATGGAGTATGCCTTACGGATATACAGTCTATGTTGACAGCTTATCAAGCACAGTAAGACAAATAGCAGCTATCGAATATTATTGGGATAATGATCCAGGTTATGGCCTTGGTGCTTCCATAACTGTTTCCTCAGCAGCAACTTTTGTGGACATTGCTGATAACATTCCTACTGATACTTTATCTATTGGTTTTCATCAATTGTTCATGCGGGCTCAGGATGACGCAGGCATCTGGGGAATGAGCGAATCGCGATTGGTTTATGTGGACAATTCTTTAGGAGCGGTAAGAGATTCAATTGATCAGCTAGAATATTTCTGGGACCATGATCCTGGATATGGAAATGGCGCTATGATTTCCATAGCAAGCCCGGATCCACTCATTGATATTGACGAAGCACTAGCTACCGATACTTTGAGCAACGGGTTTCATAATTTATTTGTTAGAGCAAGGACACTTTCTGGAACCTGGGGTGTTCCAGAATCAAGGTTGGTTTATTTAGATAATGCCGCAGGCGATGTTCAGGATACATTAGTGGCCGCAGAATATTTCTGGGATAGTGATCCAGGGTATGGAAACGGCAGGGCATTAACAATTTCTAGCCCTGCTTCATCGTTGCAACTCTCCACAACTATCGCCACAGATACCTTGAGCGTTGGTTTTCATAATTTGTATACCCGTGTTCAGAATTCTTCAGGACAATGGGGCATTCCGGAATCAAGGTTGGTTTATATTGATTTAGGTGGAAATGTCTTGCAAAATGTTAGTGAACTAGAGTATTTCTTTGATACAGATCCAGGCTATGGTTTCGGTACAATTGTGCCAATTGACACACCCTCAGTAGAGGTATTAGCTGCATTCATTGCATCTACTGATACCCTCGCTTTAGGTGAGCATTTAATTGGGGTACGAGCAAAATCAGAAGATGGAAAATGGGGTATTACTGAAACCAGCACATTTACTTTATTTCTGGAAAGTCGTGAATTAGATTCAGTAGCCCTTCACAAGGTATATGAAGGTTTGGTTGGGTCTGGATGGACGAATAATACCAATTGGCTGACCACTAGCATTGATCAATGGTATGGTGTTTCAATAACTAGTAATCGTGTCAGCGCACTCGATCTCTCTTCCAATAATCTTGTTGGCCAGGTGCCTGCAGAAATCGGCTATTTAAGCAATTTGGAAACTCTAGACCTTTCGGGCAATGTGCTATCAGATAGTTTTCCAGATGAAACTGTAGATCTTACTATTTTATCAGCACTGTATCTAAATGACAATCAATTAAATCATTTACCTGATTTATCATCTATCGATAGTTTACAGACTGTGGTAGTTGACAATAACAATCTTGATTTCGGTGATTTGGAGTATCTCGCTGGAATCAGCAGTTATTCATATACTGGGCAGACTTTGCTAAATAGTATGAACATTGATTCAATGGTAGCTCCTGGAGACACGCTCAGTTTTGATGTGACTATTGATGGATCCAGCAATACCTACCAATGGTATTTAGATGGAGTGGTAGTCCCAGACCAAACCAGTTCAACATTATCAATAGATTCATTTCGCGTGGTAGATACTGGTTACTATCAGCTGACTATAGCCAATACCCTACTTCCAGATTTGGAATTTACCTCAGGCACCTATCACTTATTTGTTCATGACTCCCTGGCAGTACCATTGGATACAGATCCACCAGTCGTAGTTGGAGATACTCTGGTATCAATTGCTGAAAATACAACAGTGGTCAATACGTACTCTGCTGGAGAACTGGTCACCTGGTCTTTAAGAGGGACAGATGCTGCAAGCTTTGATATTTCAGTAGATGGAGAGTTGACTTTGTTGACGGCTGCGGATTTTGAGAGTCCTGCTGATGCCAATGCTGACAATGTTTATGAACTAGTGTTGGAAGCATCAGATAGCTTGTCAAATAGTACTTCACACATATTGGAGATAACTATTACTGATGTCAATGACAATGTTCCGGTGATAACCGACCCGGGTGCAATCTCTGTTGACGAGAACAGTAGCGTTTCTGCACAAGTAGTTACTTTGACTTATACAGATTTAGACACTACTTCAGCCACCTATACCTGGTCTATCATTTCTGGAAATGACGATATCAATAGCGATAGCAACTTGCCATTTACCATTGGTGGAGATGGGATTATAATTATTAATGATAGTGCTGATTTGGATTTTGAGACACAGAATTCTTTCAATCTTGAAGTAACGCTAAATGATGAGGTGTCGACAGATACGTTGACTTTGCTGATTTCCTTAAATGATGTGAATGACAATGCACCTGTGATAACCGATCCAGGAGTTTTGGCCATAGATGAAAACAGTCCTTTTTCCACACAGATAGTGGCTTTAACTTATACAGATGCAGATACGACCTCTACAACGTATAGCTGGTCCATCACTTCAGGGAATAATGATATCAATACGGATAGCAATCTGCCATTTTCTTTGGATGGATTGTCAGGTATTTTAACAGTCAACGATTCTGCGGACATTGATTATGAATTGGTTACACAGTTTGATGTGGAAATAGCTCTAAACGATGGTCAAAATACAGACACCTTACTTTTGGTTATTGCAGTAAATGATGTTTTTGAAGGTCCAGACCCCGGCACTGCCTTGGATTCAGCGGCATTGTTGACGTTGTATGAT
>CEPX01061911.1_pt1 | contig 12507 bp, 8 predicted proteins | sample 361361 | NCBI WGS metagenome assembly CEPX01 (sample SAMEA2619974, study PRJEB7988) | marine metagenome | biome: marine biome (ENVO:00000447); feature: mesopelagic zone (ENVO:00000213) & marine oxygen minimum zone (ENVO:01000065); material: "saline water (ENVO:00002010), including plankton... | reverse complement strand
GAAAATCTCGTTCTTTCATTTGGTTATTTGCAATGACACTCGTTCGAGTGTCTGGGAGTACTGTTTTTGCCTCAAATTCCTAATGATTCACTTTCCGCACTCCCTGCAATGCCAACCACCAATTCGTGCATTAAAAAACTTCCAAAGAAAAACAAACAAAAGCCAAAAACCACAGGTGGCTAAGGTTAGGAAAATATGGATAAATATCATAAACCCACTAGACCTGGTGTTGGTCCTTTGGTGAATGGTATTTTTCTTGCATTTCCCACATTTCTTTACACTTTCTTCAACGAGAAAAGCCATGTTGTATTCCTTTTGTTTAATCTCATATTTTCATGAAAAATAAGTTTATTGATGAGCCGCCTATCTAATCATAGACGGCATGGTGGTCGTCCATTAAAATTTAAAGTGCTCTCTTGCCCGTAAGCCAAGAAGCGCCAAACCAAGCCCTATGATCCCGCTTTCACTTGGCACATCAGATATATTTAAGGGGGAGTTAGGGTTCGCTGCGTTGATTTCAGGGTTTTCTTTGCTTGCAAGGGTTGCCCCACCATCACTAACAAGAAACACGCCGTAATTTGCGCTACTAAAGTCGGAGTCATCGTAAAAGTACTTTGCTTGGTAGATTCGATCATAGTAAGATGCTTTGTGGTAGCTTGATGCACCACTGTGACCTACAGTTCCATCGTCAAGTAAGTGGGTACCTAAAGACGAGTTTGCTGTACTAAAATACTGCGTTACACCAAAGTAGTGAAGTATCTCATCAACTTCGGATTGGATCTGATCGTTATTATACGACCAAAACCCATCTCTACCTTCGTAGTCGAATGGAGTGAACCCATTAATGACTTGGATAACTTCTTTTTCAGTAGGTAATCTCCATCCCACGAATTGGCTGTCAAGTTTCCCTTTAACTTCATCTATTGACATGCCAATAGTTTTTCTTAAAGAGAGCCACTCAAGCCCTGTTTCAGTATCTACAAAAGAGAGGTTGTCATTCTCATGCAGCCAATCCCCTTTTATAAATTCGGCATTAGCAGAGATAGAGGCTAGAGATAAAAGACTTGTTAAAAATATTTTTAAAGGTAGTTGTTTCATCTTGTTGTGTCCATTTTTAAACTTATAACACAACAGCAAATATCATACCAAAAAACATAGGCAAAGTGGAATGGCACTGTTGAAGAGCCTATAGCCCACTTAGCAAGACTAAGTCCCAGTAACCTTTTTTATCTTTCCTGATATTTTGTCAAACGAAAATTCATTAATGTTTCCATTAACTAAATGCTTGACGGCCTGCTCAACAACTTTCGGGGTAACAAGAAACCACTCATTTGCACTGACATCATTATTGAAGCGGTCTTTAGCCCCAATTTTTAGTCGAACTTCACCAAAGAAAGCATGTAGCATATCTTCAACTTTTCTTGGTAACAAATTGTGCAATGTAAAGGTGCCTACAATATCTACAGGTGCACAAAGGAACGTAGGATCTTTTTCGGCATTTGCCACTCTTACGGAAACAGGGTTTTTAGTAACCCCAATTTTAACAGCGCCTTTTCTTATCTTTGCCAAGCCGGGATCTTTGGACAATGTGCGTGCGATGTAAATGTATCCAGTCACTGTGTTTTCGTCTGCCGAGTCTGAGCCGTCAGCCGTAAACAAATCATCAGAAACGGGAACCAAGCGCTTGCAGATAATTTTATTACCTCTGTCAGTCAAAGCGTACATTGATCGCTTAATGCTCCCTTCGCGTAACCATGCTTCCGTGCCATTACTAAAAACAACGTGTAAACGCTTACCTGTGTGCTCTTTAACATCGCCATCAATGGATTCTCCGCTCAGCAATGCAATCAATCCATCCCATAAAAATAGATCACCTGGGGTTAGTGGCCCGTGAGGGTTTGAGGAAACATTAAGCTTGCCGTTTTCGATGGCTGCTTTGTATTGTTCAAATCGCTTACGATAAGTTTCAAAAGATAAACATGGCTCTCTGTTTGTTTGGTCAGAGCTTTCACGCACATGCGCTTTTATGGCGCGTTGCCCCCCCAAGATGCTGTCACTATCACCACACGAGAATTCATCACCCAAAAGATTATCAAAATCATCATCGGCGAGTATGTCATCTAACGACATTTTTTCATCGAGCGGCTCGGCAGATTTGTCTATACTTTTGTTTTGTTCAGACACTTTTAATATGGGTTTCGAAATGTCGTCTTTGTTACTCTGGGCAACAACCCGAATTCCAGACTCCTCTTGTTCCAAATTTTCAGCCGCCGTGCCCATACGTTCGGCAAGAGACTGTATTTCCTTCGCAGTTTCAATAAGAGCGTTGGCAGTGTCGGTTAATCGATTGCGAGCGTTGATACCTGTCTCTTCTGCTCCCTGAAGATTAAACACCTCGACAGATAATCCATGGGCTAATTTTGAAAGCGTCTCACGCATTGGCTTAACAGCACCTTGGCCGGTTTCGAGGATTTTTTGCTCACACTCGGCATCGATGCTTTGAAGTGTTCTTTTGTAAGCCTCTTGCGCCGCCACCATATCGTCTTCTGAGGCAACGATATGAGTAGGCAGTGTCTTTTCCTTAATGTCATCAAAGTTGATATCGGTGGCCTCTGTGTCAAGCACATGCGAGAGTTCATCTTTGTCCACCATGTCAAGTAAGCCAAGTGTATCCATATGTGCGACTTGGGCACGAAAATCATCGCGGCCACGAATGGCGTCGAGTTTAATCCAAACACCGGCTTCAGCACCGTCATCGCTGTTTTCAATAGGTAAACGGCCGTTATTTTCGAAGAAAGCAATGACGTCAGCAAAGTTTTTCTCTATTTGCGTGGTAGAGGAGCGTTTCGTTGTGGTTTTTACCTTAACGGGGCCAAAAATGTCATCAGCATCCTCGTCATTGAAGATGTTATTTAATTTATCCTCAGTTCGTCCCATGTTAACTCTCCTGTTGTTTCTGGCGTGCACGGGCTGCCTGTAACAAGGCGAGAGCTTCAGCAAGTTGTCTCTCCTGATCACTGCCGCTGTTGATGTCTGGGAGTCGACCGTTTTCAGCCTTAAATCGTTTAATAGCAGGGTAGAACTCTGCGGCTTCCTCTACAGTCATACCTCTTCGATGTACACGAATGTGGTTACGCACAAGGGCAAGCATCTCTGGTGTGATCGCATGAGCTAGCACTTCGTATGCGCCCATAAACGGATTGACCTTGGCCACCATATCTAACGAGAGATCACCGACATCGAGCTTTTTGGCCGCATCGACAATGCTGCGCGACGGCGTTTTGCTCTTCTTTCCATCCCCGTTATCGTCATCATCCTCGTTTTTCTTTTTCTTGCGCTTTGATTCTTTGACAATGGCAGGCATGTTAAGATCAAGCATGAGTTGTTGACGTAACTCTTCCTCTTCCTCTGCACTTAGCTCACCTTCACCGTATTTGGTGGCTATCACCTTAGGGATGATGGCGTTTTGAATGTAATCGGCCCCTGCATCATTGTCAGCAAGTACATTGGCAGCTTCGCCGGTCAACCCTGCATCACCATTAACGGTGTTGAGCATGTCAATGAGAAGGGCTTGTCTGTCTTGTGACAAGATCTCTTTAACACGTTCACTCTTAGGTGGGTTGAACCCACCAATGGTAAACTGTGATAGTCCTGATTCTTGCTCCCCAGAGCCACCAGAGCGACTTTTAAAGTCAAACTTGGGTGATATTACTTGTTCCATTAATAGGCTGGCAGAAATCGCTTTAAGGATGTCATTAACCGCATCTTCAACCAACTCCTGATCGGCTAGTGGTTCTTGGATCAAGTTGACGAATGTTGCCTCTGTTTTTCCAATGTAATCACGGGTAACACGACCAATGATCTGGATGATCTGTGTTAGTGAGCTTCGAGCGCCAACCGTAATGGCGTACTCAGCAGCAGGCCAATCAAAACCTTCCATTGCCATTTTAACCGCAATAACAATATCAACCTGGTCAAGAACATGTTCGTCACGCATCGCATTAAGCGTTATTGCTCGCTCTTTGTCCTCATTGACAAAGTTTGCGACACGCACGGTTTCTCCTGTTTTATGACACTTGAATAGCGACAGTCCAGTCGATTCGTCGATTTCAATAAAGTCACCGATGATATCGGTGATCGCATCGTATTCTGCATACTTATCAACCGACTCTTTACTGTTCGGCTGTGGAATGTGAATGATGGTTTTCAAGCCAGGTTTATATAGCTCTTTGATCCCCGCGATATAAGGAGCGGCCTCATCCTCTCCTTTGACCACCGAATAGAAGTGGTGCCCTATATTGATCTTCTTCAGATAAGAATAACCCTGCAACTGTTCGTAATACGTAAACGTCACCACGGTAAAGCGCGATTCGTGCTCTGGGCGAAGCACCGCATTGGTGTCACCACGGAAGTATGAGCCGGTCATGCCTAGTACGTGCGTGCGTTGGTTATTTAACAGTTCGGTGACCACGTTACCCAATCGGTTGTCGCCAGCCACGGATAAGTGGTGGAATTCGTCAATGGCAACGAGGCAATCCTCAAATACTTCCGGTTCAACGTGTTTAAATGCCTCTCGCAATGTGGAATGCGTACACACCAAAGCGCCTTCTTCATCACTTTCAAGGAAACGAAGCAGTGCCTTAACTTTGCTGGCTTCGTCGCGTTCAGCATCGTCGGACACCAGATTGTTACGATCCTCAACATGCCAATTAAACATAAAGCCGGAAGCAGTCAGCTCTGTTGATTTGAATGAGCCTCCGATACTTTTTTCCGGTACCGCAGCAATGGTTTTCTTTACACCTTGATTCATCATTTTATCAAGTGCGATATACATCAGAGCGCGTGATTTTCCGGACGCAGGAGGCGATTTAATCAAAAGGTTATTACTGTTGCGCTTTGCCCAGACACGGGCTTGCATAACACGCATACCTAATTCGTTAACATTTTGAGATTTGACATCATGTTGAACATCGTAACTTTGCATAGCTGTGGTCATTATTTATCTCCCTGTGTCATCTCGGCATAGCGCTCAAACAAGTGCGCCAGGCGGTCTTCGTCGTTTTTGAATGGTTTGTCGCGGAAAATCTTTTCCAGCACACGGTCATTTTCTTTGTGCGCAGCCAGCAACTGCGGACCCATGTTACCTGGGTTGTACATGTCACCCAACGTCAGGTCTGGGTGGTAATGACGTGCGTTCAGGATCTTCTGCGCGGTCTTGTTGAGTGCTTCTTTGTCGTCGTCGCTTAACTCAGGCATTGGGAAGGTGTTCCACACCAGCGTGTTTGAGAAGCTAAAATCCTCTTTTAGCCGTCCGCCTATCGACGACAGCCACACTCTAATCATTGACGATGATAAAATTGCCAAATGCCAACTTTCTGCGTTTGGGATGAAGTAAACTTTATTGTTAGGGACAACTGAACCATCACACATATCTGATGGCATGTAGTGTCTAAGGCCAGAAGAAAATGCAGGGAAAATCAAATTTAAGTTGGACTTTTCTTTGAACCCTGCTGGCTGTACAAAACGATGCGGTTGTTCAGCAAACAAAGATGTGCTCGACGCTTTGCTTTTCTGTCGAAAAATCCTTACTTCATCAAGCCTACTTTTGATGGCCGGGATTTTTATCGCATCTTCCAGTTGGTTGTCGCTGATACGGAGGCAGAATCTAATATGTCCCTGCAACATTTCACTTGCGCCGACATATTGCATAATGTACTCAGCAGACTCAGGATGTTCACTCATCATTTGTTGCCTTTCGCCTTGGCTTAATATCAAGTGCCCACCATCCCTTGGCATGTTTCCAAAGTACATCGTCGGTAACTGCCTCTGTTTAGGTAATTGAGACTTTTCGATCCAGACGTTTGGGGCAGGCATTAGATATGGGTTTATATTACATGGGTTTATTTCACCATCTTTAAGAAAAAGCCGTTTTGTTTCTGCTTTCTTATGTCGCATACCGATTATTACGCAAACGACACCAGCATTCTTACCGGCCATATTGCTCCATTTGAATGATGGGTAGGCGAAATCAATCTCCATGTTGCCGCCAAGTAAATGGGGCCAAAGCGCAGGAACGTGCATTCCTTGTGTGATTGAATTCGTTGACACGAAGGCAAATTTTGACTTTGGGCGTCGACTACAAAAGTCGAAAGCGCAAACGAACCAGTTGCACACGTAGTCAAGTTGCATGGGACTGTTCTTAATGCATCCTTTCATGATGTGCGCCTGCTCTTCATCCTGAAGTTTGTTTCTGTTGCGTGCGCCAAGGTAGGGTGGGTTTCCAACGATGTATACTTCATCGTTTTGCGATGCGGGGCAAATGTCACTCCACGTGTGATATTCATCACCTTCAAAACTCGACAAGGCGCTCTTGCAGACGATGTTAGGTGCTTCTCTTAATGGCAGAATTGACGCAGGTTTGTTGAACTTCTCGCCATAGATGGCGTCCATCTGCTGCTCAACAATACGAAGTGATACCTTGGCAGTTTCCGCAGCAAAGTCGGCATACTCAATGCCGTAAAAGTTTTCTAATGTGATCTGAGAAAACAAATCAATCTGGTTTACCCCGGCATCCATTAAGTCGTTTAATAGTTGAATCTCCAGTTCACGCAGGCGCTTGTAGGCAATAACAAGAAAGTTGCCACTGCCACATGCAGGGTCAAACACCTTAATTTGGCCGATGCGCCCAAGCAGCTTTTGTAAGTTACCAACACGACGTACACCACTGGCATTTGCCTTGATCCGTGCATCGCGCAACTCATCAATAAACAATGGCCCGAGCAACTTGTCGATGTTGGTCACACTGGTGTAGTGCATACCCAAACTATGTCGCTCGGACGGATCGGTTATCTTCTGGATGGCTGAACCCAAGATGTCCGGGTGAACCTCTTTCCAGTCGATGGTTTCACCGGCCTCTTTAAGGTAATGGAATGCTTGAATGTTGAATTTTGGGATGTGGATCCCGTCGAGTGCAAACACATCACCGTTTACATACGGGAACTTACAGAGCCACTCAGGTTCGCCGTCACGCTTGTTTTCAGGCGTATTCAGCATGCGATAGATGTCGCCAATTATACCTTGTGCATGCTCACCATATTGCCCGCTACGTTTCACTAATGTTTCGGTAAATAGGTTGTTTTTGAATAGCTCAGTATCCTCAGCAAATAAGCAAAACAAGAGGCGTGTCATAAAGGTGTTTACATCATGTCCGTGCTCTGTTGCCCACTCAGGGTCACTTGCTCGAAGTGCGCTGTAAACCTTACTTAAGGCAATAGCTGCATCTTGATCGGCTTTATTTTCTTCTGCCGCGACGTAACGAGGCTCGCCGTACAGCACCGAGAAGAAAAAGAATTCATGTTTCAGGTCATTCAATGAACATACAATAGAATCTCCCTCTATCAAATCTCGGGCTGCGAGCATGTTGCCATCATAAGTAATCAGGTAACGGACTTTGTTTTTTAGATTTTCTTTTGCGGCCTGCAATTCATTAAGTGTGTTTTGCAAGTCAGCGCCTGGTGTGGTCGGCTTGTAATGGATGGCGTTGCGAAGAAGGAGTCCGTCCGGGATATTACTCTTATTGTCGACACCGGAAATTAACTTTTTACGCGCATTCCCTTTAAACCCTTTTTTGAATACATCAAGGAATGCGATTGCAAAAATGTTCGCGGCGCTCTCGATCCCTGCGGGTAATAATTCACTTATCTTCTGATCAATGTCAACAACAGCCATTTCTTCACCTTATTATTAGAGAGATATACAACTACAAACTCGCCTTTTGACAATTTTTAGTTGCAACAAAACAAAGAAAAAAGTTTTGTATGCACCTACACTATCACAAGATTTTAAATTGTTCCAGATTTTTAACACTAGGAGGGTTGCGGCAAAAAAGTGATCTTGAAGGGTTACGAATTACGTATCGTGCTCCAAGATTTGGGTGTTAAGTTAAAATGGCAGAACAGTGGCCTCAAAGACCAAAGGTAGGTGGTTGCGTCACTGACTCTCTCCCAAGTACAAGAGGTGAGATGATAGGCGCAATGAGATGCCTACCGTCCTCTCGATTTAACAACGCTGTGGTATTCTCGATTGCTTGCGCCATGATTATTGCCAAGGCGACTGTATGTGTCACTCTATTGATTGACTATTAATCGATGAGATTAGTGACAAAGTGTATGGAGGTAAGACAAAGTCCCGACAAATTCCATTTTTATACATAAGTTCAATTTCATCAAATTGTTCAGGATAAAACTTTGTTGATGAATCAAGGTAACCAAGCACGAACCTCTCCTTCTTTATAACTGAAAGGAGGGATGAAAGTCCTGACATGTCCATTCCGCAGTGGTGAAATTCTGACTCCTTGATCATCTTGTTAATAAGTCTGAATATTTCTTTCCAGTCGCGGGTGTCAGAATTCGAGAGGATGTTATAGATGTCAGGGTAAAACTCTTTCATGTACCTAATGATTTCTTCTCGGTTAGTGGTAGACATGTTCCCATCCGTTACAATTTGCTATTGAAGTTATTTTACCACAAATCCCTCAAATTCTGCCATTTTTTGTTTTGGCGAACTTGGCCATTTTATCTATGAGCCCAATGAGTTCTTTTTCCTTTTTTTCGTGGGTCATAGAAGAAGTCGCCACTCGTATCGAAAGGGCTAAAACCAACGACTCTATGTCCTTTGTTTATTATTTCTAAAGCTACGTCGAGCTGAACTTTCCAATTTGGAAAGTTGTTTATCGTGACAATAAAAAAGTCATTACTCCTAATGAACGAATGTCTGGTGCGAGTGAAACAATTGATGCGATTTACGACAACCCGCAAATAAAAACCAACATCGTGGCCATGTACTCTATCAATAATGGCGATGCAATTTCTTGGCTAAGCAAATTGGTAAAGAAAGCGGATGTGTTTGCGGGACTTAAAACACAACACCCTCAGGAAGTCCCTGAAGAGCTCCAATGCCTAAGTCCGCTGCTTATGGAACTTGATGGGGAAAACGAAATATATGTGGAGTGCGCACTTTTCCGGTATGGTGAGATTGTTGATCCTAAACACTACTTTAAATTAAGATCGATAGTTAAGCCTATTCCCGTAAAAATAGATAAAGGGTTTGCCGATAGCGTTTAATATCGGCGGTGGCAAAGGTCTACAACATTGACATCGCTTGCAATATGGGTGTTACAAGCTTTCCTTTCTTGGGTTTTGGAAAGTGTCTATAAGGTTTTTGTAACTTGCGGGTAGGTGTTAGAGATAAACGCGGCAAAAATGTCGCGATTATCTACCTAGGTGAAAAGTGTAAGTTTACATTGTCGAGTGATAGTAAGGCCAGAGTGACATCAGAATGCTCATGAAAATTAAATAAAGAGCAATCGGTAATGACATAGCAGGATCTTTTCGATGCTCGCTGATGCCGTAGCTGCCATTAACCCACATATCCATAAGTCCAGTCACTTTCATTGCTATCACAGTGCCTGCTAGAAACATGAGTAATCCGAAAAATGTTTTATAGGTAAGCATGCTAATTGGTTTCAAGGGTTACTCTTTTTTGTTAAAAAAGCGCAAAAATATCAGTTATCGAGAGTGATGAGGCTGTAAAGTTTGCATAGTTAATCACTCCTTTTTAGAGACTTGAAAGCGTTTTCTTGGTTGTCCATTTTAGCATTGCATTAAAGTGTTTAGGAATGGACTGTCGGTGTTTTCTTATATGCTCGAAAAGAAGGGATTTACGGTTTTCATTTAACTCAAAGCTACTAATCAATGTCTTATTAGCCAGGGCTTCGTCTAACACTTTTCTTAAATCGATCCGATCTATTATATTACTTGAGAAACACTCAGTTCCACCACCGCAGACATTTAATGTATGAATTCTGGAGTAGTCTCTCTCTTTTTTGAATTTGGCGAGAATGGTTGCCTCAAGTAATAAGGCAACACCATTGTCGATGGTGACTTGTGTGTACCGAGAGATTGAAACCTGATCCTTCGCTAGCTCACTTTTGTGAAATCGCCCACAAACCCCTGTATCGGCCTTTGCAACGCCAACTTTATAAAAAAACCGCCCCTTCTTATCTATAAATTCCACATAATAAAGAGTGCGAGATATTTCCTTTTCTCCATTGGAGATAGCTTCCAGGTAATTTTTTATCGTTCGTGTGTTTCTTAGGCATAGAGGGCAACTGATATTTCTTTTTAAAAAATTAATGTAAGTAGGGGTCCATATTGGTGTCATGTCCACCCCTCTGCCATGCTGAGGGCATTCTATATCAAGGTATGTTTCTGTTCTTTTAAATTGTCCTACTGTGCCATGAAATATTAATGCCCTCTTTTTACAAGCTTTTGATACTTCTTTGAGTAGTTTCTTTTTTGAAAGTCGATAACGACCACTACATTTTGGACACCCTTTACCTTCTCGGATCGAATCTAGCGTGGGAAGCCATGGTGTACTCCAAGTCCAACCATCACCATGCTCTTCACAAGTAGCAAAGAAGTTGGCTTTACTATCTGCTTTACTGTCATTTGTGGAGCTATCAATGCCGGTTACTGACCATGGTTTTTTCGCCCATATCTCATTTGCTATTTCTAAGCGTTTTGATACAGGTAATCTAAAACCGCGACATCGAGGGCACCCTGAGACTTCATTTCTTGTGAAGTGATTTACAGTGGGCAGCCATGGCTTTTCCCATAGCCAAGTTTTACCATGTTCTTCGCAGTGTAAATGAAGCACACTAGTGCTTATGTTTGAATTTTCTATAACTATATCTTTAAAAGATAAGCCTCGCGTAGCAGCAATTTCTTTTATTTTCTCAACAACCTCTTCTTTTCCACCTACGTATTGCCCGTTACATTTTTGACAAAAAGATTTGTCTGTATTTATCGCCTCAGAAAGTACGTAACTTAAACTTGGTAGCCAAGGCTTACCCCATGAATTCGATTCTCCATGTATTTTACACTGTAGGTTAACAAGTCGCTCTCTGTACTCACCGCCTACTAAATTTTTTACGAAACACCCATGAGGTTCCAGAACGTTATTGGCGAGTTCAGTGAGTTCTTTATTTGTTTCTTTGTATACACCGTTACACTTTGGACAGCTCGCTCCGGTGGATAGCAATCTTTTTACGGATGGTATGTGTGGATTTTTAAATTCCCACATATCCCCGTGTTCCTTACAATTTAGGTAGCAAAGGCTGCTGTTTGTTATTTTGTGATGATCAAATCGAATAAAGGATATGTTGGTTTCTCGTTTGAAGAGGGTGTTAACTTTATCTTTTAAGCTTTTGGTTGGCTTTTTTTCTACTATGTTTTTCTTTTTCGGTAGATGATAATTGTTTTTTTGTTTTGTTTGAAATTCTTCGAAGAAACTTTGTGATCTCCCCTTTTCGCAATCAATACAGTGGGCCCCAATAGAAAGTACTCGTTTTAAGTAATGATGGTGCTTTTTCTTTGTTAGCACAGCGCCGTGCAATGGGCATTGTATATCTAGTCGCGCGTGGATGTTTTGTGTTTCTTCTGTAAACCCGGTAACTATTAGTCTATGGGGATGAGATTTTTTGTCAATTGCAGCTTGGGCCATTGATAAATACTCTCTTTGAGTCGGTCGGTATGAATTATGACATTTAAGGCAACCGGAGCAGCTTTTTAGGATGTTGTAACTCGGAGTCCATGGCCTTTCCCAATCCTTGCCGTGTCCATGAATTTCACACGAAACATAAATAGCCTCGTTGACGCCAGTCTTTTTTGGGTCGACCCAGTCTAAAACTTGAAGTCCTTGGTCGGCGAATTTATTTTTTAATATTGATATTATTTCTTCGCAGGATGGATTGTAAGTTCCTTCACACTTGTAACACTTGACACAACCTTGTTTTTTTATTTGAGAAGCTGATGGAATACTGGGAGTTCCCCATTCACTGGAGTCTCCATGCGTTTCACAAATAAATCGATACCTGGTGTTGTTGCTCTTGAAAGGTGTTACACGAGCCCCAATTGACACCCCTTTAGCGCGTGGAATTAGTTTGAGTTCATCTTCAAGTTCATCTTCTGTTCGCTTATAAAGGCCGCTACACTTTGGACAGCCAAGCCCTTTTAGTAAATTGTTAATGTTGGTAAGCCAGGGATTCCCCCACTTGCTTCCTTCTCCATGAATTTCGCAATACATGTCACAGCAACCACTTTTAGGTCTTTTGGGGTCAAGACGAAGAACTTTTATTCCTTTGTGTGCTATAGTGTTATTTATTTCGAGGCGAAGAAGTTCCTCAGTGTTTTTTGTTTGCGAATTCCTTTCCACGGTAGCTCCAAGATTGCTTTATTTGCAATTAGATGAATGTTCTCTCTTTTTGTAAAATTTAAGTTTTTCAGAATAGATAATTAACCACCTGACCAATAAAAAATATCTACGAATAATGCTACGACAGCACCTGCTAATAAGCTTCCTATAAAACTAATTGGGGTAATGTCTCCGCCGTAATACTCTGATGCCCAGATGCATATCCCAAAAGTTAGGAAAAAAGCAAAAAGGCAA
>CEPX01193474.1_pt1 | contig 12509 bp, 16 predicted proteins | sample 361361 | NCBI WGS metagenome assembly CEPX01 (sample SAMEA2619974, study PRJEB7988) | marine metagenome | biome: marine biome (ENVO:00000447); feature: mesopelagic zone (ENVO:00000213) & marine oxygen minimum zone (ENVO:01000065); material: "saline water (ENVO:00002010), including plankton... | reverse complement strand
CTTGGACCCAAGTGGGGTAAATTTGTGACTCCCGCCACCTCCATTTTTTTTTGAACATATGTATGGTGAAACATACTTATAAGAGAGGGAAGGTACTATGAATATTGGTGATAAAATATTTGTATTATATACTGACAAATCCACTCAGGAAACTTCGTGTGAAGGCCCTTCAGAGATCGTCTTCTTTTTAGATGATCCTCATAATGATGAAGGTGTTATTGTAATTAAACATTTGGATGGAAAAACTGCTCCTTTAAATCTGGCTGGAACTTCCAGTCATGATGTAGATATACATGTTGTTTATTAATTGTTTTTTTTCCATTTGGTAAAGTTATCTAGCTGAATTTGCATGGATGGATATAACACTTCTCTCGCACGTTTATTGGGTTTGATTTGTGTTGACCATATCCAGGAAACCTTTGTTTTAATTGTAGCAATTTTATTTTTTATGTGGTTAATTTCTTTTTTTAATTGTTTTTGGTATTGAACAGGAATATAGGGAACTTCTACTTTTTCTTCATAAGCTGATATTAACAACGAAAACCATTCTTTATTTTTATATATTTGGGTAATATGTTTTAACTTTTCTTCATATTTTATCTTATGTTGAGTTGAGTGCTTATCAGGATGAAGTTTGGTTATAAGTTTTTTATAAATTTTTTTAAATATGGAGGGGATCGTTTTCCCCCCGGTGATTAGAGGGAGTTCGGATTGGTGGGAAGGTATTAATATTTTTTTATCATTTTTATGTTTCTCACTTGAAAACATTAAAGAGCTACCGGCTGCCGACGAATTTATATATTGTAATTCTTGTGCAAAATCTTGCGAGAAAATTTCATCATATTCTTTTTCCTGAGTGGTAATTTCCTCTAGTTCTTCTGTGATATTTTTAAATTGAAAAACGAGTTTTTTGCTCACAACACTTTTAAATATTGCCAATATCGATTATTACTTTATATTTGTCGTAGTCTTTTAATAATTTTTGAAGAGCTGTTCGATAGAGTCGATAAAGTTGAGTATGAGTGGTGGCAAGACATACATGTGAAAAATTACGATATGCAGAGTGGACTACCCCTACGACCTCTCCATAGCTGTTTAAGATGGGAGAGCCCGAAGATCCACCAATAGCTGGAATCGAAAACATATAAGACAAGTTCCGGCTTTGTTGTGTTTTAAGTGCTCCGAGATAGAATCCTTCAAAAAGCGGTATTAATGTTGGCTCCCAAATACCGCGAGGAGAAGATATATTATAATATTTTTCTCCTATGAGTGGTTTTTGACGAGAAATAACTAAAGCTGGGACAGGGATGGGGGTTGTCCCTAAAATACATATATCGGATTTAAAATCATATTTTAGAACGATGCCTTTATATGCCCGTCCTTTATAATCATTCAGTATAAAGGAGCTTTTTTCTAATAATATCCAAGAAAAATCATGTGGTGAATAATGGGGAATGAAATAAGTAAGTTGATCACCAAACCGAATAGAACATACATGCGCTGATGTTGCTACAAGTGTAATTTTTCTATCCTGGCCTACAACAAATCCTGATGCAGATGTTCTTAAATCGATTTCATAATTTTCATTGAGGTTAGAAAAGGTTGTGGTACTGGTGGAAGAAGTGTGAGAAAGAAAAATTTGTTTATAAACATCAATTTTAATAAAAGATCGTCTTTTGTTTCTAAAGAGATTTCCGGGTCCAAAAAGATAAGTATTGCTTGCACATGAAGAACACCCCACAAAGGTGACAAACATCAGTATAGCTAAAAGACTTTTTGCGACCGCATTTTTATACATTTAAAGTTCTCATTCTAACTACGTTGAACCTTATTAAAATTCCTCGCTATTTATTGTTAAGACGAGGATGTTCTCTAGAAACCTTATTTATATATGATTAAAAAAACTTATGTATTAGACACTAGTGTTTATTTAAGTGATTTTCGCTCGTTTTACTCTTATGGACATAATGACATTGCAATTCCCTTAATTGTCTTGGAAGAAATCGACCGACATAAAAAAAGGCCTAATGGTCTAGGACTTAATGCTCGGCAAATTATTAGAATTTTAGATAACTTACGTGACGAAGGGTGCTTGCATCAGGGTGTTCGAATATCTAAGGGGAAAGGAATGGCCTTTGCAGTGTCGCCTGATCTAAATGAACTTCCCGTGGGATATGATGCCAATATTGCGGACCATCAAATAATTGCTTCTGCTTTAACTCTTAAGAAGAAGAATAAAAACAAAAAAGTTATTTTGGTATCTAATGATATCAATCTTAGAATTAAATGTGATGCCATTGGTATAAAAGCTGAAGCCTATGTTGCCGATAATGTCATCAAAGACGGAACAGAACTTTATTCAGGGGTCAAAAAAATCTTAGTTGATGAGCAAATCATTGATCGTTTTTATGAAGGAGAAAAAATTTATGTAGAAAATTTGTCAATTTCTATTTCTCTTTATCCTAATCAATTTGTAATGTTTGTTTCTTCTTCTAATAATAAAAAAACAGCGCTTACTAAATTCGTAAACATACATGAGCCTTTTAAAAAAATTCTAGAACATAAACCTGATTCGAGTTGGGGGATTTCTCCTAAAAATAAAGAACAGAATTTTGCTATAGATTTATTGCAGGACGATAATATTCCCGTCGTGTCTCTCATTGGCAAAGCAGGATCTGGAAAAACATTATGTGCATTAGCAGCCGGACTTGAACAAGTGATGGGCAGTGATCCTAAATATAAAAGGTTGATTGTTTCTCGGCCTATTATGCCCATGGGGAAAGATATTGGTTATTTACCGGGCTCAATGGAAGAAAAAATGTCGGTATGGTTGGCTCCTATTCAAGATAACTTAAGATTTCTTTTTGCGAATGATGATTTAATGTTAGAATCTTATATGGATAAAGGAGTAATAGAAATTGAGGCATTAACTTACATTCGGGGCCGTTCTATTCAAAATGCTTTCATCATCGTTGATGAATGTCAAAACTTAACGCGCCACGAGGTGAAAACCATTCTAACTCGTGTGGGCGAGAATACCAAGATTGTATTAACTGGAGATATTGAACAGATTGATAATGTAAATTTAGATGAAAATTCTAATGGTTTGGTTCATGTTATCGAAAAACTAAAAGAATATGATATTTCGGGCCATATTACATTTTTAAAAGGGGAGCGTTCAAAAGTGGCCACACTTTCTGCAAAAGTTTTGTAATGGGTGGTACAATAATAAAAGAAGGTGCGATGAAAAACTATATCAAAGAATCCCATCAACGTATGCAGAACCGAAAGGAGTACATGTTATATAATGTGCCTGTTCATATTATACACAAATTCCCTCCGGAGATTGATTTACAAGATGTATTATCACGTGTTGAAGATAAACTATCCTTTAATTTCTTCCAGGGGTTAGACGCAGTTTATGTTGGAGAGTTTAAAGACCTTAAAAAGAGAAAGATTCAGGCCATGTTTAAGGACGGGGCAATTTGGCTTTCCTCTAAACTTGAAGGATTCTATAATAGTGAAGAAATTATTGTTCAAAACATTATTCATGAAGTTGCTCATTTATTGGAAGAACAATACAATCTTTTTCTTTATGGAGATAACGCCCTGGACACGGAATATAATTCTAAAAAATATAAATTATTTAATATTATGAAGGCAGAAGGATATAAAATCCCATCGCGCTTATTTTTTCAAGATGACCATTTAAAAGAGTTTGATAATTTTCTTTATAAAGAGGTGGGTTATGATAAACTCGCGTTGTTATCTTTAGGGCTTTTTATCACACCTTATTCTGTTACCACTTTACGTGAATATTTTGCTAACGGAGTACAAATGTTTTTTTCTGAAGAACGCGACTATTTAAAAGAGGTGAGCCCTGTTTTATATAACAAAATTAAATACTTATTAAATGAGGTAGAAAATGAAAATTAATGTAATTAAAAAAGGTTCAGCTTTAACGCTTCAAGTGACTTCTGAGCCTTATCATCACGCTCGAAAAAGAGTAATATTTACAATAGAAGATGCTGTTATATATTTAAAGAAAAACAATATCCGAGGATATACACCAGATCCGCAAACTCGCTGGTTTGATAATAAACATTATGGACCGGTTGGAGAGATTAAGTTTGTTAAAATATTAGTTGACAAAAGGGCAACGACTGTGATAAAATCAACTCGTAATAAAAAAACATCAACGAAAAAGATTTCGAAGGATGTTGAAACGAGTGAATAAATGTCTCATATTTCTTATAGTGCTTTAAAAAAATGGGATTTTTGCCCGTTTTATCACAAACTTACATATTTGGATAAAGTTAATTTATTTAAAGGCAATCATTATACTGCTTTTGGAAGTGCTATACATTATGTCTGTGAGCACTTAACTAGTGATAAAAATATAGACTATAAAACTTTATTTTTAGAATCTTTTAATAAAGAATTAGAAAAGATTATAGTCGATCCATCAGATCTCCGGATGGTAGAAGAAATGAAAGAACAAGGAGTAGAATTAGCATCCTTGGTTGTGGATGCTCTCGATTCTCAGTTTCCTGGATGGAAAATAATTTCTTGTGAAGAACAATTATTGGAGACGATTGAACAAATTAACCCTTCGTGTGAATTTAAGGGGTTTATTGATTTGGTAGTTCAAACACCCGATGGCAAATATCACATTATTGATTGGAAATCATGTTCATGGGGATGGAATATAGAGAAAAAAACAGATCGCATTATTACTTATCAGCTAACTTATTATAAACAATTTTTTATGAAAAAACACAACATTGATCCTAAATGTATTGAGACATATTTCGGTTTACTTAAACGCACAGCTAAAAAAAACAAAATAGAGATTTTCCGTGTTAGTTCCGGAGAGAAAAAAATTAAAAATGCATTAAATATTCTTCACAAGGCAGTTTATAATATCCACAATAACAATCATCCTAAAAATAGATTAAATTGTTATAAATGTGAATTTAATCAAACTTCGCATTGTCTATAAGGAATAAATGACTACCAAAATAAAAGTTTTAACCATTTCGGATCACCCCCTGTCTCCCTCAGGAGTAGGGATTCAAGCAAATTATTTTATTACAGGATTATTGAAAACAGATAATTTTGTCTTTTATAGTTTGGGTGGTGCAATCAAACATGATAATTATAATCCTGCAAAAGTCGAGCAATTCGGTGATGATTGGATTATTCAGCCCATCGATGGCTATGGCAATCAAGAATTGTTACGGTCTGTTGTGCGCAATTTTAAGCCCGATATTATATGGTTTATGACAGACCCTCGTTTTTTTCCTTGGTTGTGGGATATTGAAAATGAAATACGTGCTTTGTGTCCTCTTGTTTATTATCACGTTTGGGATAATTATCCTTACCCGTATTATAATAAACCGTGGTATGATTCTACTGATGTAGTGGTAGGAATTTCTAAAGTAACGTCTGATATTGTGAAAACAGTATCCCCGGATGTAAAACAGTATTATCTTCCTCATGCTGTTCCCATGCAACAATTTCGCTCTCTCCCGGCTACTGATGTTAGTTCTTTCCGGAGTCAACAGCTTGGCATTGACGATAACAATTTTTTTATTTTTTGGACAAATCGTAATGCACGGCGGAAGCAAAGTGGTTCCTTATTATACTGGTTTAAAGATTTTCTAGATCAACTTGAAAAAACCCATGGACACCGAAATTCTACTTTGTTGATGCATACCGAACCAAAAGATCCTAATGGTCAAGATTTATATGTAATCGCAGCGGCCTTGGGGCTTGATGTTAATAGAAATGTACTTTTTTCCAAAGAGAAAGTTGGAATGCCTGAACTGTGTATGTTATATAATGCCGCAGATACATGTATTTCTATATCCGATGCCGAAGGTTTTGGGTTATATACTTTTGAATCTTTGGCATGTGAAACGCCCATTATTGCTACTTTAACAGGGGGTTTGCAAGAACAAGTTTCTATAATAGATGATATGAGCCAGGAGCTGACTTTAGAACGTCACGAACGGTATGCAGGACAAAATATAGAAACCCACTGTGGGATTGGGCTAGAGCCTGCATCTAAGGCCATTATAGGTTCTCAGGATGTTCCTTATATTTATGAAGATCGGCTGTCGGGAAATCAGGTATCGAGTGCTCTTATGACGATGTATGAATACGGATCGGAGCGCCGCGCCGAACTTGGAAAAGCCGGACGTAAACACTTAGAGACAAAGTATGATTTTGAAAAGTATGTGGAGCAATGGGAAAAGATAATGTTAGATGTTTATGCCCAAAATGGTTCTTGGGACACCCGAAAAAATTATAAAAATTGGGAATTGAAGGTAATATGAAAAAAATATTAGTAAAAGGCCCCGCCCTTACACAAAGTGGTTATGGTGAACATGCCAGATTTATTTTAAGATCTTTGCGTTCACGTCCTGATTTATTTGAAGTTTATTTTTTGAACATTCGGTGGGGAGAGACTTCTTGGTTGTGGGAAGACACTGAAGAACGAGAGTGGCTTGATTTTATTCTTCAAAAGACGCTTTCTTTTGTTAACAATGGCGGGACGTTTGATATTTCCTTACAAGTGACAATTCCTAATGAATGGGAACGTCTTGCTCCTGTTAACATTGGCGTGACCGCTGGTATTGAATCGACCAAAATTGTACCCCAGTGGATTGAAAAGTCAATGATGATGGACAAAATTATTGTGGTGTCTCAACACGCTAAATATGGGTTTGATAATACTGAATGTGGTGCTGTGAATAATCAAACTGGTGAAGAAATTGTGGCCAAAGTAATGTGCCCCATCGAAGTGGTTGGATATCCGATCAAAGAAATAGAAGCAGCTGATATAGTTTTAAATTTAACTACCGATTTTAATTTTTTAACTGTGGGTACTTGGATTCCACGTAAAAATTTAGAAAATACTATTAAATGGTTTGTGGAAGAATTTTATGAACAATCCGTAGGGCTTATTGTAAAAACATCCTTGGCTAAAAATAGTATTCGAGATCGAATATATACACAGCAAAGATTAAACACTCTTTTATCGCCATATGATGACCGCCAATGTCAAGTTTATCTCTTACATGGAGACTTATCTGAACAAGAAATGTCCGGTTTATATACCCACCCCAAAGTAAAGGCCTTCGTCTCCTTATCCCATGGTGAGGGTTTTGGACTACCTTTATTTGAGGCAGCTTATAGTGCGCTTCCCATTATAGCTCCTGATTGGGGTGGTCAATGCGATTTCCTTCACACACCTCAGAAATCTAAGAAAGGTACCACAAAGCTTAAACCTATGTTTTCTGCTGTGTCTTATGACCTTGCCCTGATTCAAAAGGAAGCTCATTGGGACGGTGTTGTTGAACCCAATTCTCAATGGTGTTTTCCAATAGAGTGGCATTATAAAAAATGCTTAAGAGATATGAAAAAGAACCACGTAGCCTACAAGTCCAGAGCCAAGAAATTAATGAAATGGATTGTAGAAAGTTATCCTGAAGAAGTCCAGTATCAAAAGCTATGTGATGTGGTTTATAAACCCTCTCAAGAAGAAGAAGAATGGAATTCAGTTCTAAACGAAATTCAACTAGTATAGAATGTATTTTTATAGCGGATATCTATAAGGCTGATGCATCAAATAAAGGTGGAGCCGAAAATAATGATTCGGTTTTAATCGAACATTTAGAAAATAATAATTTTATAGTACGTAAAGTTTATGCTCATTTAATAGACGCTACCTTTGTAGACACGAACCGTCATAAACCATTCTTGGTAAGCAATTTTGTGTTGTTGTCGGGTGAAACAAAGGCTGCCCTTGCAAAAGTACATTATATCATTTATGAACATGATCACAAATATGTGATAACGCGTGATCCCTCTAAATATCCGAATTTTAAAATTCCGACCAAAGATATTGCCGATAGGCCTTTTTATAGTAAAGCACAATTGGTAATTTGTTTGAGCAATATTCAAGCGAAGTGCATGAAGGAAACTTTAGGACTTTCTAATATAGTAAGCATTGGAACGAGCTTGTGGTCCCAGTCCAAATTAAAATTTATAGAAGATTTAAGCTTTGCTCCTAAAACTAAAGAAGTCTGTATTGTAAATTCTTCCAATCCCACTAAAGGAACTCGCGAAGCTATTGATTTTTGCACAAAACACAAATTAACATTTGATATTATTGAATCTACTGATGAAAAGGAATTTTTAAGATTATTGAGTTCGTATAAAGTTTTAGTTTTTATCCCTACTGTATTAGAGTCTTTATGCCGTTTGGTAGTAGAAGCAAAAATGTTAAATTGTAAAGTTCATACCAAACCTCATCTTTTGGGAGCGGCTTCCGAAGATTGGTTTACTCTCTCGGGCACCGACCTCATCCAAACAATTCGTCTTAAACAAAAATCTGCATTAGATTTATTTGTAAAACAATTATCGTGAGGTAAAATATGAAAATTATTGTAACTGGAGGGTGTGGGTTTATTGGACAAAATTTGGTTCAACATTTGTATAAGTTGGGAGGGGAAGAAATTTGGATTGTGGACGAGCAAGATAAAATCCATCAGAACAAAACTACCTTAAGCCAGTGGGCTTCCACGTTTATTGAATATAAAGAATTTATTTCTCATCTATCTCATTACTTGGAGTCGGGTGATGTTATATTTCACCAAGGGGCCTGCACCGATACTATGAATTATAAGGTTGATGAGATGATGTATAAAAATTTTGAATATAGCAAAAGTCTTTTTGAGCATTGCCGTCTTCATAATATCCGGATGATTTATGCTTCTTCAGCTGCGGTTTATGGATTGGGATTTGTGGGCGAGAGTTATAGTGAGAAACGATGTTATGAAGCTCCTATTAATTTGTATGCAGAATCCAAGCTTTTATTTGATAATTATGTAAGATGTTTTAATCAAAATTATCCTCAAATTGTGGGATTACGTTATTTTAATGTATATGGTCCTGGCGAAGCCCATAAAGAAAAAATGGCCTCGGTTATATACCAGTTTTATAAGCAAGCGGTAACATCAAAAGAGGTTCGTCCATTTAAAAAGAGTGAAGAATACTTACGTGATTTCATTTACATCGACGACATTGTGAATATTAACCTTTATTTCTATAAAAATCCTCAAATTAGTGGAATTTTTAATTGCGGAACGGGGAGTGTTAACTCTTTCATGGATATTGTGAAAGAGATGAAAAATCATCTTAATTTTGATGTAAAAGAAATAGAAATGCCATTGGGTTTGTTAGAAAAATATCAGATTTATACACGAGCAGATCTTTATAAATTAAAAAAAGCAGGTTATAACCAAGAATTTGTTTCATTGACGGATGGTATTTCTCGCTATCTTAAGGTTCTACATAATGAGTAATTTAAAAATTGTCTTTACTAACGGGTGCTTTGATATTTTACATCGGGGGCATATTGAATTGTTTAAATATGCTCGTTCCTTAGGGGATAAGCTGATTGTGGGGGTGGATAGTGATGATAAGGTTCAAAATGATAAAGGAAGGACCCGTCCTTTTAATTGTTTAATTGATCGCATGGAAATATTGCGCTCCATTAAATATATTGATGAAGTAAAATCCTTCAATGTACGCCAAGAATTAGAGGATTTAATAAAAGTAGTAACTCCTGATATACTTATAGTCGGTTCCGATTGGCGAAATAAAGAAGTTATAGGTTCAGCCTTCGCCGGGGAGGTAAAATTTTTTGAAAGAATTGAAGGATATTCAACAACTAACATTCTTGAAAGTTCTCTTGGTCGGTGATTCTTGTACGGATCGCTATCATTATGGGGCATGTGAGCGATTGAGCCCAGAAGCTCCCGTTCCTGTTTTCAAAGTATTGAAGACTGAAAAACGCGGAGGGATGGTATTAAATGTGAAGTCCAATTTGGAAGGCTTAGGTCTTTCTGTCGATTTAATAACCAACGAGAAGGAAATCGTTAAAGCTCGATATATTGATAATCGTACTCGTCAACATATGATTCGTATAGATTTGGGAGAAGAATTCAAAAGTCGCCCCTTGGCCGATAAGGTTTTAGACGACATAGATTTTGGTCTTTATGATTGTATTATTATTTCTGATTATGATAAGGGATTTATAACACCCTCTGTGGTTAAAAAAATCTTGCAATGCAATCATGATCGACCTATCTTTGTAGATACGAAAAAAAAGGATTTGTCATGTTATGAGGGGTGTATTTTAAAAATTAACGAAAAGGAAAACGCGAATGTTATGAAGTTTCCTCTTGATTATGATTTGGTGGTGACGTTGGGAGAAAGTGGTGCGCGTTACAAAAATAAAGTTTATTCTACTCGTAAAGTAGAAATCTTTGATGTATGTGGGGCAGGAGATACATTTTTGGCAGCACTGGCGGCGGCAAACATGCTAACACAAGATATGAAGCGTTCTATTAAGTTTGCAAATTATTGTGGTTCTGTTGTGGTTCAAAAATTTGGAACTTATGCGATAAAACAAGAGGATATAAATGATATATGTCTTTGATATAGATGGAACCATTTGTACACTTACAGATGGAGATTATGACAGTGCTAAACCACTTCAGGATAGAATTAATAAAAATAATAAGCTTCATGATGAGGGACATACAATAATTTATCAAACTGCCCGTGGAATGAGAAGAACGAACAATAATGTTATTAAAGTTTACCAGATATTTTATGCATACACCATAAAGCAACTTGATCAATGGGGTGTTAAATATCATGATTTATTTATGGGCAAACCACAAGGCGACATATATGTAGACGACAAGGGAGAGAAAGATGCCGACTTCTATAGAAATTAAAAATTTTAAAGGATCTTTAAAAGATCAGATTCTTCATATACGCAATAACAAATTAGAATCTCAATTAACCCCTGGATTCTCCTTATTAAAACTTTGTAATCAACTTAATATAAATTTCTCTAAGATTGTAGAAGTCGGACCCTCTTGGCCCGATGTAGTGTCAACACAAGATATCTTAAACGACAAACAGTTTCTATACCCAGCACTAGCAGAAATAGAGGTAGTGTTAATTGAGGCGCGGCCAAATGTTTGTCAAGCTCTTGAGGAAACTTATGGTTATTTAGAGAATGTAAAGATATTCAATTATGCGATTGATCGCAAAAGAAAAATAGCTATGATGTATGATTATAATCATTCGACCTTTCTGGAGGGCTTAGATTCTCCTCATGTAATCAATCAGGGTCCACCGGGCCAGACGCCATCTCGTCCCGATAGGGGAACAGGAAAAAAATTTACAGTAAGTTGTGAAACCTTCGATGTTTTCGACGATGGGAACATTGATATTCTCTTGATGGATGTTGAAGGGGCTGAATATTTTGTATTGGAGAGACTACAGAGCCGCCCTAGTCTTATTATTTGTGAAACTCATACTTTAGACCCCGGCCTTACAGGGAAAAATTATATCAACCCTTATATAGACGAAATTTCGAATTGGATGGAAGATGAAGGATATAGTCTTTTTCGTTTGAGCTATGGCGATTCAATTTTTATAAAAAATGTTGAGAAGAAGACTTAAAATGAGAAAATCTTTACCTATTAAGTTTGTACCCAAGGGCTGGGGCTTCGAAAAATGGATCGTAAATTGTGAAAAATATTGTGGAAAGCTTTTATACTTTGTCAAAGACAAGAGATGCTCTTGGCATTATCATAAACTTAAGGATGAAGTTTTTTATGTTCAATCAGGTAGATTACTAGTAAAATATTCCGATGATGATGACATAGAAAACGCTCACGAGATCGTTCTAAGTACAGGCGATAATTTTCATGTATATACCGGCTTACGTCATCAAATGATAGCACTAGAAGATACAGAATTGTTTGAATTTTCTACACAACATTTTGATGAAGATAGTCATCGTATTGAGAAAGGAGACTGAAGGAGTGAAAATATTAGTAACAGGGTGCGGTAGAGGGGGCACTAATTTAGGTATTGAACTTGTTCGTTCATTAAACTATTTTAATGTTACTGATAAGGTAGAGGACAGAAATTTCTTTAAACGAGATAATTTCGATTTAAAATACGCCACGAAGCTCGCCACAGAAAATTTAGATTTTACTACGTCTAATATTCAAAGAATTCTGAATGATAATCCGGATATGCATGTTTTATTTATGGTCCGTCACCCAATTGACATTTGTTTATCTAAGATTTTGCGTGGAAGACCGGCATCTTTAGGAGGCGATTCTACTATTGAAACAGTCGCAGCTGATGGAACGCTTTATGGAGCAGTATCTGCTATCCGGCACATGCATAAAATTTATTCTTTTTTGAAAAAAGAACACGAGAACAAAATTTATGTGTTAAAAATGGAAGATTTAATTTGCTACCCCGATAAGGAAATTTTAAAAATATGTGAAAGGTTTGATATTAGCCCCAAGAAGATAACAGCTAATTTTTATCAAAATAATAGAAACAAATATCAGCAGAAAAGATATGGAAATCAGTTAGTGCAAAATGTCGATCTGTATAAA
>CEPX01196624.1_pt1 | contig 12517 bp, 10 predicted proteins | sample 361361 | NCBI WGS metagenome assembly CEPX01 (sample SAMEA2619974, study PRJEB7988) | marine metagenome | biome: marine biome (ENVO:00000447); feature: mesopelagic zone (ENVO:00000213) & marine oxygen minimum zone (ENVO:01000065); material: "saline water (ENVO:00002010), including plankton... | reverse complement strand
AACTAGTAAAACTAGTAAGAAGATAAGTGGTGAAACTTAACACCATTTTGACAACCGAAGTATACTCCTACCGTATGAGTTTGACTAAAGCTTCAATTATTATGACACCTAGACAACTGATCTCCGAGTGGGTAGACCTGTTTAACAAAGCAGACGCCAAATCAATTACAGACCTGTATCACACCGATGCAGTAAACCACCAGGTGGCCAATGATCCAGTTGAGGGCAAGGAAGCCATTCATGCGATGTTCCAATCAGAGTTTGAAGCTGCGGAAATGACTTGCATTGTTGAAAACATCTTTGAAGAGGGTGAATGGGGCATTTTGGAATGGAAAGACCCACTTGGATTAAGAGGATGTGGCTTTTTCCATGTTGTCGAAGGTAAGATCAAGTTCCAAAGAGGCTATTGGGATAAACTGTCTTTCTTGAAACAACATGGTTTACCAATTCCAACAGAGTAAAAACAAAAACACCACCTGAAAAGGTGGTGCCTCGTGCAATCGCTATCAAAACTATCAATCAATCGAAACCGATGTTTCTCCGCGAATATCTCTAGAAGATGCGCCAACCAGGATCTGGTAGGTTCCTGACTCCACTTGCCAGTCACTAGACTCCACGTCATAGTAGGCAAGTTCGGAGACTGGCACTTCTACCGTTACTGTTTTACTTTCACCGGCTTTCAAAGCTACTTTAGTAAATCCTTTTAGTTCTTTAGCTGCTCTATCTACAGCAGATTCAGATTTTCCAAAATACACCTGTACGGTTTCCTTTCCGTCGGTGGATCCGGTATTGGTTAGTGTGAATGAGACCGTCACCAACCCATCCGCCACTTCTGCCTGAATGCCTTCATAGCCAAAAGAGGTATATGACAATCCATATCCAAATGGATAGAACGGCTCTACATTTTTCGTGTCAAACCAGCGATATCCAACCAAAATACCCTCCTCATAAGTCACTACGTCAGGTCCGCCTGGGAAACTATTAGTCGCATGTGCTGGGGAGTCCTCTAATTGCTTAGGGAACGTCACTGGCAACTTACCACTAGGGTTCACCTCGCCAAACAACACATCAGCGATAGCATCGCCTGCCCGTGATCCATTGAACCAGGACCATACCAGTCCATCCACTTCAGCATCAATCTCTGATACGTCATAAGGAGCACCAGCAATCATTACTACCACTGTTTTAGGATTTGCTGCCTTTACGGCCTTGATCAACTCCACCTGTGCAAATGGAAGTGTTAACCCTTTACGATCCTCGGCTTCTGTTTCCACCAATCGGTTTGAGCCAGCAAACACGATCGCTACATCTGATTTTTTTGCAGCTTCCACAGCTTCCTTCACCAATTCAGGATCAGCAGTGTAATCAATGGGTTGTCCCCAGTTTCTATTTAAATCATTTGGCAAATAGTTCTCCGCATACCCATGCGCATAATTAAGCGTTACATTCGGGTACTTGCTTGCTAAAGCATCGTAAGGTGTCACCTCAGTCTTAGTCTTTACTCCTGCTCCGAATCCCTGATTGGCATGCTTTCTCTTGGCATTATCGCCAATCACCGCAATGCTTTTGATTTCTGCAGATTGAAGAGGAAGAATGTCATTCTCGTTCTTCAAAAGAACAATAGACTCTTTCGCTACATCATACGCTACTTGTAAATGCTCTGGTGTATTGATTGATCCCGACTTTCTGTTCGTCGTATCCAGCGCATTGATTTTGACCATCACTCTCAGGATGTTTTTCACTTTCTCATCCACCACGGATTCTTCTACTTCACCATTTTTCACTGCTTCAATCAGTGCATCGGAGAAATACCACTTGCTGTAATCATCAATCTCTGTTCCCATCTCGATATCCAGTCCGTACTTAGCTGATTCCACGGTAGAGTGAACAGCTCCCCAGTCCGACATCACAAATCCGTCAAATCCCCACTCATCTCTCAAAATGGTATTAAGCATGTAATCATTCTCTGACAAGTAAGCTCCTCTAAATTGATTGTAAGCACTCATCACCGAGTAAGCCCCACCATCCTTTACTGCAGCTTTGAAAACAGGCAAATACATTTCTCTAATCGTACGTTCATCTGCCAACACATCGATGGATCCTCTCAAAGTCTCCTGGTTATTGATGGCATAATGTTTCACACACGAAGCAACATCTTGCTCTTGCATCCCCACTACATACGGAACTACTAATTGCTTATTTAAAAAAGGGTCCTCTGTAAAGTATTCAAAGTTTCGACCTCCAAGAGGTGACCTAATAAGGTTAACTGCAGGCGCCAACAATACATGTTTGTTTCTTGCTCTGGCTTCTTCGCCTATAGCAACACCATACTTTTCGGCTAATTCCAGATTCCATGTAGCGGACAACCCTCCTCCAGCTGGAAAAAACGTAGCAAAGTCGTTATCCCATCCTGCAGCTGCCCAACTGTCGTTCTGAATTTCTTCACGAACTCCCAAAGGGCCATCAGTTGAAGTAAGGGCAGGAACTCCTAATCGCTCCACTCCTGCAGAAGTGAACTTACCACTTCCATGAAGCATGTGTACTTTTTCTTCCAGGGTCATATCACTGACCAATTGATCTATATCTGTTGCTACAACAGCTTTGTTAGACTCATTTTGCAAACATGAAAACATAAGTCCTATGGCTAAAAAATATAAATACCGGCGCATTGGTTTATCTGCTTTGTTTTAAGACAAAAGTAGACCTAACCAAGACGCTGTATGGGACAGTAAATGAATCGAAGAGGGTATAAAATGTATTTTCTTCGCCAATGCAACATTCAATTACCAATAATATAGACTCCTTTTACCCTTAGAAAATTGTAGGATTGTTAATTTACCGACTCACAATTACAGAAAAGTCAATCAAGTGAACAAATGAAGCACCTAAGATTTCTGGCTACATTTTATACCCTAATTCTTTTAGTTGTCGGGTGCTCACCAAAGATCCAAACCTCGCATGTGGCAAATGGGTGGGCTCGTAATTCGGTGAACACGGTCATTTTTAGGAAGCATTCCCTTTATACCTTCAACGATCATCAGTACATCGCTTTTTATGACAACAATAGGGATTTGATACTTGGGAAAAGACAAATTGGAACCTCAAGCTGGTTACTAAATAGAACTCAGTATAAAGGCAATGCCTTTGACGCACACAATACTATAAGCTTGATTATTGACTCAGAGGGTTACATACATGTCTCATGGGATCATCATAATTCCTACTTACGCTATGCAAAGTCCAAAGAACCCGAAAGTCTTGAATTAGGAGAAGAAGAACCCATGATTGGAACTTTGGAGAAAGTAGTCACCTATCCGGAGTTTCATGAATTACCAACTGGGGACTTACTATTTGCCTATCGATCTGGAGAGTCCGGAAGTGGTGATTTAGTGATTAACAAGTACGACACCCTAACCGAAAAATGGACTAGACTACATGATAATTTGATTGATGGAGAAGGCCAAAGAAATGCTTACTGGCAAATGACCACTGACGATCTTGGTAGAATACACCTTTCCTGGGTTTGGCGAGAATCGGCAGATGTTGCGAGCAATCACGACATGAATTATGCGGTATCTCCAGATGGTGGAAAAACTTGGTTTAACTCAAAAGGTCAACCATATGCGCTTCCAATTACTGAACAAAGTGCAGAGATCGTAAGTGTTATCCCTCAAAACAGTGAGTTAATTAACCAAACATCGATCACCACGGATGCCAATAACAACCCGCTCATAGCATCCTATTGGAAAGACTCAAGCGACCAGGCTCCTCAATACAAAGTGATCCACTTTGATGGTGAAGAATGGAAAACCTACTCTCTTGATTTTCGATCGCTGAAATTTAGCCTAAGTGGAGTTGGCACCAAGGCAATTCCGATAGCCAGACCTCAACTAGTCTGTTCTCCAAATGGCACTGTGCACCTAATTTTCAGGGATGCGGAACGCAGCAGTAAAGTGTCAGTAGCTTCTTCTCACATTGGCAATCTTGACAACTGGACGGTCGAGGACCTTACAGTTGAGGGGTATAAAAGCTGGGAACCTTCTTATGATCCTGTTATTTGGAAGAAGAATCAGAAACTACACCTATTTTTACAAAACACCATACAGGTAGATGGAGAGGGAATCTCGAATTCTCCTCCAACAGCCATCAAAGTCCTGGAATGGACACCTAAGAAATGAAAATGAAGAACCTGATATACATCCCTCTCGTGACCCTCATACTTTGGTCTTGTACTAATGAGCCAGAGAAACCTTCAACAATTTCAGTACAAGAAATCGCTGATGATTTCGAACTAGCCAAGGCACATTACATGAATATGATGAAAGCTCTTCCTGAAGATAAGTTTCCGAGATCTTTTGAGAATGGTAGTTTTACTACATCGGGTTCGGATTGGTGGTGCTCGGGTTTTTATCCAGGGTCTTTACTTTTCTTATATCAGGAGACTAAAGACCAAGGAGTTCTCAACGAGGCCAACAGAATGTTGGCACTCCTGGAAAAGGAGCAATACAACACAGGAACACATGACCTTGGATTCATGATGTTTTGCAGCTTTGGTTATGCTAACTGGCTAAATCCCTCTCCTCAATACGATTCGATTCTAGTGCAAAGTGCGAAATCCCTATCTTCACGCTTTTCAGAGTCGACTGGATGTATTCGTTCATGGGATTCGGACAGCACAGATTTCATTGTGATCATCGACAACATGATGAACCTGGAGCTATTATTCTGGGCAACCGAAAAGACAGGTGATAGCACGTATTACAACATTGCAGTAACACATGCTAATACCACCCTTCAAAATCATTTCAGAGAAGATAACAGCAGTTATCATGTACTAAACTACCACCCAACTACTGGTGAAGTTCAGGAGAAAAAAACGGCACAAGGTCTTGCCAATGAATCCGCATGGGCACGTGGACAAGCATGGGGACTATACGGATACACTGCAACTTACAGAGCTACTAAAGATCCTGCATACCTCAACCAGGCAGAGAAAATAGCTGACTTCATCCTCAATCATCCAAACTTACCAGGAGACATGGTACCGCTCTGGGACTTCAATACAGATCCGGACGATTATCGAGATGCCTCAGCAGCAGCAATTATGGCGAGTGGATTAATCGAATTGCATCAATACCTACCGAACAAAGGATATTTAACAGCAGCTAAAAACATCCTCACTTCATTGCATAATGATTATTTAGCAGAACTTGGCACCAATGGTAACTTCTTAATCAAACATTGTGTTGGCCATAAACCCGCAAATAGTGAGGTAGATGTTCCTTTAACTTATGCAGACTATTACTATCTGGAAGCGATCAAACGTCTAAAACCACTCCTATAAAATGAATCGATAGGTGTACTTCAAGAGAAAGATATTGTTCCCTTTTGATTTATATAAATCGTTCGACAATTCTGAAAAACTATTTTGTCTTGAATTATGATATTCTGAGGCGTTGGAGGTCCAAACCAGGAACAGGGTAGAACCTGGAATGTATTCCCATCTCATGACACAATTCGATCTGAACTGCATGAAGTTGAAGTTCGGATCATCCATGGTATAATCAACAACTCCATTGCGGTCATGATCAATGTGATAAACTTCATCTACACCATTGAAGGTAATTTGATTGCCATCATATGGCAGATACCGTTGATTGTATTCGTTGGCATCGGCATCCAATACCCGCTTGAAATTAGAGTACTCACCTTTTGAAATGAATGGTTGTCCCCAATATTCAATCGATAAGTTCGGTGTTACGATGTAATTAATCCTCACCGACGCACTATAGGTCACTTGCTTGATATTTCCCAACACATACTCCGAACCATTTCCAGTTTCATAAGAAGATACATACTGTAGTTCATCATCATTGGTGTTCACACCTGGAGAAATAGACAATCTCAGCGCATCTGTTGGCTGGTAGCGAATACCGAATTCAATACCTCTCCCAATAAAATTATCATGATCTCCATAGGCTATCCAGGGATTCATATCCACATAGAATTTCTTGTTGTCATTACTACTCAAATACATCCAAAACTCTTTTCCACCGGGATATCTAATAGATGGACCTCCTCTCAAATCAGCGTTGGATATTGCTTTACCATAAACAGAGGAGCCTAATCCCAGAAACCAAAAGTTTTGGAACTGCATGTGCATATTAAAGTTCAGCGCCCGATAGATATTCACCCCATCAAAGTCCCAGGTTAGGTATTGATTACCATTCAATCGATACCATCTAAAAATCCCGAATGGTTTCAAAATGCGATATTGGGCCCAACTCCATTGAGAGACATAATCCGACTGTACTAGAAAACCAACATCATTCAATTCGAATTCGGGTGATCTCATCGTAGCCCCTGTTTGGAACACGATGTTTCCATTTCGTTTTCCAAGAGCTAAGCTTGCGGATGTGCCAGTCAAGCTGGTTCTGGTACTGTCCACTTCACTACCTCGGTTATCAGGTCTTTGGAAGTACCTCTCACTGGAAGTCTGTGTTTGATAAATAGATTTTGGGCTGCCATTCACATGACTAAAGACCCCATTGAGAGAAACATAATAATTTCGGTTGTTGAAATTTTGGGTGAAATCAACTCCACCACTATAAGCATCTTCGTGCATGAAGTCAAATCTGTCCTGATCAAGCTTTCTATTGGTGGCCGTCACCATGGCACCGATTAGTGCATTTCCTTGATTGATATCTTGCTGAACTCTACCAACCACGTAGTTAGTCAATGGCTCAATAGACTCCTTTCGGGTATTGCCAAGCGTATCAGTCACTTCTACTTTCTCCTTATTGGTGACCGATTCCAAAATACCCCAAGAAAATCCATTCTTATTCTTACCAGTCAATTTTGCAGCACCTAATATTTGTGTATTTTCAATCCGATCTACATAGGCAATATCCTCAGCTTCAGGATAATAAGAAGGTCTTCCTCCTATTCTTCTGGAGTAGAACAGATTATCATTATTAAATGGACCTCCAGCTACGGATTCTGTCAAACCAAAATTCAGAATATTGTTTCCCTCCAAAAAGAATGGTCTTCGCTCTCTGAAGAAAAGCTGAAAAGCTGATAGATTCACTCGAGAGGGATCTGCTTCTACCTGACCAAAATCTGGATTAATAGTCAAGTCAAGGGTAATATCGCTGGTAATTCCAATTTTCGCATCCACCCCAAGATCTATATCTGAAGATCTACCAGTGGCATAAGGATTTCCTTCCTCTTTTTCAGAAAATTCTGTTTTAGCCAAAATGTAAGGTTGGATTTCTAACTGCTTTTGTGGTTTAATCCCTTTGATTCCGTGCATTTCACCAAACAAATGAACCCAACCCGGAGAAGCTTGAGGTATTGGCTGCCAGTAGGATCGTTCTTGTTCTCTAAACAGCATGCGCATGACCTGTATTCCCCAAACATGTGTCTCCTTGTCTGCAAATCTCAATTGAGAAAGAGGAACTTTGAATTCTGCCACCCAACCCAATTCATCTAAACTGGTTTTCAAGTACCAAATAGGATCCCAGGTCGCATCCCAGTCATCTCCATTGTTGGAGATGTATTCTTCCCCTTTGACACCTGAAGCAGAAGCTGAAAAGCTAAATGCAGTTCGCTTGTCTGCGTAGCTATCAATATTGATCTCTACAAAATCACCTTCAAAGCCATCCCTTCGAGACATACGCCTAACCACCTTGTCGGGCTCTGTATCAAATGCTCTGATACCAATGTAGAGATACTTGGCATCATATAATATTTTGAATTGAGTTTGCTGAGAGGGTTTAGCTCCATCTACAGGCTGACGCTGGATAAAGTCACCTGCCCACTCCACCTGATTCCAGGCTGGATCATCAAGTTTCCCATCTATTAAGGGCACTTCCCCCTCAATACTTGCAGTCTGATAAATTCTTCTTGGGTCTTCTGATTGGGCATACGACATAGCGCCGACTACCAATAGCAGATTGGTTATCAGGTATTTCATTAGTTGGGTCAGATCAGCTTTACGCTGACTTTAGTTTAGTTAGTTGTTCTACTAACGAAATACTCTTCTAAATCGCACAGGTTACATAAAAAAGATTGACCGGCCCAAATCAATGACAAATGGTCATTCTTTGAACCGGTCAGATCATCAAGCATCTACAACTATCCTACATACAATAGGGATAGAAATATCAGCACCAATAATGTCAATGTGGATAGTCTGATTAAATCAAATTTATGATTATTCTCCTGGTTACCACGTTCTAAACTGGTCAGTTTTTCATTTGTCATATCTGGCGTAATTAGTTAATAATTAGGTATAAGACCCAATCTCGATCTTAATGGTTGTAAAGTTAATTGAAATTATATCTCAATCCTGTCATCAAAGCAAAACCAGAGGGGTTGGTTTTGAAATTACTATTCGACTTAGTTAAGGTATTAATCGACTGACGGTAGTTTGGCTCCAAGATAACATCCATCCGCTTCAAGAACCGATATCCAAACTGAACTCCGGCAAGTCCACTGAAACTAAAATTCTTGTATGGTGAAGTATCACCAGGCCCAATGGTCAATTCCGCAACATCTGAGTCACCAGTTGTGAGTCTATTTCCAAGGTAAATATTCGTGACTACTCCTGCGTTCAAGGCCATTTTGAATTTACTATCCATTATCAAGTAACCTGCCTTTACTGGTATCGAAGTAAACTCAAATACATTGCTCATCTCAACATCCTCGAAATCATATTCCACCACATTATTTTCATTAGCCACTAAGCTAGCTACTGCTGGAACATTCTTTCCTTGTCCGGTAACAGGTATTCCTTCCTGAAGTGTGCTGGTACGTACCAAAATATTCGTTTCTGTGAGCGCTCCGGCTTTGGCATACTGCACTCCACTCTGCAATGTCCATTTATCTCCCAATTTCATTCCAAAACTAACACCCATAGATATACTCTCCCCAGGAGCCATATTTTCTCTGAGTGTCGGAGACGAACTATTGAATGTCCTGGTATCATATTGGGCAAAACCGTTCGATTCTGAAATTCCTAATGTAGAAGTAAGAGAATTATCATTGGTCGAGTAATTGGGGTTAAAACTACCTTGACTCACATCAATTCCTGCCCAATATCTCTCATTCTCATCCTGCTTTTTCTTAGCTACTCTTCGATATTCAGGCAGGTAATAAATGTATTTATCTTCATGATCTGAATCGATTGGATCATTAAAATCAATGGTTTTCATTTCATAATTTGCCAGCAATAGGTAATCATCTCTATGCTGAGAGTCATCCTGATGACCCTGATAATCATAGTATCCATTCTCTAGACTAGAAGAGTGATTCGCTCCATATTTCGTCAATTCCTTAGAGCTAACACCCGCTCTGTCTTCTTCATACAAGGCAATCAAACTTCGCATTTCTGGATTTGGCGCATCTACATCAATTGCTGCGCTGGTCACAAAATGAACCGTATCATCTCCAAAATACTGGATAATACTAAAAGAAATACCCAACAGCACCACAGCAGCGGCCACCCATCGGTATATAGCTAACTTTGATTTATAAACTTTTAAATCTTCATAAACCAACTGGCGATCTATCTCCGCCCATACGGTATTAGGAGCCGTTTCACTCCATTCATCGAACGCATCCTTCCATTGCTTTTCGAAATTTTCCTCAGAATTCTCCCGCCCTGTCATAATCGATGTTGTTACTTTCTGATATCCACTCTTTCAATAAGCTCTTGGCTCTTGCATACTGCGATTTGCTGGTACCCTCACTGATATTCAATTGTTCAGCAATCTCGTGATGCTTAAAGCCTTCTACTGCATACAGGTTAAAAATCACCTGACAGCCAGTTGGCAACCTGCGAATCATGCTTAATAGTTCCTGATAAGTGAAGTTTGATAGAGTTAGTTCAGGTCCTGTATGATTTCTTAAGTCACCAATATCTACCATTGGGTAGAGGTACAACTTACTACGCTGATGATTCAAGGCAGTATTGATGACAATACGCTTGATCCAATAGCCCAGTGACGAATCTTTTCTAAAGTCTTTAATGTTCTTAAAAACCTTAATAAAGGCTTCTTGTAGAATATCCTCTGCTTCCTGCTGCATTTTCGAATAACGTAAGGCAATAGGATACATCTTAGAACTGTACCTCGCATACAATTCCTCCTGTGCTTTACGTTTTCCCTTGGAGCAGGCTTCGATTAGGTCTTCGTCACTGAAGCTCATTCAGTATAGTTTAAATCAATAGACTCTGATATCTTGCAAATCGTTGGAATCTACTAAACAAATCTATGAAATATCTTTCATCAATTACGATAATAGCGATACTAACAAGTTGTGTGCCAGCAAGTAACACCACAAGCAACAATTCCAATAAAACATTGATGTATGAGGATCAGGATTATGAGAAGAACGTAGGAATAGTACAACTATACCCCAATACCGACCAATTAGTAAATTCTGTTGAGTATCCGGCCATTCCACTTACCAGCACGTATGGATTCAGGTTAGAATTTGACCTGTTACAAAACAACGCTGATTATGTAAACGTAAGATATATTCATTGCAATTATGACTGGTCCAAATCCAATCTATCTGACATTCAATTCCTAGACCAATACAACGAATTTTCGGCATCAGAGTACAATTTCTCACAGAACACAAGAGTTCAGTATGTAAACTATAATGTGGATCTGCCTACTCCGACAAAATCAGGCAATTACCTGGTCGTTGCTTACAGAGACAATAATGTATCTGACATCTTATTCTCTAGACGTGTACTGGTCCATGAGAGATCGGTGGCTATAAATGCTGAAGTACGGGCAAGCAACAAGATCATTCTAAGAAATAAAAACCATCAGATTGAGTTTGATCTGAAAATCAAAGAATTAGCTCAGATCAATCCTTATAATGACATTAAAATAACTCTACTACAAAACCATAACTGGAATCGCCAAATAAGTGGACTGGACCCAACTAGTATTCGACTGAGTGATGATCGCCTGGAATATCGCCCAATGAATGGTGAGAATAATTTCCCCGGATGGAATGAATTTAGATACTTCGACTTTAGGTCAACCGAATACAGAGGAATCAACGTAGCCAATATTAGAATGAATGATGACCGGGTAACAACTTTTATAAGTCTTGATAAATCAAGGAAAAATATTGCTTACTCTCAATTTCAGGATGACTTAAATGGCTCCTATTATCTTGAAAACAGAAACCCAAATAATGGCTATCTGCAAAGTGAATACTCATACATCAACTTTGAATTGGAATCAGAAAAAATCGATGGAGAGGTTTATATCACTGGTGCTTTCAACAACTGGAAGCTAACTCCTGAGAATAAAATGACCTATGATGAAACATTAAACAGCTACAAAGGACAGATTTTCTCCAAGCAAGGATATTATAATTATCAATACTATGTAGCGAGTGAATCGTTGGCACCCACCTATCTGGAGGGTAGCCATTTCCAAACAGAGAACAATTACGAAATCCTGGTTTATTTCCGCAATCCTTTTAACAATTACGATCAGCTAGTAGGTTATAAATTACTCTCAAGCAGACACTAGCTCTGATTTGGAGAGAAATGGAACCGTTCGCTCTACGGGATTAGAGTTAGTAACATCCAACATGCCAAAGCCCTTGCAGCACATTGCACCTATTCCACAAGTATATACAAACGCCTGTACCTCTGGAGCAGCAAACAAAGTGAATGGGAAAGTATAACCTCTTACCTCTTGCTTTTGCCCCTGATAATACACCGGATAGATCCTCGCAAATTTCTTATTGGAAGCTTTGAGTTTACTCAGGTAATCCTTGTCTGGCAACAACTGAAACTTCTGAACATCTGGGATGGAATCCACATCAATTCCAAAACTAGACATTCGATTGATCGTATTTTCAAACAAATAATCTGAAAAGTCATCCGAAAACGGACTAATAAAGTCTTTAGCAGAATCAGAATCCGGAGATAGTAATACGATCGGGCTAATGCATAGAAATTTCGATTCACCATCCAGGCTTACAGACACTTCTTCCTCGGCCAATTCCGGTTCCAAATACAAATCAGCAATCCTTAGCTCATTTTCCTTCAGAATCAGAGATACCAAATGACGGATGAATGGCTCGCTTACGGAAGACACCACTATGGTTACCTTTTTGGAATTGTACCTCAACCCATTTCGGCTTAACCTGGTCTGACCCTTTAATCCAGAGAAACTATAAAAAGTATAATTGCGAAATGACTCATCCCCATTCTCAACTAATATTTCTCTAAAAATTTCAGAAATTAAAAATTGGTGATGAAATGGAACTAATCCTCCTCGATTCTTAACATTAAAAGTAATCCTAACTCTCACGGCACAAGCAATTTAAAAAATAGAACTACGAGCCCAACAAGCTGTTAAGATTTTTTGTTCTGCAAATCGTCGAAAAACTTATACATTAAATCTAAAGTGCATGATGTCTCCGTCATGAACAATATATTCCTTACCTTCTATAGATAGCTTACCAGCTTCCTTACAAG